>Ga0302319_10019032_pt1 | contig 12484 bp, 8 predicted proteins | sample Bog_T0_2_FD_203319 | JGI IMG/M metagenome (GOLD analysis project Ga0302319, IMG submission 203319) | Peat permafrost microbial communities from Stordalen Mire near Abisko, Sweden - Bog_T0_2 | ecosystem: Environmental > Terrestrial > Soil > Wetlands > Peat | place: Sweden: Abisko, Stordalen Mire... | reverse complement strand
CGACCTCGACATAAGCCTCGTGGACGAGGCGATGCTACGTCGGCGCGCCGGGCCGGACTTCAGCCTCGGCGACAGCGTCGTCGTCGATATCGCCTGCACACCGGCTTTCACAACGCGCTACACGGCGCTCGCCACTCCGCAGGGCCTGGGAGAGCGCAACCGAATTACGATCTGGTATGTCGAGAGCCTGCTGCGCGCCTTTGGCGATCCCCACTATCTCGAAGAATGCGGCGTCAGCGAGGGCGCCTTGGTCTTTCAGGGCACCGATTGCCCGCACGATTTACCCAGCGTCGCCTGGCAGACCAAGCGCGACTATTGCCAAGTCTGCCTGGTTCCCGATTTCTACTATGTGCGCGACCATCAGTTCGAACGCGAACGCGGCGCGATCGATCCCTATCTGGAATGGCCCGAACGGCGCGGCATGTTCTTTTGGCGCGGCGGCACGACTGGCTCCTCCGACCTGACCGCCGACAGCATCCTCGCCCTGCCCCGTTATCGGTTGTGCGAAATCGGCGCCCGCTTCGGCGCCCAGGCCGATTTCGGCTTCTTCCATGTCGTGCAGACGCGCAGCCCCGAAGACGCCGCCGCCGTCGAGGCGCTGTTGCAGAGCCGCAACTGGCTGCGGCCGTTCCTGCCGCTGGAGCTGTTCCCGCAGTTCAAATTCATCGTGCAGATCGACGGCAACGGCAATTCCTGGCAACTGCTGCGCAAGCTGCGGCTCGGCTGCTGCATGGTGATGGTCGACAGCGACTGGCGGCTCTGGCACCACCACGCCCTGCGCGCCTGGGAACATTACGTTCCCGTCGCCCAGAATTTGAGCAATCTCGCCGAGCGCATGGACTGGTGCCTGCGCCACGACGAAGAAGCGCGAAAAATCGCTCGGCGCGGGCGAAGGCTGGCGCTGTCGGTGGATTTCGAAAGCGAGATGCAGTTTGCGGCGAAGCTGGTGTTGGATCAGGCGATGGGGGGGTAGGCGACGGACTTCTCGGACTCGACGGCGGGCCAAGCCCGGGCGATTTTGGGCGCAAGCCCCGACAGGCGCGCGAGGCCATCGAATTTGCGCCCCATGTCTCGGCCCGGGTTCGCCAAACGGATCGAGCGGGATCGCTCAGGCGACGAAGCGGAAAAGCTGCGCAGGCGAGTCTGTGAGTATGACCCGCCGCTCGGCTTCGTTGGTCACGAGGTCGTCGAAGGCCTTCCTCGCCTTGGCCGGGTTCATCACGGATTCGAACTGCGTGTGCGGCCAGTCGCTGCCCCATACGAGCCGGTCGAGGCCGAAGGCGTCGCGCAACAGGGGGTAAGCCGCCGCGGCGATGGTCTCGCCCTTCGGCCCGCTGCGATATTGCGCGGACAGTTTCACCCAGACTTTTCGCGAGCGTCCGAACGACAGCAATTGTTTGAAGCCGGGATCGTCGACCCCGAGTTCCTTGTCGGGCAAGCCGAAATGGTCGATGACCACCGTCGCGCCGGCGTCGATGAGCTTCGGCAGCAGGCTTTGCCAGCGCTTGGCTTCCGCCTGGATTTCGACCTGCCAGCCGAGGTCGGCCAACCGCGAGATATGCGTCGACCAAAGCGCGCTCGCCAGATCGGGGTCGGGCTTGCCGATCAGGTTGAGGCGGATTCCCACGGCGCCCTTGCCGTCGAGCGCGCGCAAATCCTCGATCGAAATCGTGGGGTCGACGACGACCACGCCGCGCAGCCGGTTCGGCGCCGTGGCGAGCGCCAGCAGCAGATATGAATTGTCCGTCCCGAGGAAACTCGGCTGAATGAGCACGCCCTGCGACATGCCGTCGGCCTCGAGCATGGCGAGATAGTCGGCGATGCTGGCGTCGTAGCTGGGCGCGTAGCGGATCGCCGGCGCCAGTTTGAGTTCGCGCGTAAAAACATGCGCATGACAGTCGATGCCCACGATGTTCTCCTTGGCGCGAGCTGGGGTTTGAGCGCCGACGACGAGCAGCGACGAAACGGCGGACAGGCAGAAGTCTCGTCGGTTGACCATGCTCAGGCTCCTTTCGTCGACAGGTTCGCATTGACGAGCGCTCCGTCGAGCGCCTTGCCGCGAGTTTCGGGGAGCAGAAGGACGGCGACCGCCACGAGGCCGTAGGCGACGCCAGCGTCGATGCCGATGGCCGCGCCCAGCGACATGCTGGAGCTCATGTAGCCGATCAACGGGGGCAGCATCGCGGAAAGGATGCGGCCGAAGTTGTAGCAGAATCCCACACCCGACCCGCGCATCCCCGCGGGATAGAGTTCGCTGAACAGGGCGCCCATGCTCGCCGGAATGCCCGCAGCGCAGAAGCCCAAGGGAAAGCCGAGCAGCAGCATCGCCTGACCGCCGATCGGCAGAAGCAGATAGGCGACGGTGATCGCGGTGCAGCCGATGGCGAACAGCAACACCGTGTTGCGGCGCCCGAGACGGTCGAGGAGATAGCCGGCGGCGACGCAGCCGAGGCCAAAGGCTACGATGATGACGCCGAGATAGGCGCCGGTCCCCATCACCGAGAGGCCGCGTTCGGTCTTGAGGTAGGTCGGCAGCCAGGAAAACAGGCCATAGAAGCCGCCGTGCGCGCCGAAGCCCAGCACGCCGCCCAAAAGAGTCACGCGCAACATGTCCGGTCGGAGAACGCCGAACAGCGCGGAGAGAAAGCTCGTCTGCGCCTGTTCGCCTCGCGCCTTCACTGGATCGGGCAGATTGATGGTGCTCCAAACGACAAGGAGGGCGGGAAGGAATCCGACGCCGAAAGTGACGCGCCAGGCGAGATCGGGCGACAGATACGAATAGGCCGCCGCATAGAGCAGAACCGCGCCGCCCCATCCGACCGCCCAACCCGACTGCACCACGCCCATCGCCCGTCCCCGGTGCTCGGGTCGGATCGTCTCGGCGACGAGCACGGCGCCGGCCGCCCATTCCGCGCCGAAGCCGAAGCCCTGAATGGCGCGAAGCGCCAGAAATTGGCCGAAGCCGTCACAGAACGCCGAGACCAGCGCGGTGACGCCGAACCACAGCACCGTGATCTGCAGCGCTCTGACGCGGCCGAGCCGATCGGAGAGCGCGCCGCCGAGCCACCCGCCCAGCGCGCCCGTCACCAGGCCGACGCCGGTCAGAACGCCCGCATCGGTCTTGTTGATGCCCCAGGCGACGATCAGCGCAGGGATTGCGAGGGAGAACACCTGGACGTTGAGGGCGTCGACCGCCCAGCCTCCGAAACAGGCCCAGAAAGTCCGTTTCTGTGTCGGCGTCGAGTCGGAATACCAGCCTGCCATTGCGCTCTCCCTCTCATTTATCAGACGCGACCCGTTTGATTTGGTCAACTAGTCCTATATATGACTAGAGTACCTAGAGGCCCTGGCGTTGTCAAGGCAGGAGTTAACGGATTTCGACCTCGTAGCGGAACGTGGCGCCGGGAGCCCAGGAGCGCCGCCATTCCAAAGGCTTCCGGTTGTAACCGAAGGCGAACCGCTCGATCGTCACGATCGGAGTTCCCGTCGCGAGTTCGAGCAACTGCGCCTGCCCGGCGTCGGCGGCTTCGACGGTCAGCGTCTCTTTGGCGAAGGCTACGATTTCCCCGCAAATCCGCTCATACATCGGATAGAGTAGCGGGTCGAAGTCGGACGCTTCCAAAGCCAGGAGGGCTTCGAAACGGGCCTTCGGCAGCCAGATTTCTTCACTCAGAACGGGGCGTCCGTCAAAGAGTCTCACTCGATCCAATCGGATGACTTCGGTCGTGCTCGGCAGTTCGAGCTTTCCCGCCACCTCGGGCGGCGCGGCAAGGGCGCCGCGAAACAGAACCCGACTCTCCGGAACTTCGTGGCGTCCCCCGGGACCATGAAAGCGCAGGAAGCGAAGGAAAGAGGACTGGAAGTTCGGCCGCCGGACGAAAGTGCCCTTGCCTTGCACTTTCTCGACGAGTCCATCTTCCACCAACGCCTGTATCGCGCGTCGGACCGTACCCACCGCGACGTCTTGCGCCTCGGCCAGCTCGGCCTCGCTCGGGATCGCCTCTCCCGGCCCCCAGACTCCGTTCGATATCTGCCTGGCGATCTGTTCGCGCAGCCGCTGATAGAGCGGAAGCCTCTGATCGACCGGCGGAAATTGCGACAGGTTACTCATCTATATGATTATACGTCGTGGCGTCCCCTGCGTGTCAAGACGCATCGCCCGCCAGGGCGAGGTAATCGGCCTTCATTCGATTTCGGCATTGCGGCGACGCGCTCTCCATTTGCGATTTGCCCCACGCCCGATCGGGCGCGGCTGCATTCGCGGCGCCTCCATGTGAATTCCGCCTCCCCCTCAAATCACCCCCGCCGCCTTCAACTCCGCCACCCGCTGATCCCCAAACCCGCGTTCGCGCAAGATCGCTTCGCTGTCGGCCCCCAGCGTCGGCGGGGGGCTGGCGATTTCGCCGGGGGTGCGCGAGAAACGTGGCGCAGGCGCGGGCTGATCGCCGCCCTCGCCCTGCGTGAACGTTCCCCGGGCGACGTTGTGGGCGTGCCCGGGCGCCTCCTCCATGCTGAGGATCGGGGTCACGCAGGCGTCGGTGGGGGCGAAGATATCCGCCCATTCGTCGCGCGGGCGCACGGCGAAGGCGTCCGTCAGCGCGGCGCGCCACGCCGGCCAATTCTCGGGGTTCCAGCGGTCGCCGAGAGCGCCCGCGTCGATCCCCAGCGCTGCAATCAACGCCGCAAAAAACTGCGGCTCCAGTGGGCCGATGGCGACATGTTTGCCGTCGGCGCAGGCGTAGGCGCCGTAGAACGGCGCGCCGCCGTCGAGCAGGTTTTTCGCCCGCTCGTCGCGCCAAACGCCGTTGGCCTTGAAACCGTAGATCATCGACATCAGCGCCACCGCGCCGTCCGTCATCGCCGCGTCGACCACCTGCCCGCGTCCGGAGCGCCCAGCTTCCCACAAAGCGCACATCACGCCGAAGGCGAGCATCATCGCCCCGCCGCCGAAATCGCCGACCAGATTGAGCGGCGGCGCCGGCGTCTCGCGCGAGCCGATGGCGTGCAGCGCGCCGCTGAGCGCAATGTAGTTGATGTCGTGTCCGGCGGTGGAGGCGAGCGGCCCGTGCTGACCCCAGCCGGTGACGCGACCGTAGACCAGCTTCGGATTCGCCTGCAAACAGACGTCCGGACCCAGCCCGAGGCGCTCCATGACGCCGGGACGAAAGCCCTCGATGAGCGCATCCGAGCCGGCAATCAACTCCAGCGCGGCGGCGACCCCCGCCGGGCTCTTGAGATCGAGCGCGAGCGAGCGCCGGTTACGGTCGATGAAATTGGCGTGTTTGACGGCGGCGAAGGCGTCGCCGGAGGCCGCGCTCTTGCGGTCGATGCGGATGACGTCGGCGCCGAGGTCGGAGAGCATCATGCCGGCGAAGGGCGCGGGTCCGAGGCCCGCCATTTCCACCACTTTCAATCCCGCCAACGGCCCCATCGTTCCCCTCCCCCGAGTCGCGCCTTTTCGCGCGCGATAGAAGCGGCGGCCGCCGCCGCGGTCAATACGGCAATCCTGCCAGACAATTGTCGAAACCCGTTGGGCGTTCTTTAACCAATCCGGCGCTAGGGTTCGCCCGCGTTCCCTCTCCGCCCGTCGCGCGTTGAAGGCATGAAGCCGCGGGAGCGCGCCGGCGCCGATCCGGCCTTTTCACCACCCTTTCCGCGCGCCCCTTTGCGTCCGCCGTCGCGAGCCGCCCCATGTCGTCATTCCTCTCGAACGCCGCCCGCCGCATCGAGAATTTGCGCGTTTCCACCAAGATCATTTTCAGTTTTGCGATCGTCTTTGCCTGCTCCGTAGGCTTCGGCGAACTGGCTATGAACCGGATCAACGGCGTCGATGGCGCGGCGGCGGACGTTCGCTCGCATTGGCTGCCGCGCACCCAAGGACTCGGTAACCTGCTGTTCCTGGCGCAGCGCTTCCGGGTCATCGAGGCGACATTGGTGATGGCGTCGATGGACGACAAGGCCGCCGAGGCGAAGACGCTGCGCGGCTTGCGCGATCAGATCGCAACGGCGTTGAAGGCCCAGGCCGCTCTGGCGCGCGACGACGGCGAGCGCGCCCATTTGGCGGCGATCGCCGACGGCTGGCGGAAATACCTCGAGCTGGACCAGCAATTCATCGACTTCGCCACGATGGACGGCAGCAACGCTGCCGCCGACATGTACCGTGGCGGGATGCGCGTCACGATCCACGACTTCCAGGACCTGCTCAACAAGGAAGTGGCCGCTAACGTCGCCAGCGGCGACGCAGCCGCAGACCAGGGCACGGAAATCGGCGCCGCCGCGCGCCGCGACATCGTGGCGATGATCGGCGTCGCCGTGATCATCTGCACGGTCGTCGGCTATTCCTTATGGCGCGGGGTCTCCCGACCCATCGCCGCATTGACCGGCGTGATGAGCGAACTCGCCAAGGGCCGGCGCGACGTCACGATCCCCGCGCTCGATCTCGACAACGAAATCGGCGAAATGGCGCGCGCGGCCAAAGTGTTTCAGGACGACAGCCTCGCTCGCCGCGACCAGTTGCGCTTCGAAGCCGACACCCAACGCGCGGCCGCCGACACCGAGCGCGAACAGGCCGCCGCAGAGCGGACGCGCGTGAACGACGAGTTGCGCCGGGCGATGACCGGGCTCGGCGAAGCCCTGAAGCGGCTCGCCGCGGGCGACCTGCAATCGAGCCTCGGCGACGGCTTTTCCTCCGACTATGCGGGTGTGCGCGAGGATCTGAACAAGGCGACCGAGCGGTTGCGCGAGGCGATGGTCGCGGTCGGCGCCTGCGCCGACTCGATCGGCGCCGGCGTCGGCCAGATCGCCAGCGCCTCCGGCGATCTGGCGCAGCGCACGGAACAGCAGGCCTCCAGCCTCGAAGAAACGTCCGCGGCCCTGCAACAAGTCTCCTCAGGCGCGCGCAAGAACGCGGACGCCGCCGCGCACGCCCATGACGTGGTCGCCGCCGCCGATCAGGCGGCAAAGAAGAATGCGGGCGTCGTCACCGCGGCCGTCGCGGCGATGGACGCGATTTCGAAGTCGGCGACCCATATCAGTCAGATCATCGGCGTCATCGACGAGATCGCCTTCCAGACCAATCTGCTCGCGCTCAACGCCGGCGTGGAAGCGGCCCGCGCGGGCGACGCCGGTAAGGGTTTCGCGGTCGTCGCCTCCGAAGTGCGCGCTCTGGCCCTGCGCTCGGCAGAAGCCGCCAAGGAGATCAAGACCCTCATTTCCGCGTCGGGCGCCCAGGTCAAGACCGGCGTCAAGCTGGTGGGCGAAACCGGCGCGGCGCTGGCGGGCGTCGCCGATCAGGTCTCGCATATCGCCGGCATCGTCAATCAGATCGCGACGCAAGCGCGCGAACAGACGACTTCGTTGGATTCGGTCGCCGACGCGCTCGGCCGCATGGACCTGATGACGCAGCAGAACGCCGCGATGGTCGAGCAATCCAACGCTGCGACGCAGTCGCTGTCGCGTGAGGCCGAGCGATTGACGAGCCTGATGGGGCAGTTCGACGTCGGACGCGAACGCCGCGCCGCACCCTCCGCGCCCAAACCGCCCGTTCCCCTACGCCCGGCCGCGCCAACCGCAAAGCCGGTCGTGGCGCCCGTCAGGACGGCGCGCCGGGCGGCGAGCGGCGGCGCGGTGGCGGTCGCTCGTAACGATTGGTCGGAGTTCTAGAGCGATCTCCGACCGATCCGCGGACGCCATTCGGAGCGTCGACCTTCAGGTCGACGACCCCGCCCGCTTCGTCGACCTGGAGGTCGACGCTCCTCAAGCGCCAAGGGACGGACCAAGCGCCGATTCCATCCGGTCGGAATCCGTTCCGGCCGGCCGCCGCCTCACGCCGCCAGACAGCACTTCTTGTATTTCTTGCCGCTGCCGCAGGGACACGGATCGTTGCGGCCGACGTCGCGGTGCGGATTGACGTAGGGCGTCTCGCCGTCGTCGATGCGCACGCCCGCCTCGCCGCCCTCGTCCGCGTCCGCCCCACCGGCAAAAGTCTCGATCGTCGAACCGAAGGGCTCGATATGCTCGTCGCGAAACACGGCAAGCCCGTCGGGATCGGCCTTCGCGCGTTTCAGATCGCCGTAGAAATGTTTGATGTCGGTCGTCTCGTTGGAGACCGCGCCGCGCGAAAAGGCGCGCGCGACTTCCGAGCTCAACGTGTCGTAGCCGAGCGCGCCGACGACGACCGCCCAGGCCGGGCCCAATGTCTCGCAATCGGCCGAAGTTAAGGCCGCCCCGCGTTCGAGCAGATAGGCGCGCATCGCTTCGTCCGGGAGGGCGGCGCGCTCGCGAACCAGAAACCCGAGCGCATGCAGCGCCGCCGCCCGCGCAAAGGGGTCGGCGCCGGCGGCCTCTAACACGCGCTGCAACGGCTCGGCGTCGCCGTCGAACAGATTGATCAACATCGGCGCCAGGGTCTCGGTCGTGGAGTCGCCGAGCCAGAAGTAGATGTCGGCTTCGCGTTGCAGAATCTGGCAGAGCGGCCCGTAGGCGCGCTCCTCGCGTTTCTCCGCGCACAGATGGATGGCGAAGAACAGGGCGGAGAGGTCGTCGTCGCCGAGTTTCGCCCCCGCCGCGAAATTGCGCAGCTTGGAAATGAACCGCGGCGCCGCCTCGCCCCAGTGGTCGAGCGACCATTGCAGCGCCTCCAGGGGCAAGTCCTCGCCGGTTCCGAGCTGTCGCCAGGCTTCGTCGACATTCATTGCCAAATCTCCCCTTGCCTGAACGGCGCCGCACTGTAGCCGGGGTCGCCGACCCCGGCCGCCGCTCGACTGCCCGGCCGGCCTCAGCGAGGCCGGCTACATCTCAGCCCCAGAGCGCCCGCGCCGAGCCATAGATCATCGCCAGGCCCGACAATAGCAGCAACCCCAGCACGAAACGGGAAAACGACTGTTCCGAGAAACGGTGATAGACCCTTGCACCGAACAAGCCGGCGACGACGAGCGCCGGCGCCGTCACCGCCAACAGCTTCAACGCCTGCAAGTTGAACGCGCCGGTCGCCGCATAGACCGACAGCGTGAACACATGCATGGCGATGTTGTAGGCCTGCATCGTCGCCCGCCGCAGATCCCGGCTCCAGCCGCGCAATTGCGTCCACATCGCCGGCAGGAAGCCGGACATGCCGCCCAACCCGCCGAGCACGCCGCCGATAAACCCGGCGACGGCGTCGAGCGGCCGGCCGCCGCCCTTCACCAGAGCCGGGTTGCGGGCGATGAGGCCGTAGCCGCCGTAGAAGGTCAGGAATATGCCGATCGCGAAGCGGAACCGCACGGGATCGGCGTGATGCAGCAGGAACGCGCCGATCGGCACGCCGACGAGGCCGCCGGCGACCAACGGCAAGATGCGCCGCCACTCGTATCCGCCGCGCACCTGAAGGAAGCTGACGAACTGCCCGAGCAACCCGCCGAACACCGCCAGTTGGGCGGCGATTTCCGGCGGCAACCCCCAGGCCCAGACGCTGAGCGCGACCAGCGCAAAAGCGAAGCCGGTGATTCCCTGCACGAAGCCGGCGAGCGCCGCGCCTGACAGCGCGACGGCGAGCGTCGCGAAGGTCGCGTCCATCAAATCAGCCGCCGCCCTTGCGTTTGAACGCGGCTTCGCGGATCGCCGTCAGCGTCGTCGACGGCGTGATCGCCTCCGGGTCGGTCTTCACGTGCAGGATCGCCGGCAGGTTGGCGGCGAGCGCCCGCTCGAAGGCCGGCTCGAATTCCTCCGTCGTCTCCACCGTCTCGCCGTGGCCGCCGAAGGCCCGCGCCAGCGCGGCGAAATCGGGATTGCGCAGCGCGCTGGCGACCGCACGGCCCGGATACTCGCGCTCCTGATGCATGCGGATGGTGCCATAGAGCCCGTTGTCGACGAGCACCACGATCACTTTGACGCCATATTGCACGGCGGTGGCGAATTCCTGGCCGTTCATCAGGAAATCGCCGTCGCCGGTGAAGGCGATGACGACGCGGTCGGGATGCAGCTGCTTGGCCGCGATCGCCGCGGGAAGGCCGAAACCCATCGATCCCCCGGTCGGGCCGAGCTGCTGCTCGACCTTGCGGAAGCGCAGGAAACGGCCGACCCAGATGGTGAAATTGCCGGCGCCGGTGGCGAAGATGGCGTCGGGGACGCGGCGGCGAAGGGAAAACATCACCTCCGAGAGCTGGACTTTGCCCGGCCCGTGCGGCGCCTGCTCGGACCACGCGAGATAGTCGGCGCGCGCCTGCCGGGTCGCTTCCGACCACGGGACATGCGTCGGCGGCTGCACGGCCTCCAGCGAGGCGGCGAAGGCGGGGGCGGTGGCGACGATCCCGAGGGTCGGCGCATAATTGCGGCCGATCTCGTGCGGGTCGCAATGGACATGCACGAATTTCGGCTTCGGCGTGGGGATGGCGAACAGCGTGTAACCCTGCGACGCCGCTTCCGACATCCGCCCGCCAATCAACAGCACGAGGTCGGCGGCCTCGATACGCGCCTTCAGCTTCGGGTTGATGGAGAGCCCGACTTCGCCCGCGTAATTCGCATGTTCGCCGTCGAGCGCGCTGGCGCGGCGGAACTGGCCGACGACGGGCAAATCGAACCGTTCGGCGAAGCGCATCATCGCCGCGCTCGCCGTTTGCGTCCAGCCGGGGCCGCCGACGATGGCGATGGGGCGCTCGGCCGCCCAGATCAGTTTCTGCAGCTCCGCCATTTGGGTCAGGCCCGGCCAGATCGGCGCCGGTTCGACTCGCTGCGCATCCGGAACTTCGGCGAGGTCGGTCAGCATGTCCTCGGGCAGCGAGACGACGACCGGGCCCGGCTTGCCCTGCATCGCGATATGCCAGGCGCGCTGGATCACTTCGGGGATCTGCGCGGCGTCGTTGATCTCGGTCACCCACTTGGCGGTCGATCCGAAGAACGCGCGGTAGTCCATCTCCTGGAACGCGCCGCGGCCGACCATGGCGCGTTCGACCTGTCCGATGAACAGAACCATCGGCGCCCCGTCGTGTTCGGCGATATGCACGCCATGCGAGGCGTTGGTGGCCCCGGGGCCGCGGGTGACGAAGCAAACGCCGGGACGCCCGGTGAGCCGCCCGACCGTGAGCGCCATCATCGCCGCCCCCGCCTCCTGCCGGCACACCGTCACCCCGACATGGGCGTCATAGAGCGCGTCGAGCGCCGCCAGATAGGATTCGCCGGGCACGCAATAGACCCGCTCGACCCCCTGGGCGACGAGCTGGTCGACGAGAATCTGCCCGCCGGTGCGGGGGGAATGGGCGGTCATGGTCGGGCCTCAGGAGGACGGGGGAGGATGGGATAAGCCGGCGGAGGGCGGGAAGGCAAGGACGGGGCGGCGGAAATGTGGCAGGATTGCTCGCAGGGACAAAGCCGCGATCCTCGAACGCCTGCGCGCCTGCGAGCCCGAACTGAAAAGTCTCGGCGTCGCCCACGCCGCGCTGTTTGGCTCGCACGCGCGCGGCGAGGAACGGGCCGACAGCGACATCGACATTCTCGACTGCGTCGGGATCGTGCGATTCATCGAACAGCAATTCCCGGCGCCTGTCGATATCGCCAACCGCGCCGGCCTGAAACCGCTCGTACGACCGGCGGCCGAACGGGACGCGATCTATGCCTTCTGAAACAGGACTGATCGCCTTTCTCGACATCCGCGACAATATTCTCGCGGCCAGGAGGTTCATGGAAGGCTGCGGGTTCTGTAGCTGAGGTCCCTCACGGTCAGCTTGTGGAACCAGACCTCGGCGAAGCCGGCGCCGATCCCATCGACCATCGGCGTTGATGAGGAGAGGCCTGAGGTTAGCGACCAACAGTATGCACAGATCTCTTGGAGAACCGCCGTGCAACCCCCGTCCTCCAGGGGAATCGCAGACGGATTTGGCTTGCGCGTGAGGTTGATTTGGATTCTTGCGGAGCTGTGTCGAACAGCTCCGGTGGATCAAAATGCAAGGTTTCCGAGATTGCTTTTCGGGTTTGAAAGACCCGCGCTCTGGCAATGCGCTGCGCCACGATCTCCTTGAACTTCTGATGATTGCGCTCTGCACGGTGCTCTGTGGTGGCGAAAGCTGTGTCGATATGGCGGATTTCGCCGAGGAGAAGAAAAGTTTCCTTCTGGAGTTTCTTCGTCTCCCCAAAGGGTTGCCTTCGCACGACACGTTCAGCCGACTGTTCCGAGCGCTTGAACCGGACGCCTTTCGCCAGTGCTTTCAAACTTTCATGGCGCGCTTTGGCGAGACCTGCCAGGGCGTTATCGCCATCGACGGCAAGGTGTTGCGTCGTTCGTTCGACGCCGCGAGCGCCAAATCGGCCTTGCACATGGTCAGCGCCTGGGGTTGCGAGCAACGCTTGGTGTTGGGCCAGATCGCCACCGACGCCAAGTCGAACGAAATCACCGCCGTTCCCAAGCTCTTGGCGATGCTTTCGCTGAAGGGCTGCGTCGTGACGGTCGATGCGCTCAACTGTCAGCGCGCCATCGCACGCCAGATCGTCGACCAAGGCGGCGATTACGCCTTGG
>Ga0302319_10019031_pt1 | contig 12484 bp, 11 predicted proteins | sample Bog_T0_2_FD_203319 | JGI IMG/M metagenome (GOLD analysis project Ga0302319, IMG submission 203319) | Peat permafrost microbial communities from Stordalen Mire near Abisko, Sweden - Bog_T0_2 | ecosystem: Environmental > Terrestrial > Soil > Wetlands > Peat | place: Sweden: Abisko, Stordalen Mire... | reverse complement strand
AAACGGAGGATCAAACAGAAAACGGCGGAGAGCTACCGAAACTATAAACCCAACGAAAAGGATACCACATTCGGAGTGTCCGCCAACGAATCGATCGTTGGTGTTTGAGAGAGGGCTGCGATTGGCGCCCCCGAATCGGATTTTGGCCGGCGAGTACTGCCGATCGAGTTGCAACAACGCACGAACGTCAGCCGATCGATCGGACTCCTTGGGTTGCCGAAGCCACGAAGGATCTTCGTGACGTGAGCATCGATATCGCCGGCTGTCATCGCGTCAAGGAAGCGGTTCCTTATCGTTCGCACAAGAACTTCACGTACTCCCCCAGAGCCGAGTGTTCTTCTCGAGAGAGCTTTTCCACTGGCTCTGAACGCGCCGCGAATTTCAGGGCGGCGTTTTGAAACTGAACGTCCTTCGCCCGAAGCAGACCAGCAAGAGCCAGCAGTTTGCTCTCCGGAATGGTCAGGAATTCGGCGATCTGATGGACGGTACGAATGGCCGGCGTATGGTACTCGTCAGTCTCGACTTTCAGCAATTCCCCAAGATCCACATCCACTTTCTTTGCGAACTGCTCCATTGAGCTTCCGATCCCGTCGGGCAAGTTGGAGAAAGCGGACGAAGGCATGCCTGAACGGGGACAACACTGCCTGGGGCCGGTTCGTCTTGCTCCAAATCATCCACAAGCCCCCCCGACTGACACGAAGCAGCCGTCTTCTTGTTCCGCTTTTCGGATCAACCAATCTCGATTCGTGTTCATATTCATTCGGCGCCCTCCTTCAGAAATCTCTCCGCTTGTTCGGCAGTGAATTCACACCAACGCAAGTTCTGTTTCGCGGCGTCGCGGCCAACCGCCGTCATACCGCAAACATCGACGTAGAACCGCTCCGAAGTCAATAGCGAGTGGAGCGCCAATCGCCCTTTAAGCCCTTCGTCAAGGCTTGTACGCACGGCTGCTGCAATAAGTCTCGTACCAACTGCTCCAAATTCAGGACTCCTACCCAGTGCGTGCATCAAAGTCTTTAAATTCCACGGCGCGGTCTCCAAATAATCCACATAGATCAAGCACCACGTCAAGGTTAACTCAGCGAAGCGCCGTGGGGGACAAACGCGGATGTGAACCGCCGATTAGTACGCATAAACCTGCCAGCATCCGTCGATGCAGGCGAGATCGGATCTTGCCGATCGTGTTAACCCTCCTTCTCAGTGGACCATTTCAGTCTTTGCTTGAACGAGTTTCCTTGGTGTGGCTTCAGGAACTTGTCGTGCTGCAGGCGACCAACCACAATTCCTGGACCGACCCCAATGCGTTCGGCAAATGCAGGAATCGACTCGTTGGTAAATTCTCCCTTTCGTAAAAACTCATCCAGTTCGCTAGGAGAGATGAGGGTATCGGACGAGAACCGATTGGCCTCTGACTCAAACTTTTGCATCTCCGGATCGATAGCCCGGTCTGTTAGATCATCTACAGCGTTATCGACCACGAATGACTTCTTGTTTCGGTGAAGAAGGATGTGCCCGAGTTCGTGAAAGAGGGTGAACCAAAGTTGGTCGTCAGTCTTATAGCGTAGTGTCAGCCCGACCGCCGCTGTGGTATCACTCAGCCAGCGGGCGCATCCGCTGACCCCGGTGTTCGGAAGTTCAGGAACTATGACTACCGCCACTCCGAACCTCGCACAAGTTTCCTGGAGCACGCCGATCGTATTCTCGTTTAAGCGTCCGCGCGATAGACTCTTCACCGTTTTCAGAGAGGAACTGAAGAGTTCCTCATCAAAACTGTCCATGTGAAAAGCCTTTGCCTGAATCTCAACCTCTCGGACCCAAGCAGAGACCGATTCTTCCAGGACCTTGACCGCATGGGTTTGCCTATACGCAACGGAGTAGGCGCTCCAAACGGTTCTCCAGCTTTCCGGCGACGATACCTCGAAAAAGTTAAGCAGGGCCTCAATATCGGAGCAGCCCTCAGGCAGCGCAAAATGCCGTTTCCGCATCTCTTTGATGGGAAACTTACCGACCCAGTCGGCCCATTCGACAAACCTGGCAGACTCTTTCGCCCGGGCTTTCGACTCGTCGTATCGGCGTTGAAAGTTTAGCCACAGGTGCGCTGGGCGCCGTAAAACCTTCTCGAAGGCTAAAGCCGTAGGAGGCGTAATCGGCGCTTTTCCATTACAGATCTCGCTAATCGTCTTCGGCGTCAAATTTGTACGTCGTGCGAGATCGCGCTGTGACCACCCGTTCAAATCAAGATACTCCTCGACCATGTTGCCAGGGTGCGGAACAGTACCAGGCTCCAGGTGAAGTTGGCTTTCCCTATTCATGTGTGTCCTCGATTCCCACGATTTCAATCGCCTTAATGCATTTCCATCTGGCATGTTCGCCGGATCGATCCGACGGCGGAGTTTCCTCCACAGGCCGAAAGAGAAGCCTGTAGGGTTGATTGAGATCGATTGAAAACGTCCCAGCCAGCTCTCCCAGCAATTCGTGACAGCGCTCAGGTCCTGACTTAGGCGGCCAAAAGTCGGCTAACGAATCCGCGGCCTCCAACGCGGTAAGGCGTAGAACTAACTTCTTAGCCATATTTGTTCCAAAAAGCTTCTGCCGTGACTTCTCGTCCCCAAGGGCGCGCCGAAGTTTGCTGTCGCTGGCGAATACCTCCATTGGCTTCTCGTTGGGTAATGGCTCACATATGTACTATTGTTACTTAATAGGTAACAATAGTCAAGAAACGGAATCGGGGATACATGCCAATCTGTCCTCGGCTTTTGAAGGTGACGTGCAGGCCAACAACCGATTCGCCGGGAGGAAGGAGCGAAACGTGGTAAACGCAGTATAGGCCCGGGGGCGTCCGCGAGCCGGCCAAGCAGCTCCGCGCCCCAACGAAAAGGATAGAACATTCGGGATCGCCGAACGAATATTGGGGCGGCACACGAAGTGTCCGCCCCCACCTTAGACTGTAGACCCCTACTCTTCCTCTTCTTCCACTCCAGCCTTCGTCGCCTTAGCCGCAGCGACGATCTTTTCCGCCTGCTGCCCCGGAACGAAGTCGTAATGGTCGAACTCCATGTGGTACGAGGCTCGGCCTTGGGTCATCGAGATCAGGTCGTTTTGATAGTTCAGCATTTCCGACATCGGCACCACCGCGCGTACGATCTGCGTATTGCCTTTCGTCTCCATCCCTGAAATACGTCCCCGGCGGCTATTCATGTCGCCCATCAAATCGCCGGCGAACTCCACCGGCGCCTGCACTTCCACCTTCATAATCGGCTCCAGTAGCGACGGCTTGGCCAACTGCATGGCCGCTTTAAACGCCTTCCGCGCGGCCAACTTGAACGCCATTTCCGACGAGTCGACATCATGATAAGAACCGTCGTACACGGTGACCTTGAAATCGACCACGGGATATCCGGCAAGATAGCCGTTCGCCGCTGCTTCGACGATGCCCTTTTCCACCGCAGGTATGAAATTACGCGGGATCGATCCGCCGAAGATCTCATTCGCGAATTCGAATTTGGCTCCGCGCGGCAAAGGCTCCATGCGAATCCAGCAATCGCCGAACTGCCCGTGGCCGCCGGTCTGCTTTTTGTGCCGGCCCTGGACATCGGCCGTGCCTCGGATCGTTTCCCGATACGGAATCTTGGGCGAATGCAACTGCACCTCGACACCATAGCGCTTCTTCAGCCGGCTAACCACAACTTCGACATGTTGCTGTCCCGTGCCCGCCAGAAGAAACTCGTTCGTGGCAGGGTCGCGATAGAAACGTAGCGACTGGTCCTCTTCGAGAATCTTCTGCACCGCGTTGCCCATGCGATCTTCATCCTGCCGTGTCTTCGCCGAGATGGCGTAGGCGATTGAAGGCTCCGGCAACTCTACTTTGGGATAGTTGATGGGCGCGCTTTTATCGTGCAGCGTGTCGCCCGTCAGCGCGTCTTTCAGCTTCGCGACGGCACCAATATCTCCGGCCTTCAGTTCCGTCACCGGCTGGATCGTCTTACCCACCAGCACGCCGATGTGGGCCAATCGCTCCGGATTCAAGGTCCGGCCATCCACCAGGCTGGCATCGTTCTTAACGCTGCCGGACAATACTTTGAAGTAGGAGACTCGCCCCGAGAATGCATCGGCCACCGTTTTGAAGACGAACGCCGAAGCTGGCTCGCCGTCCTTGATCTGGCGGTGTGTCTCGTGGCCGTTCGATCGTCCCGCTACCGGTCCGCGTTCCGCCGGCGCCGGAAAGTACTCGTTAATAAAATTAAGAATCAGATCCGACCCGACATTGTGAACTGCCGACGCGCACAGCACCGGATACAGACGGTCGTCGCGTATGGCCTGCGCCAAACCGTCGATTATGTGGTTCACGGGCAGCGTCCCTTCGGCGAAGAACTCTTCGAGCAGCGCATCGTTCCCTTCGGCCACCATCTCGACCAGGGATTCGTGAGCCTTCTGCGCGGCGTCCGCCTGATCTGCGGGAATATCGCCAGCCTTGCCTTTCCCGTCGCCATCGGACGTGTACGTATAGGCCTTCATTTGGACCAGATCGATGACGCCCTTGAAATTGCGCTCGGTTCCGATCGGGAGCTGAATCGGTATTGCATTACGGCCGAAGACCGAGTGAATGCTTTCCAGACTGCGCTCGAAACTCGAACGCTCGCGGTCCAGTTTGTTAATCACGAAAGCGCGCGGAAGTTTGAACTCCTCCGTGAAACTCCACACCTTCTCGGTCTGCACCTCGACGCCCGCAACCCCATCCACCAGAATCAGTGCGGAGTCCGCCGCTACCAGGGCCGCCTGCGTGTCGTTGATAAAAATATTAAAGCCGGGCGTATCCAGCAGATTCACTTTTTTCTTGTTCCACTCGATCGCCGCCAGCGACGTGGAAATCGTTATTTTTCTTTGAATTTCCTCCTCGTCGAAATCAGTGAGGGTGTTGCCCTCGTCCACTTTCGTGAGGCGATTGGTGCCGCCGGCGGTGAACAGCAGTCCGGCTGCCAGCGAAGTTTTCCCGGAATGCCCGTGTCCAATCAGCCCGACGTTCCGTACATCCGTGCCATCGTAGACTTTCAAGGTGTTTCACTCCAACAGGGAATGTTTTCAACCGGATGTTATCACAATTGAAACACTCCTTCGACTATCCCCTCGGCCGCGTCAGCTTTAGGTCGGCAAAATTCACCCACTTGCCGTCTTTGTCTTTCTGTTCCATCAGCCATTGCCAACTGTCCTTTTCCGGAGTCCAGCGATAGGTGGTGTGGAACGGCCCATCGGGGTATTCAAAGACAAATCGGATCGTGTTCCCGTCGCGCGCGCCGTAGCCGAGCGTCTCTGAAAATCTGCCCCCGAAGAGGTCCATCAGATGCAGCACGTAGCGCTCGCTCACCGGATCGTAGCCGAGAAACCACATTGCCTCGTAGCGCCGCTCCGAGGCGGGCGCGCCGGAGGACGTTTTTTCATAGATGCGCAGGAACTGATGGTTCAGAACCCATTCCGCTTGAACTTCGTGGTGTGCGGTCTGGCTCCCGATCGGTCCTTCCAGTTCCCATTTGCCGGCCAGGTGGCCCGCCAGATCGTCTCGCCACTCCGTGGAGGTCTGCGCGCCGGCGAGCAGCACAACAAATAGAAGGAGACTTGAAGTCTTCATGCTCCGTCTACAATACTGCGTTGCGGGCGATGACTTCACGATAGTATTCGGCACTCAGTTTGGGTGTCCGCTTCAGCGTTTCGAAATCGACATAGTTTATGCCGAAGCGCTTGCTGTATCCGTCAGCCCATTCATAATTATCGAGCAGGCTCCACAGGAAGTACCCTTTGATCGGATAGCCTTCGGCGGACGCGCGGTGAAGATGCGTCAAATGATTGCGCAGGTACATGACGCGATCGGTGTCGTAGACGTGGCCGTCGGCGGTGAGTACGTCGTCGGAGGAACAGCCGTTCTCGGTAATGAAGAACTTCTTGGGCTTCCATAGCGCGCTGGGGTTGCGGATGGCCCAGTAAATGACTTCCGGTCCAATGAACAGCCATGGCGAAGCCATATGCGGGTACGATGCCGGCTTGGGCATTACCTTGAATCCCAGTTCGTTATCGGCCGCGATTACGTAGTCTGGCTGGTACACGTTCAACCCCACGAAATCGAGCGGGCTCCCAATGGCCTTCATCTCTTCCGAGGTGAACTTCGGCGCATTTCCGCCCTCCTGCTTCAGATAGCTATCGACGTACTTGCCTTCCATGACGGCAGTCAGGAAGGGAGCATTCTGATGCCTGGTAGCCTTCTGAGCCGCTTCGATATTCTTGGCCGTCTCGATGGCCGGAACATACACGCTGGCGTTTTCGGCCAAGCCCACTTCTGTGCCCGGTCTTGCCGCCGCGCGGATGGCCTGCACCGCCATGCCATGCCCCAGAATCCCGTTGTGGCGAACTTGATTCGCCCGATCCGCGGGCAGGTGCAGGCCTGGAGCAAACTGCCCGATTCTATAACCCAGATCCGTGAAGCAGACGAATTCATTGGTGGTAAAAAAATGATGGACGCGGTCCGACAGGCGCTTCGAAACGTAGCCCGCATAGTCGGCAAATGCCTTAGAAGTGTCGCGCGATTCCCAGCCGCCGTTTTTATCCTGCATCGCCTGGGGCAGATCCCAATGGAACATCGTGACGTAAGGATCCATCCCGTTGGCTAGCAGTTCGTCCACCACGCGGTTGTAATAGTCGAGGCCTTTTGGATTGGGCGAGCCGGTTCCATCGGGAAACACGCGCGGCCAGGCGATCGACATGCGGTAGGCTTTCACGCCCATGTTTTTCATCAGTTGAATGTCTTCTTTATAGCGATGGTAGGAATCGTCGGCAATATCGCCCGTGTCGCCATTATGTGTCTTGCCGGCGGTGTGCGAGAACGTATCCCAGATGGATGGCTTGCGGCCGTCTTCGTTGACCGCTCCTTCGATCTGGTAAGACGCTGTCGCCGCGCCCCATATGAAATCCGCGGGGAATCCGCTGCTTGCAGTAGTGCCGGAATGTGTTTCAGATTGCTGCGCGATCGCGGAGCCGGCCAAAGTGGCTGCTGCCCCAAAAAGTTTGCCGAATGTACGACGTGAATGGATGGACATAAACCATTTACGCTATCACTATCCGGCGAACTCTTGTGTCGCACCCGTTCCTAACCCGGACAAGGCCGAACCAAAACAGGCAGAGCGCAACGAAGGTGATGAGGTTCGTTACCGCTCCGTTGAAGAACAAGCGAAGAACCGGCGAAACAGCCCCGTTCTTCGCGACCGGCTCTTCGTTCCCATTTGTGAGCCGAAGGTCCATGGAGCACTCCCTTACGGTCACGGCTCAATCTCGGGATTAGGAAACGGACCTCCGGTTATTGGTCACACCGACAATGCGGCGCGCAGATAGTGTCCAACCTCACCTCGCGCGACGTCGGCTCAAGCTATTCTGAAGAAGGTGGGAGGGCGATTTGCAGCATGGCAAGACTTGTCTACGGATTGAGCCAGTCCCTCGATGGCTACGTCGACCACACCAAGCTTGGGCCGCCTGTACCCGCGAGCTTCCGTCACTTCATCGAGCTGGTGCGTGGCCTGACGGGCCTCATCTACGGTCGCCGCATGTACGAGATCATGCGTTATTGGGACGAAGATCTTCCTGATTGGGACGCGGACGATCGCGACTTCGCGGTGGCGTGGCGGAGCCAGCCGAAGTGGGTCGTGTCGCGCTCCCTCAAGTCAGCTGGGCCCAACGCCACGCTTGTCGCGGATGACTTCGAGAAGCTGATACGCGGGCTGAAGGCTGAGCTGGCTGGCGAGATTCACGTTGGCGGACCAGTTCTGGCGCAAAGCCTGACCGAGGCTGGTCTTATCGATGAGTATCGACTCTACCTCCGCCCCGTCGTGCTTGGTGGTGGCAAGCCATTCTTCGCCGGCCCCCGGCCACCGCTCCACCTGGTGGCCAGTGATTTAATCGCCGATGACTTGATTCGGTTGACGTACGTTCCTGCTTAATCGCGCAACTCGCCCGCCTGCTCGTGGCGGAGAGAACAAGACTCAACTACCAAGGTACTAATCAACGTAACCGCCCCGCAAACGCAACCGAGCCGTGCCTGTCAAGGAGCGGTAACGGCTCGCACCGCTTCGAGTTACTCCAGTACCTCGCGGTGAGCCAATCGAAAGCCTTATCACCGCAGGTCCACCGCCGTCCGCTGCCGATCCACAGGCTTCAGCACCAGCGTGGCTTGCCCCGGCACAATCCAGTTCTCTACCGTGTCCGCTGGAGGCACCCCGCATCCCCCATACCGGGGACCTTCGGTCGACAAAATAATGTCCCACTCCTTGCCTTCCGGCGGGGCCAGCAAAGGTTCCGGCGCGGGATTCAGATGCAGATCCACTCCGAAATTCACGATCACCAGCCGATCGTCACTCTCCCCGAAGTAACGCAGCACGAAAGCGTCCGTCGACAGAACAGCGCCATCCATGCTCCCCGGACGCGGCTTGCTCAACACCGGATCTTCGCGCTTCAGTTTCAGCACATCGCGGATCAACTCATGCACTTCGCGGTGGCTCCCTCGCTCGCGCTCGGCATGGTCCAGTTTGCACCGTTCAAAGGTTTGCGGATCGCCGGGATCGGCGAAACAACTCCACATCTCCGCGTCGCCTAAACTCCGGAATTGACCTAAAAATTTGCGGCGTCCTTCTTTAATCAGCTGCGCCACTTCCGGACCTTGATCGGCAAAGTACAGGAATGGAGCCGAACTGGCGAACTCTTCCCCTTGGAACAGCATCGGCGTTCCGGGAGTCAGCAGAATGTAAGCAGTCATGGCTTTGTGGATTCCCGGGGCGGTTAGCATGTGAGCCCGCTGGCCGCGCGCCGAGTTCGCAATCTGATCGTGATTCTGCAGGAAGTTCACGAACGCCCCTGGCGGGCATCCAAAGCTGGCCGAGCCGCGCCGCTGGTTCTGCCACTTGTACCATTGCCCTTGATACAGGTAGCCATACTTAGCCGCTGAAACGAACTCCTGGGGCGTGCCCCGGTAATCGGTGTAATAGGCTTCGTTATGCCCGGTCAGCCGGACCATCGCGGTGTGATGCAGATCGTCGTTCCACAGTCCGTCCAGCCCATAACCGCCTTTCTCAATGGGGCGGATCAGCTTGACGCACTGTTCTTCGTTCTCCCCGATGACTATGGTGTCCCGCCCATCCGCCGCCGCGCGTACCGAACGCCCGATCGCAGTCAGAATATGATCCGGCGAATCGTCATAGATGTTTTGTGTCGCGTCCAGCCGCAAGCCATCCAGATGATATTCCTTGATCCAATAACCCGCATTGGCGGTGAAGAACTCGCGCACCGGCCCGCAATGCTCGCCGTCGAAGTTGATGGCCTCGCCCCAGTCCGTCTTATGCTTGGCGGTGAAATAGTAGGGCGAGTAAGCTCCGAAGTAGTTGCCATCGGGCCCCAGGTGGTTGTACACGACATCAAGGATCACACCCAGCCTGTTGGCATGCGCCTTGTCGACGAACTCGCGAAAGTCGTTCGTGCTGCCGTACAGCCGCGTCGGCGCAAACGGATGCACACCGTCGTAGCCCCATCCGAAGCGGCCTGGAAATTCGCTCACCGGCATTACCTCCAGCAGCGTAATTCCCGTCTCCGCCAGGTACGGAAGGTAGGCGATCGCCGCCCGCCAGGTGCCTTCCGCAGTGAACGTGCCGATGTGCATTTCATAAACGACCTGATTCTCCAGCTTCATGCCCCGCCACTTCTGGTCCGTCCACGCGAACGTGCCAGGGTCAATCACTTCAGAGTAACCATGCGGTCCTTCGGGTTGAAAACGCGAGGCCGGGTCGGGGTACCAATCGGCCCCATCCAGCCGGTATTTATAAAGAGTGCCGGCCTGCGCGGCGTCCACGCGTCCGGAGAAATAACCATCCTCGGAGTCTCTCGACAGAGGCAAGAATTGCGCAGGCTCTCCCGCAATCACGACATCCACGGATTTGCGCTCGGGAGCCCAAACGCGAAATTGGACGCCTCCTCTAGGTAGAACATCTGCAGTTACTTGATCAGCCACGCAGATAAGACACCGCACAGGCGCGGTGGTTTCGGAGGAGCGCTATTCAGTCAGAGCGAACGCCATGATGCTCGCTCCGGCAGCCACGGCAATGTACTGCTTTCCATCCACCAGATAAGTCATCGGCGAGGCATGCCAATGTACATTCAGCGGAAAATGCCAGAGCGGTGCCCCGGTCTTCGCATCCAGAGCCGCAAACGCCCCATCATCGTCGCCAAAGAAAATCAATCCGCCGGCCGTTGCGATCAATCCGCCCCAAGCTTCTCCCGGACCGGTCTGCTCATATTCCCAAACAATTTTGCCCGTCTGCGGATCGATGGCTCGCAGATACTTACGCGGTTCTTCCTTACTCACTTCGCGCGAAGTGCCCCCATAGAACGATTCACCTTGCTTCCACCATTCCGAATTCTTGGTAAACACGTTGCATTTTTCCAGCGCCAGCAGATAGAACAATCCGGTCCCGGGATGATAGGCGGTGGACATCCAATTCGAAGCGCCATCCATCGACGGGCAAATCTCCGTTCCTTCCACCGTCGGCTGCCAGCCATCGCTCAGGATCGGTCGGCCATCCGCCCCAATTCCCGTGGCCCAAGTCAGCTTCTTCACGAACGGGCTCGCTGCCAGAAACCTGCCATCGGTGCGATCCAACACGTAGAAGAATCCGTTTCGATTTCCCTGCAACAGCAGCTTGCGCGGCTCGCCATGATACTTCAGATCCACCAGCATTGGCGTCTCCGTGGCATCCCAATCGTGCAGATCGTGCGGCGTGAACTGGTAATGCCATTTCACCTTGCCGGTTTGCGGATCGAACGCCACCACGGAATCGGTGTAAAGGTTATCGCCCTTGCGCTCGTCCCCATTGAAATCGGGACAGGGATTGCCGATCGGCCAGACCAGCGTATCCGTTTCGCGATCGTAGGTCCCGGTGAGCCAGGTGGCGCCGCAGCCATGTTCCAGCGCTTTTCCCACCCAACTGGCGGCCTCAGGATCGCCGGGCGCCGGAATCGACCAGAAGCGCCACACATGCTCGCCGGTGGATGCGCGAAAGGCGTTCAACTGTCCGCGTATCCCCTCGTCGCCGCCAGACACGCCCGCGATCACCAGATCATGCACCACCAGGGGAGCCGAAGTGGATCCGTAATGCTTATGCGAATCGGCCATCTCCACGTCCCACAGCAACCCCCCGTTCAGGCGGTGCAGCGCCAGCAGATGCGCGTTGTCGGTGACCACGAATACGCTGTCGCCCAACACCGCAACTCCGCGATTGATACCGCCCGCGGCATCACCCACCAGTTCCTTCGAGCGCGGCCGTGAATACTCCCAGATCTTACGTCCGGTCCGCGCATCCAGCGCATAAACGGAGTTCACGGTCGTGACGTACATCACGCCGTTGACTACGATCGGCGTCACCTCCAGCGACCGCCCGTTGTTCACCGTATAAACCCAACGAGGACCCATCCGCTTCACATTAGCGGGAGTGATCTGCGCCAATTCGCTGTAGCGATTGCCATTCTCATTGCCATGATAGGTGGGCCACTCGCCGCTCTTGGGATGGCTGATCTCTTCCCATCCAACGGACTGCGGCAAAGGCGCAGTCGCCGGAAGACTACCGCTGGGCTTCCAATCGGAAGCATGCGCCAGAAAGGCGATCAAATCGTGGGCTTGTTCCGGCGCCCCCTTCCACGCCGGCATCAACGAATTGGGCTCACGCTCGATCGAGGTGACATCGGTTTTCTTCAGCAGATGCAAACGCCGATCGAAGCCTTGCAACTGCAGATCGAAACTGCTCTCGTTGCGGATGAACCCACGGACGTTCACACCGGTTTTCAAATGCACCGTTGCGACGCGATAGCCATCCACGCGCCGGGAATTCGGATCCCGCAGCGTGGCTTCGGCTTCGGATAACGTCAATTTCTTCCCAGCTTCCGTAAGATCGGGGCCCTGAACACTTCCACGGCCTTGAATCATGTGGCAATCTGAGCAGTGTCCCGCGCCAAAGAACAAAGCCTTGCCCGCCTTGGCATCGCCGGCCAGCGCGGCCTGATGCAACGGCATCACGCGCGATTGCACGAATGCCAGCAACTGCGCCAGTTCGGCATCGGGAACATTGAACCCCGGCATGCCGGACTCCGGAATGCCCTGCCGGATCAGATCGCGAATGGCCGCCTCCGTTTCCATGCGCGAGCGCCAGGCATGACCGATCGCCGGCGCGCGTTCCCCGCCTAAGCCATCCTGCCCGTGACAGCCCGCGCAACGGACATTGAAGCGAGCCCGCCCCGCTTCCACCGCATTCTGGCCAAGCGCCATGCATCCGCCCGCCAGCAGCAAAACTCCGAACTTCATTTGGCGAATACCAGCGACCCGAAATGTTCCGGCACATGATTAGGATCGCGATTCACGACGCAGGTGGGCTGCCAGCACAGGAAGTGCCGCTGCGGATCTTCGCCAAGT
>Ga0302319_10019027_pt1 | contig 12487 bp, 13 predicted proteins | sample Bog_T0_2_FD_203319 | JGI IMG/M metagenome (GOLD analysis project Ga0302319, IMG submission 203319) | Peat permafrost microbial communities from Stordalen Mire near Abisko, Sweden - Bog_T0_2 | ecosystem: Environmental > Terrestrial > Soil > Wetlands > Peat | place: Sweden: Abisko, Stordalen Mire... | reverse complement strand
AGTTGGAGAAAGTGTTGTCGCGACATTGGCGGAAGCCGGTGAGGGTTTGCAACGATGCGGCGGTACAAGGGTTTGGCGCGATTCGGGGCAAAGGGCTGGAGCTGGTGATCACATTAGGAACGGGGTTGGGGTCGTCGTTGTTTATCAACGGGACGCTGGTGCCGGGGCTGGAATTGGCGCATCATCCGTGGCGCAAAGGGAAAACGTATGAGGAGTTCTTAGGCAAAGACGGGTTGGCCAAATACGGCAAGAAAGAGTGGAACAAGCTGGTGGCGAAGGCGATTCCGGTATGGGAAGCGCTGTTTAATTACGACCACTTGTATATAGGCGGCGGGAATGCGGAGAAGATTAATTTTTCGCTGCCGGGGAGAGCGACGCGGGTGCCAAACGAGGACGGGTTGCTAGGCGGCGTGGCTCTGTGGAAGTATTAGCTGGCGAAGAGTTCGTCGAGATTTTTGGCGTCCAGAATGCGGACGGAAAGGTCTTCCAGTTGAGGTACAGAGAGCTGCGTTAGTCGTTCATCGACCCAGGCAGGGAGAGGACCGAAGCGCTTATTGATGAGGCGGCGAAGGATAACTAATTCGCCTTCCTGTCGGCCTTGGCGCAAGAGTGGCCCCAAAAGGTCATGATCCATGATGTCGTCTAGAATTGGCATATATTTCACTTCAGCTCTGACTGCATCTCCCAAGTGTCGCAGACCCGAAAGAATGAGGAGCTTCTTCAGGGCATCGTCACGGCGGCCACTTTCTAGTTTAGCGATTCTGGCCAGAATTCGCCTGATCGTTTCGCGACGGTCGCGGTGGCGGCTGAGAATAGCCAAGATGCTGTCGCTGTCAAATGGGCTATTTAGGAGTGTTTCTTCATCCAGATCGCGAATATCAATAAGCTTGAATCGGAAACTGAAGTTGGGGCCGATGAGATCCGAAGGCATGCGCAGTTCTGCCTCGCCCACATAGAGAAGATATTGGTCTGGGAAGACACCATGACGGCGATAGGCACGAAGAGCATATTCGGCTAGCCGGATGGGGATTTTCAGGTCGTTGGTACTTTGGAGTTCCACGGCCACAAAGTGGTTTGGATCCAGCGTGGCTCCGAAAAGGTCGACGCGCGTTTGCTGAACTTCAGGAAATTCAACGTTCAGCCAGCGCTCGATTCGCGCGCCGGTGATTCGTTCTAAGACAGTGCTCTGTGGGCTCTGCAGCAAGGCCTTCAGAACGGTATCGTATTCGTGCATGTGCTAATTCATTTGATTAAGAACGGCCACTTTTGAATGAAGTGGAAGTGGTAGTGCATGATCATCACGGCGATGGCGCCGGCGGCAAGTAACACAAGGCCGAGGACGACCAGCCAGACGATATACCACGGGAATTTCTTGCCTTCGCGGCGCAGAACCAGCAAGTAACTGGCGAAGAGGCCGAGGAAGTAGAGCGCGATCATCGGGATGGTGAACAGCGTCATGTTGAACGCGTCGGGCGTGGGCGTGACGATGGCAGCGATGATGGTGATGGCGAGAATGGCGTAGCGCGAGTGGCGCAATAAGAAGCGCGGCGAGGCGATGCGCAGCAGCGTCAGGAAGAAGATGATGATCGGCATCTCAAAGACCAAGCCGACGCCGAGTGTCACGTTGACGAAGAGATCGAAATAAGTGTCGATGGACACCATGGGCGAGATGTTTATGTCGCGACCGATACCGAGCAGGAAGACCAAACCGTAGCGGAAGGCTACGTAGTAAGCGAACAGACCACCCGTAATGAAGAGACCGGCGGTGCAAAGGATGAATGGGACAGCCCAGCGCTTTTCACGCTTATAGAGACCGGGCGAAATGAATGACCAGATCTGATAGAAGACCCACGGCGAGCCTAGGAAGACGGCGGCGAGCAGGGGCAGTTTAATGAAGACGACGTTGAACTGTTCGAGCGGCGCGATGGCAACAAGATTAGGCGGTTTAATGCCGAGTTCGCGAAGGGCGGCGGTGGCGGGGGCCGTGACGATGGCGTAGAGCTGATGCGCAAATAGAAATGCCGTGAAGAATGCGACAATCACGCCGGCGATGGAACGCAGAATGATGGAACGCAGGTCTTCCAGGTGCTCCATGAAAGACATCCGGAGCATGCCGCGCTCTTCGGGATCGGCATCTTCGTCGTCGCTAGCGGGAGGTTTGGGCGGAGGTGGTTTGGGCGGTGGGGCGGCCTGGGGGGGGGGGGGGGTAACGGGTGCTACCGCTTGGGTTGGAGCGACGTACTGGGGCTGATCGGCGTGATAGACCGGGGGCAATTCGGAAGGAATCTCCGGCTCAGGCACGACGGATGGTGGATCGGTCGCAGGTTCGCTGTGAGGAGCGCTGGGCTCCTGGATATCGTCGTCAGGCATTTCAACAATTCACCGAATCAGGCGGAATGACCCTCGGGCGCAGGAGTGGTTGCGGACTGAGACTCGGCCGCAGGCGGATGAACGCCGTTGGAGCGAGGTACGGTTCCGGCCACAGAAGAAGCAGCTGGGGTAGAGGGATTATCCCGGTAGGCCTCGGCGTCCTGAGTTGCGGTTGCGCTGGCGGTGGAAGAGGGTGACGGGGCAGGTTCAGACGAAACAGTTCCGGGGTAAGGAGCGGGGTCGGAATAGTTTGGTTCGTGGCCGTACTCGTCATAAGTAGTGTTTGAGCTAGTGATGGCGGCTGGAGAAGAGTAAGGAGACGTGACGTTTTTGAGAGCGGCGTCCACGTTGGCTTCTCTTTCCAACTCGCGGAGATGGGTTTCAAAAGTAGCCTTGAGTTCGCTCTTGGCGCGCCGATATTCGGTCAGACCTTTGCCCAGTAAACGGCCAAGCTCTGGTAGTTTTTTCGGCCCGAAAAGCACAAGGGCGACGAGGAAAATCAACATCATCTCCTGAACGCCAATCGGTCCCATGTTTTAAAAACTCCTGGTTAAATGATAGCCCAGAGGGAAATGGGGGCGCGGACAGGTGGAGGGCGCAAAATTGAGTTGGGGCCATAGCACTCCGTCCCTTGTTATGATTTCAACGGACGAAATTTTTATGAAAATAAGAAGTTTTGGTGAGGCGATGGCTGCGGCGGGGCTGGGTCTTCTGCTGGTGGCGATGGCTGGGCCGGTGGGGGCGCAGGTGGCGTTTGAGAATGTGGATGGCGATCATGTGAGCGTCAGCATCAATGGCCAGCCGTTCACGGATTTTCAAATTGGGAAGCATTATTCAAAGCCGTTTTTGGCGCCGTTGCGCACCGCGAACGGGCTGATTGTGACGCGGCACTTTCCGCAGGAGATGGTGGAAGGCGAAACGCGCGACCATCCGCATCACCGCGGTTTTTTCATTGGCTATGGCGATGTGAACGGCGTGAACTTTTGGGAGACCGAACCGGAGTCGAAGACGAGCGGCGAGAACCCTTCGGTGAAGGGCGCGTTGACGGTGACGAAGCTGGGCGAGTTGAAGCCGGGCAAGAAATCTGGGACGATTCAAGCAGTGATCGCGTGGACGTCGCCAGACAAAGGCGAGGTTCTGGAAGAAGACCGCACGATGACGTTTTACGCCGACAAGGTTGTTCGCACGTTTGACGTGGATCTGACGTTTACCGCCAAAACAGACTTGAAGTTTGCCGACACCAAAGAGGGCTTTTTTGCCATACGCTTGGCGGACAGCATGACAGGCAAGAGCGGCGGCTTGATGACAAACGCGCAGGGCGGTCAGACGGAGAAGAATGTTTGGGGAAAGAAGTCGGAGTGGGTGGATTACGACGGCACGGTGGACGGGCAGAAAGTGGGCGTGGTGATCTTCAATAATCCAAAGAATGGCGGAGAGCCGCCGCGCTGGCATTCACGCGACTACGGTTTGTTTGCGGTGAATCCGTTTGGTTTGAAAGAGTTTGATCCGAAGGCAGAAGGTAAAGGCGGCAAGGAAATGAAGGCCGGCGAGACGCTGCGCCTGCGCTATCGCGTCGTGATTCACCCAGGCGACTATCCGAAACAGAAGATCGAGGATTTGTACAAGGACTACGTGAAGAAGGTCAAGTAGTTTCGATGCGAATGCTTCGGTTGTGGAGCGCGTTGCTGTTGCTAACGATTATGGCGTGGGCGGAGGCACCGCAATTTCCGCCCACTCCTGTCGCCGCCCAGGCTTCGGCACACTTTGATGCCAAAGTGGCCACTGACGCGTGGCTGGCTCGAATGACGGGACCGGAAAAGGCCAGGTCTGACGCCTATTTCGAGGGTGGCTACTGGCTAATCCTGTGGGATTTTCTTTACGCGGTAGGCGTGATGTTAGTGCTGTTGGAGACGAAGCTATCGGCCCGGCTCCGCAATTGGGCGGAGCGCGTAGTGAAGGCGGCGTTTCTGCGCTCGTGGCTTTATTGGATTCTGTTTAGCGCCGTGGCGTATGCGTTGACGTTTCCGCTCACTATGTACGAAGGGTTCTTTCGGGAACACGCTTACGGTTTATCGAACCTGGGTTTTGGCGAATGGTTCAAAGAAGAAACGCTAGCTGTCGTGGTTTCGGCCTTGCTGGGCGGCGTCGCGTTAAGCGTGCTGGTGCGGTTGGTACAGCGACTACCGAACACTTGGCACATTTGGGGAGCGCTCTTCAGCACAGTTTTCTTGAGCATCGGCATTGTAATTGGGCCGGTATTCATTGCACCGCTTTTCAATACATACAAACCGCTGGAAAACCAAAGAATCAAGACCGATATTTTGAGCTTGGCGAGGGCGAACGGCATTCCAGCAACGAATGTGTATGAGGTGGACGCGTCGAAACAGAGCAACCGCGTGAGCGCGAATGTAAGCGGATTTTTAGGCACGGAGCGCATCACGCTGAATGACAATTTGCTGGCGCGCTGTTCGCCGGCTTGTGTTTTAGCGGTCATGGGCCATGAGATGGGCCATTACGTTTTGCACCACATTTACAACATGGTGATCTTTTTTACGATTGTGGTGGTGGCGTTGTTCTGGATACTGCGGTCTGGTTTAGAGTGGGCTCTCAAACGTTGGGGCGAACGCTGGCAAGTGCGCGGGGTGGGCGATGTGGCGGTGCTGCCGGTGGTTGCTTTGATTCTGGCGACTCTCGGTTTCTTCTTCACGCCCGTTATGAATTCCTTCATTCGGACGCAGGAGTTTGAAGCAGACATGTACGGGCTGAACGCGGCACGGCAACCCGATGGCGAAGCGGAGGCGGATGTACTGCTGGGTGAATACCGCAAGATGGACCCGGGTCCGCTGGAAGAAATCATTTTTTTCGATCACCCGAGTGGACGCACGCGCATTTATGCGGCCATGAGATGGAAGGCGGAAAATTTGTGTTTGTTTGACGCGACGTTGGCGTGTACGAATCGGCCGGTGACGGTGAACGATCAGTATTAGACCCGGGAGTGGAGCACGGTTTCACCCTGCGCGCGCGGGTTGCTGCCACGGTGCGACGAACTGGCCGATGGGTCTTGTTGAATGGCGGCGAATGCAGCGACTTGGGCATCGCGGATGGAACAAATGGATTCGCCATCGGCCAGGATGACACCATCACCCATGGCGATGGATGCGCCTGACTGGCGGAACTGGCTGACCAGCGTTACCGAGACGTCATAACGCAGACAAACGTGGTGTGCGCGGAGTTGGCCGATGCAACTGATCTCTTTGCAGCCAAGAGCGAGACCTCCGGCGGGAGCGCCGCGCAAAATCAGATAAAACGCGAGCAATTGCCAGATGCCTTCGACGCCGGTTGAACCGGGATACCAAAGATCGTTAAGTCTGTCCTGTTCGGCAATGATGCGGCCGCGATTGTCGTTATGTTCGATGTGCGTGATGCGATCGAACATGGCGATGGGAGCGGCCGGCACGCGTCGGGCGTACGCCTGAAGTTCCGGTTTGCTCAAGGAACGACGGCGCGAGAAGTCTGGCTGGGTCATAAATGCGCTCGCAGAAGCGTGAGGCTTCAAATAACCTAAGCGCAAATTTTGAGGGAAAGAGGACAAAAAACCTTGGAACGTGCCGCGCGCAAAGGTCGTTGCTAGACGTTTTCCCAGCGATGCGATTGGCCGGCGTGCTGGATAGCCTCGATCACTTGCATGTTGCCAAGAGCGTTTTCGAGCGAGACGGGGACGTCGGTGTTGTCGAGAATGGCGCGTGAAAAAGCATCGCCTTGAATGGTGTATTGATCAACGGTTTCGAACTCTTCAACGCGCGCGTTGCGGCCGCCGAGTTCGGACCCATCGTCAATGAAGATGCGGCTGGGACGATCGGGTGGAATGTTGTAGGGAATTTCCATCTCTATGCGCGCTTTGGTACCGAGAATCTGCATGCGCTGGAACGGAACCAATTGCGTGCTGCAGGTGAAGGTGGCATGGCCGGGGGCGAAATCGAGGATGGCGGAACTGAGGCGGTCGGTAGTCATTTCGGGGTCGCGGTCTAGCAAAGCGGCCACGCGCTGCGGTTCACGTTCGAACAGAAAACGCGCCATGGTGATGGGATAGCAGCCGATATCCATAAGACCGCCGCCGCCAATTTCGGGGACGTTGCGGATGTTTTTGGGATCGCGGTTGAAATAGCTGAAGACGCTGGTGATGGAACGGAGTTCGCCAATAGCGCCGCTGCGGACTAATTCACGGGCGCGCAGCCATTGCGGATGGGTACGCACCATGAAGGCTTCGCCAATCTTGACACGCGTTTTGTTGCGTACGGCGATGAGCGACTTGGCTTCGTCGGCGGTGAGGGATAGCGGCTTTTCGCAGAGAACGTGCTTCCCTGCCTCGGCGGCTTTAATCGAGAGCGGCACGTGGAGGTGGTTGGGCAGAGGAATGTAAACGGCCTGGATTGCGGGGTCGGCGAGGAGTTCTTGATATGAGCCGTACGACTTCGGGATGCCTAGCTGGCCGGCGGCTTGAGAGGCGCGATCGGCATCGCGGGAGGCAATGGCGCCGATCTCACAAAACCGGCCTTTCTGCATGGCCGGTATGACTTTCTTTACGGCGATGTTAGCAACTCCCAGCACACCCCAACGAATCTTGTCCGACATGACTAAACAGTCTCGCACGAAAGGGGCGAGACGGCTGATGGCGGTGCTGTCTGCTACCCTAAAATTCGCGTGAAGCTTTACGACATAGACCCAGGGCATGATAGTCCGGAAGTTGTCCGGGCCATTATTGAGATTCCGAAGAATTCGGTCAATAAGTACGAGTATGACGGCGAGTTGGAGATGTTCCGGCTGGACCGGGCGCTGTATTCGCCGATGCATTATCCGGGCGATTACGGGTTCATTCCAGGCACGTTGGCCGATGACGGCGACCCGCTTGACATTCTGGTTCTGGTGGATGAACCGAGCTTTACCGGCTGCCTGATGGAGGCACGGCCGGTGGGAGTGCTGCGCATGATTGACGGCACGCAGAATGACGAAAAGATTCTCGCCATTCCGACGCGAAACCCGCGCTTTGAGAACATCCACACCATGGACCAAGTGATTCCACACGTGCGACGCGAGATTGAGCACTTCTTTTCGATTTACAAAGAACTGCAAGGTGCGCAAATGAAGATGGAAGGCTGGGGCGGTCCGAAGGAAGCGCGGAAAGTGATTAACGACAGCCGCCACTCTTATCTGGAACGCAAGGCCAAACAGGAAAAGCCGGTTCAGCACGATTAGTTAAGACGGCGGTGCGATGACGCCGCGAGAAGCCATAAAGGCATCCATGTTCTTGAAGATAGCGTCGGGTGCGATCTTACCCGAGAGCCGCTGCAAGTTACAAGACGCGGTAATCACGATTAACACAGAACGGTTGTCGGCTTCGATGGTTTTCTCAATACGCAAGGAAGCGGCTTGGGTGGCACGCGTTTCCGCCTGGGTCATGCTGATGGACGGGTCGAAAACCGCCACGAACCCTGGGCCGCTCCAGCGAAAGAGAGTTGTACCGGAAAGCTTTTGCGCCAAGTTTTGCGCGCCGCTGATGAGGATATCGTCGCCCACCTGGCGGCCAAACCGGCCATTAATGGAAGCAATGCGATCAAGCACAAAGAGAGCGACCAGAAACTCTTTGCCAGCCGCCATTTTGGTCGTGATAACTTCTTCAGCAGAAGAGCGTCCCTTGAGCCCGGTCACCGGGTCCTCAGACTCATCGGCGGATGCGGCCTTCAGACGATTTGACAGACGTTCCACATCGCCCTTAAGGCTATTGATCCTGGTGCGGGCTTCGGTCTGCAGGCGCAGGGCTTCGCTACGAACCAGGGTGAGGCAATCGGTAAGATAGCTTTTGACTTGACGGGTATCTTCCAGAGTAGAGGCGCGCTGCAGTTTTACTTCGATTGCGCTCAGTTGCTTCACGCTGGTTTCGCTGGAGGATGTAATAAAAATGACAGTGGCTGTCATGGTGCTTAACATGCCGCGCAACTCTTCCACCTGCCCATTGAAGATACCCGAAGCGCGGCGGTTATATTCTTCGAGTGAGCGCAATGTTTTGCCAATACCGACCAGCAGATCGTCAGGCGAACTATCAACGGTGAGCGTTTCCGCGATGCCGGCCATGCGCTGCTGAAGCTGTTTCAGATCTTCAGGATCGCCTTCAATGGCATGCAGCGCGATACCGCGGATGAGGATCTGGAGGTGATCAATAATCTCGGCTGGCAGCGAGAAGCGTCGTTCCGGAATATCTTTCGTATAGATCCCCAAAGAGAAGTGTTATGGCTAAACTAGAAAAATCTCTCGAGTTGCGTAAGGTAGTTCGTAATACGTGATGATTTTGGGGATCGTTTGGTTACTGGTTCTAAGGTCTTTGTAGGGCTAAATCCACTCTCCTTGTCGCATTAGCGGGATTGACTGCGAATTGGACAACACTCCATCGACATCCATGTGTCCGTTTCCGATCATCCAATCGACGTGAATCAAACTTTCGTTTGCCCCTTTCGCCAAAAGTTCAGCCTTACTGAAGGAATTCCCGTCAATTAGACAGGTGCTGTAAGACTGGCCCAAAGCGATGTGGCTCGCGGCGTTTTCGTCGAACAAGGTGTTCCAGAACAGCAAGCCGCTTTGTGAGATGGGTGAGGAATGAGGGACAAGCGCTACTTCGCCCAGGCGGCGGGCGCCTTCGTCGGTGCCAATCATGCTTTGCAGAACGGCTTCCCCTTTGCTCGCGGTAGCGCGGGTGATCGCGCCTGCTTTGAACTCGACTTGAATGCCTTCTATGAGAGTGCCCTGATAGGACAAGGGCTTGGTGCTAGTAACTACGCCGTCGACACGGTCTTTATGAGGAGTCGTGAAGACCTCTTCGGTAGGCATGTTAGGAAAGCCGAAGATACCGTTCTTAGCGGTCGATCCGCCACCACACCATAAGTGACCATCGGCCAAGCCAATGGTTAGTTCGGTGCCTGGCCCTTTGTAACGCAGGGCGGAGAAACGTTGGTCATTGAGGAGCTTCACACGATTTTGCAGTTGAGCGCCGTGGGCTCGCCAATTGGCGACGGGATCTGGCACGTTGATACGTGTCGTGCGGAAGATAGCCTCCCAGAGCTGGCTTACTGCCTCAGCTTCCGGTAAGTTTGGAAATACTAACTTGGCCCAAGCGGGCGTGGCGGCGGCGACGATGGTCCAATTGATTTCGTGGCGGGTGATGCGTTCGAGCGCGGGGCGGCTGGCTTTAGAGAACGCTACGTTGGCGCGCGAAACTTTGGCGGCATCTTGACCGGCGAGCAAGGCGGGGTTCGCACCGGTGATAGCCAAGCGGGCAGAGCCGGCGCCATAAGCCACCGCCAGACCGTCTTGTAACCAGACAGCGGCGCGGTCAAAACTTTCGTCTGGCGCATATTGATAGCGCGCGATGGTGGCTTCGTCATCGGTAAAAAGCGTGGTGACTAGCGTGGCGCCGGCGCGGTAGGCGTGTTCGGTAATGCGCCTCACCAAAGGCACCGATTCGAGCGGTGCCGTCATGACAAGCTCCTGCCCATGGGCGAGACCCAAGCCAACAGTAACGGCGACTTCGGCTAAACGGTCCAGCTTGGCGTCCCAGCTTTGCGCCGGATTCTGATTCATTCGCAAACTCCCTTAAATTCAATTATCGACGTTCGCACCGCGTCCGCTTATATAATGACCGGAGCACATGCGAAAACTTCTGATTGGATTGACACTGCTTTCCACATTGAGCCTTTCGGCTCTGGCGAAAGACGGCGCTAAGGGATTTATTGGACGCTGGGATTTTGACGTGGCTGCGCCGGATCACACGGTAGGCGCGAACTGGCTAAGCGTGCAACAAAAAGGTCCCAACGATTATGAGATCTGGTTTCAGCCCACAGGCGGCCATGTTCATCCAGTGAAGGATTATAAGATCGACGGGAATCACCTGGTGCTGCATGTGAGTGAGCAGGAAACCTGGGAACTGACGGCGGCAGGCGGCCATTTGACAGGAACGGAAAAGCGTGGCGACAAGACGCGCGAATTGACAGGTGTTCGTGCGCCGGCATTGAAGCGCAAAGCGCCAAAGGCTTGGACCGAGCCCGAAGCGCTGTTCAACGGAAAGAATTTGGATGGCTGGGAACCGATTGGCGACCCGGCGAAGAGCCACTGGGTGGTGAAAGACGGCGAGTTAGCGAACGAGGCACATGGGGCGAATTTGAAATCGACGCGCACGTTCGACGATTTCAAAGTTCACTTTGAAGTGAATTGCCCGGAGGATGCGAATAGCGGGTTTTATCTGCGCGGGCGCTACGAAGTGCAACTGGAATACGAGAAGACGAAAGAAGTTCCGGAGCGTGCTATGGGTTCGGTGTATGGACGGCTGGCACCCAGCTCGGAACTGCCGCGCACACCCGGCAAATGGGAAACGTTTGATATAACCCTGGTGGGGCGCATGGTGACAGTGGTGCGCAATGGCGTGACGGTGATTGACAACAAGGAAATTGAAGGAATCACCGGCGGCGCGTTGAATGCTGACGAAGGACAGCCTGGACCGTTTTATATTCAGGGTGATCACACCGGCGGTTTGTTCTTCCGGAACATCACGGTTTCCGTACCGAAGAAGTAGAAGGCGTGGCGGCGACACAAGCAGAGAAGGCGCACGCGTTTCGGGCATTGCACGAGCGTGATCGCGCCTTTATTATTCCTAATCCATGGGACGCAGGTTCTGCGCGGCTGCTGGCGCACTTGGGTTTCGAGGCACTGGCGACCACGAGCGCTGGATACGCGTTTTCCACGGGGCGGCCTGATAATACAACGCCTCGCGCAGAAATGATGGCGCATTGCGCGGCCATTGCACAAGCGACGGATCTGCCAGTTAGCGGCGATTTGGAGAATGGTTTTGGCGACACTCCGGAAACGGTGGCTGAGACCATTCGACTGGCTGCGGCAGTGGGGCTGGTGGGCTGTTCGATTGAAGATTCGACGGGACTAGCGGAGGAGCCGGTTTATGAATTGGAGCAGGCGGTGGAGCGCATAAAAGCGGCGGTCGCAGCGGTACGCGCACTTCCCTTTCCGTTCACGCTCACGGCACGTGCGGAGAATTTCTTGTTCGAGCGGCCGGATCTAAAGGACACAGTTCGACGGTTGCAGGCTTTTCAGGAAGTGGGCGCAAATGTGTTGTATGCCCCGGGGTTGAGCACGCGTGAAGAGATTGCGGCGGTGATCCGCTCGGTGGAGCGACCGGTGAACGTGCTGGCGGTGGCGGGGCTCAGCTTGAACGATCTGTCGGCCATGGGGGCGAAACGCGTGAGCGTGGGCAGCGCATTGTCGCGAGCGGCGTACGGCGGTTTGATGCGAGCGGCGCAAGAGATGCGTGAGCGCGGAACGTTTACGTTTGCCGAGCAGGCCATTAGTTTTCACGAACTGACGAAATTGTTCAGCAGCTAGTGCGCACGGTACCACTGCTTCCAACGGCTTACCAATTCTTGCGCGGCGCTTGGCCAATCGAGATATTGAAACACAAAGCCAGCGTCTAATAGACGGCCGGGCACGACTTGCCGGCTTTTCAAAATGAGTTCCGATTCAGTCTGCATGAACACTGCGCCCAATTCCACCATCCAAGTTTCGAGCGGCAAACCGAAAGTGTGCGGCCTCCAGGCGTTGCGAAGAGCGCGCATAAAATCGCGATTGCGGACCGGGTTGGGCGCAGCCAGATTCACTACGCCTTGGCAATCTTCATGCGCAATGAGCCATTCAACGGAGCGCACCAAATCTGTTTCATGAATCCAAGTAACGAATTGTTCGCCCGAACCTTGACGCCCACCAAGACCGCGGCGCACCAGGGTCAACAGCACATCGAAAGCGCCGCCACGGTCGGGGCTAAACGTGATGGCGCTGCGCAGCGCCACTTTGCGCGTGCGCGGTGTGGGATGAGCAAAGAAAGCTTGTTCCCAACCCTTGGCGACACTGATCGAGAAGTTCCAGGTATCGGGCGCCCCCGGGTTCGTTGCCGCCCAGTTCGCCGGTGGCTTCATCCATAGGGCGATCTAAAGAGTGGCGATAGATGGTGGCGGTGCTGGCGTTCAACCAAACTCTGGGCGGACTGCGCAAGGCGCCGATGACTTGG
>Ga0302319_10019026_pt1 | contig 12487 bp, 9 predicted proteins | sample Bog_T0_2_FD_203319 | JGI IMG/M metagenome (GOLD analysis project Ga0302319, IMG submission 203319) | Peat permafrost microbial communities from Stordalen Mire near Abisko, Sweden - Bog_T0_2 | ecosystem: Environmental > Terrestrial > Soil > Wetlands > Peat | place: Sweden: Abisko, Stordalen Mire... | reverse complement strand
ACGAGGTAGAGCGACATCGTCGCCTCAAGGCTGGCGCCGCGAACGATCAGATGAAGGGTTCGCACCCTGGGCGCCAGAAACACCACCGCCTGCCCGGCCGAGTTTCCCGCTCCGACCACCGCAACCTCGTCGCCGTCGCACAATTTGGCTTCGATGGGAGACGCCCAGTAATAGACGCCGGCCCCTTCGAAATCCTTCAGGTTGGCGATGTCCAGCCGCCGGTAGCGGGCGCCTGACGCGATCACCACGGAGCGCGCGCGAACCACTCGATCCGCGTTGAGCCTGACGCCGAAAGACTCGCGTGGACGCAGGGCGGCGGCGGCGCAATCCAGTCCCTCGACCTGCACCGGAATACCGATCTCGGCCCCGAATTTCTGCGCCTGGGTGAAAGCCCGCGCCGTCAGGGCCAGCCCCGAAATGCCGGTGGGAAATCCCAGATAATTTTCAATCCGGGCGGACGCGCCCGCCTGACCGCCAAAGGCGCGTGAATCGAGAACCAGCACCGACAATCCCTCCGAGGCGCCGTAGACCGCCGTGGCCAGTCCCGCAGGCCCCGCGCCGACGACCGCCAGATCGAATAGCTTTTCAGTATCGAAAGCGGTGGTGATCCCCAGACAGGCGCCGACTTCGATATCGGACGGATTTTTGAGCACATGACCGTCAGGGCAAAGCACCAGCGGCAAGTCGCCAATGTTCAGTCCGAGCCGCTCGACCAGAGCCTGGCCACAGGAGTCGCTTTTGACGTCGAGAAACGAATAGGGATGCGCATTGCGCGCCAGAAAGCCTTCGATCCGCACACTTGCGGGCTGGTCGCGTTCTCCGACGACCACCGGCCCCACGCCGCCGTCGGCGATCAGGGCGGTCCGTCGCAAGATCAGGGCGCGCATGACGATCTCGCCGAGTTCGGCCGACCCGACAATGAGCGCGCGCAGATGGGCGGCGTCGAATGCCAGCGCCTCGCAACCGGCCTTGCCTGCCCGGGCCTCGACGAGACTGCCCTGCCCGGAAAGCTGCGCGATTTCGCCGGTGATCTGCCCGGGACCGTGGTTGGTGACGACGCCGCCTATGCCGCGGCCGTCGCGACGATGGATGACAACCTCGCCATCGAGGATCAGGTAGGCCGGCGCCTGCTCACCGACCGAAAACAGGCTCTCGCCCGCAGCAAAGCGCCGGGGAGCCGCCGCCGCGAACCGCCGCGCCTGCGCGATCTGCGCCGCCGTCAGGGTCGGAAAAATCTGGCCGCGCCGCGTATCGATAACGCTCATGACGAGATCCTTTCGCGATTGGCGGCCAACTAATGAGATCGCCGCGTAATCTCATATAGGGGCGATCCGCCTGACGCCAACGCCGCTCCCATCAACGAGTTGAGAAGCTACCCGGGCTGATGCGCGATGGGATGCACCGGCATGCCCGGCGCGATTTTTTGCAGATTGCCGTCGATCACCTGATCGCCCTCGGCGACGCCGCTTTTGATTGTCACCAACTCACCTTCGGTCGGGCCGAGCGAGACAATGCGCTGCTCGACCACATTGTCCTTGCCGACGACATAAAGATATTTGCCGAGCTGGCTCGATCCGAGCGCCGCCTGCGGCGCCATGAGCGCATCGGGCTCGTCGCCGACATGCAGCCGCACGCGCACATATTGGCCGGGCAAAAGCGAGAAATCGCCATTGGCGATGACGGCGCGGGCGGTGATGGTTCCTGTCGCCTGATCGACCACATTGTTGAGGAAGCCAAGCTCACCGCGACGTCCCCCCTGCTTTTCGCCGGGCATCAGAATCTCCGCCTCGACCTTGCCGTTGCGACGGGCTTTTTCGATGGAGACGAGATCGCTCTCGCTGGGGTTGAACGTCACATAGATCGGATCCAGCTGGACCAATGTATTCAAGACTGTTCCGGCGACGCTGACCAAAGTTCCGACCGGCGCCTGATTACGGCCGATCCGTCCGGAAAACGGCGCACGGATTTCGGTATAGCCGAGATTCAGTTCGGCGGAGCTGACCGAGGCCTTGTCCATGGCGAGCGCCGCTTCGGCCTGATGCAGCGCGCTGATCCGCTGTTCATATGAATCCTTGGCGAGAAAGCCGGTCTGCATGAGCTTGCTGCCGCGATCGAGATTGGCGCGGGCATAGTCCAGCGCCGCGCTTTCGCGCTGCGCCTGCGCTTTCGCTTGGTCGAGCGCGACCTGATAGTCGCGCGGATCGATCTTGTAGAGCAGGTCGCCGAGCTTCACATCGGCGCCGTCGGGAGCAACCTGCGCCTTGAGATAGCCGGTGACCTTGACCTGGAGCGTGACATTTTGCAGCGCTTCCGTCCGCGCCGAATAGTCGATGGTGATGGGAATCGACTTCCTGATCACCGGCGAAACCGGAACAGGCATCACGAACGGGGACGCGGCGGCTTTGGCTTCGCCCGAGGCGGTCGGCGCGGTGCGGACCAGCATCAATCCGCCGCCGGTGGCGGCGATCAATGCGGCGGCGCCGAGGATAAGCGTGTGAAAGCGCATGGCGAAGGCTCCAATCATTCTGCGGCGTTGGGCGCGGGGCTTTGCCCGGGCTCGACGTGGTAGGCGGCGGGCGCGGCTTCAGAAGCGTCGGCGCCGCGCTCGCGCAGCCGCTCGACAATGGCGTAGAAAACCGGGACGAAAATCAGCGTCAGCAGCGTGGCGGCGAGCATGCCGCCAAACACCGTCGTGCCGATGGACTGGCGGCTCGCCGCGCCGGCGCCGGAGGCGAACATCAGCGGCGTGACGCCGAGGATGAAGGCGAAAGCCGTCATCAGGATCGGGCGCAGCCGCAGCCGTCCCGCCTCCATCGCCGCATCGACAATACTCAAGCCCTCTTCGCGGCGGCGACGGGCGAATTCGACGATCAGAATGGCGTTTTTCGCCGCCAGCCCGATCAGCATGACGAAGCCAATCTGCGAATAGACGTCGATCTGCATGCTGCGCGCAAAAATCGCCAGCACCGCGCCGAACAGGGCCAGCGGCACCGCCATCAGGACGATGAAAGGCATGGTCCAGCTTTCGTATTGCGCGGCGAGGATCAGGAACACAAAGACAATCGCCAGCGCGAAAATCAGGGTGGCGACGGAGCCGGCCTTGAGCTCCTGGAAGGTGATTCCCGTCCATTCATAGGCGAAATCACGTGGCAATGCCGTCGCCGCCGCGCGCTGCATCGCCGCCACGGCCTGTCCCGAACTATAGCCGGGCGCCGCGACGCCATTGATCAGCGCCGAGCCGTAATTATTGTAATGCGGCACGGTTTCCGGCCCGACGATGGGCTGCAACCGGCCAAGGGTGCTGAGCGGGATCATGCCGCCCGAGGCATTGCGCACATAGAAACGCGATATGTCGGACGGCGCGGCGCGCGCGTCCTTGTCCGCCTGCAAAGTCACACGGAAGGTGCGGCCGAACAGGTTGAAGTCGTTGACGTAAAGCGAACCGAGATAGATCTGCAAGGTATTGAACACGTCGGGCAGGCTCAGGCCCAGCAGTTTCGCCTTGGTCCGATCGAGGTCGTAATTATATTGCGGCGTCGAGGTGCTGAAAGACGAAAACAATTGCTGCGGATTGAGCTCGGGCTGCTTGCGCGCCTCGGCGATGAGCGCCTGCGTCGCGTCATTCAGCGCGAAGGCGCCGCGTCCGTTGAGATCCTCGACCTCGAATTCGAAGCCGCCCGTGGCGCCAAGGCCGGGAATTGACGGCGGATCGAAGCTCAGGGCGATGGCGTCGGGAATTGCCATCAATTTCGGGCGCACCTCCGCCACAATGCGCGAGGCGCTGAGGTCCGCCGGACGCTGATCCCAGGGTTTCAGAATGGCGAATTCGACCGCCGAATTCGACTGCGCGGCATTGGTCAGGAAGTTCAGGCCGCTAATCGAGCCAACGATGTCGACGCCGGGCGTCGCCTGCAAAATATCGCGCACTTTTTTGGCGGCGGCGTCGGTGCGCTCCAGCGAAGCGCCGTCCGGCAGTTGGATCACGACGAAGAAATAGCCCTGGTCCTCGACGGGCAGGAAGGTTGACGGAATACGCTGCCAAATCGCCACGGTTGCGACCAGGCCCGCGGCGAAAAGGGCGAGCACGGCCCAGCGAATGGAGATGAGCCAGCGCACCAAGCGGGAATAAGCGTGCTGCATGGTCTCGAATCCCGCGTTGAACCAGCGGAACGGCGCGAAATCGTTAGCGGGTCGATAGCGCAGGAAAGCGGCGGCGAGCGCCGGACTCAGAGTGAGAGAGTTGAAGGCCGAAATGCCGACCGAAATCGCCACGGTCAGGGCGAATTGATTGTAGAGCCGGCCCGCGACGCCGGGAATGAAGGCGACCGGCACGAACACCGCCATCAGCACCGCCGTCGTGGCGATGATCGGCCCCGTGACTTCGGACATGGCCTTGCGCGTCGCCTCAAGCGGCGGCAATCCGGCTTCAAGCTGGCGCTCGACATTCTCGACCACCACGATGGCGTCGTCGACGACGAGACCGATCGCCAGCACCATGCCGAGCAGACTCAGCATGTTGAGCGAAAATCCCAGCGCCTGCATCACTGCCAGGGTCGCCACCAGCGACACGGGGATCGCGATGGTCGGAATGAGGGTGGTGCGCCAGTTCTGCAAGAACACGAACACCACCGCGACCACCAGCAGCAAAGCTTCGCCCAGGGTGATCAACACGTCGTGCATCGCCGCCGAGACGAAGCGCGTAGTGTCGTAATGCATGGCGTAGGCAATGCCTTTCGGGAAGCGCTCCGACAGTTTTTGCATCTCGTCCTGCACGTGTTTTTGCAGATCGAGCGCGTTCGAACCCGGCATCTGGAAAATGCCGAGCACCACTGTCGGCTCTTCGCCGAAAAAGGCGGTCGAGGAATATTGCAGGGCGCCAAGCTCGATGCGCGCCACGTCGCGCAGCCGCACCACGGCGCCGCTGGCCGGGTCGGCGCGAAGGACAATGTCGCCGAATTGCTGCGGGTCGCTCAAGCGTCCAACGGCGTTGACCTGCATTTCGAAAGAGGCGCCCGCAGGGGCCGGCGACTGGCCGATCTTGCCGGCGGCGACCTGGATATTCTGTTCGGCGACAGCGTTTTGCGCATCGACGGCGGTGACGCCGAGATTGGCCAATTTGTCGGGATCGAGCCAGACGCGCATCGAATAGCGGCGTTCGCCGAAAATCTGCACGTCGCCGACGCCCGGCAGGCGCTTCAAGGGATCGACGATCTGCAGGGAAGCGTAATTGCTGAGCGCGACAGGATCGACCGAATGATCCGGCGAGGTCAGATTGACGATCAAAACGAAATTCGGATTTTGCTTCTTGATCGTCACGCCGCCCTGATTGACGATCGGCGGCAGCGAGGCCGAGGCTTGCGCGACGCGATTCTGCACATCGACCGCGGCGATGGCGAGCGGATAGCCGACGTCGAAAGTGATGGTGATCGTCGACGAGCCGTCATTCGAACTCGAGGACGCCATATAGGTCATGCCGGCGACGCCGTTGATCTGCTGTTCGAGCGGCGTCGTCACCGTATCGGCGACGACCTGCGCGCTGGCGCCCGGATACATGGCCGAGACGACGACCTGCGGCGGCGTGATGTCGGGAAATTGCGACACCGGCAGCAGGAAATAGCAAATCGCTCCCGCCATCACCATGATGATGGCCAAGGCCGAGGCGAAGATCGGCCGCAGGGTGAAGAAACCGATCATTTCGCGCAGCTCCAGCAGCCGGCGGCAAGCCCGCGCGCGGCGGAGGCCACATGCGCCGTCGCTGACGACGGACGCGCGCGGCGGCTGGGAGATTGCGACAAAAGCGCGCGGACGCCGCCGACTGCGCGGCCTTCGCCCGACGGCGCGAGTTTACGCAGGTCGGCGGCCAAAGCGGCGCGGTCGACCTTGTCGGCCTTGATCATCAGGGAAACCAAGGGATCGTCGAGCAGATCAGCGATCCATCGATCGACACGCGTCTCGTTCATGGCTTATCCTTTTGCGTTGAAGCGTCTGGACGCTCCACTGGCGACCCTGGCGCGGGGAGCCAATAATCTTGACGAATTCACATTAAGGTGTTACCGGTAAGTAACAACGCAATGATACAGACCGGTCACACCCTGTCAAGCGTCGCCGGCAATTTTTTAGAGGAGTTCAAAAATGTCCAGCGGATGCGAAGTCTCTCGGCCGCGACCGCGGGAGCGCATCATCGAAACGGCGCGCGACCTGTTCCGCAAGCATGGCTTCAGGGGCGTCGGCGTCGACGCCATCGCCGAGGCGGCGGGCACCAACAAGATGACCCTTTACCGGCATTTCGGCTCCAAGGACGATTTGATCGCCGCGTGCCTGCTCGAAGTGGCGCAAGAAGCCGAAACCATGTGGGACGATTTCGCCGCCGAATATCCCAATGATCCCCAGGCTCAGCTGCAGGCCTGGGTGGGTTGCGTCACCGCCTGCGCCATCGGCGATACGCGCGGTTGCGACATCGCCAACGCCGCCATCGAACTGACCGAGCCCGATCATCCGGCCCGGAAAGTGATCGAGAAATTCAAGACAGATCACCGCAATCGATTGGCGGAATTGTGTCGCGCCGCCGGGATCGTTCAGGCCGACCTTCTCGCCGACGCGCTGTCGCTTTTGCTCGAAGGCGCGCGGGTGAGTTGGCAATCGGTCGGACCGGATGGGCCCGGCGCGCGCTTCGTACAAATCAGCGAGGCGGTCATCGCGTCTTTCGGTGGCGTGCTCAAGGCGTCCCCGACTCCCGGCGCTTGATCGCCGTCACTCCGCCGATTGGCGCGCCGCCGTTTCCGGCTCGAGCGCTTCCAGCACCGCTTCGCGCCATTCTCGCTTGATTGGCAGGATCGGCGGGCGAGGCGCCAGTTCGGGCTCGGGCGTCGCAGGCGCGATGGAGTCGATATTCTCGGTGCGCGACGCCTTGCGCATGAACAGGTTGTAGACCGCCCATTGCGCGCGGCTCCTCTTGCCGGCGAGAGGAAAGCGGCTGGCGATCGAACGGACGGAATAAAAATCCTTGTAGGCGCCGTCGAGGCCGAGGCGCAGCGTATCCGGCTCCATTTTCGCCGGACGAAACACGACGTGGCCCTGATCATACATCGTCCAGTCGTAGGAGACGATGCGACCGGCTTTTTTCATCTCATACCACGTCAGGGTGCCGGGATAGGGCGTCAGCGCCGAATAGGCGCAGGCGTCGTAGCCAGCCTTGATGTTGAAATCGACGGTGTTTTTGAACACCGAGGGGTCGTCGCCATCGAAACCGAAAATGAACAGCCCAAACACCGAAATCCCGTAGGAATGGATCTTGTCCACCAGAGCGGCGAAATGATCGGGCTGGTTGACCGACTTGTGCACGCTCTTCAGCGTCTCGCGCGAGATCGATTCAAATCCGATGCTGAGCATGGTGCAGCCGCTATCGGCCGCCAACTCCAGCATCCGGTCATCTTCGGCCAGTTTGGAGGTGACGCCCGCCTGCCAGCGGAAGCCCCGCCCTTTCATCGCCCGCATGACCTCCTTGGGACGTTCCGGGGTGCCGAAAAAGTCAGCGTCATTGATCGATATGGTGCGCGAACCGCAAGCCTCCATTTCGGCCATCACCTCATCGACCGGCCGGTAGCGAAATTTCAGGCCATTCATCAGCGGTTCGGCGCAGAAGGTGCAGCCGGTGTGGCAGCCGCGCGAGGTCTGCACAAAAGTCTTGTTCACATAGCGATTCGGCTTCAAAAGCTCGTAGCGCGGCAAGGCCATGCCGACCATCGAATGGAGCTTCTGCGATTTGTAAAGGCCGCGCATAAACCCCTGTTTCAGGTCGTCGAGCAATTGGGCCATGACGAGTTCGGCTTCGCCGATCACGACGGCGTCGCAATGCGTCAAGGCCTCCGACGGCATAAAGCTCGGATGCACGCCGCCCATCGCCACAGGCACGCCTTTGGCGCGGAAGGCGTCGGCGATTTCATAGCCGCGATTGACATAGCTGGTCATGGCCGAAATGCCGACCATATCCGCCTTCAGATCGAAATCGATGGGCTCGATGTTTTCGTCCGTGAGAACGACTTCGTATTGATCGCGGGGAATACAGGCGGCGACGGCAAGAAGGCCGGCGAGAGGAGAATAAAGGGCGCGATTGAAATAAATCGGCCGAGTCGTCAAGGAGTCCGTCTTGGGATTGATGAGGTGAATGAGGTGAGTGCTCACAGCTTTCTCCACGGTAACCTCGCCATCGATGATCAACGGCGTGGCAATTTGGGAGTTCCCGGCCAGCGCAAATCTTCGCGGCCAAGGTCAGGCTCTTATCCTTTGTCTCGGCAGTGAGCCGACCGGCGCGAGCTGAGACGGAGCCTTGTTCCACCAGCCGGACATCCAATACAAATTCGCATGGCTTGCGGCGGAGCAAAGAGCGCGGGGGCATGATAGGGTAAGTCTCGTTCGCTTGGCCCAGACGCCAAGGGTCGACGTTGAACGCTTCCGCTTTCAGATAGAGCCGTCAGGAGATCTTGAAGTGGAGCCTTGTTGCATCGCGACCGCCAAGGAAGAGAAGACCGCCGCCGCCGGGGTGGATGACAACGCAATCTTGATGCGGGCGCCCTTGTTTCGCGCCATGGGTCCCGAGATTGTGCGCTCGATTGTGCCAAACCGTCCGGCTCGGCGCTACGCCCGCGGCGAGCCGATTTTCCAGCAAGGCGGACCGGCCGAATCTTTTTTCGTGGTCATTGAGGGTTGGGTGAAGCTCTATCGCGAGCGCGAGAGCGGCGATCAGGTCGTGGTCTCGATCTTCGCGGCAGGCGAAACCTTTGCGGAAGCTGCGATGTTTCTTGGCGGTCGCTATCCCGCATCGGCGGAAGCGGTATCGCCGGCCCGCATTATCAAGATCGATGGCGGAGCCTTGCGTCGCGCCATCATCGCAAAGCCGCAACTCGCCTTCGACATGCTCGCCGCCACCTCGCTGCATCTCAAGCAACTGGTCCAGCAAATCGAGCAATTGAAGGTTCAATCGGCGCCGAAGCGCATAGCCGAATATTTTCTGGACCAGGTCCAGACGGCGAGCGGCGCCGCAGTCATCGCCCTGCCCTATGAAAAGGCCTTGATCGCCAACCGCCTGGGCATGCAGCCAGAGAGCTTTTCGCGCGCGCTGTCGAGATTGTCCGACCTTGGCGTGACGGTCGAGCGCGACAGCATACGCATCAGGGACGTCCGCCGACTCGCCGCGTTTTGCCAAAGATCCCCAAGATCCGATGAGGAATGACAGCGTAAGTTCGTCACGCTCGATCGCCGGCCGTTCGGCGGCTGTCGCGCAACTGCTGCGTCAGGCAGGCGCGCGGCGGGGGCGGCCTATCGCTGCGATCACTGCATCCTCCGAGGCGCTCGCGCTGCTGGCCCATGCCGCGTCGATTTTGGGCAGTCCGCTCTTTCCAATCGATCCCGCCTTGCCTCGAATGGTCATTGCTGAGTTGATCGAACAGGTCGGTGATTGTCTGAGCGTCGGAGACGGCCTAATTCCCTCGACGGAAGCCATACTTGACGCCGCGTGCGGCCCAGCCGTCCCGTTTGTTTTCCCGAAGGGCGCCGCCCTGCTGATCGCCACCAGCGGTTCTTCCGGGCGGCCGAAAGTCGTGGTTTTGACCGGCGACAACCTTGTTGCGGCCGCGACCGCGTCGGCGAATATCACGCCGCTGAAACCGGACGACCGCTGGCTGGCCTGCCTTCCCCTTTTCCATATCGGCGGCTTTTCGATTCTTGCGCGCTGCGCCTTGGCGGGCGCCGAGGCCGTACTGCATCAAAGTTTTGACGCCGAACGCGTTTTCGACGCCCTGACAACCGACCGGATCAGCCATGTTTCGCTGACACCGACCATGCTCTCCCAGATGCTCGCGCTCGGGCGTCGCCCTCCGCGCGATCTGCGACATGTGCTGGTTGGCGGCGCGGCGCTTGCAACCGAGTTGGCGCAGCGGGCGGCAACTGAAAACTGGCCGATCCAGCCAACCTACGGCATGAGCGAGACGGGGTCGCAAACCGCCACGCTGTCTCGGCTTCCTCGCGGCTGGCGCTCCGGTCATGTCGGCAAGCCGCTCGAAGGCGTGAAAATCAGCCTCGACGCCGAGGGGCGCCTGAAAGTCAGCGGTCCAATGGTGATGCAAGGCTACGCCAACGCCTCCCTGTCGCCGGGCGACGGCCTTGCCGACGGTTGGTTCACGACCAGCGATCTGGCGGAAATCACGCCCGAGGGCGAACTGATCATCCTCGGCCGCGCCGACGAAGCCATCGTCACCGGCGGCAAAAAAATCCATCCGGCCGCCGTCGAGAATTTGCTCGCCCGATGTCCCGGCGTTGACGGCGTGGGCGTCGCCGGACGCCCCGATCCTGTGTGGGGCGAAATCGTCACGGCGATTTTTGCCGGCGCCAAGACGCCACCGCAATTCCTCGACTGGTGCCGAGCGCATATCTCCGGCGCTTTTCGACCGCGAGCGGCGATCCGGGTCGATTCCCTGCCCGTGCTGGCCAACGGCAAGCCCGACCGCCTAAAATTGCGCGAACTGGTCCTTGGGAACGACCCCGAGTCCGGCCCCCTCCGGCAGCTTTAGCATCCCGTTTTCTATTGGAAGCTGCGCCGCCACATCGGCGGCCAGCCAATCGCCGGTCGCCAGGCCATGCGCCTGCGTCCCGCCAAGCGAGGCGGCAAGCTGCGCGGCGGCGGCGACGCCGATCGCCGAATCGACCACCGATGTCACCACGACTTCCATATTCGCCGCCACGGCCCTTTCGGCGAGGCGCAGCGTCGCGCCGAAGCCGCCGATCCGCGCCGGCTTCAGCACCAACCGCCGCACGGATTGCATGGCGAACAGCTTCTCGACGCCGATTTCAAACAGCGATTCGTCCACCGCCAGCGCAAAGGGGACGGTGCTTTGCAAGAGGCGCAGGTTTTCCTCGGAGGGATTGGCCAAGGGCTCCTCGACGCCGTCGATGGGCAAATGCGCGACGCCCTCGAAAAAACGATGCGCATCGGCGTCGCTCCAGGCGCGATTGGCGTCGAGGCGCAGCCGCAGTCTTCCCTCGACGCGTGACGATGCCTCGCAGAGAAGACGCAATTCTTCGTCGATACCGAAGACGCCGACCTTGATCTTGGCGAAGACAAAGCCTTGCGCCAGCGCGGCGGCGGCCCTTTCAGCGCAATTCTGGTCGAGCGGCCCGAGGGCGGCGTTGACCGCCAGAACGTCTCGCGCGTCAGGACGGAAGGCGCGTCGCAGGGGCATGCCGCTCCCGCGCCCAAAGAGATCCAGCAGCGCCGTCTCGACCGCCCAGCGCGCTTCGTCGCAATCGATTGCGCCCAGACGCGCGAAAGCCGCCTCCAGCGTCAGGCCGCGCAAGCCGCCCGCTGCTTCCGCCAGCGCGGCGAAGGCGCGGGCGTGACCTGCCTCGCCAGAGCTTGGCAAGGGCGCGCAATCGCCCCAGCCGGTTTTTTGACCGGCGGCGATTCCGATCAACATGCCACGGCGCGACGCCAGCGTCGTCGAGGCGGCGCGCCAGTTTCGCTTCAGGGGAAGTTCATAGGAACGCAGCCGGACATTTTCGATCAGCAAGTCAGGGCCGCCGCGTAAAGCGGCCGAAATCGGGCGCGCGTTTTTCGTTGAAGGCGTTGCGTCCTTCCTGTCCTTCCTCGGTCATGTAGAACAAGGCGGTGGCGTTGCCGGCCAGTTCCTGTATGCCCGACATGCCATCGGTGTCGGCGTTGAACCCCGCCTTCAGCACCCGCAAAGCGGTGGGCGAATGGCGCAAGATCTCGCGGCACCAACTCACAGTCTCGGCTTCGAGTTGGTCCAGCGGCACGACCGCATTGACCAGTCCCATTTCCAGCGCCTGCGCGGCGTCATATTGACGGCAGAGCAGCCAGATTTCCTTGGCTTTCTTGGCTCCAACCGCGCGCGCCATCAACCCGGCGCCGAACCCCGCGTCAAAACTGCCGACTTTCGGCCCCGTTTGCCCGAAACGGGCGTTGTCGGCGGCGATGGTCAGGTCGCAAACCAGATGCAGCACATTGCCGCCGCCGACCGCCCAGCCCGCCACCATCGCCACCACCGGCTTGGGCAGTGTGCGGATCATGCGTTGCAGGTCGAGCGCATTGAGATGGTTGACGCCGCTGGCGTCGCGGTAGCCGCCATCTTCGCCGCGCACCTTCTGGTCGCCGCCGGAACAAAAGGCCTTCGTGCCCACGCCCGTCAGGATCACCACGCCGATTTCTGGGTCTTGCCGGGCGAATTGCAGCGCCAGCATGATTTCGTCCAAAGTCTCCGGACGAAAGGCGTTGTGGCAATGCGGGCGATTGATGGCGATTCGCGCCATGCCCTCGGCCTTGTCGAAAAGAATGTCCTCAAAACGCGATGGGGAGGCTGGGCGCCAATCGATCGGCAGTGTGGTCAAGTCAAAACCTCCTCTTTGCAGGCGGCGAAAAACGCCTGGCAGCGCTCCAGACTGAAATCGCGCTCGATGGGCACATGGACGACCGCGG
>Ga0302319_10019023_pt1 | contig 12487 bp, 9 predicted proteins | sample Bog_T0_2_FD_203319 | JGI IMG/M metagenome (GOLD analysis project Ga0302319, IMG submission 203319) | Peat permafrost microbial communities from Stordalen Mire near Abisko, Sweden - Bog_T0_2 | ecosystem: Environmental > Terrestrial > Soil > Wetlands > Peat | place: Sweden: Abisko, Stordalen Mire... | reverse complement strand
TGCGGCGATCGAGCCAACAACAGCTCCCCTGGACTGCATCCGAAAGACAATGAAAAAGCAGACTCCGGAAACTGCTACAAAGATCGCAATGGGAATAATGCGCCGGCTGTAAAATGCTCTGACGGCGGATACGAGTCCCGGAACTGCGGCCCATCGGGCCACGCCGGACGCGCGGGATAGTTTGTCCAGTCCGGCCTCAGGGCGGTTGAAGGCTGAAACTGAGTGGCCAAAGATCAAGGTGCTGGAGGAATGCCCCAGGTAAGCTGCCACGAGGAATGTGGCCACCCAGGTGATCGACAGCATCGTACGAGCCGATTCCACCGGAAATCGGCCGTCAACAAAGGTCCATGCGGTGAGTATCGTCGCCAGGTAAGCAATTGACCAATAGGCCGCCCACATTGGCTCGGGCGAGAAGATTCCGGAGATAGTAGCGAGAATCCCGTAGATGAACAGGAGCCTCGATGGGGCCATACCTGGCAATGCCAAAGTACTCTTGCGGATCAAGATGAATGCTGAAAGCGGAAGGACGACAAAGGTCAGGGATCCTCGGATCGCAGACAACCATCCGCCGATCGTATCGGACACGGCGATATCCCAGAATCCGGTGTCCAGGTTGGCCCACAAAAGCAGCCAAAGAACTACGGCGAAGAGCGGTGCGCCAACCCTCCAGGCAGCCTTCTTGGACGGGGATATCGGGAAGCTTCTGTAGGGGTTAGGTCCCATAATTGCCAGCGCGCGCAGAATTGACTTGAGTCTTTGAAGTGTGAATATCGGACCCTTGAGTTGCTCCCTCGAGCATGGTGGAAACGAGCGTCACGAACGACTTGCAAAATCTTTCTGGAGAAAATAGTTCGGCACGGTGCATTAGAAAGGACCGGACGGATATGGTGAGGTCAGGATCGGAAATCAACTTGCGGATGTTGGCTACAGCCTGGTCTTTGTTCGCGAATAAAAGTGCCGGATGATCGAGTATTTCCGCACTTCCACATGAATTCGGAGCAAAAGGTATGCAACCGGCCTTCATGAGTTCAACCAGTGTGATGCCAAATGGTTCGTCCGCTCTGGTGTGGATTGCGTAACGGAATTGCGCGAGAAAACTTGCCTTATCCTCACCGTAGAGCGGTCCTTCCAGAACGATCCAATCCCCCATGCGTTTTGCAAGAGAACGGATGGAATTGAGGTAATCCCTGTCGACGGCCGTACCTACAATATGGATTGCACAATCGATTCCAGCGTCGCGAAGCCCAGCCACAATACTGACTGCGTCTTCAAGTTTTTTCGATGGATCAATCCTCCCGATCCAAACAAAGTCCTTGCGTCTTGAGTCCCAGTGGTTCTCCCTCGCGACCCATGGCACAGGCGGATAGATTACCGGCGACTCAACACCGACAGCGCGCATTGCTGTTGCGACCCAATCAGAGATTGAGACCAGTGCATCCTCGCGCAGCAGGTCTCTTCCGGATCGATTCTGAACTCTGGTAGAAAGTGCATGGTATAGTCGGCGCGGCACCGACACGCTCCGACGCTTAGGAAGCGCAGTTACTGAACCAAAGGCCTGCTCTGGGTGCCCAGGCCAATCGAGGTCGACAAGATAATGTACTGCCGGAACTCCGAGATCAATGATGTTCATTGGACTCAAACAAAGATCGAATTCTGCCGCACATGCTCTTGCGGATCTTTGGAACAGCGCGCTCTGAATGGCTGACATCGGAAGTGCGGGCGGCGTCGGCAACAATGAAAGACGCCGAATGTGGAACTGATCTTGCTCAAGCTGTGTCCCTGCAAATCTGTTGAAGAAGTCGAGGTCGAACTGCGATGTAGTGACCAGGGTGACGTCAAAGTGAGCGCACAGTGCATGGATCAGCCACATTGCAATGGTATCCGGGCCGCCTCTGTTCTCGGATAAGAAGGGCATGAAAACGCCGATAGTCTTTCGGGAGTCTCGCGTGGGGTTCATGATTCCTTTGGGGGGACATTGTCGGCTGCGGTGTACGCCGGTTTTCTGGTCGAGTGCTTCTCTTGTCGAGAAACCGCTTGCTCCTCGTTGGAATGAAATCGGCTAACTCCCAGCAACAATTCCTGCAGATTCCCGAGCGCACGTGCCAGCAGGCTCGGTTCCACGCGAACAACTCCACCGCCGATAGACATTGCCAGGCGAATGGCCAGCCCAAGGTAGCATCGTGAAAGTGAGAGCTTGTGCTTGCGAACAAAATGGATGCGATTGCGAACCTCGCATCGGCCAAACTGGAACGGAGTCACTCGACCGCTTGGCGATGGGAAATGGCTGAAGCCCGCCTCGGCAACGACCGCGAGCCGCCCGCTGCGGCTTATGGTGTAACTTAGGTCCAGATCTTCGAGATAGCTGTAGCTTTCGTAGAAGTCGTCGAAGAGGCTTAACTCAAAGGCGCTCTTCCGGAAAGTAACGGCGGTCGTTGGAAGCCAATCCACAAACTGCGTCTCCGCAAGACCCGGGATCACGGTCTGCCAGCCACTCTCAGAGACCATTCCGGGCCGGGAAGAGTAGAGTCCAAGTAATTCAGATATCCTGCTTTTCTTCAGGAAAGATGGGCTTCGTTGAGGATAGTTTCGGAGGTTGAATGCAGCGCCCAATGTGTCACGCGAAGCGTTGTCCCAAAAGAGAAGCAGGTGTTCAAACGCCTGTGGCTCGAAGACGATGTCATCATCAGCGAAGCCAATCAATGTGGCGTCGGGTGAGCAGGCTTGAATCCCTGCATTTCTCTGGGCGGCAGCGGATGGCGGCAGATGCCGGAGGTAGCGCAGAAAAAGCGTAGGAAACTCCCTGAGTATCGATTCGACAGGATCGAAACTTGAATCGACCACGAGGATCTCTTCGGGGCGCACCGTCTGTTTCTGCAGGCTGTCGAGCATAAGGCGCAGATCGTCCGGCCGGTCTTTGGTTGCAACAACAAGAGAGATGCGGTGCGTCATGGGTGTGGCGCCGCAATTGCGTCGTTAGACTTGTCGCTTTGCTGGTTGACGGGCAACAGGAACTCCTGAACCCTGGAGATGAAACGCGACGTGCTGAAGGACTCCGCTCTTTCACGCAAATGCGAACGAATCGTCGCATCGTTTGAAGAGCTCTCAAGGATGCGGAGAATCTTGTGAAGCGCATCCGCTTCGTCGGCAAAGAGGAGATCGGTGCTCTGCAGGATCTCCGCTTGTCCACCGTCGTGCGGAGCGAAGACGATTGCGCCGGCTTTCACCATCTCAGCAACGGAGATTCCGAAGGGTTCGGCTGAACGAGCGTGGATCCCGTAGCGGCATCGTGCGAGGATCGAGGCCTTTCGCTCTCCGGTCACGCGGCCCTCCGGAATGATCCAGTCCGAATGCTTTCGGCAAAGTGCGACAATTCGACGACCGTAGAAATCGTCTTCGATCTGCCCGCAAAGGTGAAGTTTGATCGAGTGTCCGCGATCCCGGACAGAACTCAAGATAGAGATAGCTTTCTCGACCTGCTTTTCGGGCGAGATCCGGCCAATCATCGCAAACGAGTTTTCCTTCTTTTCCCAGGCAACATCGGGAAACCGGCTCCAGACCGGAGGATAGATCGTTGCCGCGCATTCAACCTTGCAATCCTGCTGAACGGTCTGTGCTGTCCAACCAGAGTTCGCGATGAGTTGGTCCTCGTGTAAGGGGTCGCGGCCAGACTGCGACTCAATCGAGGATGCCAGGCCCATGTAGACTTTACGCAAAAGCGAATCCTTGTAGACAAACCCTGGAGAAGGGGGATCGATTCGATCGCGAATCTCCTTGTTCCAACTGAAGTCGGCGAGGAAGTGAATCGCAGGAAGTCCCCAGTCGGTCAGGTCATACGCGCTGATCCTCAGGTCGTATTCACTGGCAATGCTGCGCGCGAATCGTTGGTATACCGCACCGCGCAGGGCCGCAACCGAGCGATTCTGCAAAGGCCAGAGGACGGGCGCGGTTCGGACCCTTATCTCGTTTTCTTTAACCTCGGTTCCATAGAAGTTGTTAAGTGTCGATAGATCCCATCCACCGGTCGTCGCAACGGTCACATCGTAGTCCTGCTTGAGAGCTTCGATGAGCCACATGACAACGGCCTCGGAGCCGCCGAGCCTAAGCATGGGATGACCGATGACAACCTTGGGCCGAGGGTGTTCCGCGCGCGGAAGAGCGCAGCTAGAATGAGTCCCATTGAATGCGATGGGAACGATCTCTTCTGATGTAGGGTTTGTGGCCATCATGGAGATTCCCGTGAATCGGCGTCCGATGGAACCGAAGACAGATGCTAGGAAAGAATCCTGTTTTGAATCGCCTTGCGATCCGAAGCGGTAAGAAAGACAAATCCGGTGACCAGAACCGCACCAGCGAAGAGAATTACGGGCGACAGAATCGGCGAAACCGCGAAGGGGAGAACTGCGGCGCATCCGATCATCAAACCGAAGGGCAACATCAATCGCGTCACCACAAAGCCAACCGGCAGGTCGGTCTCTTTGCATGCGTTTCGAACGGCAAGCGGGGCCATCACGACAACCATGAGAGCGATGGCTGCCAGGGGGACGGCTGAGGGACCAAATCTCCCGATGAGCACCACCGCCAGGGCAATGGAGGCGATTGCGGCGATCATTTGACCGATCGAAACTCCCTGGATCTTGTTGGTCGCCCAACCGGTACTGGCAAGGACCTGAAGGAACGCGTCCAGTACGGCAAGTGCAAGCATCAGGTGGAGCAACCGCGGATCGGGAGTGATTCGATGGTGCGACCACACCGCGATCAACCATCCGCCAGCCGACCAAAGGATTGCAGCGAGAGAGACTGACGTGACCGTCTCAATGCTGACCGCAACGCGAAAGAGCCGGCGCAAGGAGTCCTTGCTGGGGTCGGCCGAAGCTGCTGCCAGTTCAGGCCGCAGCGGTGCGCGCAGCAGGAGCACCGTGCCGTGGATTACGTTCGCAATCGTTCGTGTTGTCGTGAATAGCGCGACTGCGGGTCCGCCCAGCGCTCGGCTCAGAATGATGACCGGCCCCTGGAGAGTGAGAGCGGTGGCGAGGATTGCAAGGCCAACTTGGCCGGTGGGTGCTGCGAGCGATCGGGCAGTCTTCCAATCCGCATCGCGAACGCTTGGTATCAAACGAGGATCGCGCCGGTAAAGAAGACCCATGGAGATTACGATAGACAACACTCCGGTTGAGACGATGACGACGGCGATAGCCCTTGGGCCTATACCAAAAGCGAGGGCAATGGCGGTGGCAGCCAACGAGAAGAGAGCGAAGGCGTTGTAGAGCCATTGGTAGCGGGGGAATTCGCCGATCGCGATATAGACAGAGATCAGTTGCCTCCCGGGAATAGTGATCAGGAAGGAAATGGCCAGGCAGCAAAAAACGATCCGGGCATCGCTCTGGTCCATGACGCGCAGACGCAACCATTGATTGATGTGGAAGTAGGCGAGCGACAAGGTCGCCACTGCGAGAATGCCGATGCTGGCTATAAGTAGCGATATGGCCCAGGTTGTCCCCTGTAGACGTTTGAATGTTCGAATGTCTCCTCGTGCATATGCGATGGTTGCGGAGTTAATGGCGGCGAAGGTGAGCCCAAAATCGAGATTCGCCAGGTAGTTCACCGTGGAGTAGAGAGCCATCCACTCCCCATAGACCGCTACCGACCAGAAGCGCAGATAGAGTGGAAGCAGGAGCAGATTGCTGGCGATCGAGATCCCATAGGAAACGGCGCCGGCACCCGCACCGTGAAGGAGGCGGGAAATAAACCCGGCGCGCTCACGGCGGCCGGGAAGAGTCTCGCCGGCGGGAACCGAGGATGCAGCAGGCTCAGTCTGGATGGATGGGTCTTCTGTCAGTTCTGGGTTCATTTCGGAGGAGTTCGAGTCCAGCCTGGAAAACAAAAAGGGGGCCATCGAAGAAATCGCGGCGCCAAAGTTTCTTCGGTTCAGCCAGAAGACGGAAGACCCATTCAAAGCCGGCGCGCCCGATCCACTCGGGGCAGCGCGGAACAGTGCCGGCAACAAAGGCGAACGCAGCTCCGACGCCTATGGCGACCGGAACATTGAGGCGGCTCAACCGGTCGTGGATCCAGATGTCCTGCTTGGGCAGTCCGAGGGCAACCCACAGAATATCGGGGCGCGCGTCGTTGATGCGGTCGATGATGGCCTGGTCCTCTTCCGGAGTCAGAGGCCGAAAAGGGGGCGAGAAGGAGCCGGCGACCCGATGTCCCGGGTACTTCGTCCGCACGGTATCGGTAAGCTCTGCGAGGGTCTGTTCCGTGTCGCCGAAGAAGAAGCTGGAGTAACCGTTCAGATTGGCCCGGTTGAGAAACTCAGCGAAGATCTCGGGCCCGGGAGAGCGGACAGCCTCGCGATGGCCTCTCAAGCGAGCAATCCATACTGGAGCAATGCCGTCGGGGACCCAGAGTTCTGCGCCATTGAGAACCGCATGCACTCTCTCGTCCTTCGAGGCTTCTAGCAGCCCGTGAAAGCCGGTGGCAACGATCTGGCGGCATTTGCCGTCGCGCTGACGGATCCAGCTCTCAATTTGGTCCACGGTGCAGGACGTCGAAAGCAGGTGGACGCGGGAGCCGAGAATGCTCACCGTGGGCTCGACGCTGGGTTTGGTTGCGGTTTGCATGGCTTGCGAAAAACGGGGTCAGTTGAAAGCAGGAAGAGTGACGAGCTCGGTCGAGAGGCGTTTTCCGAACTCGATCGCCGGATGCTCAAGCAGGTGTAAAGCAGGATCGCGAGTGCGACAGTAAACGTAATGGTGAGTAGGGCTGCAACCTAGAGAGAGAGAGCCGGTGTGGAGCAAATCGAATCAAAGCCGCAGCGCCGGGATGTGGGCAACGAGGATTCCGCAGGAGTAAAGCGCGACTTCGCGGCTCAACCCGTTGCCGCGGCCCTGTATGCCTGGTTTGGATTGTGTTCAAGATGTTTGAGGGCGGACTGCAAGAGGGGCAGCAGAAAGAAGAAAGCTTATCCAGGAAGGAGCGAATCTCAGTGCGAGAGTCGGCAGACCATTGTGGTTGGGCTCACCCGCTGCCGGCTCATGGATTCTAAGTAGGAGTTCGGTTAGCCTTAGGAAATTAAATAGTCCGGTTGTTCGTGCGGGCCGGGCTGCGAGGATGAAGGCCGCTATGGTTCTTTACTCTGCCCGTAGCCGTATTTATAGTAGCCGTAATAGGAGTAGCCGTCGGCGGAGGTGTGCTGGCTCACCTGGTTGAGAACCACTCCAATAACATTGGCGCGCAGGCGGCGAAGGGTGGAAACGACCGTAGCTACGGTCTTGCGCTTGGTCTGGCCCGCGAGGCTGACAATCAGCACGCCGTCGGCGGCGGTTGCCATCTGAAGGCACTCGGCGAATCCGAGCAAGGGAGGCGAATCGAGGATCACAAGATCGTATTCTTTGCCAAACTCGTCCAGCAGCGAAGAAAGACGGGGACCGACAAGGTCAGCCGCGCGATGGGAGCCGGGGCCGGAGGGCAGGAAGAAGAGGTTGGATTTGCCTTCGATGGGCAGAACGACATCCTGCCAGCGGACTTCGCCATTCAAAACGGTAGAAAGGCCGGCGCTGGGGTTGAGACCGAACTTTGTATGGAGGCTGGGCCTGCGCAGGTCACCGTCGACGAGAAGCGTTTTCTTTCCGCGGTCGGCATTGGCGATGGCCAGATGGGCAGCCACGGTGGACTTTCCTTCAGAAGGCGTGGCGCTGGTAAGCATGATTGACCGGAGCCGGCCATCGAAGTCGGAGAGAAGGATGGTGTTGCGCACCGTCCGCATGGCTTCGTCAAAGTCCGAAGTCGCGATGTAGGATCCCTTTTGACCCAGATTGGAGCTGCGCTTTGGAACGATGGATCCAGAGGCAGCGGTGACCGCGGTGTTGCCGGGAAGCAGGGCCGACGAGCGGTCGACGGGCATGGCGCCAACGATGTCGACGCCGAGGAATCTTCCAGCTTCTTCCGGGTCGCGGAGCGTTGTATCGAGCGAGTCGTGGATGACGGCAACCGCGCTGGCCAGCAAAGTAGAGATGAAGAGGGCCAACAATAGGTTGAGTTTCAGGTTGGGGAATACCGGACCGGCGGCCGGCCGGGCAACATCGGCGAGGCGGATGTTGTTGTTCTGGAAGCCGGCGTTGATGTTGGCTTCCCTGATTTTGCGAATCAGCTCGTCGTACAAGGCCTTGTCGGCATCGGCTTCGCGCTTGAGTTGCTGGTACTGGAAGGAGTTCGCGTTGATGGAGTCCCACTCGCTCTTCGACTCGGCGACAGCCTTTTGCAGGATTTGTTCCCGATTGAGCGCCTCGCGGTACTGGGCGCCAATTCGCTCGGCTATATTCGTGCGCGCATCGGCAAATTGCTTTTCAATCTCGGCGAGCTCGGAGGCGGCCTTCTTGTATTCCGGGTGATTTGAGCCGTAAGTGGCCTTGACCAGGGCGAAGCGCTGTCGCGCCTGGTTGAGCTGGTCGCTGAGCTTGGCCAGAGAATCACCCTGGGTGGAGATCTGGGCGGCTTCAAGAGATCCGCTCTTCATGGCGTTAAAGGCCGCCTCCTTCGCAACACGGTCTCCTTGAGCGGCGGTGTAGTCCGTATTCAATTGCATGAGGCGCGCGGAGAGAATGTTGGTCTTCTCTTCCGGGTTGACGACATTCAGATCCTTCTCAAACTTGGCGAGTGCCAGATTGGACTGCTCCATCTTCGCCTTCAACTCTTCGAGTTGCTTCTCCATGAACTGGGAAAGCGAGGCCGAGGAGCGAATGCGGATGTTGTAGATGTGAGCGACATAGGAGTTGGCGATGGCGTTGGCGACATCGGCGGCAACCTGGGGATTGGTAGAGCGATAGCTGAGCTGCAGCAAGTAGGTGCCGGAAGGGCGGTTGACGCGGAGATTACTGAGTGAAACGGGCGCGGAGGCAGTCCGCTGGAGCTTTTCCGCGCTCACCTTGTTGTTCGGGTCCTCCTGGCCGAGGAGATGAAACTCTTCGGCAACGGGGCGCAGGACGGCGTCCGACTGGATGAGCTTGATTTGTGTGGCAATGAAGGTTTCAGGATCTTCGAGATCGCTGTTTGAGTGGCTGTTGTTCTCGCCGACGACGTCGGCGGGCGCCTCGAAGTCGATGTCGATGACAGCAGTCGACTCATAGACGGGCTTCATCCGCAGCGACACGATAGCGGTGGCAAGGACGGAAGTCGCAACGAAGGCGAGGATCTTCCAGCGATGCCGGCGCAGTATCCAGAAATAGTGCGACAACGGCACCTTGGGTGAGTCGGGGTCGACGTCCTGGGGCGGCGGAGGCGCGTAGTACGCCAGGGCCTGGTATTGATTGGATGGAGCGGAGGGAACTATCTCCTGCATCCGAGATTGTTCAGCCATGTTCTTCCTTCAATTCGGTTAGTGCGTCGCCAGAAGCAGGATGCTGGCAAGGCCAAGTCCAACTCCAATAGAAAGCTCAAGAACTTTTGCCGTGTTCCGCCGGCCCGGGGAGTTGGGAATATAGAGCATGTCATCGGCATAGAGCGGCGGGTCGGGTACCTTGCGATTGAGGATTCCCTTCAAATCGATGGGTATTTCGTTTTTGCCGTGCATGCCGGCTTCAGAACGGTAGATGTAGGCCGTATGGGCGGTGAAGCTATCCAGGCCCTGCGACAGCGCGATAGCTTTGAGCACGCTGCTCTCGGGGCCATCTGTGATTGGGTAGACACCGGGCTTCTTGACATTGCCGGCAACGAAGACTCGGCCCGATTCAGGGACCCGGATCTGTTCGCCGCCTTCGAGCTTGATGTTCAGGGACGGGTCCTCGCCATCGAGGAGGCTGCGAATCGGGATGCGCTGGGTGAGTGGGGCCGAATTGCCGGAAGCATTCTGCGCTGGACGCGTGATGAGGATGGAGGACCCGGCATTCTCTGCTATGCCGCCGGCTCGGGAAATGGCGTCGAGCAAGGTGACGTTGCCAGTCGCCTGAAAGGTAAGAGGGCTCCTAACCGATCCGGCCACGGTGATGGGGCGGCTACGGTACTCGACGACGGAGACCGTGACGACGGGGTTGACGAGGATGTTCTCGGTGATGAGCGCGGAGGTGATGGACTTCTCTAGCTCATAGGGAAAGAGGCCGGCAGCAGGGATGCGCTGCCGCATCATGGGGAGACGGACGTTGCCGTCGGCGTCGACGCGAACGGTTCGGCTGAGCTCGGGGGAATCGTAGACAGAGATGCCGAGCAGATCGTCGGCCCCGAGTTTCTCAACGGGAAGGTTTGCGGCGTCGGATGCAGGGCCTTCCGAGTGAGTGGGCATCCCTTGTTGCTGGATCGGCTCGACCGCAAAAGCGCTTGCTGTAGCCAATGCCAGAACTACTGAAAAGAGGCACTTCATCGACAACTCCGAACCGCGATTGAGCGGTGTTGAGAACCCTGAACAAGCGGTCCCTTGCTGGATTCGACGCACACTTGGCGGCTGAACGCAGCAGCCCTTATATGCATGGCTTCCCTAGCGAATGCCATTTGCCTTGAATGCCGTGACTTCGGCGGCCAGGGATTCAATCTTGCGATCGAGGCTCTTCATCTGTGCCCGGAACTCCTCCATGCGGGTGCCGGCAACATCTTCGCGGGTGCCTTTTTCGAGCAGGCCCCGCATCGCATCGCGGGTAAGATCAGATACGCTTCGTGCGCCGGTGACCTGGCAGAGTCTCCGAAGCGCGGCGTACTCTTCTTCGGAAAGCCGGACACTGATCATGCGTGAGCGCGGTTTGAGGACGGCCATGGGATGAAAGGTTACTTCCGAATTGGGTTAAGAATTGTCAACTTCTCAGAATGCAGATGGTTTGGTCTTGGGCGCGTTCGGAACCGTTTGGGCCCGGGCCCCGGCGGCTTTGGTAGTTCAACGATTGAAATGGAGCCTGTTGAATCAATTCGGGTCAGGCTTCGCCCCCCTCAGTCCCAAATCAGGGACTAAGGCTGTGTTCACCAGGTTCAGGGCGACATAGGCTGGAATTCCTTCCAGCCCGAACAAGCTGATTCGCCTCATTGACATAATTTGAAGAGATTGATCGAAACTCCCGGGCGTCTAGCCGACCAGCCGGAGAAGAAGGAGCAAGTCGAAAGCTTCAGCTTGCAAGGGTAATGTAATACGGTTGCAAGACATACGTCAATCTAACCATGGTTTGGAACGGGGTTACCTTTGGTCCCTTATCAGGGACGCTGGCCGGGGGGAGTGAGCCGATCCCTTACGCAGCCGGATCAGTCAGAGGAAGATACAGAAAGAGGAATCCCCTCCGCATGGGCCTGTTTGAAGTCCGTGCAGGAGGGGAATGGGTGGGATTCTTCTAATTGCGGCTGATCGGAGACAAGGGGTGGTTGGCTTCCCAAATGGCAATGCCGCCACCGACTGCCCCGGCAATGATGAACCAGGCGATGATCGCGCAGGTGTTTGCGTCCATTGGTGCGCCCTTGTGGCTCGCAACATTAACGACCATGACGGCGCCGTCGGCGGGTACCTGATCGGGAGCGGTGGTTCCTTTGATGGTGACTTTCTTACCGACAGCGGCGTCGAGGTTGCCTCCGACGACCTGGAAACTCGCGTCCCCTATTGAAAGAAGAAAGTTGCCATCGGCCGCTTTGCTGAGCATGCCGGTACCTTCAAAAGGCTGTGCTCCTGCAGTGGAAGCGCCAGCGCCCGCCTGAAGCGAGAAGGAGAGGGGGTGGCCAGGAACGACACGCGCGAGCAGGGCCCCTTTGTCGTTTGTGACGCCGAAGCTGCCGGTCAGTGCAGCAACCTCAACCATGCTTCCAGACTTGATGGCGACCACGCCGCGCGAGTCGGAAGCGCTTGGTGTGACCCGCAGGCTGTTTGCGTCAACCTGAAACTGGCTCGAAGAGGAGAGTTCGCTCAAACCCTTCTGGAGTACGAGGTGATCGTGATAGAGGGTGGCCCGCGAGCCAGTAGACATGGTGACGGCCACGCCCTTGTCGAGGCGGAGGTCTGCCGTGGCCTGATCCGTTTCCACCACCGAGCCATCAAAGAGGGTCGCGTTGCCATTGACCTTGTACTGGTCCACGCGCATATCTCCACGCGCGCTTGCCGTGCCGATCGCCACTGTTCCGGCAGAAGCATTGGCGAGAGTGGCGACGAGCATTGCAGCCACCGCGAGATTTCTAACCATTATGACCCTCCATCAATGAATTACCCAGGGGTCCGGCGAACACACAAAGACCTTGGGAGTACTATACACCGGAGTTTTGGGGGGAGCAAGACTGTTGACCGAGGGAAAACGTCTCAAAAGCAATTACTTGTTTGCAAGAGGGTCATTACCGGGAGTGGCGTGTTTTTGTTAGACGAATGCCTTACAGAAGAGTTGATTGGCGCCATTCTTCAGGCACAAGCAGGTCAAGCGCGGGGTCGTGGAAGGGAAGAGACTGCGCTTCCGCGATGCTCTGGATGGGGACGAGAATGCCCAGGGGAGGGCTTCGCGGTCGTTGGGATCCCTTGTGACTGATAGAAATGGGTTGGCTG
>Ga0302319_10019021_pt1 | contig 12490 bp, 8 predicted proteins | sample Bog_T0_2_FD_203319 | JGI IMG/M metagenome (GOLD analysis project Ga0302319, IMG submission 203319) | Peat permafrost microbial communities from Stordalen Mire near Abisko, Sweden - Bog_T0_2 | ecosystem: Environmental > Terrestrial > Soil > Wetlands > Peat | place: Sweden: Abisko, Stordalen Mire... | reverse complement strand
CAAATGAAAATCCCCCGTCCGCAGCACCCGGCGGCTTCCTTGATCGTGAAGGTAGCCCTGTTTGAAAAACCAGCCGTTCGCCTCCGGATGCGCCGCGGCGAACCCGGCCAGCCGGCGGCTCACGCAGTCATCCGCATCCACCAGCATTATATGGCCCGGCATGCTCCCGCGTGCCTCGACGAGGCCCCGCCAGATTTTTCGGCCCTTGTCCGCCATCCGCTCCTCCCTGGCCGGCCCGGGAATCGCAAAATCCTCCTCGATCACCTCGAGACAGGGATGCTTGAAATCGGTCTCCGGGCGCCGATGGCAGACCAGCAGCAGACGAAACGCGTCATCCCTCTGTCCGCACACCGACTTCAGCGAACGCTCGGCCAGGCGCGATACGTAAGACCAATCCCGGCAAACAGCGGGGCTCTTCAAGGGCATGATGAAGGTTAGCATGGCTGCGGGGCCGCTTGTGCGACCTGCCCGTAGATTCGTTCCAATTCAAGCACCTGCCGCGGGATCGAGAAAAGCGATTCGATATGGGCGCGCCCCCTGGCGCACATCTCCCGCGACGCATCCGGTTCGCCCGCCGCTTGCACCAGCAGCGCCGCCAGCCCCGCGATGTCTCCGGACTCGGCGAGCAATCCCGTTTCCCCATGTCGAATGACTTCCGGGAGATCGCAATGCCGCGTGCCGATGCACAGAACCCCAAGCGCCATCGCCTCTGTCAGCGCGAGCGGCGACCCTCCTTCCGCGTCGCCATTGGCGGCATGTTTGCTCGGGCTGAGAAAAACGTCGGCTTTGCGCAGCACCGCCCGCGCCTCCGCCGGTTTGAGGAAACCTTCGAACGCCACCCGCCCGCGCAACGCGTCGCCCGCCGCGATCTCGCGCAATTCAATGTCGATCCGCTCCCCGGCTGCGTCGCCCTTCCGTGCGCCGCCGATCATGATCACTTCGATATTCGCCCCCATCCGCGCCGCCTCCGCGCACGCGCGCAAACCGTCCGGCAACCCTTTCTTTTCGATGAAGCGCGCCATCATCAGCACCCGCATCGGAGAGCCGAATTCCTTGCGATCGAAAGGCAGAGCCGCACAATCGACCCCCAGCCGCACCACGTGAATTCGTTCCCGCGGGCATCCGAGCGCCGCCAGCCGCTCACCCATCGCCGGTCCTTCCGCCAGAAAGGCGGCGCCTTGCGCGAACAGCTCTGTGTACCGGTCGCGCCAGAGCTGGCTCGAGTGCGGCACCTGCCACGCGTCCATGCCGTAGAATGACGTGACCTGCGGCACCCTCAAATTTCGGCGCAGACCCAGCATATGCCAGCCGCGCATCCCGAAATGCGCGTGAATCAGCTCCGGCTTCCACCGCCGCGCCGCCGCGCACGCCACGATCCCACCGCGCCCCAGGCGAAACGCCACCGAATTGACCAGCCGCGGCAGGCCCAATGCCGCGCCCCAAGGCGGCGGATCGAGAAAACAGGGAGCGCCATCGAGCGGAAAAAGCTCGGTATTCTCCAATCCGCCGCAAAAGACCGCCGGCGTCACCCCGCGCACGCGCGTGATCTGCGGATAAATCCAATTTTCGGAAACCGGCAGGTAGCTCTCGAGCGCGTGCAGCACCTTCATCTGGCAAGGATTTGCCCGACCGCGTCGATCACCGAGTCGACATCGCCGGGAGTCAACTTCGCGGAGAGCGGCAGTGAGACCGTCTTTTCCCCAATCGCGTCCGCCACCGGGTAATCCCCTGGTTTCCACCCGAACCGCTCCTGGTAAACGGGATGCCGTGCGATCTGCCGGTAATGAACCCCGGTTCCGATATTCGCCCGGTGCAGCGCCACCATGAACGCGTCGCGCGTAATCCCAGCCTCCGCCGCATCGATCAGCAGCGTGTAAAGATGCAGCGCGTGCCGCTTCCCGGCTTCGAAGGGCGCGGGCCGCCCGACCGGCATCCCGGCAAAGGCCTGCTCATATTGTTTCCAGACCTCGAGGCGCTTCCGCCAATACGCGTCGACTCGCTGGATCTGGTGCATCCCGATGGCCGCCTGGAGGTCCATCATGTTGTACTTGAAGCCGATTTCCACCACTTCGTAATGCTTGTAGCCGTCGTCCGAAAACCGCTTCCACGCGTCCTGCGACATCCCGTGGAGCGCGAGCATTTTGATCCGCGCAGCGATATTGGAATCATTGGTCAGCACCGCCCCCCCTTCGCCCGTCACAATGTTTTTGGTCGAGTAAAAACTCAGCACCCCGCAATCGCCGATTGCTCCCGCCTTGCGCCCGCCGTCCTCGGTCTCGATCGCGTGAGCGCAGTCCTCGATCACCTTCAAGCCATGCTCGCGCGCGATCCCCAGCAGCGCGTCCATGTCGCACGCGCGCCCGGCAAAGTGCACCGGCAATATCGCCCTCGTGCGGGGCGAAATTTTCCCGCGAACTGCCTCGGGGTCCAGGTTGAAGGAATCCGGCTGCACGTCGGCCAGCACCGGCGTCGCGCCGGCGTGGATGACGGCATTGACCGTCGCGCAAAAAGTCATCGCCGGCACGATCACTTCGTCGCCCGGTTTCAACCCGAGAGCCAGGCAGCTCAAATGCAGCCCCGCCGTGCATGAGTTTACAGCGACGGCGTGTTTAACTCCTTTGTAAGCGGCAATGCGATTCTCGAACTCCGCCACTTTCGGCCCGGTCCCTAGCCAGGCCGCGCGCATGGAAGCCACCACTTCCTCGATCTCCTCCTCCTCGATCAACGGCTGGCCGAAGACGAGATATTCAGCTCTTTTCGCGGTCATGTTTCTTCGCTATTTCCAGTTGATCGAGGACTGCGCCTCCTGAACCCGAAAGGATTCTGGGATTGGGCATTTTCCGCGGCCTGAAAGGCCGACCGCGCATAGCACAGGGCTTCAGCCCTGTGTAGATGTGTCGGAACGAAATCGCGGCCTGAAGGGTCGCCAGCGTTGCGGTGCTTGCGAGCGGCCCCTTCAAGCCGCGCTTGGTCGGGAAACGGTTCACAGGTCTGAACCCCTGTGCTTTGCGCGGTCGGGCTATCAGCCCGTGAAAAATCCAAGGAAATGGCCAACCTCCGACCCCCTCCGAGGTTCGCGGCTTTTTTGACGACGAATCGGGGGTATCGCTTCGCTCGACCCCCGGCTCCTCTCTTTGAACCCTTCGGGTTCATCCTGGCCCCCGACTGAAAACAGCGAAGAAGCGTGCTCATGGGTGCTTCGGGTTCAGCAGCAGCATGCTCACATTGTTTTGCGCGAGGCGGCGGCCCCGGCGCCAGTCGCCGTCGAGCAGCAGCGCCCGCGCTCCCAATGCCAGCGAACGCATGACGCGCCGGCGCCGGCGGGCAACCTCCGCCGCCCGCCAGAATCCGCTCGCCAGAAAAAGGCGCGCCCCTCCGTGCTCGTCGAAAAACGCGCGATGCTGCCGCACAAGGTAGCGGCGGGTTGCGTGCTCCTCCGCGTTGAGGCCCTGCGACATGCTTTGCGCGTGCTGGCGGTACCGGTAGAGCGGCTCGGGCAGGTGTGCCGCCTTGAATCCCGCTCGCGCGGCGCGCAACCAGAAATCCCAGTCTTCGTTTCCAAGTCGCAGGAGGCGATCCTCGCTGTATTCTCCGGCGCGCCGCCAGAGGTCGCGCTTCATGAGAACACCGGCGCCGGGCAGCCATTGATGGCGGGTCAGCACTCCGAGCGGCTCGACCCGCATGGTCCGCACGCCGGTTTCGGCGCCGAAGAGTTCAAAGTCGCAGAAGGCGCAGTCGACCAGGGGATCGGCGTCCACGAGGGCCAGGAGGCGGCTGAGAAAAGAGGGCGCAATTATGTCGTCGGCGTCCAGCGGAAGCACCAGCGGCGCCGTCGCCGCTTTGAAGCCCGTGTTGCGCGCCGCGCCAAGGCCGCGGTTGGCCGAGTGCCGCACGACCCGGATGCGCGGATCGCGAAACTCCGCGACGATCCGCCCCGGGTCACCCTCGTTCGAGCTATCGTCGACGACGACCGCCTCCCACGACTCGCACTCCTGGGCGATCACGCTCCGCAGGCACTCGCCAAGGTACTCGGTCGCGTTGAAACAGGGGATTACGATGCACACCCGCGATCCCGGGGCGCAGCCCGCGGGGAGATCGCTCCGCGTCGCCGCGCGGCCTTCGGTGTTCATGGCGTATCCCCGTCTTTCACGCTCCACTGGCTGCCGAAATATATGACGCCGTACTGGTGGTCCATCGGCATCCCCGATTCGAGCACGTCGCTCACCACAACGTCGAAATAGGCCGCGGCGCTCAACTCATCGTGGAAAGCGCCCCGCGCGTCCGCCAGGCTCAGGTCGAGCGTGTAACGGCCGGGCAGCAGGTTGATCGCGTCGATCTTGCATTCGACCACGCAGTCGTGCTCGATCGCTTTTAGTTCGTAGCCGGCCTCGCGATTGGCGCAGTGGAAGAGTTGCTGGTTGAGGGCCGTGCGAAGGGTTATCCCCACCCACGGCTGCGCGATCCGCTCCGTCGTCTTGATGCTCAGCGCGATCACGATCCCCGATCCCATTTTGAAATCCGTGCCGACATTGCCTTCCACATCCAGGATGCGCACCCGGGAAAACCGCGCCACGTTTGTCCCCGCCTGCTGCCGCGGGAGATGGAGCAGCTCGCCGGAATTCGAGAGTTCCGTATTGGCGAGGTAATCCGAGACGACCTGCTGGGTCGGGCCTTGCGAGACGACCGAGCCGTCGCGCAGCAGCACTGCCCGCCGGCAGAGCGTTTCCATGAGGCCGATGTTGTGGGAGACGAGCAGCACCGTGCGGCCTTCTTTCGCGACAGAGCCCATCTTTCCCATGCATTTCTTCTGGAATTCCACGTCGCCGACCGCCAGCACCTCGTCGACGATCAGTATCTCCGGCTCGAGATGCGCGGCCACGGCAAACGCGAGCCGCACGTACATCCCGCTCGAGTAGCGTTTGACCGGCGTGTCGATGAACGCGCCGATCCCGGCAAAATCGACGATCTCTTCAAACTTGCGCGCGATCTCCACGCGCTTCATCCCCAGGATCGTGCCGTTGAGAAAAATGTTCTCCCGTCCGCTCAATTCCTGGTGAAAGCCGGTGCCCACCTCCAGCAGCGAAGCCACGCGCCCGCGCAGCACCGCTCTTCCGCTGGTCGGCTCGGTGATGCGCGAGAGCAGCTTGAGGAGCGTCGATTTCCCCGCGCCGTTGCGCCCGATGATGCCGACGGCCTCGCCTGCCTGCACGTCGAAGGAGACATCCTTGAGCGCCCAGAACGTGTTAGCCTCCGTGCCTGCGCGCTGAGGGTCGATCTGGCGTCCGCTCCGGGTTGGCAGCGAGCCCGCGCCGTTGCGCCGAAACTTCGAGAACAGCCGCTCGGTAGTCTCGCGCAGCGTTGTCGGGCCAATGACGCCTATCCGGTACAGCTTCGAGAGATGCCGGACTTCAACAATCGGTTTGCTGGCGTTCATCTCTTTTAAATATTGTCCACCGCCGTCCGCTCCATCTTCTGGAAAACGATTATCCCGCTCACCGCCACCAGGATTGTGAGCACAACCGACATGGCCATGCACCCGGGGGTGATGGTTCCCCGGCCCAATAGCGAGATCCGGAGCGCTTCGACTATCTCCGCCATTGGGTTCAACCACGCCAGCCATGCGTAACGGTGCGGAATCCGCGAGAGCGGATAAATGATCGGCGTCGCGAACATCCACAATTGGATCAGGAATTGGTTGAGGTGCACCAGGTCGCGATACTTGGCAGTCGAGGCCGACATCCATAGGCTCACTCCCAGGCTGAAGAGCGAGGCCTGCAGCAGGATCAACGGCACAAATATGACATGCCAATCCATCCGCAAATTTTGGCCCTCCACGGTGCAGAACTTGTAATAAACAAAGAAGGCGAGAAAGGGCGCGAATTGCAGGGCAAACGCGTACAGGTTGGAGATGATCGCCGCCGCCGGGAGTATCACCCGTGGAAAGTAGACCTTCCCGAAAAGCTGCGCGTTCACCGAAAAGGTCGTCGCGCCGGTGGTGACATTCTGCGAGAAGTAATTCCAGACCAGCAATCCGCACAGATAGAACAGCGGGCCGGGGATGCCGTCGGTGGGAATCTGCGCGACGCGCCCGAAAATGACGGCGAACATCATCGTCGTGAGCAACGGTTGGATCACGAACCACGCCGGCCCCAGCAGCGTCTGCCGGTACTTCGAAAGAAAATCGCGCCGCACCAGCAGCACCAGCAGATCACGGTATTCCCAGAGCTCGCGCCACTGAATGTTGATCCACGAGTGGGAAGGCTCGATAACCAGTTCGTAGCTTGAAGCTGTTTCCATTATGGGCTGGGATTCGGGTTGGATTTCTTCCGAGGTGGCGGGGATCCCTCGAGCGTCAATCCTATCCGGCGCATCTGCGGCGTCGAGCACGCGCCGTATTTTCAGTCCGGCAACCGAAAGGTTGTCCTTGCGGGTGATGCTCGTATCGTGATCGCCGGGGACAGTGACGATCTCGACCTCGGGGCTCAACAACTTCCAGCCGTAGGCAGAGGCATTCCCCTCGATGCTGCACTGCTCGCTCGGCCACAGGAGCACCAGCTTGCCCCCGAACCGGTGCGGAACGTAGCTGTCCGAGGCGTCGCTATACAGGTCCCATAGACGCTGCTCGTTCGCCGGCGCGCATGCCGGCCCCTCAATGGTTTCCCCGAACGCCCGGTGCATGATCCGGCGCATCTTTCCGGTAAAACGACGCGATTGTTCGCGCCATGGCTGCCGCACAAGGTCTCGCGCCGACGCGGCGTAATGGCGGACCGAGGAGAGCCAAAACTCGATCGTCCGCCGCCAGCGCAGGAAGCGTTGCGCGCGCTCGATCTCCCCGTCGCCGGCCACCGTGCTGACGATGCCCGCCAGGCGCTGGCAGAGCCGATGATGGTACCCGGCGCCGTTGGCCGTGAATATCACGACGACCGGCGCTTTCTCGCCTTCCGCCTCCAGCAACCGCGCCATCTCGAACGCCACCAGCGCGCCGTTGCAATAGCCGCCCAGCAGGTACGGGCCGTGCGGCTGGATTTCGCGGATGATCGCAAGCCGTTCCGCCGCCATGACCGGAATCGAGCGCGGCGGCTCGTCGCCTTGCAGCCCGTGCGGATGGATCGCGTAGAAGGGGCGCTCTTCGCCTATCTCACGAGCCAGTCCGCGGCAGAAAAACCCGCCCCCGACGAAGTCTCCGTGCAGAAAGAAAAACGGCGTTTTCGTCCCCTCCGGGTGGATCGCAACGAATGGCTGCTCCGACGCCGCTTCCTGCCGTTCCTTGAGGAGGCTGGCCGCCAGGTGCTCGATGGTCCCGTTCTCGAAGAGAGTCGATAACGCCGGGCGGACTCCCAGGCGCTCCTCGACCATCGCCAGCATCCGCATGGCGAGCAGCGAATGGCCGCCCAGATCGAAGAAATTATCCCGTATCCCGATCGGCTTGTGTTCGAGCACTTCCTGCCAGATTTCGACGAGGTGGGATTGGAGCGTGTTCTGTGATTCGATGACCGCTGGGCCGGGTGTCTTTGCGAGATCGGGCGGCGCCGGTTCGTTCATGGCGGGATCGCCGCCGGCATCGAGCGGAAGGATTTCCCGCTCATCCAGGCGGAGCGAGTCGATTCTGCCTTCGGGGTGCGCGGCCATTCCCGAAAGGATGTTCGCATACTGCCGGACAATCACGCCGATCATCTCGGGGGTGAACAAAGCTTCGTCGTAAATGAGCGCGCAGGAGAAAGAGCGGCCGGTGTCCCGCACGCGCAGCATCAGGTCGAATTGGGGCCTCGATACCGCGATGGGCATCGGCTCGAGTGTCGCGTCCCGGGTCTGCCACGTTTTTTCCTCGCTGGCATGTAAAACAAACATCACCCGCAAGAGCGGATTCTTGCCGCGTAGCGGGCTGGAGTGGAGATCCTCCGCCAACACCTCGAAAGGGACGTTCTGATAGGTGAATGCATCGAGCGCGGTCTTGCGGACGCGCCGCAACGCATCGCGGGTGGTGGGGGTGTCCTCGAGACCCGTGCGCAGGACCAGCGTGTTGCCAAAGGACCCGATGAGTTCCTCGATTTCGGCGCGGCTGCGGTCGGCAACGAGCGTGGCCACCGCGATGTCGGTCTGGCCGGTGTGGCGCGCCAGGAAAACCTTCCAGCCGGCCAGCAACGCCATGAAAAGAGTGACCCCTTCGCTTCGCGCCAACGCCCGGATCGCGACGCTCAAAGGCTCTGGAAGATCGAACCGGAATATGCCGCCCTCCGGGACGGGCGCCTCTGCCTGGATCGGGAGATGAGGCAGGTTGAGCGGAACCACGCCCGCAAGCCTCTCTCGCCAGAAGGCCAATTCCTTTTCCAGGATTTCACCCTGAATCCGATTGCGCTGCCACGCGGCAAAGTCGGCGTATTGGACCGGCAGCTCGGTGAGAGAAGAGGCCGCGCCATTAGCCAGGGCAGAGTAAGCGGTCGTCAATTCCCTCATGATCACTTCTTGCGACCAGCAATCGCAGATGATGTCATGGGCGACGAGTACGAGGACCTGTTCGGAGGAGCCGAGCTCCAGGAGCACGGCGCGCAGCAGCGGCCCCTTCCCAAGATCGAATAAATGCTCCGACTCCTCTGCAATGATCCGCGCCACCTCCGCCTCGCGCGCGTCGGCGGCAAGCGCCCGGAGATCGACCACCGGCAACTGAAATTCGGCGTTCGCGGCAACGACCTGCATCGGCTCGCCGTCGATCAACTTGAACGTGGTGCGCAGAATCTCGTGCCGGGCGATCACCTCGCCAATGCTCCGCTCGAGCAGGCGCGGGTTCAGCCCTCCTCGCACCCGGTAGGCGCACGGGAGGTTGTAGAGCGGCGCACCCGGCTCCAATTGGTCGATAAACCAAAGCCGCCGTTGCGAAAAGGAGGTGGGAAAAATCCACGTCTCCCGATCATTGGCGCTTTCCGACGATGGCTTGGACTCTACGGCAAGATTATTCATCGTTCCGGATCAGGCACTGCCGGTCCCAATACAGCACCTCAGCCTCCGGTCCGCCCTCGACGGCCAGCGCCGCGATGAAGTCCGCCTCGGGCGAAAATTCTCGAACCTGGCAGGCATTGGCCGATTGGGATGAAGGGTGGGCTTGCGCACAGGCTTCATTGCTCGTCCAAAACTGAAAGAATTTCCATGCCTTTTCTTGTTGGGACCTCGTCACCCGCAAGTCCCATTGCGCGCGGACATCCAGAAAACCGTAAGCCATTTCCTCGAAGGGGATGTCTTCGCGCACCCGCTCGATGTCCAGACCCATCCCCCTTACGTTCCGCGATACTGCGATCAGCGCCATGTGATCGCACTGCGCCGCCACGACCCGCAGGCCGCAAGCCGGCCCGGCTATCGCCCGGAGGGCCCCTTCCGGTTCGGCGTAGCGCTTCAGCACGTCGTTGCGAAAGAGCGCTGCCCTCAATTTCCTCGCCCGGTCGCGACTCACCGGGCAGTCCTCCTCCTCCGGCTCTTCCAGGCGGGTGCGCCAGATGTGGAGTTCGTCCACGGGCAGGTGAGGGCGCTCGGGAGCGGGAAGCCAAAGGGTTTCGGGAAGGGGCGACGGTGTTTGCGGCGGCGGCAGGATGAACATTTTGAGAAAATCAGGACGGCCCCGTGATACGAATGACGTTGAGCCTTTTTTCCGCCTTGGGTAGAAGCAGCGGCTATGCCACTCGGCACATCGTCCCTGGAAACTCCATGATCGACCTCTCAGGTTATACGACGGGCGATTTCCAGCGAGGCGCTTCGCCGCTCGTCGAGGCCGCCTGGTGGACCGTGCGCGCTCTATTTTTTCAAACGCCTTTGCCCTGGCCCTCGGCGCTGCGGGTGGCGCTGCTGCGCCTTTTCGGCGCCAGGATAGGGCAGGGGGTCGTGGTTCGCTCCCAGGTCAACATTACTTTCCCCTGGCGTTTTTCCGCCGGCGATCACGTCTGGATCGGCGACGAAGTGCTCATCCTCAGCCTCGCCCACATCGCCATCGAGTCCAATTGCTGCATCTCCCAACGTGCTTTCCTCTGTGCCGGCTCCCACGATTTCTCATCGCCCGCATTTACGCTCCGCACCAGCCCCATCACCATCCGCGAGGGGAGCTGGGTCGCCGCCGCCGCTTTCATCGCCCCGGGAGTAACCGTGGGCCCCGGCAGCATGGTTGCCGCGGGCAGCGTGGTCCTGGCCGACGTCCCCCCGAGGGTTATCGTGCGCGGCAATCCGGCCATCGTGGCGAAGCAACTGGCCTGAGAAACTCCCGGTGCGCGTTCTTTTTCTCAACCAATACTTCCCTCCGGACCCCGCGCCCACCGGCGCACTGCTCAAGGAGATTGCCGATGCGCTCTCGGCCGCCGGCCATCAGGTCGTGTTCGCTTCCTCCGGCCAGGCTTATAGGGCAGGGGAGAAGCGCGGCTCCCGGCTGCGGCGGGAGTTGCAGGCGCTCTGGGCGATCTTCCGCTCCGCGCTGGCCGCCGGCCCCGTCGATGCGGTCGTCTCGGCAACTTCGCCTCCGCTGCTGGCCGTAGTCGCCGCGGTGATCGCAAAACTGCGCCGTGCCCGCCATTACCATTGGCTCTTCGACATGTACCCGGAACTCGCGACCGCCCTGGGCGAGATCCCCGAGGGGACGATGTCGTGCCTCTTTTCCGCGGCGATGCGCTGGGCCTACCGCCGAGCCGATTGTGTCGTGGCCCTCGATGAAGACATGGCCGCCCGCCTCGAGCGCTATGGCGTAACCCCAACGATCATCCAGCCCTGGGTTCTCGATCCCCTCATCAAAGCGCGTGCCGCTCTCCCCCATGAGCCCCAAATGCCCCATGATTCCCCCCGCCTCTGGCTCTACTCCGGAAATCTCGGCCGCGCTCACGAATGGCAGACGCTCCTTGATGCCCAGCATCTGCTTGAGGCCGCGCGTGCCCCGTGGCGGCTCATCTTTCAGGGTGGCGGCCCCTCCTGGGCCGCCGCGCGGGAATATGCCGGTCGCCTCAACCTCGAGCGCTGCGACTGGCGGCCCTATGTTCCCGAGGATCAACTTCCCGCCTCGCTACTCGCCGCGGATGTCCTCGTCGTAACCCAAAAGCCCGAGACCTGCGGACTCCTCTGGCCCAGCAAGCTCGCACTGGTTGCCTCGCTTCCCCGCCGCATCCTCTGGGTGGGGCCGGCCGGCCACGCCATCGCCCACGACCTGGCGCGGCTGCCCCAGGCCGGCATTTTTGCCCCCGGCGACGCCGCCGGGATCGCAAATTGGCTGGGCGATCCCACCCACGATTGTCTGCCCCGGGACCCCGTCGCCATCCGTGCGGCGGCCCTTCAAACGTGGGTGCAAATCATCGCTGAAGTGGAATTATAGGATTTATAGTTAATATGGAAAGTAACGCTTGCTCGCCAACCGCTCTAATGGCATTATCCGTGCTTAACCAGGCAGGTCCATGGGATTTATAGGGCATACTCTTAATTTTAAACACTCGGTCGCCCGGGCACGCTGATCTCGCGCCGATATGATCCTCTCGCTCTTGTTATTCGTTCTCGGCTTTCTGATTTGCCTCCTGCTCACCCCTTGGGTCATCCAGCTCGCCAGACGCTCCAATATCGGGCTCGATGCCCCCGACGAGAACCGCAAACGACATGATGCGCCCATCCCCCGCCTGGGCGGCATGCCGATCATTTGCGCTCTCTCCGTGGGGCTTTTGCTAATCCTGGGCGGTTATCCTGATCGCGCGAGGTCGCTCTTTCCGGTGCTCCTGGGCTCGCTTTGCATGTGCGCGCTCGGGCTTTGGGACGATTTCAAGCCGCTGGGCGCGCGCAAAAAGCTGGCGGTCCAGATCGCCGTGGCCTGCCTGGTTTATTGGATGGGTCTGCGCATTGACCGCATGACCTATCCCGGCGGGGCTTGGGGCGTGAACCTCAGCCCGTCGTTCAGCATGGCCGTGACCCTCTTCTGGCTCATCGCCCTGCCCAATGTGGTCAACCTCATCGACGGCTTCGACGGCCTGGCCGCCGGTCTTGGCCTCTTCATGTCCGTCACCCTTGGCATTGCCTGCTGGCTCAACCAGCAGCTTACCGTGGCCATGTACGCCTTCACCCTGGCCGGCGCGCTTCTCGGCTTTCTGGTCTTCAATTTTCCCCCGGCCCGCATTTTTCTTGGCGATGGCGGCGCTTATCTCATCGGCTTCTGCCTTGCGGCGCTCTCGATCACCAGTTCGAACAAGGGTTCCATCGCCGCCGTCATGCTCGTGACCGTCGTCGGCCTCGGCGTCCCGATCCTCGATACCACTTTCGCGCTGGTGCGGCGCGGCCTGCGCGGCTTCCCGCTCTTTCACGCGGATGACGAGCACATCCACCACCGCCTCGCGGACCTCGGCTTTTCAAAGCGCCGCATCGTCCTCGGTGTGTACGGGGTCTGCGTCGTGCTCAGCTTGATCGCCCTGAGCATCATCTGGAGCCAGGGCCGCACGATTCCCATTGCCATAGGCGCCGTCTTTCTGCTCGCGATCTTTGCCCTGCGTTA
>Ga0302319_10019017_pt1 | contig 12491 bp, 12 predicted proteins | sample Bog_T0_2_FD_203319 | JGI IMG/M metagenome (GOLD analysis project Ga0302319, IMG submission 203319) | Peat permafrost microbial communities from Stordalen Mire near Abisko, Sweden - Bog_T0_2 | ecosystem: Environmental > Terrestrial > Soil > Wetlands > Peat | place: Sweden: Abisko, Stordalen Mire... | reverse complement strand
CCAAAGCCGCCGTCGCGTCACGCCCCATGCGCCACAATCCTTCGATTGCGCAAGGCAGCGCCGCCAAGACCGCTACTTAAAGATTTCGGGGATCGTAACCCTCGCGGCCAAGTTCCCTCACGATCGTGCGCAATTCCTCTGCCGTAAGGGTGCTTCTCACCGGCATCCCGACGGTCACCGTGACAGTCGGACGGAAAAGCCTTTCCCGGGATCGGAGCACTTCGCCGCCTTTGCAACTCAAAGGATGTCCCCAAAGTCCGCCGATATGCACCGGCACGATCGGGCAGTCCATGCCCCGCACTACGCGTTCATAGCCGCGTTCAAACGGCCCGATCTCGCCATCGCGCGTAATCTGCCCCTCGGGGAAAATCGCCACCAGGTTTCCCGCTTCCAGTTCTTCACGCGCCGTTTTCAGCGCGCGCACAATCGCCTTGGGCGACGCTGCATCGATCGGAATCGCTCTCAGCAAATCGAAGAAAGGCCGCGCGAACGGAGTCTCGTAGATCGGCTTCCACATCAGAAACCGCATAAAGCGTCGCGTTGCGTAGCCAGCCAGCACGGCATCGGCGTAGGATACGTGGTTTGATACTACCAACGCCGCGCCCGATTTCGGGATATTCTCCACACCCTTCAGCCGGATCCGGAACATCAGGTTGACCGCCGCATACAACGCGAAGCGCAGTACGATCGCCGGCATGGTTCGCGTTACCACTACCGCTCCCCCCAGGGTTGCCACACCCAGCACGGCGAAAATCGTGCGGGGACTCCACCCCAGCATGCCGTGCATCGCCACCAGCGCCGCGTAGGCCACCACCATGGCCGCGCTGTTCATCAGGTTGTTCGTCGCCAGCATCCGGCCCTTTTCGTCCGCCGCGGGTTCTTCCTGCAGGAAGGCGTTCAGCGGCACGGCCATGAAACCTCCGCCGAAACCTACCAGCACCAGAGCCGCCAGAGCAACCCCGTAATTCGTCGTCCCCGCCACTACCAGCGAAAACGCCCCCATGATCAGCGACCCCGCCGGAACCAACCCGAGTTCCACGTGATCGCCCGATAGCTTCCCCGCGATCAGACTGCCCACACCGATACCCAGTGCCAATGCCGTAAACAGAAGCCCGGCGCGCGTCTCGGCCACGTGCAGAATCTCGCTGCCTTCCAGCACCAGCACGAGTTGAAACAGCGCGCCCAGAAACCAGAACCATGAGATGCCCAGCATAGTCAGCGCCAGCGGCCGTCGCGTGCGCAGTTCCCGTACCCCGGCCGCGATCTCACCGAAAGGATTCCACTCGAACCTGCCGATTCTTCCCGCGGCGGGCACCCGCGGGATGTGGAGGCAGAAAGCCATGCCTGCGATCGCAATTCCCAGCATCGTCAGCCCCATCTTCAACTGTTCGTTCTTCCAGTGCTCGAACAAGGCCGAGCCGAAACTGGTTCCGATCACGATCGCTACAAATGTGGTCAGCTCCAGCAACCCGTTCGCGCGCGAAAGCTGCGCTTCACCCACCGCCTCGGGCAGGATCCCATATTTCGCCGGGCTGAAAAACGTGGCCTGCGTACCCAGCAGAAATAATACGACGAACAGTAACGGCAGACTTCCCGCGACCAGCGCGAAGACCCCCATCACCATCGTCGCAATCTCCAGCGATTTCGTGATTTGCAGAATCCGCGTCTTGGAGTAGCGATCCGCCAACTGTCCCGCGTAACCGGAAAACAGAATGAACGGCAGGATGAATGACGCTCCCGCCATCGCGAGGTAGCGGGAACTGGCGGCGCTGTCGAGGGCCACCCGCACCGCGGTGAACGAAACAATCATCTTATAGACGTTGTCGTTGAACGCTCCCAGGAACTGCGCCCACAGGAAGCCTTCGAAACGTGTATCGCGCAGCAGGGATCCGTAACCGCTGCTTTGCTCAGGGATGGCTGGCTCAGGCCGTGTCATTGTGAGGGGCGTCGCTGCGTAAATCAGTATGCACCATCGCCGGACGTGATATGCGGCCCTGTGCGGTCCAGGACATTCGTTTCCACGCCCGTAACACTTCGTTCGCGTATTCCTGATACAATTCGGTGACGGTCCGTACAGACTGCAAAGTGGCGGACGGCAAGGAAAGCGGGATATGGACAAACCAGCGCAAAACATACAAGACAGTTTTTTAAATAATGCGCGCAAAGAAAAGGGTGTAGTTACCATCTACCTCCTGAGTGGAGTCAAACTCACGGGCCGCATCAAGAGTTTCGATAAGTACTCTCTGGTGCTGGAAACCAATAACCAGGAACAACTGATTTTCAAACACGCGATTTCGACCGTTGTCATCGTGAAGAGCGTGGTTCACAGCGCGCCGCCCGCTGCTCCGCCGCCGCAGGCTATTTCGGCTTCGGCAGGCGCTTCGTCTGAAAGCTGATCGGGGATACGTCCGACGATCTCTCTCGAACAATCCTCCGAACGCGCCATCCTGGCCGGCTTTGAACGGCGCAGAGGCGCAGCTTCGTCTTCCGCCAGCGAGTCCTTTGCCGAACTGAAAGAACTCACCCTCAGCGCCGGCGCGGTCATCGTCGGTGAAACCTTTCAGGTCCGCCCCCATGCCGATGCCGCCACGCTTTTCGGCGAAGGCAAAGTCGAAGAAATCCGCCAACTTACCGAAGCCCTCGAAGCCGATGTCGTCATCGTCGATAACGACCTCACTCCCACCCAGCAGCGCAATATCGAGGCCGCTATCTCGGCCGGTGGCACTTCCGCAAGGGTCATCGATCGCACCCAACTCATCCTCGACATCTTCGCCAGCCGGGCGCGCACCGCTGAAGGGCGCCTCCAGGTGGAACTGGCGCAGCTCAAGTATCTCTTGCCCCGGCTGACCGGCCAGGGTGCCTCGCTGTCCCGCCTGGGCGGCGGCATCGGCACCCGCGGACCCGGTGAAACCAAGCTCGAAACCGACCGCCGCCGCATCGGTGTCCGCATCGCCAAACTGGAGCGCGATCTGGAGCGCGTACGCCGGGGCCGCGCCCTCCATCGCAGCAAGCGCGACTCCGTCCCGGTCCCCACGGTCTCGCTGGCTGGCTATACCAACGCCGGGAAGTCGACGCTTTTCAACCGGCTGACCTCCGCCACCGTCCTCGCCGACGCGAAAATGTTCGCCACGCTCGACCCCACCGTCCGCGCCATCACTCTGCCCTCGCGCCGACGTATTCTCCTGAGCGATACCGTCGGTTTCATCCGTAATCTGCCCACCACGCTGGTTCAGGCCTTCCGCGCGACGCTTGAGGAAGTAGCCGAAGCCGCCCTGATCCTGCATGTTGTCGACGTTTCCTCGAACGACGCCGAGGTTCACGTTGCCGAAGTATTCCGCATCCTCAGTGAGATCGGCGCCGCCGGCACACCCCAGATCCTGGTGCTGAACAAGTGCGATTGCCTGGCTGCGGCTGACCCCGCTTCCGGGGTAACCTCCGGGGTAACCTCGGGTGCAACCCGCCCGGATGCCGCCGTCCTTGCCTCTCGCCTCCTGAGTGCCGTGCCTCCCCCCGATGCTCAGACCGCCCCGGACACCTCCCATGCCCAAATCCCGGCCGTCATGGTGAGCGGCTTGACCGGGGAGGGCATCGCTGCCCTGTTTGCCCGCATCGACGCCGTCCTCTCCTTCGACACCGTCGAAACCGTCAGCTTCCGCGTCCCCCTGCACGACGGCGCCGCCATAGCCTCCATTCACGATCGCGGTAAAGTGCTCAAAGAGGATTATGATGGAGAATCATGCCAGATCGAGGTGCAAGCTCCCGAATCGCTCCGTCTCCGCCTCGCTTGCTATCTGGTGAACGGTTCAACCTGATCGCGCGATTCCCGAAACGAAACGCCGCCCAGACCCACGTGGGTGCCCCCAGAGCCTGTGGAAAATTCTGTGCACAAGCGCCGTTCAATGTCCGCAAGTGCTTGTCCTTTAAGGGGTTCTCATCCATTGAACCGGAATGCAGCAAATTGCCTAACCCTTTTCGCATGAATAATTTGGCCTCTGTATCGGGCAAAAATTACGCTCTCGGGGCCGGGCTGGCTTTTTTGCCCGGAATTCGATACGATTTCCACAGTCGCCTTGCCGCCATTTCCGCCGCTACCTGGTGTCAGACGCCCGATATTTCATGAACGTCCCGAATCGACTCACGCTCGCCCGAATCTTCTTCGTGCCGTTCCTGGTCGCGGTCGTCGTCCATGAGCGCATGTCGCTCCATTTCAACGGCGCTGTCATCACCAATGACCTCATTGCCCTGACCATTTTCTGGATCGCCGCCGCTACCGATCTGCTCGATGGCTATCTGGCCCGCCGCTGGAAGCAAGTCACCACCATCGGCACCCTGCTCGATCCCATTGCGGATAAGTTGTTGGTTTCCGCCGCCCTGATCGCGCTGGTGCAGGAAAAGATCGTCCCCGCCTGGCTGGTCGTGTTGCTCATCGGTCGTGAATTCGCCGTCTCCGGCCTGCGCAGCATCGCGGCCAGCGAAGGCTTTACCATCAGCGCCAGCGAATTGGGCAAAACGAAGACCTTCTCCCAGGTAGTGGCGATCTCGCTGCTGATGATCAGCCTGCGGCATCCGCGCGCTTTACCCTGGGCCAACTTTTCGCTCTACCTCGTGGTCTTGTTTTCCATGTGGTCCGCCGTCGCCTACTTCGTCAAGTTCTGGCGCATGGTGGATGAAAACGTAAAACACCGCCGCCGCCGGGAATTGCTGGACGCGGATCGTTTGCGCAGGCGCGCGCTGTTCGCCGAGAAACGCGACGCCATGCTGGCGCGGCGTCAGGCTAAAGCGGAGAAGAAGCGGGCGGAGTTCGCGGCACAAGCTGCGGACCTTCCGCCGTCAACCTGACCGTCCGCACCTGACCGCTGGGTCCAATGGGATCGAGCGGTTTGCCGTTCAGCGAAATGTCCAGGCCACCGGCATTGCCCGTGATGACTTTTACCTGTGCGTCCGCCGCAATCACGCGCGATTCGTGCTGTTTCAGCGTGCCCACGAAAGCCGTCCGGCCATCCGCGCTGATCTGAACCCACGCCGCTTCCCGCGCGGTCAGGATCACCTGGACCGGACGGTTGCCGTCATAACTATTCGCCGTGGAAGCCTGCATCGTCTGAGAAGCTTCGCCTGAAGCGTTCGGCGACGGGGTGGAATTCCCGGCATCCTGGCTTTGCGCCGTCGGAGCGGCTGAGGCGTTCTGATTCGTGTCTGCTGCCTGCGCCGGAGCCGGACTTGGTGCGACTCTCTTGGCCGGAGCGGGCGTCGATGCCACTGTCGTTACCAGATGAATTCCGTAGTGATTGGCGTAATACCAGGCTCCCGCGCCTGCCCCCGCCGCCGTAGCGATCCAAAGCAGCGACGCCAGCGATGCGGTCAGGCGCGGGTCCCATTTGCCGCGTCCCGAACCGGCGGGGGGAACGGGCATCGGAGTCGTCTCAATGTCAACCCGGGGAATCCTTGCCAGGAATGCTTCCGGATCCAGTCCCAGTTCAGTCGCGTACATACGCACAAAACTACGCGTAAATACCAGGCCGGGCAACCTGTCGAAGGCGTCTGCCTCCAGTGACTCCAGCGAACGCAGCGAAATCCGGGTTCTCTGAACTATATCGTCCAGCGTCAAACCCTGCCGCAACCGTTCGCCGCGCAAATCTGCACCAATACCGCTTACTGGCACGCTATGCTCCTTGTCTTTACTCTGCATCATACCAGTCGAAAACCTGATATATGCAGCAAAGTCCTTTTGAGACATATTACAACAGTTGTATGCTCGGATGTTCCAAAGAAGTGACAAAAGTCGCAAAAACTTCCTGATCTCGTCAATCCGGCGCACTTCCAGAACTCACGGGACGCGTCTGGTGTTTCCACATTTGAGACCTCAGCCCGCACCATGCCACCCAACTGCTTCGCAGCCGCGGCTGGAAAGGAGCGGTACGGAGACGCCCGGGGACTTCCGTTCGCCCGGCCCGTATCGACCGATAGCGACAACCCCGTTCCACCGGCATCGCCGCGCTTCCCCGGTGTGCCGCCACCCACCCATCGCACCCCAATCCCAACTAATCAACCGCTGCACCTCTTACCCCCGGTTCCCCGCATACCAGGGCGAACTCACAATGAAGATCCGCCCGTTGCCACGAGCCAGCAACACCCATTCCAGCAGCCGCCCGCGCTGGTTATGCAAAAAATACTCGTACCACCGGCCCTCCACCAGTTCGGGTATCACTACGATAATCGTCCGGTCCGCGTGGGTGTTCGAAAGATCCAGCACAAACTGCACAATGGGCACAATGACGAAACGATACGGCGAGGGCAGTACATGCAGCGTCGGCGGCGTCTTGCCGGCTTCATGAAACGGCGCTTCCACGTAATGATGCCAGTTTGTTTCGAGCGGTTCCGCGTGCTCTTCCGGGTCTACGTGCAGTGCGATCAAGTCCGGCGAAAGGTGCGCCGCAAACTCGATCCCCTGCCGCGTAATGTCGTTCCAGCTTTCTACCGGGATCACCACGATCGGCGGTTGGCTCAGGCTGGCCGTCCGCACGGGCATCCGGCACGCGCTGGCCATCCGGACCGCGTGGTAATGACGTCGCACCCAGTGAAACAGCACGATCGTCAGCGGAATGAACAACAGCGTGATCCACGCCCCATCGGCGAATTTCGCCACCAGGACCACCACCACGGTAATCCCCGTGACAAACGCTCCCAACCCGTTGACCGCCGCGTTCTTCACCCAGCCTGGCCCCCGATTCTTTCGCCAATGCACCACCATGCCGGCCTGTGACAGCGTAAACGCCAGGAACGCGCCCACGGCGTAAAGCGGAATCAGGCGGTCGGTAACCCCGTCGAACAGGATCAGCAGCGCCGCGCAAAGCACCGCCAGCACCACAATGCCGTACGTATAAACCAGCCGCCGGCCCCGGTAGCCGAACGCGTGCGGCAGATAGTTGTTTTGAGCGATGGCGCGGCAAAGGCGCGGAAAATCGGCGAACGCGGTATTGGCGGAAAGCGACAGCACCACCAGGATCGAACCGACCGAAACATAGTAGAAAATCCCCCTGCCGTAAACGGAGGACGTAAGCAGCGAAAGGACGCTCTGATATCCCGGCTTACCCGGATCCGTAGCCGCAATCCCGTAAGCGTTGACCAGATAGGAGATCCCCCCCAGCATCACCGCCAGCAGAGCAATGATGACGGTCAAAGTACGCCGCGCATTATCCACCGCGGGCTCCCGGAAAGCCTTCACGCCGTTGCTCACCGCTTCCACGCCGGTCAGCGCCGTACATCCGCTCGCGAACACCTTGAGCAGCAGCCAATAGCTGACCGCGTCGGTGACCCGGGGCGGCAACGGCAACGCCGCCACCGGCGCGGGATGCCCTCCGCTCAGCACAGCCCGGAAAATCCCGCCGCCGATCGTGATCAGCACCGTGCCCACGAACAGGTAAGTCGGCACCGCGAACAATCCGCCCGCATCCTTAACTCCGCGCAGGTTTATGATCGTGACCACAATCAGAATTCCTACGCACATCGCCACCGTGTGCGGCAGCAGCGACGGCACTGCCGACACCAGCGCGCCCACTCCGGCCGAAATTCCCACGGCCGCTGTCAGAATATAATCGGCCAGCAGCGCCGCCGCAGCCAGCAAGCCGGCCGAGGGGCCCAGATTAAAGCGCGCCACCGTGTACGATCCGCCGCCGCTTGGGTACGCCGCGATGGTCTGGCGATACGAAAAATACACGATAATGAGCAGCGTAATAATCGCCGCGCTGACAGGCAGAATGTAGTGAACCCCGGCGAGGCCCAGCGGGATGAGCAGGCTGAGCGCGGCTTCGGGCCCGTAAGCGGCCGAACTCAGGCCATCGAGGCCAAAAATCGGAATGCCCTGCGTCGGCCCGATCTGCTCGGCGCGTTCGTCGGTAGTCTTGATGGGCTTGCCGACAAGAAGGTCGAGAATGTTCATGTAAGGGTTACACCGGCAGGATACCGCAGGGTTATCGGCTCAGGTACCCAGCCGCCTTCTCGGCTCCACCGAGGGAATGCCCAATGTATCTGTGGGTATCTGTGCCTCATCCGTGTTCATCTGCGGTTAAAGGTTTTGACTTTAGACCTCAAAACAACCGCCCTCCCGTGGAACGGCCCGTAGTCGAAGTCTACCGCCCAACCGCGAGCCGGGTTTTTGCCTCGCCAGTTGGAGTAAACTGAAGCCATGACGTTCGCAATCGACGACGCTTTCCTGGACGCTCAAGAGCCGGGTCCGGCAACTGGGCCAGGGTTCCCGCAAATCGTTCTGGCACCTCTGCCCCGACTTCGTGATCGAGGTCAAATCCGATAGCGACCGGCTGAAGCCCCTCAGGAACAAGATGCGGGAGTATCTCGAACAGGGCGCGCAACTGGGCTGGCTCATCGATCCGGGGACGAAGACCGTTGAGATCTATCGCCCCGGTGGTGAAGTGATCCGCAAATCGGACATCGCGAACGTGGAAGGCGAAGGCCCCGTCGCCGGTTTCGCGCTCGATCTGACTTACGTCTGGGACCCGCTTGCCGACTAGCATTTCCGCGCATCGCTGGGAGCAATCCTTCGCGCCGTCGCTACCGTCCTGTCGTCGTTCGGGCTCCAGGCCATCCCGGGCTATCAGTATCGAACTGATATATACTCCGGTGATATCATCATAGGCGAATGCCGTCTATATTGATCCAGTTGGACGAAGCACTCTTGCGATCCCTGAATAAGGTCGCGCCTGCGGCCAGCAGGCAGCGCGCGGAATTCGTCCGGCAGGCCGTCAAGGATGCGATCCGGAAGCGCGAATACGACGCCATTCGCGAAGCGTATCTCCGCCAGCCCGATTCGGCCGACGATGCGGACGACTGGTCCAACGCCGACGAGTGGAAGCCGTGAAACAGTACGAAATCTGGTGGGCGGACCTGCCCAAACCGGCCGGGCGCCGTCCCGTTCTCCTGCTGAGCCGTGACGACGCTTACGCGGTTCTCAATAAGTTCGTCGCGGCTGAGATCACCGCGACGATTCGCCACATTCCGATCGAAGTTCCTCTGGGCTCCGGCGAGGGAATGCCCAAACCCTGCGTTGCCAACTGCGACAATTTGCGAACGATCTCGAAAGTCCACCTGGTAAAGAAAATCTCGAAGCTCGCCCCCAGGCGAGTCCCCGAAGTGAAGCGGGCCATTGGCTACGCTTTGGCGTGGGAAGAACTGATCGCGGCCGGCGAGTAATTGATCCGTGGGCATCTGTGCACATCCGTGTTCATCTGCGGTTAAAGGTTTTGACTTTATCGTTGTTCCGTTTCAGGAAACGTGCAGCGATGGTGCATTGTGGACGTCGCGGTGCGGCCGGACGATTATCTCGACAGCCGATATGTTGCATCAGCGTTCGGACATTTGGGCTACGGCCACCGCCGCTTGGTACATTGCCACCGAAACATCGTCGGAGTTGAAGAAAAGTGGCTACGTTCAGGGCACAGTCCTCCTGGTGCTTCGCAGGCGCCTGCTGCGGTTGGTCTTCGAAGCAATTCGTCAGTCTCCCGGCATCTACCTCTTTGATGAGTTCGACGCACTGGGCGCGCATCGCAGCCAGTCCAACGATGTCGGTGAGATCCGACGCGTATTGAACTCGTTCCTGCAGTTACTCGAAAAGGACGATTCGCAAAGCCTCATAGTGGCAGCTACGAACCATCCCGAGTTGTTGGACCGTGCCCTGTTTCGACGCTTCGACGACGTGATCGAGTATTCCCTGCCTGATGCCGGACTCGCGGAAGAAATTCTGCGGCGCAAACTGGCCATCTTCCAGGCTGCAGATATAGATTGGCAACAAATTCTTCCTGAGACCGGTGGGCTGAGTCAGGCCGAGTTGGTCCGCGCGAGCGAAGAAGCCGCCAAGAGGGCCGTCCTGGGCGGCTCGACCCGCATCACGTCGGAAGGCCTGATCGCGGCACTCCATGAGCGTAAGGCGGCGTCCCGCTAAATGCCCATATTGCCGCACGTGCTCCCGCATCTCTACTTGCAGCGCGCCGGAATGATGAACCCCATGCCGGCACAGTTTTTCCCGCCTGGACGATGCAACTACCGCGCGCCCGGAAAGAACGCAGCATGACGCGTAAACGCAGGGTCCCGTCACCAGTCGCCGAGACCGGCGGCGAAGCCCGCCTTTCACGCGGTCGCTCACGCGGCGATGCCCGCTTTACGGCGGCACCGCCACTATCGGCAATGCCGGATTCGTACCCAGTTACCCTCGCTGAGATCAAGCAACGCGTCCACGAAGCCCGCCTGCGTACGGTGCTCGCAGCCAACGCCGGCATGATCGTGGCGTATTGGGAGATCGGTAATCTGATTTTGCAGCGGCAGTTGTCCCGTGGCTGGGGCGCTAAGGTTATTGATCGCCTCTCTGCCGATCTCCGCGAGGCCTTTCCTGGCATGGGCGGGCTTTCGCCACGCAATCTCACGTACATGCGGTCGTTTGCGTCGGCCTGGCCCGATTTGGCAATTGTGCAAGGGACCCTTGCACAAATTGGCTGGTCTCAGAATATTGCCCTGCTCGATAAGCTGGATGACTCCGAAACCCGCCTCTGGTATGCACAACAAGCCGCCCTTTATGGCTGGTCGCAGCCCATTCTTTGCCTGCAGATAGAAGTCCGCTCGCGTGACCGCCACGGGAAGGCGCAGAATAATTTCCCCCTCACGCTTCCGCCTGCCGCATCCGACTTTGCCTCCCAGGTTTTCAAAGATCCTTACCTTTTTGATTTCCTCGGTACTGCCGATCCGCGCCGCGAGATCGAAGTCGAACAAGCCCTGATCGACCACATCCAGAAGTTTCTTCTGGAACTTGGCTCGGGCTTTGCATTTGTCGGGCGGCAGGTTCACCTGGAAGTGGGCGATCAGGATTTCTACGTTGATTTGCTCTTTTACCATCTCAGACTGCGGTGTTACGTGGTCGTCGAACTGAAATCGCGGAATTTTTCTCCGGGCGATGCAGGCCAGATAAATCTCTACCTGTCGGCCGTTGACGACCTCTTGCGCCATCCCGACGACCAGCCTGCTATCGGACTTCTGCTCTGCAAAGGCAGGAACCGGCTCGTGGTCGAATATGCGCTGCGTGGCATGGATAAATCGATCGCGGTCGCCGCATGGCAAACTCAGCTCACCGGGACCTTGCCCCGGGAGTTCGAAGGCAGTCTGCCCACAATCGAAGAGATAGAGGCGGAGTTGGCAAACGGCACCTCACGCTCCGTACCGAAAGAAAAGAGCAGATCCGGAAAGCCGCCGAAGTAAACGCTGCCATCCTCGCGCCGTGATGGAACAATGTCGATGCCTCACAATCCCGATGGCAAAGAACCCATGACCAGTTCGATCCAGCGATTCAGTTCCCGCTCCGGACGGCTCAGTCACGTCTTCCTGAAAGACCGCCTCGCGAACGCGCAACGCTACCGCCGCATCGCGGGCTATTTTCGATCGTCCATCTTCGAACTGGTCGACGAAGAGATCGAAAACATCGACTCAATCGAGATCGTCTGCAACAGCGACCTCGACCCGCGCGACATCAAGGCCTCTCGGCTCGCGCGTGAAACCGCCCTCAAGGAAAAGTGGAACGAAGGCTTCGACGAAATCGACTCCCTGATGTACCGGAAACGCTGCCAGCGGGTCGCTCCCGGACACAATCGAGGACGGCTGGATCGAGCACATCGAGAACCTGGACGAGTATTTTTCGCAGTTTACTCAGAAGAGGCGCCGAGCGAACGCCTTTGATCTGCATTACGGCAAGACGGTAATGCCGGAAGGCCCCGGCTGGGAACTTTGCGAAAAAGTGCTGGCGCGTCGTGATGTAGTCGAGAAACTGTCAGAAGGCTGGTGATCTTGCCCATCCGCGGGAATCTGCGGCTAATCGCCTTAACACTGTAAACTGAATAATTTACATTAAACTCAGTGATCGGCGACTTCAGGCACAAAGGTCTGGAAGAGCTTTACCTACGGGAAAGACGCGCCGCATCGGTCCTGCGTTCATCTTGAAGTGCGCCCGAATCCTCCAATTGTTGGAAGTCTCGCGGCGGCCCGAGGATATGAACATTGCAGGCCTTCGCTTCCACGGTCTCCTCGGCTCGCCGAAACGCTGGTCTGTCTGGGTGACAGGGAACTACCGCATCACGTTCGGATGGTCGGCCGACGCCGCGCAGGCTATCGATTTTGAAGACTACCACTAGAGCCACAAAAGACGGAGAACCAACCATGACGACAAAGAACGGCATCCGCCCCATCCATCCCGGCGAAATCATCAAAGAAGACATCCTCCCGTCCGTCGGCCTGTCCGTATCTGCCGCCGCAAAGGCTCTTGGCGTATCCCGCCAAATGCTCCACGACATCCTCGCCGGCCGCAAGCCCTTGTCCGCGCTCATGTGCCTGAAAATTTCCCGCCTGTTCGGCGGCTCGCCCGACGTCTGGATGCGGCTACAGTCAACCTACGACCTCAAAAAGGCCGAGCAAAATAAGAAAATCATGCAACGCGTTGCGCG
>Ga0302319_10019013_pt1 | contig 12492 bp, 12 predicted proteins | sample Bog_T0_2_FD_203319 | JGI IMG/M metagenome (GOLD analysis project Ga0302319, IMG submission 203319) | Peat permafrost microbial communities from Stordalen Mire near Abisko, Sweden - Bog_T0_2 | ecosystem: Environmental > Terrestrial > Soil > Wetlands > Peat | place: Sweden: Abisko, Stordalen Mire... | reverse complement strand
CAGGAAGCTGGATCTTGATCGGGTTGCTCACACAGACAAGGATAGCGGAACGCGAGGGTCAGGGGCGCGTGCCGATGGTGTTGTTTGTGACGGCGACTGCTTTTGGCGTGACGACCGGAGCGGCGATGCCGATGACCTCCGTGACGTAGTTGGGGATGGTGCTGCCGTTGTTGGTACCGGTGATCCAGAGGTTGCCGGAGCCGTCCACGGCGAGGCCGCCGGGGTCGGTGATGATGACCGGCGTGAGGCCGCCGGTGGTGCCATCGTATCCGGAGCCGTTGACCGCTCCGGTGATGGGGAAGTAGCCGGTGGTCGGTGAGGTGAGGGTGCCGGAGCTGTTGAAGGTGAAGAGTCCGGCGGGGTGTACGGTCGCACCGTTCGAGGGCTGGTCGTAGCTATAGGTGGAGACGATGGAGTTGCCGAGGCCATCGACGACCATCTCCTGCGGCGAGGCGTAGATGGTGGAGTTGGTGGGGACGGCGAAGGAGCTGAGCAAGGTGCCGGAGCTGTTGTAGACCTCCACGCCGTTGTATTGGCCGTTGTCGGGGAGATAAAGGTTCCCGGCGTGGTCGACGGCGCACCCGCTGAGGCTGGCATAGCCGTTGTCCGGTTTGATGGTGCCGGAGATGGTGGTGGTGCTGAGGTTGACGATGGTGACCTGAGCAGATTCGTTGGATGCGCCGGGAGCGGTCTCATAGAGAGTTGTCGGTGTGACGCAGATGCCGGTGCCGAAGTGCGCGGCAGCGGTGAAGGTGGGAGCGAGCGCATAGCCGGTGGGCAGGTTGTTCACCAGCTCCTGGAAGGTGTTGCAGCAGTTGCCGCCGGTGTCCGTCCAGATGTTGCCCTTGCCGTCAATGGCCTGGCCGTTGGGACCGATTACGCCCGTGTAGTTGCCGTATTCGGAGCCGTCCGGGTTGAAGGCCGTGAGCGCGCCGGCATTGTTGTTGTCCACCCAGACGAGGCCGTTCTGGTCCACGCCGATGCCGACCGAAGGCGTGAGGACCGAGGTTCCGAAGCCGTTGGTGGGGCTGAGGAAGGCGCCCGCGGGTGAGATCTCGATCAGGCCGGTGACCGCGCTGCCGTTACAGGGGGCCGCGGTGTAGAAGTCGGAGATCCAGGCATTGCCCTTGGAGTCGATGGCGACGTCGATGGTGCCGCAGGCGGCGATGCCTGCATTGGTGTAGCCGATGGCGAGGGTGAAGTCGTTGGGCGCAGTGGCCGAGGTCATCGCGGGCTGAAAGGGCGGGTTGGTGCTGGCAAGACTGTAGAGCCCCGTGGTCCCGGAGACGTTGGCGCCGGGGTGGAGGGCGATGTTGAGCGCGGCCTGGAAGGTATTGAGGGGCGCGACACCGGCGACAGTGGTGTCCGTAAACAGCGTGGAGCAGGCGGTGGAGGTGGGGCCGGTGGTGTTGACGCAGGAGGACAGGATGTTGCCCAGCGTGTTGAGCAGTTGGGTGGGCAATACCATGTTTGGCTGCGACGTGGTGGGGTTGGCGAAGGCGTTGCTGAAAGAGATGAGGTTGTTGGCCGGGCCGAAGGCGTTGTTCAGGCCGGCGATGTTGGTGGAGCTGGTCCCGATGCCGGTGCCATTGGCCGTAACCGAGGCGAAGGGTGCCAGCGCATAGGCCGCGGCGATGGTAGTGAGCTCGCTGATGACCACGTGGGTGCTGCTGGAGAGGGTGGAGCAGTTGCCCAGCAGAGCGACTTCATCGATGGCCGAGTTGGCTCCGCTGCCTGGGTTGCCGCCGGTGGCTTCAATATAGACGAGTTGGTCGGTCGTGGGACATTTGTACGTCGGCAGGGCAAAAGCACCGGTGACGGGATCTGAGGCTGCGGTCGCGAGCACGGAGGGAGCGGCTCCGTAGCCAGTGGTGGCGGGTGCCATGAGGCGGATGACTGAGCTGGTTACGGGGTTCTGGCCGCCGTGGACGACGCCGCTCAGGCCGGAGACGAGGCCTCCGGGAGTGGGACCGGTGGTGACGGGGCCGACACCGCAGCCGCTGAGAATGAGACCGGGAAGCAGGATGGAGGCTGTGAGAACGCTGAGCTTGACTGCTGGCCTGAGGGCGTTGGAACGAAAGGGGGCTTCGTTGGCAATCTTCATAGGGTCACCTTTTGGGTGTAGGCGTTCAGGGGTGCTCTGGGTTGGACGGTAGCAGCATATTAGCCTAAATGTGGGGCATATCGTTTAAAAAGGTTAGCGAGGGTTCGATACAATGGACAAGTTCTCGCATACCGAATAGCGGTGTCAGCGGGGGCAGGAGATTTCCCCCGGCGATGACCTGGTTCAAGCGCGAAGACAACGAGATCCAACCGACGCCGGACCACGAGGTGCGCACCGAGGGGCTATGGATCAAGTGCCCGCAGTGCAATAAACCGTTGTTCAAGGGTGAACTGGAGACCAACCTACAGGTGTGCCCCAACTGCGGCTGGCACTTCAAGTTCAGCGCGCGGGAGCGCATTGAGAACCTGCTGGAGCCAGGCTATGAGCTGGTGGATCTGGAGCTGGTCTCCACCGACCCGCTGGAGTTTACCGACCTGAAGCCGTACAAGGCGCGGCTGGCGGCGGAGAGGAAGAAGACCGGGCTGAACGACGCGATCATGAATGCGGTGGGAAAGATTGGGGAGCAGGATGTGGTGCTCTCGGTGATGGAGTACGGTTTTATCGGCGGCAGCATGGGCGCGGTGGTGGGCGAGACGATTGCGAGGGCGGTGGATCGTGCTCTGGCGGCCAAGGTTCCGCTGATGATTGTGTCAGCCAGCGGTGGGGCGCGGATGATGGAGGGCATCGTCAGCCTGATGCAGCTGGCCAAGGTGGCCGCCGGGCTGGCGAAGATGGACGACGAGAAGATTCCGTACATCAGCCTGATGACCGACCCCACCTTCGGCGGTGTGACCGCGAGCTTCGCCATGCTGGGCGACCTGAACATAGCTGAGCCGGGCGCGCTGATCGGCTTTGCGGGGCCGCGGGTGATTGAGCAGACCATCCGGCAGAAGCTGCCGGAGGGCTTTCAGCGCAGCGAGTTCCTGCTGGAACACGGGTTCCTGGATGCGGTGGTGGAGCGGAAGAACCTGAAGGCGTACCTGGCCGAGACGCTGAAGTGGATGACGGAACGAGCTAACTAACGTCCAACTGCGAAACCTGCTGGATAGGACCCGTTATCTTCTCTAATCGCAGACTCTCGCAAGCCGCGCTTCTGATGGTGTGGCTATCGCCGTGCGTATATGTTCCTGCGCAGCAGATCAGTCGGCACGAGGTGGGCGTGGGAGTGAATGCGGGCAGCGACCATCCGAATGGAGGGACGCCGGTTGCGAGTTACTACGTTGACTACGGATTTATCAGCCCGCAGGTGCGCTATACGTTTAATGTTGATCGCTCGGTGGCGCTTGAGGCGTCTGTGCAGGACTCAACGAACGCAATCGTCACGAACATACGCGAGGGCGGCCATGAGATTGTGGTGCTGGGCGGGATCAAGGCGGGAGTCCGCAAACAGTACTTTGGATTGTTTGGGACATCCGAGGTGGGAGCGGCCAGTTTTACGCGCGGCGAAGGCGTCTCGACGCTGGGCGGTCCGTTCCAATGGACCCGTGAGACGCACTTCGCTCTGCAACAGGGAATTGCCGCCGAACTATATACTTCGCCGCGGACGATTGTGCGCGCGGACTTCGGGGAGTTGCTGGACACACAGTTTCAGAAGACGTTTGTGAGCACGCCACAGTACAGCATCCAGACATACGGGAAGGTGCGGTATCACGGGTCGGTCACGGTCTCCGTGGCACACCGGTTTGGGAAGTTGTCCGAGATGCCGGAGACAACCACAGAGAGGCCGAAGACGGGATTCAGTGTGGGCGCGTTGTTCCCGATGGAGATGCGAGAGCATCTGCTGGAGTCCGACGTGCGCGCAGAGGGCGGCGGCGGCGCGTGGGCCGGATTCCCGCTCTGGCGGTGGTTCTCCGGCGATGCGATTGCGTTCGACCATCCGCACGACGACCACACGGCGAATGTGCAGGATGGCGGTACGACCTTTGCCGCCTACATTGGGCCGAAGGTAGGATTTCATGTAGGAGGGCTGGGTCTGTATGCGAAGGCTCGACCGGGCATCATGCGATTTTCCAGAACGGATGTTGAGGAGATCTTCACCCCGAACGCGGACCTGTCTTATCTGCATCCGAAGATTGATTTCGCCCTCGACACAGGTCTGGTGGCGGAGTATTCGCCACCGTCGCGGGCGCTGGCTCATATGGTGCTCCGGTTTGAGGGCGGCAGTACCTATATTCACTATCACGGCGCCGATCTGACGGTCGCCACGTTGCTACAGAAGGGGCAGTACTCGACGAACGTCTACTACTTCCCGCCACAGCGCGCGAGTTCGCTTTTATTTCTGGCGGGAGCGGGGTACAGGTTTTAGAGAGATCAGGCGGCAGACTCTTTTTCGAGAGCTTCGTGGATCAGCATCTTCAGGTAAGTCTGATATTTGAGGCCACGCTTTTCAGCGGCTGCACGGGCCTTGGTGATATCAGCGGGGTCTAGCCGGATTGTTGTGGTTGGAGTATTTCCTCGCTTCGCCAATGTTCCGCGGCCCAATCGCCCTTCGATCGCGGCACGCTTGAACTCGGACAACATCAAATCTTGATGCTCAAACCACCACTGTGCTTCTTCGTCCTCAGTTGCAAACTTAGGCACGATCAATCGCTCTTCCATACATTCCTCGCCTTGTTCGCCAGATAGAAGTCCTTGAATGCTTTGGGCGCTTCCCATCCGGTGATCACCCTTGTCGCATCACCGCGCCAAGTGGAGACGATCAACAGAATTCTGCCCACATTGGTCTCGCCAAGCTGTTGGAAGCGTTCGCCGTCGACTTCATCGCTTTGTACACAGACATCGATTGGATCATTGTCTAAGTGCTTGCTCGGCCTCAGAAATTGAAACCCCATGACGCGAAAGGTGTTTGCGATTCGCGTCGTCCCAAACAAACTGCTGCATAATTTATCTCCTGTGCGCCGCAGCCGAATCTTAGCTGTGGCCAAAAATGTCTTTTCATATACGTCCTCCAGGATCTGTTTGAGTTTGATTGTGTATGTCAGTTTGAGTTTGAGATTTGAATGTGAGTTTGAATGGGATTTGAGCTTTAAGAGTTTTGTCTTTTCCCTGTCGCTGTCGGTGTCGATATCCTACATTACTACTGTAATCACATTGTAGCTACAGTGTCAAGTCATAAGGGAGAATTGGTCTTGTGATCCAAGCCCAACCATCGAAGACAGCTCTCCGCGTCGCGCTGCGGCGGGCGGCGCACCAGATTCATGATGCGAAGCCGCTGGTGTTTGAAGACCCGCTGGCGGTGCGCATTCTGGGTGCGGAGTTTGCCGAGGAGCTGAAGCGCACGCCGGATGGCGACAGGCGCCCGTTCTCCGCGGGGTTTCGCGCGTTCATGGTGGCGCGGGCGCGGCTGGCGGAGGATACGCTGGCTGCGGGCGTTAGCGAGAGCAGAGTCACACAGTATCTTGTGCTGGGCGCGGGGCTGGATACCTTCGCGTGCAGGAATGCGAGTGCGGAGCTGCGGGTGTTTGAGGTGGACCATCCGGCGACGCAGGCGTGGAAGCAGCAGATGCTACAGCGCGCGGGGATTGTTCCGCCACAGACGGCGCATTTTGTGGCGGTGGACTTTGAACAGGACTCGCTGCGCGCGAAGTTGGCGGCGGCGGGGTTCGACTTGATGCAGCCTACGGTGACCGCGTGGCTGGGCGTGGTTCCGTACCTGACGCTGGAGGCGTTTCGGGTGACGCTGCGCGTGCTGGGGCGTTTCGCGGAGGGGAGCGTGGTGGTGTTTGACTACGCGCAGCCGCGCGAGGCGCTGCCGGAGCAGGAGCGGTTGATGCTGGACTCGCTGAGCGCACGGGTAGCGCAGGTTGGCGAGCCGTTACAGTTGTTCTTTACCCCAGAGCAACTGGTCGAGGAGTTGGAGTGGCTGGGGCTGCGTGTGGTGGAGGACCTGGACGGCACCGCGTTGACCGCGAGGTACTTTGCCGGACGCAAGGACGGGTTGATGCTGCGCGGCAAGGGTGGGAGGATGTGCGTGGCGGCCATCTGACAGCAAACGCAAAGGGCGCAAAGGATGCAAAGGTGCGCAACGTAAAATCAGAGCGATGACATACGTTGAAGCCATGGAGAAGCTGGCGGCGCTGGGGCCGGAGCTGCGCGCGGGCAAGACAGGAGAGCCGCGCAAGTTCTCGCTGGAACACATCCGTGCGCTGCTGCGCGAGCTGGGACAGCCGCAGACGCAGTTTCCGAGCGTTCTGATTGCGGGGACCAATGGCAAGGGCTCGACCGCGGCGACGCTGGCGGCTATCACGCATGCGGCAGGAATTCGGACGGCGCTGTACACCTCGCCGCACCTGGTGCGGGTGAGCGAGCGCATGAGGGTCTCCGGCGAGCAGGGGCTGGTGGAGATCGGCGAAGAGGCATTTGCGCGGAACTACTTTCGGGTGGACTCCGCCGCGCAGGAGCTGGTGCGGCGAGGGGAGCTGCCGCATGAGCCGAGCTACTTTGAGGTGATGACCGCCGTGGCCTTTTGCTGGTTTGCGGAAGAAGGCGTGGAGCTGGCGGTGCTGGAGGTAGGTTTGGGAGGGCGGCTGGACGCGACGAACTCCGTGGAGCCGCTGGTGAGTGTGATTACCGACATCGGCATCGACCACACGCAGTATCTCGGCAACACGCTGCGCGAGATCGCCGGCGAGAAGGCGGGCATTCTGCGGGAGAACGGTGTTCTGGTGACGCTGAGCCAGCACCCGGAGGCGAACGCCGCGATTGGCGAGGTTGCGGTGCGGCTGGGAGTACGCGGGGTGGATTCTGCGCGGTATTTGCCGGGGTCGAGGGTCGAGGGTTTAGGGTTTAGGAGGCCAGGAGATCCGCCGCTCGCGCGCAACCGGTATGAGCTTTCTATCGACGGCGAGATCATCACGGTGGACTCGCCGCTTGCGGGGCAGCATCAGCAGCGCAACATCGCGCTGGCGATTGGGACGGCGATGGAGCTGCGGACGAATCACGGCTTCGTGATACCAAACAGTGCTATCGAGGAGGGGATTCGCGAGACGAAGTGGCCGGGAAGGCTGGAGTGGGTGGCGCGCGCCGGTCATGCTCCGGTGCTGCTGGACGTGGCGCACAATCCCGCGGGCGCGTGGACGCTGCGCGCGGCGCTGGCGCAGTTGCCGGACGATATGCCGCGCACGCTGATCTTCAGCTGCCTGGCCGACAAGCCGGTGGAGGAGATGGCGCAGGTGTTGCTGCCGCTGTTTGATGCGACTTCAGGCGATCCAGTGCGCGCGCGAGACCACGTGATCCTGGCGCCGATTCAGAATGCGCGCGCGGCGAGTGTGGGCGATTTACTGGCGGTGGCGGCGAAGCTGGACGCGCCGGCCGAGGCGGCCGAGACTCTGCCGGCAGCGCTGGCGCGGGCGCAGGCGGTGACGCCGAAGGAGGGCGTGATCGTCGCGACGGGGTCGGTCTTTCTGGTGGGCGAACTGCGGGAGCTGGTGCTGTCGCAGGAGAAGTAGAAGCGGCAGGCTGGAGCCGCGCGAAGCAGCTACGATAGAACGAGATGTCCGCAGCGAACGAGAGTGTGAAGGCCGAAGAACCGACGGTGAACGATGCACCGCCGCCGCGTGTGGCGCTGGTGTGGCGCTGGTTCAGCTACCTGGTGCTGTATCCAACGATCGGGGTGGTGACGGCGTTCTTTGGCACCATAGCGCTGGTGCTGGGCGTGTGGGACCGCGACGGTCGTCTGCAACATGCTACAGCGCGGATGTGGGCGCGCGTGATGCTGCGCATCGCCTTCTGCCCGGTGACGGTAGAGCATGCAGAGCGGCTGCCGGAGAATGAGTCTGCCGTGTATGCCTGCAATCACCTGAGCTACTACGACACGCCCGCTCTGTTTGCGAAGCTGCCGTTTCAGTTCCGCATTATTGCGAAGGCTCCGCTGTGGAAGATACCGTTTGTGGGATGGTATCTGGAGCGCAGCGGGCAGGTGCCCATCGATCAGAGCTCGGCGCGCGCGGGTGTAGCGAGCCTGTTGCGCGGCGTAGCCACGCTGAAGAGCGGCCTGCCGCTGTTGGTGTTTCCCGAGGGCGGCCGCGCCGCGGGCGGCCGGTTGCAGCCAATGGCGGCGGGCGCGGCGTTTATCGCGATCAAGGCGCAGGTCCCGCTGGTGCCGCTGACCCTGATTGGGACCTATGAGCTGCTGCCGATCCATGTGTATGCGCTGAAGCCACGGCCGCTGAAGCTGATTGTGGGCGAGCCGATTGCGACAGCAGGGATGACCACGAAGGAAGCCGAGGCGCTGACCGAGCTGCTGCGTGCGGTGATCCATGAGACGTATGTGGCGGAGCATGGTTGACGAACATCCTGCATCCCACTCATGCGCGATAGAGCTGCGCATGAATGGGGCACCCGAGCTGTCTTCGCCGGAACGCAAAGGGTAAACTCGCATTGTGATTGCGCAACTTCGTGGACAGATCCTGAGTAAGACGCCGAGCGCTGTGGTGATTGACTGCGGCGGTGTGGGCTATGAGCTGGCGATCTCGGTGGCGACCTATACCGAGCTTGCAGATGTGGGAGCGGAGGCGCGGCTGCATGTGCATACGCATGTGCGCGAGGATGCGCTGCTGCTCTTTGGGTTTGCGGAGCTGGCGGAGAAGCGCCTGTTTGAGAAGCTGCTGACGATCAGCGGCATTGGGCCGAAGCTGGCGATTACGGTGTTGAGCGGGATCTCGGCGGAGCGGCTGGTGGGCGCGATCCGCGCGGGCGACCATGCGACGCTGACGCGGATTCCCGGCATCGGGAAGAAGACCGCTGAGCGCGTGGTGCTGGAGCTGAAGGACAAGCTGGACGACATGGTGGGCTTCACGCCGGCGGCGGATGCTCCTGTATCACTGGGCGCGGTGGCGGACGATGTGCTGAGCGCGCTGGTAAACCTGGGCTATGCGCGCGCGACGGCGCTGAAGGCCGTGGAGAGTTCGGCGAAGGATGCGGCGGTGAGCGGGGACTTTGAGCGGCTGTTTCGCGCGGCGATGGCTGCTGTGCGGTGAGAACTATGCTCTGCGGCGATAGCGCACAGCGAACTCATACCCGGGGTTGGGCGGGAAGAGGTCGGCCACCAGGCGCAGGCGCGCGGAGAGCGCTGCGGGGGCGAGCAGCGGGTACTCGCGTTCGCGGAGTTCGCTGTAGTCGAAGTCCAGAGCCAGAGAGAGCAGATAGATGGCTACCGCATCGGTGAAGGCGGCGGCGAGGTAGGATTCGCGTTCTTTCTCATCGATGGCCGGCGGAGCGAGGTCAAGCGTGCTGAGCGGCGCGTTGAAGGAGCGCGACGCCGGGGAGAAGCTGCGCGGGCGGCGGGAGATGGGCATGGTCTGCGGGTCGGCATTGGGAGGACGACCGAAGGCGAGGTTGCGCGACTCCCAGGCGTCCAGCGAGGTCTCGCCGCGGGTATTGTCGAGTGCCTGCTTCCAGACGAGGTCGCTGAAGGTGGCGGGCACGCCGGCCTGGTCGACGAAGGCATGCGCTACGTTGATGAAGAACTCAAAGCTGAGGGCGAAGCGGTCACCGAGCAGGCGGGTGGAGATGAAGACGCCGCGCTTGCCGCTGCCCAGCTCGACGTTGCGATGGCAGATGGCGGCGTTGGAGAACTCGTCCGTGTAGGCGCTGGCGACCATCGCATGCTCGGTGGGCGGCGCGGGCTTGCGGGGCTTGAGCAATTTGGATTTGGAATCAGCGGTTGCAGGCGCGAGGTCCGCGGGCGGCTCGCGCAGCGCCAGCGGAACAAAGTAGTAGGTGTTGGCATTGAGGGCGGCGACGATGCCGGTGGGCACGGCCTCTAACATGCGGTCGAGATCCACGCCGGTGACGCCGGTCTCGCCGAAGGTCGCGAAGCGGACGCCGTTGGGGGACTGCTGGACCTCGGCCTCGCGGGCGACCTGGGCGGCGCGCACCAGCCTGGCCGCCAGCGCCAGGGGCGAAGTCCGTGTGGGGCCGTCCTGCAGAGTCTCCGCCATGGGTCTATTCTAGCTGAGTATGGCTACGGCAAACGATGTAGAACGGGCGCGGCGCGAAGGCGTGCTGCTGGGAGTGCCGCTGGGCGACCTGGGATGGTTCCAGAGCCTGCTGATGGGTGTGGCGACGGGAATGGCCGCGTTTTTTCTTACCACCTTCCTGGCCATCGTAGCGATGCTGGCGTATCAGATGGTGACCCAGCGGGTGCCGGCGTACCAAATGGCGTATCGTGACGTTGGCTTTCCGGTGGGCGTGGTGGTGATGGCGCTGGCGCTGGCGTTCCTGGCTGTGCAGTGGTCGCGGCGCATGGTAAGGAAGTCGCGCAAAGCCTGACACGCACGCGATGGAACGTGCCAGGCTTGGTCTCCGAACGGTTTGAGACAGAACGCTACAACATAATCGTGATGAACTTCTGGTAGGTGGCGGGGCCGTGGACATATCCCCAGCCGTTGATGACCCGATCCCACGCGGCGAGGTAGAAGGAGTGTGCGCAGTGGGTGGATGTGGGATCGCCGGCGACGGTGGCGTTCCAGGGGGTGGGCCCGGGCGGTGGAACGGCGATGTTGGTGATGCCTTGCCAGACACCTGAAGATGCGATGTGGTTGGAGTAGCTGTCGGACGCGACCGCCATGGACTGGTTGTTTCCCCAGGCGGAACTCAGGCTCCACGCCAAGAGATGCTGCGGTGCCGAGGCTGTGATGTTGAAGGTGAAGGTCGGCGCTCCCGTCGTGACGATGGCGCAGGTGTTGATGGCCACATTGTTCGGTTGCTGCAGGATGCTGTTGATCGTCGCGGTGGGCTGGGTGTTGTCCAACAGCAGCGTTGCGGATCGACCGGCTTGCGTGTCGTTGCCGATCTCGTTGCCGGTGCTCTCAGCTGAGAAGAGTTTGATGGCGATGGTGTTGAGCCCATTGGGTTGGCCGGTGCTGTCAAACAGAGCCCCCAGCCAGTTGTTCAGCCAGATCTGCCCGGCGGTGCGCAGCGGGTAAAAGCCGTTGACCGGCACCGTGGTTACGGCCTCAAACTCATTCAAGGTCGGACTCCAAAGATAATCAGTGAACGGTTGCGTCACCATGACAGGTGTTCCGCCTGGCGCGGTGACAAAGATCTGATAGAACTTGGCGCCATCGTTGCCGGCGGTCTGCCAGTTGACCAGCAGAGGCAAGGTGCCCCCGAAGGGACAGGTCTTGACCTGGTAGAAGTACGTGGGGTCCATGCTGGTGTCCGCATAGCCGCCGGGCAGATGGGTTGCGTCGGCGGGAACGAAGCCGATACCCAGCAGAATGGGGCCGCTGGAACTGATCAGCGAAGCGGAGAGATCGAGCTCGCTGACGGCCTCCTGGCTGGTGATGAGAATCTGGCTCGGGTTGAGCATGGCTACGCTGTAGGGCGCGGTCGGCACGGAGGCGGCGATCTGCGTGACGGTGGTCGGCGTAGTGCTGAGGTCGAGCTTCGTCACATTGCCGCTGGGGTTGGGCATCGGAAACAAGATGACGCCCTGCCCGGCGTCTGACCACGTAAGGTGTCGTGGCGCGCCGAGACCGCTGGCCAGCACCGTGCTGGTGCCGTTGGAAAAGTCGAAGCGGGTAATGGTGTCGGTGTCACCGCTCACATACAGAAAGCGGCCGTCGGAGGTGATCAGCACGCCGCGGGGATTCCCAATGGTGGCGGCGACGGTCATGGCTCCGGTGGTCAAGTTGATCTTCTGGATGTGGCCACCGGTGAACTCGCAGACATACGCCACGCCACGGGCCTCATCAAGGGCAATCTGGTCGACGCCATTCAGACCCGAGGCGACGACCGTTGCCGCCGAGCGGTTGAGGTTGGTCAGCGCCAGGCGAAGCAGTGTGCCGGGAGATTCGGTGACGTAGACGTGCAGGCCATCCGCGCTCAGCGCAATGTCGTGGGGGCTGTTAAAGCCTGTGCCCAGCACCGTACGCACGTGCGCATGCGCGGTGACGGCGCTGATCGTGCCGCCGCCGTTTTCGGCGATAAGCAGTTGATCGGTGGCCTGGCGATAGGCACAGCCTTCTCCGCCGATGATGGTGCTGTTGATGGTGGTGGGCGTAGGTGGGGGCATCTGTAGTCTCCTGAATGCAGAATGCAGAATTTTTCCACCGGACTAGCTATGTGTCAATCGAGAATTCAGTGAATTCTAAAGGGTCTTAGCGCGACATAGATAGCTCGTATGGCGGGCGAATCCTTGGATAGCACAATGTCAGCCGAGAGGTTGGAGAGACGAACCGGCATCTCTGCGCGTATCCTAGGCACTCAGCTTTCCCCACATCTTTGTCTCAACACCCACAGGAGTCTCGTCTATGACGCTGCCACGCACGCCTATTTGTTCCCGCCTGTTTCGATGCACGACCGCAGCCGCGATGGCGGTATTGATTTCAGCCGGCGCCGCAGCTCAGAAGAAGAAGGCGGAGCCGGAGCCGACTGTGGTGCCT
>Ga0302319_10019006_pt1 | contig 12495 bp, 8 predicted proteins | sample Bog_T0_2_FD_203319 | JGI IMG/M metagenome (GOLD analysis project Ga0302319, IMG submission 203319) | Peat permafrost microbial communities from Stordalen Mire near Abisko, Sweden - Bog_T0_2 | ecosystem: Environmental > Terrestrial > Soil > Wetlands > Peat | place: Sweden: Abisko, Stordalen Mire... | reverse complement strand
GGCCCCGTAAACAGCGTCGAAATCAACGAAGAGAATGCATCGTTGTTATTCATCGGAGGCAGCCCAAGCAGTGTCTCCATCGTCCGCACCACGCTTACGGTCGAATAGAACCGGCTATCGACAAACGGCCTTCCATCGGTGGTGTGCGGTGCATACTTGCTAACCACCAGCGCCAGGCTCCGATGCGCATCCACATGGTCGCCGCCATCCTGCGCGTCGTCCTCCAGAATGAAGAACGCCGTATCGTCCCAGAACGGCGATTGCGAAATCGCTTCAACCGCGCGGCCAACCGCCAGATCGTTGTCAGCCACGGAAGCCTTCGGCGTAGGTCCGCCCGGCCGCGTGCCCGCAGTGTGGTCGTTAGGCAGCCGCAGCAGCACAAAATTCGGCATGGTGTCTTTCCCATGCTCCCGGTCCGCTACCCACCCCTTCAAGTGCCGCAGAAAAATCTCAACCCGCACCTGGTCCGGCACCATCAATTCAAAGTCCGGCGCCTCTTCCGCAAAGTGGCCCACCAGTTCCGGCTTGGTGGCTATGTTGGCCGCAATCCGCGGAATCAGCCAAGGCCACTTGTTCACCCCGCCGCCCCATTCCGCCGGCAGCGCCTCACCCGGCGCAACGGCCTTCTTCGCGCAGTCGTGGCCCTCCATCATCGGCCCCATTCGCGGATCGGCGACCCGCTTCTCATTGCAAAACGTCGTCGAAATAAACTCGCCGAAGTGGTAATACGTCTTTCCGTGCGACGCTAAGTCGCCCCACAAATAACCGCTGGCCGGCTCGCTCACATCGGGTATCTTCTGCAACAGCGGATAATCTTCCGCAACCGCGCCTTCCCAATCGTAAGTTCGCTGCCCCCCGCGATAATTCTGCTGCCAGGTCTTTTCGAGATAATCCGTGCCAATGGCCGCGGTGGACCATACATGCCCATCGCCCGACACTTCGCCGGAGTCGAAGAAGTTATCCAGCACGCCAAACTGCAGCGCTAAATTGTGTTCGTTGGGGGTTACCGCCTCGCCATACATGGTAAGCTTCGGATCGCCATTGCCCACCGGCTTTCCATCCTTACTCAGGTCTCCAAGAATCTGATCGTAAGTTCGGTTCTCCTTGATGATGTAAATCACATGCTTGATCCGGCTCTCGGCCCCGCCGGCAAAAGCAATCTTCTCCAGGGCCGCCTTCATTCGGTTGGACTCCAGCACCACCTCGGTCCACTGCGCCAGGTTCTTCTCTATCTCGCTCTCAGTCAGCGTGGCCAATGACCCATAGAGCAGCGTCGCAATATACGTGGTAGCCCTGTGGAACTTCCGGTCTGTCGTCTCCTCCGTCTGCCGCTGGGGAAAGTTGTTGGGCCCGGTTCCTTTGCCCTTGGCGGTTGCAACATACAGCCTTCCGCCCGCTGGCCCACTAACAAACGCCATCGACATCGGCATCCACTCCGTGGGCACAAAGCCCATCGGTTCAACCATCCCTTGCTTGGCCGCCTTGGCCGTCAGCTTCCCCGTGTCAATCACCGCAACCGAATCGCTGATCGCATTCGCCACATACAAGCGGCTCCCGTCCGCATTCACTGCCAGCGCCTCAGGCTCAGCGCCAAAGTAGCTCTGTCCCGGCAGTCGCGTATCGAAGTAACCCTTCACCGAGAATTGCCCCGCTCCCACATTCACGGCCGCAACAGCATCGCGGTTGGCCAGCGCAACGTACAAAACCTTCCCGTCCGGCGACAACTCCAGCGCGCAGGGATGCGTCCCCGGCGCCACGTCGCTGGCAGGCTTCAGCAAAGCAAGCTTTCGTCCCACGGTCCCTCTGGCCAAATCAAGTTCCGCAATCTCCGAAGCATTCCACAGCGCCACAAACGCTCGCCCGTCTTTCGAAACAGCCAGCGCCTCTGGATAAGTTCCAGGCACGGCATTGCTCTCCGATAGGTCGAAGCGTCTCTCGATCGCACCGCTAGCCGCGTCCAGCAGCAACACATCGTCGGAGAGATTGTCGGCGACCAGCAGTTTTTCCGCTCCAGCCGCGCCCACAACCGCAATCGCCGCCGGAAACGGCACACCCTTGTCGCCCTCGACATCGCCAAGAATGCTTGTCTTGCGTCCTGGCGCCAACTGCTGCAAGGGCAAGTGAATCAGCCGCTCCGGTGTAATCTTCCCCGCCGCGAAGCTGTAAACCACTATCCCGCTCCCGGTCTTGTCCTTTCCATCGCCCAGCGGATCGGAAGTGGAACCCATGCTGGCGTACAAATGGCTTCCGTCGCGGCTGAAAGCCAACCCGGAGTAGAGCGTTTGCTTGGCCGCCGACCCCAGCGTGCGCGCATCCGGAAAGTCCGTCAGCACGCCGGTCTGCGTATCAAGCACGGCCAGCGATTGCTCATACAGCGACTCATAGGTTCCATACCCGGCATTCACCGTCACCACATACCGCCCATCTGGAGAAACAGCCATCGACATCGGCAAACTGTTCAACCGCTGCGGATGCCCCGGTATCTCGCCAATCAGTTGCTTGCTCGTGGGCAAATCCACCGTCTGCGCCCGCAGAGTCATCGGGAAAAAAAGAAACACACATCCAGCAACCGTCAACAAAGCCTTCATGCTCATGGCAAAACTTTACCAAAGACGCCCTCAAGCCGCTTTACGGTACGGTTACAGGTCAGATTTCTCTGGAGGTTTTCTTCCCGCCGGGGGCACAATTGCTCGGAGCGCCTGCAATAATCGTTGAGTATGCGCACGGTGCTCACAGCCCAGCAGCTTTGGAACGGAACCGCCCTGATGGACGGCCCGGTGATCGCCATCGAAGACGGGCTCATCGCTTCTATCTCCACCCGCGCAGACACCGATTTGCCCACGAACGCTAACGTCGTGGACTATCCCACGGCAACGTTTGCCCCCGCGTTCTTCGACGTTCACATCCACGGCGCAGCAGGACACGACGTAATGGAAGCCACGCCCCAGGCGCTCAGCGTCATCGGCAGCTTCCTGGCCTCGCGCGGAACCGGCGCCTATCTGGCGACCACGGTCACCGCGCCTCTCGATACGATTCTCCGATCCCTCTCAGGCCTGGCAAAGCTGATCTCGCAGCCCCGCCAGGCGGGCGCCGGCCCTCAGGCCATGCCCATCGGCATTCATCTCGAAGGGCCGTTTCTCTCGCATGTCAAGCGCGGCGTACACCCCCCGGAGTTCCTGCTCGCACCAGACACCGCAATCTTCGACCGGCTCTTCGATGCCGCCGAGGGCCTCGTACGCCTCATGACCCTGGCCCCCGAACTCCCCGGCGCGGTCGAATTGGCAGCCCACGCTACCGCGCGCGACGTTCGCGTCTCCGTAGGCCACTCCAACGCCACCGCCGCTGAAACCCGCGCCGTCCTTGCCGCCGGCGCAGTAAGCGCCACGCATACCTTCAACGCCATGCGCCCGCTAGACCACCGCGAGCCGGGTATTCTGGGCGTCGTGCTCACCACCGACTCGCTGTTTGCCGAGCTGATCTGCGACGGCATCCACACCGCTCCCGAACTGGTAAAGCTGTGGTGGAAGGCCAAAGGACCGGAGCGGGCGATTCTAGTCACCGACGCGATGAGCGCCGCCGGCATGCCCGATGGCGAGTACCAGCTTGGCGGCTTTGCCGTCCAGGTGGCCAACGGCATGGCCACGCTAGGCGGCGTTCTCGCCGGCAGCGTGCTAACCCTCGACCGCGCCCTGGCCAATTTTCTCCAGTTTACCGGCGCTCCGCTCGAACAGGCGCTGCGTCTGCTAACGGCCAACCCGGCAGCCATGACCGGCCTCGGCAATCAAGCCGGCAAGCTAGCCGTTGGCCAACCCGCCAATCTCGTCGCGGTAGACGTGACAGGCCTGCTAGTCGCTTCGCTAGTGAATGGGAAGGTTATTCGCTTGCCAGCCTGAGGGCGCCCAATCTTGCGTTCCTCTTTTGTTTGGCATATACTTATGTATATACCACGTCGTCGGAGGGTCCACATGCAGCGTACAGCAAAGATATTCATGAACAACCGGAGCCAGGCGGTGAGACTGCCAAAGGAATTCCAATTCCATACCACCGAGGTCTTCATTCGCAGACAGGGCGACGAAGTGATTCTCTCCGCGAGGCCCAAAGACTGGTCCGCGTATCTTACAGCCGGCCCCGTAGCCTCCGAGGAATTCATGAATGGAGTTGAGGATTTGCCGGTACAGGAGCGCTCGTTCTGATGCTGCTGTACATGCTCGACACGGATATTTCTTCCTACATCATGAAGCGTTCCGACGCTGCCGTGTTGCGAAGGCTTCAGGCGGTCGCGCTCAGCGATGTGTGCATCTCCTCAATCGCAAAATCCGAATTGCTGTATGGCGTGGAGGTGTCCCCGCGCCAGGAGAAGGACCAGGTGGCAGCGGATGCATTTTTGCGCTATGTCGAGGTTTTGGAATATCCCAGCGAGGCGGCCGTGGACTACGCCCAGATTCGCGCCGATCTTAAGGTGCGGGGAAAAATGATTGGAGCCAACGATCTGCTGATCGCGGCCCATGCGCGGACTCTGGGACTGATCCTGGTAACGAATAACACGCGGGAGTTTGGGAGGGTGCAAGGGCTGAAGATGGAAAACTGGTGCGGATAGGGGAGTAACCCAATAATAGAGGGTGCACACCTGACGCAGTTTCATCGCGCAAGATGTGGGAAACCACCGAACTTCACCGACACGCGCCTATTCTTCCGCCAGCCGCCGCGCCCGCCACAACGCGCCTTCCAGCGAAACAACCGCCTCCGTCGCCACCGGCATCTCCGGCGCTCCAGCCTTGAGACCGGCGAAAAAAGCCTGCTTCACCAACGGCGTCTTCTCAATCACGCTTCCCGTCCACGCAACGGGAACCTCGCCGGCAATGTTGTGCCTGCGCTTCAGCTTCGAGCGCACCAGCAGAACAAACTCCACCAGGTCGGCCGCCGCCTGTTTCACCACTTCCACGGCAACCGGATCACCGGCCTCAGCCAGTTCTACAATCGCCGGCGCCAGCGCAGCAAAATCAGGCCCCGGAGTGCTGTCGCCCATATTCACCAGCGCCTCCAGCGTGGCCGTGCCCCATATCTCGCCCACCTTTTCAAGGATCTTCGAAGGCTGCTCGCGGTCGAAAGCATGCAGCGCCCTCCGCACGCTGTTCACCCCAATCCAGTAGCCGGAACCCTCGTCGCCCAGGCGCGAACTGTAGCCGCCCGCGCACTCCCGGCTGCCGTCCGCTGCCCGTCCAATAGTATTGGACCCGGTTCCGGCAATCTGCAGAATCCCCGCTCCACCCTGAAACGCCGCGTCCAGCGCGATCACTTCGTCGCCCACCACCTCAGAGCGCTCAGCGTTAAAGTCATTCAGAACCGCGGTAATCCACTCCACAATCCCAGGCAGGCTGGCGCTGGCCACTCCCACTGACGCAGCGCGGACCCCTTTTAAGCCGGCCTGCGCGTACACATCCTTCAGCACCGAGCGCAGGTTCTCTTCCGCAGCCTCCGCGCCCACCCTCAGCCGCTTGATCGAACCGCTTTCCGCATAAGCCAAAACCTGGCCGCCGGCCTCAATCGAAGCGCGCGTGTGTGTCCCGCCGCCATCCACTCCCAGAATTACGTTCATCTGAAAAATCCCCCGCACCAGCTTAACGTAGCGGGCCGAGACCGCGCGCCTCCGCCGGTAGCCGTACACTGGTTCCGTATGAAAATTACCCGCCGAGAGCATCTGCGCGCATTAGGCGCAGCCGGTCTGTTTGCAATGGCCCCCCGTTGGGCCAACAGCCAACCCTCTTATACCGCGGCTATCCCGAGTCTTCGCGCGGCTGCAGCCAAAGCTGGCCTGGTCTACGGATCGGACAGCGACAATCAGTTTGCCAAGGAGCCGGACGCCTATTGGAAGCTTTTTTCCTCCCAGTGCGCTCTCTACGCCGCCGAGACTTCCTGGGGCAGCATCGCTCCCAGTCCCACCGAAGAGAACGACAAACGCGACCCCAATATCGCCGTTGCACTCGCAGGCGGCCTCGAGCTGACCGGAGCACACCTGCTGTGGTACCTCTATACTCCGGCATGGCTTGAGTCCATGCCCAGAACCCAGGCGCAACAAGCGGCCGCGGCGCATATCCAGCGGCTGGCCGGGCTTTATCGCGGAAGCGTCTTCTCGTGGAATGTCGTCAATGAAGCCATCGACCCTCGCGAACATGCGGAGGACGGCCTCCGCGTCAACAGCCGGCTGCTTCGTGCGCTCGGTCCCGATTACTTCGAAGCAGCCTTTCGCGAGGCGCGCGCAGCCGACCCTGGAGCGTTGCTCATTTACAACGACTATGACATGGAGCTCGATACACCGGATCAGGAAGCTCGCCGCACCGCGCTCTTCCACCTTCTCGACCGCCTGCAGAAGCAGCAAATTCCCATCGATGGCGTAGGCCTGCAATCGCATCTCAAGCTGGCGCGCTTTTCCGACTTCAAAGAGAGCAAATACCGCAGCCTCCTCCACGAGTTGTCGCAGCGCGGCCTGAAAGTCGTAATCACCGAACTCGATGTGGACGATCGCGGCGCGCCGCCGGCTGTCGAAGATCGCGACCGCGCCGTGGCAGATGTCTATGCGCGCTTCCTGGCTGCCGCGCTCGACTCACCGGCCGTGGTTGCGCTGGTTACATGGGGTCTCTGCGACCCCTATAGCTGGTTAAACCACAACGTCTATTTTCCGCAGTTTAAGCGCCCCGATGGCCTGCCGCAGCGCCCGTTGATGTTCGACGCGGAGTTCCACCCCAAGCCGGCATTCGATGCTGTTCTGCACGCACTGCTGCAGGCGCCCAAACGTGGAGCCTCAAAGAGCTGACCGCCTTGACACTCAGCCGTAAAGTGGCCCATGCTTGCTGCGCTTGAGTTACCAACACGCTCGCGTCACCGGCAAACAGGAGACAAGCAAAATGGCTGAGAATGACAGAAGTTTTATGAATCGCCGCGATCTCACGCTGGGCGCAATGGCCGGCGGGGCTTCCCTTCTATTCAGCGCCGCAGCCCTGGCCCAGCAGGACGCGCCTGCAAACCGGACCTTTGTCGATGTCACCAAAGTTGGCGCGATCGGCGATGGCAAAACCGACTCGACCGCTGCCCTTCAACACGCCATCGATGCCGCCGCGGAAGCCAGCGGCGCTGTGTTTGTGCCTCCGGGAGTGTATCTCACCCATGAGCTTCATATGCGGCCGGGCATAGCGCTGGTCGGCATTCCGTCATGGAACTACGGCGGCCCGGGCGGAAGCACTCTGCGCCTGGCCAGCGCCGATTCCAGTTGCCTGCTCAACCTCACCGATGGACGCGGCTCCACAGTCGACGGCCTCGCGCTCGATGGCCGCGGCCTGGGCAAGAACATCCATGGAATCTTCGTCGACAGAACGGAGTATGCAAAGCACGAAGACGGCTTTCGCATAGAGAACTGCCAGGTGGCACGCTTCAGCGGAGACGCCGCCAGCCTGATGAAAGTCTGGTGCTTCAGTGTCCGCCACTCCATGTTTGCCTATTGCCAGGGCGATGGCCTCAACCTGCGCGGCTGGGATGGCTTTCTGCTGGATAACTGGTTCTCGGGAAACAGGCGCGCGGGCTTTGCGGCACGTTATGAAAATGCCTCCATCACCTTTACCGGCAATCGCATCGAATGGAATGGCGAAGAGAACATGCTGGTAGCGGGCGGCGACGGCTATCAGATCACCGGCAACTTCTTCGATCGCGCCGGAACCTGCGCCCTGGCCCTGCGCAGAAACAATGCAACCTGCACGCAATTCGCCATCACCGGAAATTTCTTCAAGCGCAGCGGCAAAAATTCCGATCTTGAAACCCATGATTCCGCACAACTGTTTTTCGACGGAGCCAGCGGCGTCACCTGCGTGGGAAACAATATCCAGGCAGGCCGCGACGACGGCAACGCGGGCAAGTTCAGCCCATCGTACGGCATCGTCTACAAGGGCCTCCGTGACTGCGTGATCGGCAACAACGTTCTTCACTCCGGCGCTTTGAAGCAACTGCTGCTTGACCTCGGCGAGCATGGAGACGGCGTAGTTGTAAAAGACAACCCCGGCAGCCTCTTCGACGACAAGCGCTAGCATTGGCGCGGAATTCAGTTCAGCGGCCAGAGGAGATTTGCGACCCTGTGAGCGATTCTGCACAGCACATCCAATGCGAGCAGGCGGAGTCTACACACGGGCGTCAAGTTGCGGAAGTAACGCGATCTCCACCACTAGAACCGCCGCGTCGCGGCCGTTTCGCCGACGAAAAAGGAAGATCATGAAAACCACAAAGTTGTTGGTTGCCATGCTGTCGGTGCTTGCCGCCGGCGCAATGGCGGGCTGCTGGAGCGCCTCTCAAAAGTCGCCGGATGTTGCGGAAGGCATCCGTAAGTCGCTGTTTCAGGCGGGCCTCAAAGATGTCTCCGTTAGCCAGGATCGCGATAAAGGAATCGTGACGCTCGGCGGCCAAGTTGTCAACGACTCCGAGAAAGCGCAGGCCGAATCCCTGGCCAAGTCCATGGCGGGAACCCAGGTCGTCGCAGACCAGATTTCTGTCATCCCGGCGGGCAACGGAAAAGATGCAAGGGCCGTGAATGACGATCTGGACAAGGGCATCGAGAGGAATCTCGACGCTGCGCTCATTCAGAACCGAATGCACACCAGCGTGAAGTACGCAGTCAAAAGCGCGGTTGTCACACTCACTGGCGAAGTGGATTCCGAGCAGACGCGCGCAAACGCCGAGAAGGTGGCAACGCTGGTACCGAATGTAGTGCAGGTCGTGAACGACTTGCAGATGGCCAGGAATCAGAAAGCAACTTCATCCCAGTAGGTCTTCTGACCAGCAAGAGATACATCTACTGCAAATAGGAGCGCCGTTCTCCAGTCGGCAGCGCCGTCTAGATAATAGCGCCGGCCTCCTGGCCGGGGTCCCCGGCGACAGGTCTTCGTCGCTGGGGTGGTGGCCGGCTGTTCTGGCGGCGTCCTCGCCGCCAGCCGGCACCACTTCCGTGCGCACCTCCTGCAATTCATGATGCATCCCCTCGATCCCCAATTTCGTCCCGCCTGAGACGCACCACTTCCCGCTCCAACCCGCCAATTCGCAGAGACGGGGGGATTGGTGATATCGTGAGATTCATCTCGAATCGACAACATCGGGATGGCGCCTTCACCCGCAGCCAGCCAGCTTCAAAACGCTTCCTTTTCCGGTTCAATTGAACCGAATGTACTATTGGCATTCTTTCCAATGAGGCCTGGCACACGTGTCGATGCGCGAATTTACTTAAAAGGAATCGGGGGTAAGCGAATGAGCGAGTCGAACGACGCAATGGATGCCAGTTTGGTTCTCACCCTGGAAGAGATTACGAACCTCGCCCAGGAGGGCGGCAAGCCCGCGGAAACGCTGATGAACGTGGTGGCATTGATCGCCAAGCGGTTCCGCACCGATGTCTGCTCAGCCTACCTGCTTGAGCCGGACAGATCGAACCTGGTGTTGGCGGCTACGCTCGGTCTGCACCCGCGCTCCATCGGCACTCTGCGAATGCCCATCAACGAAGGACTGGCCGGCCTGGTGGCCGAGCTTGTGCTCCCCGTCGCCGTCGACGACGTCAAGACTCATCCGCGTTACAAATATTTCAAGGACTCGGGAGAAGAAGAATATAACTCCTTTCTTGGCGTGCCGCTTATCGACCGGGGCATTTTGCAGGGAGTTCTGATTGTTCAAACCAAAGATCGGCGTACCTTCCGGGAAAGTGAAATCCGAATGCTGGTTGAGGCGGCAAACCAGGTTGCTCCGGTGGTCAGCGAGGCTCGAACATTGGATCGCTTCATTGGGCCCGCGCAGGAGCGGCTCTGGTCGCTGGCTCGAAATCTTTGGTGGTGTTGGGACCACGATTGCACCAGCCTGTTTCGCGATCTGAATCCCACGCGCTGGCGCCAGCTCAATCAGAATCCCATTTCCATGCTGAGCGAGATTCCTTTGGGCGAGCTCGAGCGAAGGGCAACCGAACTCGCCCTTCATAGCCGCATCAATTATGTCTACCGCCGCCAGCAGGAGTATCTCAATGCCGACCACACCTGGGGTGCCGGTCACGCCGGCGTGCTGCGGCCCCGGCCGGTCGCCTATTTCTCTGCCGAGTTCGGCCTTCACGAGTCCGTGCCCATCTATTCCGGCGGCCTCGGTGTGCTGGCGGGCGACCACATCAAAAGCGCTTCCGACCTCGATATTCCGCTCGTCGGCATCGGCTTGTTTTATGGCCAGGGATACTTTCTCCAGCGCCTCAATCAGAGCGGATGGCAGTGCGAAGAGTATCTGCAGACAGATGTGAACCAACTGCCCATGCAGCCAGCCATCGGACAAAACGGCGAGCCCGTCGTCGTTGAGATTCAAACTCGGGGCAGCGCCATTCGAGCCAAGGTGTGGCGGCTCAAGGTAGGCCGTTGCGACCTGCTGCTGCTGGATTCAAACGTGGCGGGAAATGCGCCGGAAGATCTGGAAACCACATCGCGGCTTTACGGTGGAGACGCGCGAACGCGCATTCGCCAGGAGTTGCTGCTCGGCGTGGGAGGCTTTCGCGCGCTCAAGGCTATGGGGATATCTCCCGGTGTGCTTCACCTCAACGAAGGCCACAGCGGATTCGCGGTGTTCGAGGCGATTCGCAACCGCATGCAGGAAGAAGGAATCGACTTCAACCAGGCCGCAAGCCAAATTCCGCGTGAGGTGCTCTTTACCACCCACACCCCTGTACCGGCCGGGCACGACCGATTCCACCAGGATCTGATTGAGGAGCACCTGGGACCCCTGCGCGATCAACTGGGAATCTCGCACGATAACCTCATGGGCTTTGGCCGCGAGTACCCAACCGACCATGGAGAACAATTCTGCATGACGGTTCTGGGGCTCAAGCTTTCGCGTCGCGTCAACGCGGTGTCTTCGCTGCATGGCGAGGTATCCAGGGCCATGTGGAAGTGTCTTTATCCCGGCAAGCCCGAGGACGCCGTGCCCATCGGCCACATCACAAATGGCGTACACGTGCCGTCGTGGCTGGCGCCGCAAATGTGCAGGCTCTACGATCGCCATCTGGGAGTCGGATGGCAAAACCACAGCGGTACCGCAAAGACCTGGGAGGCGATTGAAACTGTGGACGATGGCGAGCTTTGGGAGACGCACCTGAGCTTGAAATCGCAGATGCTCGAATTTGTGCGGCGGCGGGCGCGCGAGCAGGCGGAGCGGCGGAGCGAGCCGCAGGAAACGCTCAACAAGCTGGGCAAGGTGTTGTCGCCGGATGCGCTTACCATCGGCTTCGCACGGCGATTCGCCACTTACAAGCGCGCGAATCTGGTTCTGGCGGATATCCAGAGACTCGCTGCCATGGTCAACGATCCCAAGCGGCCGGTGCAATTCGTCTTTGCCGGCAAGGCTCACCCGCACGACGAACCCGGCAAAAGGGTTCTGCAGCAGATTGCTGAAATGATGCGAAATCCCAAATTCGCCGACAAGTTCGTCTTCGTCGAAGACTACGACATCAATGTTGGCCGGCACCTGGTGCAAGGCGTGGACGTGTGGCTCAACAATCCGCGCCGGCCCCTCGAAGCCTCAGGAACCAGCGGACAAAAAGTCGTCCTCAATGGAGGGCTGAACCTTTCGGTCCTCGACGGCTGGTGGGCCGAAGCATACGACGGACTGAACGGCTTCGCCATCGGCGGGGGCAGAACGCATTCGAACTTCGATGTCCACGACAGCCGCGACGGCGAAGACCTTTATCGCGTGCTTCGCGACGAGTTGATCCCGCTCTTCTATAGCCGGGACTGGGATGGCCTGCCGAGAGGATGGATCCGTCGCATGAAGCGGACCATTCGCACACTCGGCTGGCGATTCAATGCCGATCGCATGGTGATGGATTACACACTGAAGGGTTACATTCCGGCAGCCGGCGGCACGTCCAGCGAGATCAAATTGCTAAGCTAATAGCCTGTGGTGAATGTCGGTGTTGAAAGGGCACGGCTTCAGCCGTGCCGATAATGTCAACAGAATCTCTGGGGCTTTAGTGTCTGCGGATGCTTTTTCGGCAATCCGGACTTTCACAACAGGCTGCAATGGCTCTAACCGGCGAAGGATATATTCTGTCGCGGATAGTAGCCAGCGATTCAACATCGGCACCCTATCGTGCGGGCACCGCGCCCGATGTGGTATACGTTTCGGCATGATCAGGCACAGGGTTTTCTTCGCCGCTATTCTCTTCGCTCTCGTATTCGCCTTCTCGGCTTATGCCGTTTTGAACGCACAGACCCCCGCTCCGACCCCGCCGCTGGGCTGGAACAGTTGGGACGCCTACGGGCTTACCATCGATGAGGCCGACTTCCGCGCCAACGTCAAGGTGCTTGCCGGTATTGAGCAGTACGGCTGGAAGTACGCGGTCATCGACGAGGGGTGGTACATGGCAAATCCCTTCGGCGCGAATCTGTTGGAGCGGAAATACCTGTGGGACGGGAATGGGATTCTCATTCCGGTTGTGTCCTGGTT
>Ga0302319_10019005_pt1 | contig 12495 bp, 12 predicted proteins | sample Bog_T0_2_FD_203319 | JGI IMG/M metagenome (GOLD analysis project Ga0302319, IMG submission 203319) | Peat permafrost microbial communities from Stordalen Mire near Abisko, Sweden - Bog_T0_2 | ecosystem: Environmental > Terrestrial > Soil > Wetlands > Peat | place: Sweden: Abisko, Stordalen Mire... | reverse complement strand
CGGTTGGTTTGAAGCTGGATGACCGAGGTCACGGCCGGCAGGTTTAAAATCCGGCAAGACCCCGAGGGCATCGGCAGCACGCCTTGGGGATCACCATCGCGCGACCGGCCGTTCAGATAGCACGCGATGGTGGCGGTGGCGCTGCCAATCTTGTTCGATATCAGGATCCAACTGGTATTGTCCGGCTGCGGGGGCACGTTATCGAACTCATTTCCCTTCTGGCCCTGGCCCACGTACCACGATTGGGTTGCCGGATTATAAGTACGGTAACTGGCCTCCCGCAAATAATCGGGAGCCAGGCCGACTTCTTGCGGTTCCAACCGGATGACGATGCGCGGAGATAATTCCAGCTCCCCGATCTGCCCGATGGCGGTGACCGATTGAAATGGATCTGTCCTGGACTGGAACCATCGCGCCAGCATTTGCGCATCGAATCGTTGAACCACACCCAAAAACCCATTGATGCCCGCCAGTCCAAAAAAACCAAGCAGGGCCACAACTGCCAGGCCGCCCAACCAGACTTTGAGGCCGTACCGCCCCGAACGCAGCGTCCAGAGCGCCCACAAAATCAAGATCGCCTGCCCCCAGAAATAACTGTAGGTGCGGGCATACGTGCCGTGGTTCGCATGAATGCCTGCCGAAAAAATGCACAAAATGAAATAGGGATAGGAAATGTCCAAGTAACGCCCCGCCAGGGATTGTTCCCCCCGCCGCCGCCGGATGCGCAGCGCCAGCGAAACCGCCGTGAGCGGCACCGTGGGGCGGAGGTTATAAACCTGCGCCGCAATGAAGGGAAAGCAAATCAGCGGCAACCAGCGAAGAACACTGTTGGCCGCCACGGAGGAGGAAGCCGTGGCATTCCGGACGGCGGCGGGTCCGTGGGTCATGGCATTGAAACCACCGCCCTGGTCACTGGTTGTGAAGATATAGCCGAACAACACGAATATCACCAGCACGCACAAGCTCCAGATTCGATTGAAATCCACGTCCTCGAGTTCCCAGCGCGGCTTGATGACCCGTGAGACCTCCAACAACGCGCCCGCCAGCGCACCCTCCCACCACAGGTTCGATTGCCAGCCCCAGAAGAGCAGCGCGGCAAACAACAGCAGGGGCGGCGTTTTCATTTCTCAAAAATGTCGAATGACGAATGACGAATTGCGTCCATTCGACATTCGACATTCGACATTCCCATTGCTTGATTTGTGGTCGGATGTTTCCTCATTTGATCTTGGCCAGTCCTTCAGCAATTTTGCCCACCTCTAGGATATGCAGCGAGCCTTCCGCGCCCACCAGCGTTCCGCCCGCACCGGAAATGCCGCCGCCGGGCGGCACCACGACCAAGACCATCACCGGCACGTTCACCATCTTCAGCTTCTCGATGAATTTCCGCCGCGTGTCATCCCATTTTTGCAAAATGCAGACGCAGCCGCTCACCGCCGCGATATGGCCGAACACGAGATGTTCCAGCGCCGCAAACGGCTTGTCCGCGCAATTGCGGGCGGAGGCAAGGATCTCCAGCATCTGGTCGGCGGTCCCCAGGCTGCGGCCGGCTGTGAAACAATACGATTTGTTGCCCACAAACAGCAGGTCCAGCAGTGATTCCTGCGTGAGCACCGTGCAGGCAAACGAAGCCGCCACCGACACCGCTTCTTCCAGCACTTCGCTGTGCGGCTCATCCGTGAATGTGTCCAAAACCAGCGCGTGTCGCACGAAAAATTCGTCCTCGAATTCTTTCACGATGGGTTTGCCGGACTTGGCCCAACTCCGCCAATGGATATGCCGCAGCGGGTCGCCATGCCGGTAATCGCGGAGGGAGACAAACTCCTCGCTGCACCCGATGTTCGCCGCCAATGCCACGCCGCCTTCCTGGTATTTCACCTGCCCGGGCAATGCAATCGGCGGGAGCGGATAGCGTTTGGGCAAAACCAAAATCGTCTGCGGCGCGCCCACCCGGCTGAAGGAGCGAAACAATCCCAGCGGATCGGCGCAGCCGACCGTGACCCCGGCAAAACGCAGGATGCCGCGCCGCAACGGCAGCAGTTCCATCGGCACGCTTCCCTCGCCATTGGCGGCCAGGGGCGGCACCGGCGCAGCTTTCGCCGTGGCCCGCCGATAGGGACTTTTTTCCCTCCGTTGCGACAGGCTGAAGGGGCGGATGCGCCGGCTCTTGGCCAGCTCCACCGCCAGCCACTCGTCATACGAGGGCCGCGGATCAACGAGGTCTTCCAGCAGCGTGAGGCCGGTTTGATTTTGGGCCGTAAGGTTTTTCACCTCCACGTGATAATACAACGGCTGGCCGGCGGTGCCCAACCGGGGCAGCGAACGGGTGGCGGAAAATTTGGCGCGAAAGAAGAAACTGCAGGAGACGGAAAAAATTAATAAAGCCAGCAGCAGCGCAAAAGACTGGTACGTGACCGTGTTTTCAATGTCCACGCCCACGGCCCCCGCCACCACCCAGCCGCCCGCCACGCAGAGTCCCGCCGGCGTAAAGCGTCTGCCCGCCCAGTGCCACAAACCGGAGGTTTGATGGTAGCTCCAATAAATGAGTTTGTAGATCGGCTTCACAGCGGGAAAGCGCCAAGCACCAAGCTCCAAGCTCCAAAAAACCTCCAAACCTCAAACTCCAAACGTGGGCGTAACCTTAAATATTGAGGTTTGGAATTTCTCTGGAGCTTGGAGCTTGGAGCTTGGAGCTTCATGTCAATTCACGCCGGCACTTTCAGCTTTTTCAAAACCTCCTCCACCACCCCGCGCTGTGTAACGCCGGAAAAACGCGCCTGCGGTTCCAGCACCAGCCGGTGCGCGATGACCGATACCGCGAGTTTTTGAAGCTGGTCCGGCGTCACGAAATCGCTGCCATCAAAGAGCGCCTCGGCCTGCGCGGCTTTCATCAGGGCGATCGAGGCGCGCGGGCTGGCGCCCAACTGCACCCCGGTGGCCGTGCGCGTGGCCGCCACCAGGTCCACCGTGTAACGTTTCAATTCTTCGCTGATCCGGATGTTTTCCACCACCCGCTTCAGGGCGAGCACCTCTGCCAGCGTGACACACGCCTTCAATTCGTCCAGCGGATGGTTGTGTTGCTGCGCCGTCAGGATGGCCACTTCCTCGGCGGGGGCAACGTAGCCGAGCGTGAATTGCATCGCAAACCGGTCCATCTGCGCCTCCGGCAGCGGATACGTCCCGCGAAACTCCACCGGATTTTCCGTGGCAATGACAAAAAACAAATCCGACAAATTCCGCCGCTCGCCCTCCACGCTCACCTGCGCCTCGCCCATGGCTTCCAGCAGCGCTGATTGCGTGCGCGGCGACGCGCGGTTGATTTCATCGGCCAGCAGAATGTTGGTGAACACCGGGCCTTCGTGAAAATGAAACTGCTGTTCGCGCTGGTTAAAAATGGAAACGCCGAGTATGTCCGAGGGCAGCAGGTCGGGCGTGAACTGGATGCGCTTGAACTGCGCGTCAATGGATCTGGCCAGGGCCTTCGCCAGCGTGGTCTTGCCCGTGCCCGGATAATCCTCCAGCAGCACGTGACCGCCCGCCGCGAGCGCCGCCAGCAGATGCCTGGTGGCCCCGCCCTGGCCGCGCATGACTTTGGCAATGTTGCCAGATATTTTCCGGTACGTTTCCCGTGCGGCTTCAAAATCGGTTGCGGTCATTTGTGATTGTATAAGGTTCAACATCAACGCATCCAGAAGATTTTGTCGTGGAGTTTTTCAAAAGGAGACCACTTTAACCACAGATGAACACAGATGGATACAGATAAAGAGTGGTTGGAGCAGGCGCCTCCGAACCACGCAAACCTAGCGACGCTCGCGGCGCGCACGGAGTGACGCGCCCTACCCACGTTTAGGTAAATCGCACGTTCATGCACAGATGAACCTGGATAAAAAATCTAGGTGCAAAGGCTGTTCCAAGCGAAGTGGAATCGGTCACCGTTCATGCGCGGGTTTTTGAGGCCTTGCAATGTTTCCGTATGGTGTCCATCGGTTTCCATCTGTGGATAAAAGGCCGGACTTCGGCCTTCGCATCATTTCGCGTGGTTCGTGTATTTCGCGGTAGTGGCGGTGTTGGGGAGACCAGTCAGAGACTCCTCACGTCGTCTCCTACGAAAGGTGATTTGCGGATGACAGCGGCATTTGGTGTTCATGGGTTTTTGCCTTCAGCGCACACTGGCATGGGGCATCGGGGTAGTAGAACATCTCGGTCCGGGAGGAGGTGACTGCGATTTCTGTGTAACTGACCGTTGCGGCGTCGGCGCGGTGCATGCAGGTGGAAAAGGGTCCGCACGCGGGAGTGTGCGAGCGATGCAGGCGGCGCAGCCAGGTGGAGCTGCCGGCGCTTTTTTGGCGGAAGGCAGCCCGGAAGGTCTTTGAGCGGACCCGTTGGGCCTGGGGTTCGTCGTGACCGGAGGAAATCCACTGCTGCGTTTTCCAAGGCCGCTTTTGGCAGACCAGGGCGCTTAAATCCCACCGCCATTCGACTATTTCCTTTTGCTTGGAAAAAATCCCGATGAGCCGGAACGGGTTGACCTGTCGCAATGGAAGTTGCTCCAAAATCTTGGAAGCCTCCACCGCTGAAGTCTGCGCCGAAATGGCTTTGACGATGCCGCCACGGCTGAACGGATTTGTTTTGACGTCTGATTTGACCGAGTACCAGTTCACCAGCGCAAACGCGGCCCCGGTATCGTTCAATGCAATCCAAGTTCCGCCACCGGGCTCGCTGGGACAAAGCACGGTGCGGCCTTCAACGGAAATTGGCCGGGGCGGCAGGCCTTTGGCGCGCGACAACTTTTCATCGCGGTTCATGGCGAGCAGGTATCCCCGTTGGCGCGCAACAAAACTGACGGTACACATGAATTTAGTCTGCCGCCGGGTACGTGGCGGCCATGCGGGTGTACTCGCGCCACGTGTGCCAGACGGCCAGCAGTTTCGCGGGGGCGAATCCGCGCCGCCGGTTCTCCGCGTCAATGGCGAAGACCAGGCGCCATTGCTGGAACAGGGTGCGATAGGCCGACCAGAGGGAGTTGCGCGCGTCGTAAATATTGGTGGCTTCGGCAGCGGCGCCATTTAATTCGACAATTTGAAAGTTCTTTCCACTGCGCAAATCCTCTTCATGGCTGTAACGCAGGTCATAGCGGCCAATAAAAAATCCGTCCACCTTGCGGGATATATCGTCAATGCATTCCTCAAGTTCAGGAGACCACAGTTCGCGGCCGTCGCGAAAGATGCAGCCTTGGGCGTGGTTGCCGGTTTCAACGAGCTTGAGCGGCTCACCGGCGGGCAACACTTCATGGGCACGCGCGGCCAGGCGTTTCAGGTAGGTTCGGGCAACCAGCCGGGCGCGGGCGTCGCGGTGAATCAGTTCCAAAATCGTGTGGCGGCCATCGCCCACCAGCACCGGGAATATCTTTTCGGTGATGGAAAAAATTTTGCCGCGCGGTTCGTGCGGAAGGCGGTAATAAAAGATGCCAACCTCGAATGGTCCGGGAGCGTAGCGTTGGGCCAGCAGCGGCACGCGGAAATCGCGCAGGTAATCTTCGGCCTGGGCCTGCGTGCGGATGAGCTTGACGCCCGAGCCGCGCTGGCCGAGGTCGGGCTTGAGAATGAAGGGGAACTGCAGGTCGAGCCGGGCGCGGATTTCCTCCAGCGACCGCAGGCGGGCTTCGAAAGTCGTTCCATTCACCAGCGCCGCGGCCGCCGTGAAGTCGCGGCTGGTTTGCATCAAATTTTCGAGCGTGGCCATTTTGGACTCACCCACCATCCCGCCGGCGAAAATACCGGGATTCGCCGCGGTCGGGACGGTCAGGCTGCGATGTTTTATGGCAAGCCAGACGCAATAAACTCCCACCGGCGGATAGAACAGCCAGGCCGGCCAGAATTCCCAGTGCCGCCAGCGTTCGAGCGACAGGGTGAATTGGCGCAGGTCCCAATTTGCGGCAGCGCAGCGGATCAGTTGAAACAGGGCAAAGAAACCAATGCCAGCGCCCAGCAAGATCAGGCCGCCGTGCCGGTAGGCGTTCACCCAATGGAGCGCCTGGGCACCGAGTTTTTGCGTGAGCCATAAGACCAGGCACGTCCAGACCATGGCCGCCGCACCGGTGATGGCCAGAAACCGGGGCAAGGGCACCCTCAAAAATCCGGACGCGAGATAGGTGGGGAGGCGCGCGCCTGGAACGCAGCGGCTGAAAATTAAAACGAGAGCGCCGCGTTCGGCAAACCATTCTTCGCAGCGCGCGACCCGCGGGGAAAACTTTTTGAAGGAGGACCGTTCGAACCAATTGCGGCCGCCAAACCGGGCGAGAGCGTACAGGCCGGCATCACCAATCCAGATGCCGAGGAAACAGGAAGCGAATGCAACCGGCCAGGAAATGGCTCCGGTCGCCAGCAACAGCCCGGCGCCCACGGCGGCGACGTCTTCGAGGACAAATGTCGCCAGAAAAAATCCCGTGGCCTTCCAGGCAGGCATCCACGCGGCGATGTCTTCGATCGGCCATGGCAGGGTATCAGTCATGATATTCAATCCTTCTCATCGTCATCCTCATCCTCAGTTTCGAGTTTTAACTTTGATTTATGAGGATGAGGATGACGAGGGGGATGATCGTCTAATTGCCTCGGGAGGCCTTTTCTTGATGTTTCAATGTTGAGGGCGCCACGCCAAAACCCGCTGGCATGGGTAGCTCCAGGATTCCCATCATAACGCCAATCAGGGCGTAATGATGCACGGCATGCGCCACGGCATACATGACTTCCCGCCCGACGGTGGACGGCGACATTTGCGAGCCGCTGGTCGAATAATTGGTCTTGCACGTGACAATGAGCGGACGGCCGAGCAAGGCGGGATTGAGCCGTTCATAGCCTTCACGCAATTCCCGGGTGGCGTTCAGGGCGGCGTACCGATCGGTCTCGACCAGCGTGCCGCGTTCCCGGTGATCGTAGTTCAAATCGCCGCCGTCGGCAGCGGCTGCGAGGAGGCTGCGGAAATGGTCCAGGCAGTGGCGGTAATGCCCGCCAATGGAGGCGTCGAACGCCACGGAAATCTTGCGGGTATAATTTTCGTCATTGATTTCCCCGAGCAGCCGTTCGCCTTGGAGCAGGGTTTCGATGACCGAGGCAACCAGTTCGCGGCTTGCCGGTTCAAAATTTTGGTTCGAGGAAATTGGGTTCATGCTTTTTTAATTTTTAAAACGTTCTGGTAAAAACGGAATTTGCCGGCGATGCAAATAGGCGACCACCCCGCTCGTGACAAACACTACTACCGCCAGGCCAAACAGCAAGCCGTGATCGCCTTGCACGTCAATTCCCAGCACGGTCAGATGGCTGGCAATCGCACCGCTGATGACGCCCATGGCAATCAGGGCTCCCAGCCACGCGTGACAACGCGAGAAAAGCAGCAGGGCGGCGATGAGTTCCACCACGCCCGAGCCATAACGGCCCCAAGGTTCCATGCCGACTTTGGTGAAGATATAGACCGATTCCGGCGCGGCGGTGAACTTGAAGAAGAGCGTTTGGAGCAAAATAACGGCGGCCGTGATGCGGCAGAGCCAGCTGATGATGCGACCGCTTTTTGAGGTGATGTCCATAAGATGCAGGAGTTGGTCGTGGTGGCCGGCGCGGACTTACAGTTATTTGCCCTTCTTCTCAAGGAGCGCGGGCCAGTTGGCATTCGCTTTGGTCAGGTTTCCCGGTTGGTCCTTGTTGAAATCATCGCGCACGCCCTTGCTGTATTGCAGCAACAGCTTGCCATCCACGATCTGAAAGGCGTCCACGTCTATTTCCACCAGGTGGTTGCGCGAGACCCCGTAGGCACAATAACCGCCAAACATGGGCTCGTATTTCATCGGGTCGGCATTAAACAGCTCCTTGTGCTCCTTGCTGGCAAAAAAATAAACCGCCCCGTCGCGCTTGGTGACAAACTTCGGATCGCCCTTCACCGGTTTGCCGTCGGTGAAAAAAGCGACCGGGTCGTAACCTTGGATGGCCACCCCGGAGGAATCCAGATTGAGGAGGGTTTTCGTTTGTGCCAGCGCAGGCAGTGCGAGGGCGGTGATGATGAGAGAAAGAATAAATCGTTTCATGCCAGTTCGTCGCGCGGGTGGAACAATCCTTACAGGGAATTTACCTGACTGCATTGGGAGAAACCAGCCAGCCGCCGGTGGCCTGTATCGGCGTGAGTTCTCCCGGGCGCGTAATCCAGGTGGCGATGGCCAGCGCCTTTTCCGAGGCGTAACGTGATGTGTCCAAAATAAATTTGCCGTGCGCAATGCCATTGCTGGTGGTCATGCCAATGCTGACCAGGTCGAGCGCGGCAAATTCATGGCGCAGGCTGCGACCGCGGTTTTCGCCGCCCGTGACCTGGGAATCCAGATCGCAGGCGAGCAATGCGGCGTGGATTTGAAAATTTCCGGGCACCGGATTTGCCGGGGCGAAGGTGGCGTTCCAGCGGTTGGTGGCCGTGGATTTCACCACGAGCACGCCCGCCTCACCATCGGGCGCGGGTGGCTCGCGGCGGCCAAGCCAGCCGTGCCATTCGGCGCCATTGAGAACAAAACAGGGGGTGTAAATGTTTTCGGCCTGCCATAATTGTGCGTAGTCGCGCTGGCGTTCGGAAAAATCCGGCGAGGACAATCGGTCCTTCCAACCGGGGGAATTCCAATAATCCACGTGAAAAGCAACGGGCACGAAATCTTTCCACAACCCGGGCGAGTCCTTGAGCCGGTTCAACCAATCCTCCGCCGGAGGGCAACTGCTGCAACCTTCGGACGTGTACAATTCGACCAGGGCGGTGCGCCCGGGCGCGCTTTGAAATCTGAGGGCGGGCTGCGCCATCGCGGGCTGTATAATGAGCAGGGTGGCGCTAAATACAATCAGGGAAGACTTGAATAACATGATGATTGGTCGGGGCTGGCGCGTGATCCTTACCTTAGCCGAAACGATGCAGACGGAATTCAACGCAAAGACGCCAAGTGGCAAAGACGCAAGAGGGTAACGCAGCACCTCAATACGAAACCGTTCCTGCGGGCATGGTAAACCAGGTCCCCGCGTTTTGCTTGGATGTGTGCGATTATGGCGGTTGATTTGGACATGGTGGATTTAAAGGCTCGACAAATTGAGGCGCGGGCCGTAAAATTCACATACCCGCCTTGAGCGGCTACAAGGCGGGTATGTGTTTTTTTATGAAATTCCAATGGATCCATGGACTGGCGTTCCTGTTGGCAATGGAACAAGTTTGCTTAATGCTGGGAGAATACGGCAATTCCAGCGGTTTGCAGCGATTCGGTCGTTCCACCGAAAATAGCGAAGGACCTTTGCGTTAAAGTCTTCTGAATCGTTCCGTATGGCGGGAGATTTTTGTAAGGAACGGTGGCGGTGCGCGACTTATCGGCGTGGATTCTCATGCGGACAACTCGCCGGAACCGGCGTTGCTCATTATTGCGGACATCAGCGGCTACACGCGGTATATGACCGCCAACGCCAAAACGCTCGCACATAGCCAGACGCTCATCACGCTGCTGGTGGAGTCCATGATTGAGCAGGCCCAGGCGCCGCTCACCGTGGCAAAACTCGAAGGGGACGCCGTGTTTCTATATTGCCGCAGGCCGCGTGACCCGGCGACGTGGGCCGCAATTCGCGCCGACATCAGCCGGCGGTTGCTGGAGTTTTTCCGATGCTTCCGCGAAAAGCTGGCGGAACTCGGGCGCTCCAACCACTGCACCTGCCATGCCTGCACGCACCTGGAAAAACTCCGGCTTAAGATCATCGTCCACAGCGGCGATGTGCTTTTTCATCGAGTCCTGCATTTTGAGGAACTCGCGGGCATGGATGTGATTATTGTCCACCGGTTGCTGAAAAATTCCGTCAAGGCAGGGCAATATCTGCTCCTGACGGAGGTGGCGCGGCGGGAACTCGAATTTCCCGAAACGATGAAGTTTCAAAACAGTTTTGAAACTTACGAGGACATTGGCCGCGTCCAAACAGGTTTTCACGATTTTGATTTTGACGCACCGGCAGCCGTGGAGCGGGGTGGAAAAACTTTCCGCGCACGCTATCGCGAATCATGGCGGCTGTATTTGCGACTGTGGTTCGGGCCGTTTGCGGGCCGGGGAAATTTTCAGAACCTGCCGTCTGAAAGCAGCCGGCCGGGCCGGGCGGGATTTGCCGTGTTGACCGCCCTGCTGACGCCCATCATGGTGCCGGTCGTGGCGGTGATGATGGTTTTTCGCTCGCTGAAGACGAGCCCGTAGAGGCCATTGTTTCAAGCAGCCGGAGGGCGCGGTTCACCTCGTCCGGATGTTCCCAGGGGATAAAATGATTCACTCCCGGCAGGATGATTTTAGCAAACAAATTGGTTTTTCCCAAAGCGCCAAGTTGCTGCTCCAGCCACGCTACATTTTCCACCGGCACCATGGGGTCGCGGTCGCCGTGGAGCATGACGACGGGCACGGAAAGTTCCGGTAATTGCTTTTGCAAGGCCGTCAGATCGGCCCGGACCGTCAGTAATTCGCGATTGCACTGGCGCAGCGCCCGGGGCAGAAACCACGACGTGGCACGCCAGCCGAAAATATACTGCACCACCATCGGGTTTTCCTGGGCCGGGTCCACATCGCCGCCAATCAGCAGTGCGCCGCGGATTTTATCCGGATGCTCCAGTGCCGCCAGCAATGTGATGGGAGACCCGTAGCTGTGGCCGATGAGCAAAACCCGGTTCGTGGTGACGAGGGGCAGCAAGGTCATCAGGGCGTCCACCTGCTGTTGCAGGTGCGGCTGCGCGCGCACGGGTTTTGAGCGGCCAAATCCAGGGCGGTCGTAGGCAAACAAATTTGCGTTGGTGAATGGCGGTTGAAACTGCGCCTGCCAGATGCCCGCGCCGCCAGGCGTGCCGTGGATGAAAACCAAATTGAGGGGGGTGGGTCCGGTGACATCTGATTTTTCCACCCAGCGGATCGTGAAGCCGTTAGTGGTCGTGACGTGAACGGTGCCACCGAGTCGGGCGGGGTCATCATATTTGGCAAAGAATCCGGCAAATGCCTGTAAGGCAATGAAGGTAAACAGAAAAAAGATGGCGGAAATGCAGGCCAATATTTTCAGGCCCCGTTTGCGGGTCCAAGCGTGGTGGCGATGTGGATTCAATGGTTGCTCGGTTGAAATTTGCTAATCCAGGCGGCGATAGGTTGATGGGTCGGCGCGTAAAATCAGCAGGTCGCCCTGGCGCTCGACCTCGCCTGTTATTTGGACGGGCTCGGCAACGAGATCGAGAACCTGTTGGTTCACCGGCTGGCCAGCGGCGGAAACCAACAGCAGGTAAAGCGCGGCGCCGTCTTGCTGGCGCACCAGCAAGACCGGTGGAATGCCGCCGCTGATGCAGCGAATCGCACAGGCGCGATGGGGCGCGAGCTGTCCGGGATTCATCACGCCGAGAAAACATTTGCTGTCCACGATCTCCCCGGTGAGGGTTTGTTTGCCAAGGGGAAGGCTGTGGGGCAGGAAAGTTACGGACGTTTTTTCCGCCACTTGAATCCAATCCGGGCTGGTTTCAATCATGGTTTGGTTGCCCCGATAAATCAGCGTTCCGGTGAGGGTGACAAATTTGCCGTCGAAGGGCGCCACAGCCGCGGGCGCGAGCCCAAATTTCCATTGAGCGACCAGATAGTAAGTTGAATAGGCGGGGTGGTTTCCGGCCTGGCCCGGCCGCGGAATCAAAAGATGCGGATACGGCTGCGCGATGAAAATGCCGGCAAATTTTTTGTGCGTGCCCCACTCGAAAACGCTGGTGCCAATCATGGTTTGCGACACCGCCAGCACCAGCGGCACCAGCACAGCGGCCAGCAACAGGACGGCGACGGCACGGTGGATGGTTGTGCCGATGCCCGGCGGGGCCTTTCTCTCCCAGCCAATGTAAAATTCGTCGTTCATGGTTCAATCATGGCCGGTGGGGTTTTGGTTCCCGCGGGGTTGGGTTGGGGATGCACCAGCACGCGGCCATTTTTCACAAGTACATTGAAAGTGGGAACCTTTTCCACGAACGGCGGCGGTGAAGCGCCGCTTTCTGGTAAATACTGGTAACCATGCCAGGGACAGGTGACGCAGCCGTCGAGAATTTTCCCTTCGCCAAGCGGGCCGTTCTGGTGCTGGCAGACATTCGAGAGGGCGGAAATTTTCCCTTCGTACTTGAAAATCGCCACGCGTTCGCCGCCAAGACAGACGATGCGCGCCCGGTTTTCGGGGATTTCAGCGACGGCACAAGCATCCATAAAGCCGCCGTCGGCCTCAGATATGATTTCGCGGTCGCATCTTGCTTCCTGTCGCGCGGCCTGGATGTGCAAACCGAGAATAATTGCCAGTCCAGCCGCCATGGTGGCGACGAATATCGGATTTGTTTCCCCTTGCAACACGCCGAAGGTGACGTGGAGCACCAGCAGCGCGTAGGCCAGGTAAACCAGCATGTGCAACGATTTCCAGACCGGTGCGCTGAGATTGGCCAGCCAGAAATCATGGCTCG
>Ga0302319_10019002_pt1 | contig 12497 bp, 7 predicted proteins | sample Bog_T0_2_FD_203319 | JGI IMG/M metagenome (GOLD analysis project Ga0302319, IMG submission 203319) | Peat permafrost microbial communities from Stordalen Mire near Abisko, Sweden - Bog_T0_2 | ecosystem: Environmental > Terrestrial > Soil > Wetlands > Peat | place: Sweden: Abisko, Stordalen Mire... | reverse complement strand
TTGTCGCTTCGCGAACGTTTGAACGAAATGTTCTATCAGCAGCGGGATGTCGTCTTCTCGTTCCCGCAATGGCGGCATCGTGATCGGAAATACATTGAGCCTGAGTAAAGATCGGCGCGGAATTTCCAGTCTTGCTCCATGCGCCACAGGTCTTGGTTGGTAGCCGCGATAATCCGCACGTCGACTTGAAAAGTGCGACCGCCGCCCAAACGTTCGAACTGCTTTTCTTGAAGAACGTGGAGCCGTTTTGGTTGCAGCGCAAGCGGAAGATCTCCGATTTCATCCAAAAACAGTGCTCCGCGGTCAGCCGCCTGAAAGCGCCCCACCGTCTGCGCCACCGCACCCGTGAAGGTGCCCAGCTCATGGCCGAACAGCTCGCTCTCCAGCAAAGCGCTCGGAATCGCGACGCAATAGAATTGGGACTGGTGCTCATGATGTCACCTCCGCCTGCTTCGCGAAAAAACAGACCACCGCGAGGCTGGCGACTTTGAACGAGCGCTTGCGGCCGGTATGCTCAATTCGACTTCGTACCTGAATTGAGTTCGCTCCAGACTTCGAACTTACCTCGCACTTGTGTGGCCCGTTCGCATACGCCATGCAACACCAAATGCTCAGGGGCACGGTCGTTCGAGCAGATCAAAGCCCTTTCCATCGTCGCGGGTCCGGAGCCGAAGTTGCGCATCGTCGTACCGGATTTCCACTTCAATTTTCCGAACCCTTGTAGCGGTAACCGTGAACTATTCCGGAACCCGCCGGATGAGATCGTCAACCGTTGATCGCGGAGCCGACAAATCGAGTACTTTAATCCGGCTACACGCTTCAGGCCTTCGGGGCCGAAGCCCTAATTACCAGGAACTGTGGCAACATCAAAGGAGGCAGTCGGCGAAAGTGATCCCAATAGTTGTGCTGTGGTCGACGGGGATGATTGTCCGCGCTGGTCGCGAATGGTTCTCGATTCTAAACTTCGACGTTATGGTCTGGCAACGGTTTCCTGCGGACTAGCGTTCGCGGTGGCTTGGCCGTTCGATTCCTTTGCTTCTATTTACTTCCTGGCTGTCATGGTGAGCAGCCTTTATGGGGGCAAGGGCCCCGGTCTCTTTTCGGTTGCCCTGTCCGCCCTAGCCTACAACTATTTTTGGCTGCCACCGCAATTCCATCGGTCCGAGCCGTTTTCCTACTTCCGATTCGCGTTTTTCCTGGGAACGCTATTGGCAATCGTAGGGCTGATCGAGACCAAGTGGAGCGTAGAGGAAGTTCGCCGGCAAATCGCCGCCAAGGTCCAGAAAAGCGAGTCCTACCTGGCGGAAGCGGAGAGATTGGGCCATACGGGCAGCTGGGCCTCCAACCCGCATCTGCAGAACACCTACTTTTCCGCGGAAATGTTTCGGATATTGGGATTTCCCTTGGGAGATGCCCCGCCTTCCACGCAAGAGATCGGCAAGCTCTTTGCTCCAGAGGACTGGGCGCGCATAAAGGAACTGTTCGAAACTGCGCGCCGGGAGAAGATTACCTTTGACGGCGAATTCCCCGCGATCTTGCCGGACGGATCAAAGCGAACAATTCGCATTGTGGGGCATCCCGTGCTCGACGCGGTGGGCGATATCGTCGAGTTTGTCGGTACAGCGATCGATGTCACGGAACGGAACCTGGCGAGAACGGCGTTGCAGAAGGCATTCGACGCAATAAAGAAGTCGGAAGATCAACTTCGCGCCATCATCAACACGATTCCAGCGCTGGCATGGGTTACTGGTCCAGATGGCGTCGTCGAATTCTTCAACCAGCGCTGGCTAAACTATACAGGCTTCACTGCGGAACAGGCGCTCGAATGGGGCTGGACGGCTGTGATTCATCCGGATGACCTGACCAGCCTGGCTGATTATTGGCGATCCGTTCTGGCTTCTGGCGAGCCGAGCGAGATGGAAGCGCGCCTGCGCCATTTCGACGGAGCGTACCGCTGGTTCCTGTTCCGTGCTAACCCATTGCGCGCTGAATCGGGCAACATCGTCAAATGGTACGGAACAAACGTAGATATACAGGAGCGAAAGTGGGCTGAGGAAGCCCTGCGTGCGAGCGAACACAATCTTCGCTTAATCGTCGATACAGTACCGGCTCTTGTTTGCACAATGACCGCGGAAGGGGAGGTGGAAAGTGTTAACCGGCAGAACTCCGACTATTGCGGTTATGTTCCTAGAGACTTAGGCGCAATACATCCAGACGATCTCGGCAGCGTAGTCGCTCGATGGCGTCATTCGGTGGAAACCGGAAAACCGTATAACGTCGAACACCGCCTCCGGCGTTTCGATGGCGTGTATCGATGGTTCGATGTGCGCGGCCTCCCGCTGCGGGACGCGGAGGGTCATATCGTCCGCTGGTACATCCTGCTCACTGATGGAGAAGATCGAAAGCGTGCCGAGGAAGCCCTGCAGGCAAGCGAGCGCGATCTCAGCTTGATCATCGAGACCATGCCCGGTCTGGTGTGGTGCGCGGCTCCCGACGGCGATTTCAACTACTTGAACCGGCGCATACTCGGCTACAGCGGCGCGACCCTTCACGCCTGGGAGCGCTTGGGCTGGACCAATTTTCTTCACCCGGACGACGTGGAGCCGGCGGGGCGCGCGTGGTCGCGTGCTGTCGCAACTGGCGAGACGCACGAAATCCAATGCCGGCTCCGCCGGTCCGACGGTGTCTACCGATGGTTTCACGTGCTCGGCCAAGCCGCGCGCGACAGCGAAGGCGGAGTGACTCGCTGGTACGGATTGCTGCTGGATATCGACGATCGGAAGAATATGGAGGAGGCGCTGCGAAACACGGAGGCACGTCTTTCGCGAGCGACCCAGATTGCGACGGTCGGCGAATTGTCTGCCTCCATCGCGCATGAAATCAACCAGCCGCTAGCAGCCGTGGTAGCGAGCGGTCACGCCTGTCTACGATTTCTTTCGGCCCAGCCACCGAGCTTGGCCAAGGCATACGAGGCCGCCGAAAGTATTGTGCGCGACGGCAAGGAGGCCGCTGAGGTGGTGCGGCGCATCCGCGCGCTTTTCAGGCGGGCTGCGGTGGAGAAAGTCATGCTCAACCTGAACGATGTCATTGGCGAAGTGCTCCGCCTGTTGGGTGGCGAGACAGCCAAAAGGCATGTGGCGGTGGAGACGGAACTAGGGAAGGATCTGCCGCTGGTGCCGGGCGATCGCGTACAACTGCAACAGTTGGTTCTAAATCTGCTCCTCAACGGGATGGAGGCGATGGATCCGGTCCACGATCGTCCCAAGAAACTGCGCGTGTGTTCCAAACAGGACAGTCCTGAAACGGTGCTGGTGGAGGTACGGGATTATGGTGTTGGCGTGGAGAATCCAGACAGAGTCTTCGAAGCCTTCGTCACCACCAAAGAGAACGGCATGGGCATGGGCTTGACGATCTGCCGCTCGATTGTGGAAGCGCACAACGGCCGCCTTTGGGCCGCCGCTGGAGAAGGGCCCGGCGCAACATTCTGTTTCGCTCTTCCCCTAAGGTTGAGCGCCGAGTCTATGGCAACATCAAAGATGACAGACTGCTAAGGGATCCCAAGAGTTGTGTTGTGGTCTATGAGGACGATTGCCCAAAGGGCTAGTCGCGAATGGTTCTTGATTTCAAACTTCGACGTTATGTTGTGGCGACGATTTCCTGCGCTCTAGCGTTCGCGGTGGCATGGCCGATCGGAACCTTTGCTTCCGTTTACTTCCTGGCAGTCATGGTGAGCAGCCTTTACGGGGGCAAGGGACCGGGGCTCTTGTCGGTTGTGCTCTCGGTGCTGGCCTACCCTTTTTTGGCCAATCCATTTTCCTACTTCCGATTCGCGTTTTTCCTGGCAACGGCGTTGTCGGCGGTAGGGTTGATCGAGGCCAAGAGGCGCGTGGAGGAAGCTCGCCGGCAGGTCGCGGCTCAGGTGCAGAAGAGCGAATCCTACCTGGCGGAAGCGCAGAGATTGGGCCACACCGGCAGCTGGGCCTCCAGCGCGCGTACACATCCTCCGGAGAACGCCTACTTTTCCGCGGAAATGTTTCGGATATTGGGATTTCCCACGGGAGACGTTCCGCCTACCACGGAAGAGGCCGGCAAGGTCTTTACAGCGGCTGGTCCAGAGAACTGGCCGCGTGTCATGGAGCTGTTCGAAACTGCACGCCGGGAGAAAGTTGCCGATGGCGAATTCCCCGCGGTCTTGCCGAACGGATCAAACCGAATGATTCGCATTGTGGCGCATGGCGTCTCCGATGCGGCGGGCGATATCGTCGAGTTCATCGGTACTTGCGTCGACGTCACGGAACAGCACCGGGCCAGAACAGAATTGCAGAAGGCATTCGACGAAATGAGGAAGTCGGAAAATCGACTTCGAGGGATCGTCAACACGATTCCCGCGCTCATATGGTCCGCTCGTCCAGATGGCTCCGCCGATTTCTTCAACCGGCTCTATTTGGACTATATGGGCCTTTCAGAGGAGCACGCAGCGGACTGGGGCTGGACGGTTGCGGTTCATCCGGATGACCTGAACAGCCTGGCTGATTACTGGCGCGCACTCATGGCTTCGGGTGTGCCGGGAGAGATGGAAGCGCGCCTACGCCGATTTGACGGAGTGTATCGCTGGTTCCTGTTCCGTGCCAGCCCATTGCGCGATGAAGCGGGCAACATCGTCAAATGGTACGGAACAAACACGGACATTGAAGACCGGAAACGTGCTGAGGACGCCCTGCGGGCGAGCGAACAGAATTTTCGCTTAATCGTCGATACCATGCCAGCCCTCATTTGTACAATGACCGCGCAAGGGGAGGTGGAGCTCGTCAACCGGCAAATCGATGACTATTTCGGAAAGACTCTTGACAAACTAAAGGATTGGTCTTTGATCGGGCTAGTACACCAAGACCATCGCGAGACAGTTGTCGCTCGATGGCGTCATTCGGTGGAAACCGGAGAACCGTATAACGTCGAACACCGCCTCCGCCGTTTCGATGGCGTGCACCGATGGTTCGAAGCCCGCGGCCTCCCGCTGCGGGATGAGGAGGGTCATATCGTCCGCTGGTACATTCTGCTTATCGATATAGAAGACCGACGACGTGCCGAGGAAGCCCTGCGGGCGAGCGAGCGCGATCTCAGCTTGATTATCGAGACGATGCCGGCTCAGGTGTGGTGCGCGGCTCCCGACGGCCAGCTGAACTACTTGAATCGGCGCATCCTTGACTTCGTGGGAATATGTATCAGCGAGTTGCCACCCGGCGGATTGGCCGATTTTATCCACCCCGACGATCACGGAGCGATGCTAGCGGCCTGGTCGCAGGCCGTCGCCACCGGCCAACCTTACGAGATGGAGTTTAGGCTTCGCGGGTCGAACGGCGCATACCGGTGGGTTCATTCGCTGAGTCAGCTCGGACGTGACAGTGAAGGGCGGGCTAGCCGCTGGTACGGATTGCTGCTGGATATCGACGATCGGAAGAATATGGAGGAGGCGCTGCGAAACACGGAGGCACGTCTTTCGCGAGCGACCCAGATTGCGACGGTCGGCGAATTGTCTGCCTCCATCGCGCATGAAATCAACCAGCCGCTAGCAGCCGTGGTAGCGAGCGGTCACGCCTGTCTACGATTTCTTTCGGCCCAGCCACCGAGCTTGGCCAAGGCATACGAGGCCGCCGAAAGTATTGTGCGCGACGGCAAGGAGGCCGCTGAGGTGGTGCGGCGCATCCGCGCGCTTTTCAGGCGGGCTGCGGTGGAGAAAGTCATGCTCAACCTGAACGATGTCATTGGCGAAGTGCTCCGCCTGTTGGGTGGCGAGACAGCCAAAAGGCATGTGGCGGTGGAGACGGAACTAGGGAAGGATCTGCCGCTGGTGCCGGGCGATCGCGTACAACTGCAACAGTTGGTTCTAAATCTGCTCCTCAACGGGATGGAGGCGATGGATCCGGTCCACGATCGTCCCAAGAAACTGCGCGTGTGTTCCAAACAGGACAGTCCTGAAACGGTGCTGGTGGAGGTACGGGATTATGGTGTTGGCGTGGAGAATCCAGACAGAGTCTTCGAAGCCTTCGTCACCACCAAAGAGAACGGCATGGGCATGGGCTTGACGATCTGCCGCTCGATTGTGGAAGCGCACAACGGCCGCCTTTGGGCCGCCGCTGGAGAAGGGCCCGGCGCAACATTCTGTTTCGCTCTTCCCCTAAGGTTGAGCGCCGAGTCATGAACGCGGACAGCCCTATCGTGTTCGTGGTGGACGACGATTATCGCGTGCGCGAGGCTTTATCGCGCCTCATTTCGTCGGTCGGACTTGGAGTGGCCACATTTGGTTCGGCTGCGGAATTCATGGAATCCGAAAAGCCCGATGCCCCCGCATGCCTGGTTTTGGATTTGCAACTTCCAGGCACCAGCGGCCTCGAACTCCAGCAGCAGTTGGCAGCCGGAGATGCACCACCCATCATTTTTATGACGGGTCATGGGGACATCCCTTCTACGGTGCGCGCTATGAAGGCCGGGGCGATTGAGTTCTTGTCGAAGCCGTTCGGCGAGCAGGAGTTGCTACAGGCAATTGACGCTGCAATTATCCTTGATCGCGAAACGCGACGAAAGAGATCCGAGCTGTCCGAGTTGCAGAAGCGCTACGCTCTTCTCACGCCTCGCGAGCGGGAAGTCCTCACCTTTGTGGTCGCTGGTTTCGCGAACAAACAAGCGGCCAGTGACCTTGGCATCGCCGAGAATACTATTGGGGTACATCGGGGACAGATCATGAAAAAGATGGGCGCACGATCTCTGGCGGAGCTGGTCAGAATGGCCGACAAACTGGGAATCGCCAGCACCAATCCAGCGGGATAAATCTAGCGGGATAAATCCAGCGGCATAAAGGAACATGGAATAGACGCCGTCCACCTTCGCCTCTATCATCGAACTTGGAGATGGCTTTGTGCTGACCGGCGTTACAAAACATGTCGTAGTTGGAGTGGACGACGATTTTCGGATTCGAGAATCCATAGCGCGGCTCGTGGAATCGGCCGGTCACACGCCCGTATTGTTCTCTTCTGCAGAGGCGTTGTTGCAGTCGGGAGCACTTGCCGAGACGGCGTGTCTTATTACCGACGTTCGGATGCCCGGAATGGACGGCCTCGAATTGCAGCGACGCATCAGAATTGAGTATCCCAAGCTGCCGGTGATCTTTGTATCCGGCCACGTTGATGATGAAATTCGACGCCGAGCCCTCGACGGAGGCGCAGTCGATTTTATGTATAAGCCGTTCGATGGCGCGGATTTGTTGCGCGTAATCGATCTGGCACTGAACAGATCTTCAAACGATCCAGTCTAAGGGGTCCGGCAAGGAGTATAACGATGTTTTCCGATTTGATTGGAACAAGCCCTAAATTTCGAGCAGTACTTCATGAGATCGGCATGGTGGCACCGGTGGACAGCGCCGTCCTGGTTCGAGGCGAAACGGGCACCGGCAAGGAGGTAATCGCACAAGCGATTCATGAGGCCAGTCCGCGGCGCCAGAACCGTTTTGTGGCGCTCAACTGCGCAGCGATTCCGGGCGCTTTGCTGGAGAGCGAACTCTTTGGCCATGAACGCGGCGCCTTCACGGGTGCAGTCGCTCAGACCATCGGACGCTTTCAAGCGGCTGACCGCGGAACACTGTTTCTGGATGAAATCGGCGATCTTCCTCTCGAGTTGCAACCAAAACTTCTGCGCGTTCTTCAGGAAAAACAGTTTGAGCGCTTGGGCGGCGGCCGCACCTTTCAAGTCGATGTGCGGGTCATCGCAGCCACCAACCAGGACCTGTGGCGTATGGTACAGGAGCGGAAGTTCCGCGCTGACCTTTACTACCGGCTAAATGTCTTTCCGATCACGCTGCCCCCATTGCGAGAACGGGAAGACGATATCCCGCTGTTGATAGAACATTTCGTCCAAACTTTTGCTAAGCGACAAGGCAAGTCGATCGATCGCATCCCGAATCAGGTTATGGAGGTTCTGAAACACCATCATTGGCCGGGCAATATCCGAGAGCTACAAAATGTCATAGAACGGGCCGTGATCATGACGACGGGCTCCGTGTTAAACCCGCAAACGACGGAGCTCATGACACAGGACGTGGGATCCATGCCAATCAGGACGCTCGCCGACGCCGAGCGGGCACACATTACGGCGGCGCTTCGTGAAACCAATTGGGTGGTCGGCGGACGGCGCGGAGCTGCCGCCCGACTTGGACTGGCCAGGACGACCCTCATCACCATGATGCAGCGACACGGAATCTCCCGCGAGACGTTGGGGCAGCGAGCAGAACAGCCGGATCGACCATTCGTGACAGTGCCGAACGGGCATTCGCATGTTTTGCACGACGTCGCTGGGGATGACCGTGTTTACGACCATTCGCAATTCCCGTTTGAAGAACGGCTCACCGGCTAATCTCCGACGAATGGAAGTGGCACTAGGACGAACCCGGGATCTTCTTGAGTCAGGGCCTTTCCGCGACGCGGCAAGGAGATCGGAAAGCTTCAAAACCTACGCATAGGCGGCCAGCATTCGCCCCTCGCGACCGTACGCGGCGTAATTGCTTAGCGACAGTGGCACATTCCTCATCGACGAAAGTTGGCTAAAATGTACGTCAGCGGTCTCTTCGACCGGCAGGGTGATCTCTCGTCGTTGGCAGGCTGCGAGGTAGAAATATCGTAAATTATCAAGCTAGATTGGGAGAGCGCCATCGTCAGCATTTACAGAATCCTCTGGCGCGGTTACGAAGCTAGCTCTGCATTCCGCGACAAACGCTTGAGTCGGAGTTTACAAGCTTCGCCGCAACAAATACGGACTCAAAGGGCAATCGGCCACGTAGACCCGACACTGCGAACAGAAATTGTCAGCGCGTAACGCATTCTCGGAGGGAAGAATATGTCGAATCGGGTCCGTACATTGTTGGGTCTCTCCGTCCGCTTCTTCATCAGTATGATATTTGTGAGCCACGCGTTTGCGCAGTCCACGTTCGGCACTTTTGTGGGCACCGTCAAAGATCCATCGGGAAGAGTTGTTTTGAGGTGCATAGTCACAATAACCAACAATGGAACGTCGGCGAAGCGCTCCACTTATACCGACAAGGAAGGAGACTATGTTGTGGTGAATCTGGAACCAGGAACCTATCAGATCCTGATGCAGGCGCCAGGCTTTCAGCCGACCACCTTCCCAAGTATCGACTTGCTGTCGCGCCAGACAATTCGGACTGACGGCACCCTCGCTTTGGCAGGGCAGTCAGCGTCGGTAACCGTGAATGCGGAGGTTGAGTCCGTAATTACAACGGAAGTCTCAAACATCGCGGAAACCAAGCTCGGCCGCGAGCTGAACGACCTCCCCGTCGCCATCGCTTCGCGCGGTCTGGGCTCTACGAGCGCGATCACGACCCTCACCACGCAGGCCGGCGTACAAACCGACAATTCCGGCAATCTCTCAGTCGCTGGTTCCAAACCCAGTATGCTCTCTGTGAGCATCGACGGCATTAGCACCATGAGTCCGCGAAGTAGTGCGCCTATCGCTGAACTGTTTCCTTCTTTCGGCGGCATTGCTGAAATCCGCGTCAGTGAAGTCAATAACGTAGCCGAGTATGGCGGTGTCAGCGACATTACCACCGTCTCAAAGAGCGGGTCGAACGTCATGCAAGGCGGGTTTTTCGAGAATCTGCAGAATACGGCCTTGGACGCCCGGAACCCGTTCAGCGCTAGAGTCACGCAGGTCAACATGAATGATTTCGGCGGATATCTAGGCGGCCCCGCGCTGATTCCGCACGTTTACAACGGCAAGAATAAGACCTTCTTCTTTTTCGACTATGAAGGACTGAAACTGCCGCGCCAACAGTTCGTTGATGAGAGCGTTCCCTCACTGGCGTTGCGAAACGGTGATCTCTCCGTCTATCCGGGTCTGATTAAGGATCTGTCGGGCTCGCCTCTTCCCGGGAATCAGGTCCCGCAAAGCGAGATCTCTCCGGTGGCCAAGGCCGTATTGCAGTACTTGTTCCCGCTGCCCAACCTCGGAGTCCCAAACGCGATTATTAACAACTTCGCCGTTAACTTCCCGACTCCAATCTCGAGCAATCAGGAAGACTTGCGCTTCGATCAGAACATCAGTTCGCGTCAGACAATGTTCTTCCGTGCGACGTATAAGACCCGTGACATCACAAATGCCCCTTTGTCCACCGGAACCATTCTTGCCGGTGGCCTGCATCAACCGGAAACCGACTACGCCTTTACCCTGGCGCACAATTTCATCATCACCCCTAATATGGTGAACGAACTACGCCTCGGCGTTAGCGCCACCACTGTGAACACAAGCGACAGTGCGAATGCGCCGCTTCTGACGAGAGAGATCGGTATCGCGCTGCCGCAGCCGCCCATCGGCAATATTACCCCTACTTTCTCCGTCAACGGTTTTCAAGGCACTGGCTCCACGCGGTCGGGAATAAATGTGGGGAAGACCCAGCAACTCATCGATAACATGACTTGGACTCGCGGCTCACATACGCTAAAGTTCGGCGGCGATATACGCAAATTAGGGTCCTATCTTAGCAACGGAATGGACGCCCAGCGTGCGGGTGAATATACCTTCAATGGATCGGTCACCAACTCCATCATTGGCAATCCTTACGCCGCGTTTCTCCTAGGTGTGCCGGACGAGACTCAGGTTTCCGTCACCGATCTGGGTCTGGCAAGCAGCGACGTCAATTCGTATGCCACCCATTATGCCGCGTTCGCGCAGGACGACTGGAAGGTGAGTCCACGACTTACTCTTAACTACGGAGTTCGTTGGGAATATCATCCGGCATTCAAAGATCATCTCTATAACATCGGTATCTTCATTCCGGATGTTTATTCCGTCATCGACGGCGTTTCGGTTCACGGCGAAGTGGCAATGCCCGACCAGGGCTACTATCTGAAAAGTAGTCTTTTTCAGGAATCCATTGCCCCGACGCCGGTTATAACGACTTCGCAGGCGGGACTGCCCGCAAACCTCCATTATGCGGACAAGCGGGAATTTGCTCCCCGTGGCGGTTTCGTATACCGGGCCACAGCGGATGGCAAGGCCGTGATTCGAGGCGGTGTTGGCAAATTCATCGAGCCGGAGATGGCTACGCTTGTTGACTCGGCCGGGGCCGTTCCGGAGAGCTACGTTGGCAACTTCACGAATACGCTGGTCAACGGAAAGCCCACTCTCACCTTGGCAAGCCCGTTCCCCGCCAATCTTGTGCAGCCCGGCAGTCAGATCTTCTCGACGAACACCGCCATCCACTATTCGGACCCGTATGTGCTGCAGTGGAACTTCACAATTGAACGTGATCTGGGTTTCAACACGGGTCTTAGACTTTCTTATGACGGGAGCCATGGCTACAATCTCGGCTACGAGGCGAATATTGCCCAAATTCCGGCCAATAAGGTCGGCTATGCAACCGCCAAGGCCGTGGGAGCCTCACCTTACCCGCTGTGGGACTCGCTCAACACCTATTTGCAAGGCGCCCGCAGCAACTACGATGCCGTGACCATCGAGGGCACTAAACGCCTGTCGAACGGATTGCAGTTCTCCGGCAGCTATACCTATGCCAAGAGTCTTTCCAATGGACAGGGTTACGACCCCACCGCCTTTGCGTCGGAGGGCGGGGGGCAAGTGACCGATGCGTACAACATCAATCTGGACTACGGCAACGTCAGCTTTACACACCGGGATCGCTTGTTGGCGACAGCGCTCTATGAGTTGCCCTTTGGCGCGAAAAGAATGTTTCTCGGCAGCGCCAACAAATTTCTAGATGTCGTCGTTGGCGGATGGGAACTGGCCGGTTACTTTTTGGCTCAGACCGGCCCATTTCTGACGGTAGTCGTGGCCGGTGCGGATCCTGAGGGCGATGGATTCCCGACCGTCGCAGGCAACGGCCGTGCCGACATCGTCTCCGGCGTCAACGTCGTTCCAGCTAATCAAAGCATCAATAACTGGATCAACACCGTGGCTTTCGCGACCCCCCCAAACAACATCGGCCGCGGTCCGACATCACCGGTCGGATCGGTAGCCGGCCCCGGAACCCAGTCGCTGTCACTCTCCCTTTTCAAAGCGTTCTTAGTGCATGAAGGAGTCAGGTTTCAGATCGGCGCCGCGGCCGCAAATGCACTGAATCATCCAAACTACACTACCCCGAATCTGACATACGGGACGGCAGCATTCGGCACTATCACCAACGTACAAACGCAGGAAAACGGCGGACCGAGGTCCCTGCAGGTGACTGCTCGCGTCACGTTCTGACTTAAATAGGGCTGCTTCGGAACGTAGGAGATGAGCTCCGAGCACACAACGACTCGCTTGAGAGCGAATCGGCGACTACTGGCCTGCTGTGCACCGGCCATGAGGCGTAATCGATAATTTCCGAGGTGACTTTCGACCAAGCGGAACCTTCCTTCGAAGTTTCGAGATTCGGTTATACAGGGCGCATTGCTGCCGTTAGACTGATCGCCACTCCTTCGTCCCAACGGGTTCAC
>Ga0302319_10019000_pt1 | contig 12498 bp, 13 predicted proteins | sample Bog_T0_2_FD_203319 | JGI IMG/M metagenome (GOLD analysis project Ga0302319, IMG submission 203319) | Peat permafrost microbial communities from Stordalen Mire near Abisko, Sweden - Bog_T0_2 | ecosystem: Environmental > Terrestrial > Soil > Wetlands > Peat | place: Sweden: Abisko, Stordalen Mire... | reverse complement strand
CCGCCCTGTACGGCAACCGTCCCGCCGCCATCCGCTACCCGAGGGGTTGCGCCAGCGGCGTACCGCTCCAGGAGCCGGTCGTCGCCCTGCCCATCGGCCAGGGGGAACTGCTGCGGGAGGGGAGCGATCTGCTGCTGGTCGCCATCGGCACCATGGTGGCGGCCGCCCAGGCCATCGCCGGGCGGTTGGCGGCGGAAGGCCTTTCCTGCGCCGTGATCAACGCCCGCTTCATCAAGCCCCTGGACCGGGACCTGATCTCCCGCTGGGCTCGGTCGACCCGGAAGGTGGTGGCCCTGGAGGAAGGTTGCGCCCCCGGGGGGTTCACCTCGGCCGTGGCCGAACTGCTGGCGGACGAGCGGATCGCCCGTCCCCTGCTTCGCTGCGCCGTGCCCGACCACATCGTCCACCATGGCGACCAGACCCGCCTCATGGACGAAGAGGGCCTGAGCGTGGAGGCCCTCCTGAACCGCATCCGCTCCTTCGCCAGGGAGGCCGGAAGTCCGTCCGCTTAGGGATACAGGTTCCGTGCCGGCCTCTGGACCGCCGCAGGTTGAACCTTTCTGCCCGTTCCAGCATTCCCTGCCGGCGGGATCGATCGGTCGGGTCCCCGGGATTGGCGCCGACCCAGCGCTACCCGGAACAACCTAGACCGGACTCAACACCTGGCGGAGGTCGCACTTGAGACGCTCCAGGTCCGCTTCGCTGAGGTTCAGGGGCACCTGCTGCTTGACTTCGTCGCGCCGGTAGAAGGCGATCCGCTTCACTTCCACCCGGTCCTTTCCAATACAAATCTCATTGAACTGGATCTGGGTATCGTCCTTGTAGGGGGGCAGGCTCCGCAACTGGATGTACATCGCCCGGCGATCGTGATCTACGATCTCCAGGTGTTCATCCAGGTAGGTGACCTGCCGGCTCAAGGTCTCCGCCCGCAATTTCAGTTTAGCGAAGGTCTGCTTCTTGGCGGAAAGCCATTCCAGGGAGATCTCCCCCAGCTCGATGCTGGCCCCGGTCCGGCGCAGGGCGCCGTGCATCATGCCGTCCAACAGGGGATCTCCGTCCCGGAACGGCTCGAACCCCTGGAAATCACCAGGAAGAACGGCGTCATCGTAGCGTTTGGCTTTCCTGGAGAGTTTCATCGCACCGGTCCGGCCTGAAAAAAGACAGCACCCCATGAACCGACATGGGATTTTTTACCGATCTCCCTGCGGATAACCCGACACTTTTGGCCTACCGCCGAAGATCCAGAATGATACCTGCCGAAAGTATCGGGCAAATTCGTCCCCGTGTCGACAGGAGGCTATGGGATCTTGGGCCAGCGGGGCTTGTAGAACATGCGGTCCAGGCTCCGGGAATAGGGGGTCCAGGTTCCGGTGCCGGCATCGTCCCGGATGCTTCGGAACATGGCCTCAAGCTTTCCGTCCAGATCATCCAGATAGTGGACCAGGAGAGCCTCGGGAGTCTTGGGCAGCACGGGAGAGCCGTATTCCAGCTTGCCGTGGTGGCTGAGCACGATATGCAGGATCAGCAGCCGCAACTCCTCGGGGAAGTCCGGAATCCGAGCCACGGCCTGGTTGATCCAATCGGCCTCCATGGAGATGTGGCCGATCAGATTGCCGGCGTCGGAGTAGCTGAAACTGCGGTGATAGGTCAACTCGGCGGTCTTGCCCACATCGTGCAGCAGGACGCCCGCCAACACCAGGTCCCGGTTCATTTCCCCGTAATGGGCACAGGCCTTTTCGGCCATGTCCAACACCGAAAGGGTGTGCTCCAGCAGGCCGCCCAGGTATACGTGGTGGAGGCTCTTGGCGGCGGGGGCCTTGCAGAACGCCTCGCGCAGCAGAGGGTCCTCGACGAACAGGAGCTCCAGCAGCCTGCGGATCCAGGGATCCCCCACCCCGGCCACGGCGGCGTCCAGTTCCAGAATCATCGCTTCCAGGGGCCGCTGGCTGGTGGGAAAGAAACGGGAGAAATCACCGATCTCGTGGTCCTCGGCGTAGCGCAGCTTGTCCAGCCGCAGCTGGGTCCGGCCATTGTAATTGGAAATCTGGCCCTTGACCCTGAGGAAGGCGTCCGCAGCCACCTTGTCCATATCGCCTTCAATGGCCCGCAGGTCCCACAGGAAGGCTTTCAGATCGCCGGAGGCGTCGGCCAGCTTCAGTTCCAGATACTCGGAACCCTTGGCGGAGGTCTTGAAGGCCACCTCCTGGGCGAGCAGGAAGCCGGCGAAGGCATCCCCTTCCTTCAGGGAACGAAGTTCGGGCTGTTCGGCCATGGTCATGCTGCTCCTGGCGGGTCGTATAGGGTCAGTGATTGGTGGGGATCTTGGATCTGGGCGCCATGGGATCCACCGTAAGGGGCTCCTCCAGGGGCGCCCGCTTCTCCTCCAGTATCTCGATGAAGGACCATTGGTCCCCCCTGGGAACGGCCCCTTCGGGCAGATTCAGCACCCGGGCCCGGATGATCCGATTGTAGAGGGGAAACAGGAGTTCGTCCCCCAGGCGCACCTCGTGGCTCGCCTTTCTAGGGGTTCCGTTCACCCGGACCATCCCCTCCTCGCAAAGTTCCCTCGCCAGCTCCCGCCGCTTGACCAGGTGGGTCTTCTTCAGGAACAGGTCCAGACGCACGCTCACCCTTTCAGAATCGTTTCCTTGGGTACCATATAACGAATGTTCGCCCGGATCCGCAAAGATTGGATATAGGTCTCGATGGCATTCTGGGCCTTGGGCTCCTGCAGCTTCTCCAGGATCGAGGCCCGCACGTCCAGGAAAGGCTTGGTCTTGTCCAGTTCCGCCTCGGTGAGCTGGGCCAGGTAGATGTCGGTTCCGGTTTCCACCGGCGCCGTTACCTGGCCAGGCTTGACCGCCAACACGGCCTCTTCCAGGTCCTGGCGCAGCACGCCCTTGTCCAGCCAACCCAGATCCCCGCCCGTGCTCCGGCTCGGAGCCGTGGAGTACTGTTTGACCAGATCCTCAAAGGAAGTGCCCTTCTTGATCTGTTCCTGGATCTCCGCCAGCTTGGTCTTGGTGTCCTCCTGCTCCTCGGGGCTGACCCCCTTGGGCAGGACCAGTTCCCGGATGCGGAACCGGCTGGGCTGCTTGTAATCGGCCTGGTGCTCTTCGTAGTAAGCCCTCAGTTCCTGGTCTTCCACCGCGATCCGGGAGAACACCTCCCGCCGCAGGACCTCCTGTTTCACCATGTCCGCCTTGGTCCGGACCAGATAGGTCTGGAGCCCGATGCCCAGGCTGCCCTTGAGCGCCCGCTCGAAATCGGCATCGCTGGTGAAATTGTTGGCTTTCTTCAGCCCGTCGACATAGTCGTGCAGGGCTTCGTCCGAAGCCACCACGCCCAGATCGGTGGCCTTGTCGGCGATGACATAGGAATCCACCAGGCCCTGGAGGGTCTTTTCCCGCGCATCGCGCAGCTTGGCATCCAGTTCCTTGCCGGAGAATTCACGGTACAGGGCGGCGGTGCCCTGCTCCACCGCCTGTTGGAAGACTCTCCGGGTGATGATGTGGCCGTTGACCACCACCAGGATCTCCTCCCGCACCTCCCCGGCACAAAGGACCAGGCAAGGGAGGCACAGGGGGGCGAGCCTGCGCAGGTTCACTGGGGCCCCTTCTGGGCAGCCTTGACCCCGACCTTGGCGGGAACGGCGGGGCCGGGCTTGAAGCCGACCTCCTTCTTCACCTTGTCGATATAGACCTTCATCACCGCTTCCTGGCGCTCGGCGCTGGCCAGTTCCTTGGCGGAGTCCTTGGCGGCCTCGAAGGTCTCGGCCACCGCCGGGGTGATCTTCTCCACTTCAATCAGGTGGTAGCCGTACTCGGTCTTGACCGGTTCGCCCACTTTGCCGATCTCCTGGGCACGCACCGCCTTGTCGAACTCGGGGACGAACTTGCCGAAAGCGGTGTCCTCATAGAGGCCGCCCTTGTCCTTGCTGCCGGGGTCGTCGGAGTACTCCTTGGCGGCATCGGCGAAGCTCTTGCCGGCCTTGAGCTCGGCCTGGATCTTGGCCACCTTGGCCTTGGCTTCGTCATCCGTGAGAGGTTTCTTGTCATCGCCCATGGCCTTGGTTCCCACAAGAATGTGGCGGGCGGAGAACATCTCCGGGGTCATGAATTTGTCCGGGTGGGACTGGAAATAAGCCTTCACATCGTCATCGCTGACGTTGAGCTTGGCCTGGAGCGCCGGTCCGTCCTTCTCCAGCAGGGCCTGGATCCGCAGTTGCATCTCCATGATCTTGAGCTTCTTGGCGAACTCGGGGTTCTTCTGCAGGCCCAGCTTCCCGGCCTTGGCCGCCAGGACCTTGAATTCCAGGAACTGAGTCAAATAACGTTCCCTGGCCCCTTCCACGAACTGCAGTTGCAACCGCTGCTGCTCGGTCAGGGTGGTCTCGAGGAACAACTCAAAGTCCGACTGACGGATGGTCTCGATGCCCACCGTGGCCAGGACCGGATCCGGGGCCGGGGCCGACTTCTTGGCGGCAGGGGCGGCCTTGGCCGTAGCGGGAGTCGTGGGCTTCGAGGCCTCGGGAGCGGGGGTCTGGGCAGCCAGGACCAGGGTGGCCGAGGCAAGAATCACGCTGCGGAGCATGGGCATCCTTTTCAGAGGTGAGTCAGTTCAGTTGCGGCGTCCGCCCAGGAGGCGGAGCAGGGAGAGGAAGATGTTGTACAGGCTGACGAAGAGGGAAAGGGCGAAGCCCGCGGGATCGCTGTAGTCCTGGGTCCGCAGCATCGCCGAGGTGTCCCAGAGGATCTTGGCCGAGCAGGCGATCACCATCACCGCCGAAATGAGCAGGCTGAAGGTCTCCATGTGGAGGAAGAGCGCCGCCAGGCTGCCGAGGAACGCCACCCCGATGCCCACGATCACGAAATTGCGCAGGAAGCTGAAGTCCGCCTTGGAGAAGACCGCCACCCCGGTGAGCAGGAGGAAGTCGGCCGCGGTCATGCCGAAAGCGGTCAGCACGATGCCGGGGCCCGAAGTCTGGGACACCATGAGCATGACGATGCCGGCGATGATGCCGCAGAGGAAGGTGAACAGGGTATAAGCGTAACGATTCAAGGGTTTGCGCCGGCTTACGGCACTGGCCCACATCAGCGAGCCGAACTGGGCGATGAACAGCACCCAGACGAAGGCTCGTCCCAGGGTCGGCACCAGGGCATTGGCGACATACGGGGCGCTGAGGGCCCCCACCGCGGCCACGCCGAAGCCGCCCATCAGCCAGAGATAGACATTGCGAACGAACGCGACCCGGTCTTCGGCCTGGGACCGTCCAAAGGGTGTTCTGCCTTCCAAATCGTATTGCATGCTTTCAACCTCGCACATCCCCGCCGATGGGGAATCACCAATCCTAACATTACGAAGCCCAGCTTGCTTCCCGGGGCGCGGATTGCTTTGGGAAAACGGCCGGATGGTGCCCATCCAGAGGGTTTCCAACCGGTTCGGGCGGCGGGGAAGGCGGGCTGGGTCCCGGGCGGGGTGGCAAGGGCAACGGTGGCCTCGCGGCAAAGAAGCAGATGGGACGGATGCCCCTAAAAGGAAATTAATTATAAATCAATTTCCCGGAGTCGCCAACACCCGAAGCTTCAATGTCATGAATATAGTATTAGTATTCCGGGGGAACGACCGCTGATCCGGAGTCGCTCAGCCTTCCATCCGGCCCACGGATTCCCGCAGCTCCCGGATCATGATGCGAAGACCGGGATCGAGGTCGGGTTCGTCCTGGATGAGCGCCCCGAATAGCCGGGCGATGCTGCGGTAATACCAGAGGGTGCCCTCCCGGTCGCCCCGGAACCGCTCAAAGACGCCGGTGCCGTGGTTGCGCAGATCCTTGGCGATGGCCTGGACATTGTGCAGCTTGTCCGCGCAGACCACCCGCAGCACCGGGATGGGCGCCTCCACCAGGTGGGCCATGTAGGCCCGTTTCCGTTCCAGCCAGGGCGCCTTCTCGCCCACGGACTCATCGTCCGTGCAGCTCTTGACGATGGCTGCGACCCCGGGACCGAACTGGGCCTGGATCTCGTCCAGGACCGGCGCGCCGCCGCCGTCCTCCACCGCGTCATGGAGCATTCCGGCGATGACCTCCTCCTCGGATCCGCCCGACTCGCCGACCAGGGAGGCCACGGCCAGCAGGTGGGTGAGGTAGGAAGTGGAAGTGCCCTTGCGCACCTGATCGCCGTGGATCCTGATGGCGAAGGCCACCGCTTCGGCGACCCTGGGCCCGAGGATATGGCCGGGATCCAGCGGAGGCGGAGCGGCCAGCCCCGGGTTCCTGGCGGGCAAGACCCCTTCGTAGGCGCCGATGACACCTTCGAGGGCTAGGGCCATGGCTGGGCGTGAGGGAGAGAGACTTGGTTTTAACATCCTTCCTTCATCCTACCGGAGACCGCCCGGAACCTGTCACATTGAGGCTAAAATGATCCTGAACCGACGGAGAGGCCAACCCATGACCGATGTGACAGTGGAAAAACGAGAATTCAAAAGCGAATTGCAGCAAATTCTCAACTTAATAACTCACTCATTATATTCCCACAAGGAGATTTTTCTCCGGGAGTTGATCAGCAACGCCAGTGACGCCATCGACAAGATCCGGTTCAACTCGCTGCAGAACGAGGAGCTGGTGGAGGGCAACCGGGACTGGAAGATCAAGCTCACCGCCGACAAGGCGGCCGGAACCCTGACGGTGTCCGACAACGGCATCGGCATGAACCGGGAAGCCATCATCGAAAACCTGGGAACCATCGCCCGTTCGGGCACCCGGGCGTTCCTGGACAGCCTGAAGGAGGCCGATGCTGCCGCGAGGCCCGACCTCATCGGCCAGTTCGGGGTAGGTTTCTATTCGGCTTTCATGGTTGCCGATCAGGTGACCGTCCTTTCCCGGGGCGCGGGCGAAACCCAGGGGGTGCGCTGGGTATCCGACGGCCTGGGCGAGTACACCCTCGAGAACGTGGACAAGCCGGGTCGCGGCACCGATGTGATCCTGAAGCTCAAGGAGGGGGAGAAGGAATTCCTCGAACCCTGGAGGCTGCGGAGCATCGTCAAGCAGTTTTCGGACTTCATCGAGCACCCCATCGTCACCGAGGTGGAGCAGACCGGCGAGGGGGACGTCAAAACCATCGCCGAGGAAACCCTGAATTCCCGCAAGGCCCTCTGGCTCCGCAGCAAGACCGATGTCACCGCCGAGGAGCACAACGCCTTCTACCGGCAAATGGCCAACGACTTCGACGACCCGGTCAAGGTGATCCACTACGCGGCCGAGGGGGCGCTGGAGTTCAAGGCCCTGCTCTACATCCCCCGGCATAAGGGACTCGACCTGCAGTTCGCCGAGGCCAAGGTCGGTCCCAAACTCTATGTCAACCGCGTTCAAATCATGGATCATTGCGAGCAATTGCTGCCGCCCTATCTTCGGTTCGTCAAAGGGGTGGTGGACTGCTCGGACCTGCCGCTGAACGTGTCCCGGGAGGTGATCCAGCACAGCCCGCTGCTGGAAAAGATCCAGAAGAGCCTGGTCAAGAACATCCTGCAGGCCCTCGATGACCTGAAGACCAACGACTACGACACCTACACCAGCGTCTTCGCGGATCTGGGCGGGATCCTGAAGGAGGGGCTGGCCCGGGACTGGGATCACCGGACCCAGATCGCCGACCTGCTGCTGTTCCAGAGCCTGCGGACCGAGCCCGGGAAGTTCACCACCCTGGCCCAGTACGCGGAGGCGATGCCTTCCGGCCAGGACGACATCTACTACCTGGCCGGGGAACAGCGCTCGGTGCTGGAGCATTCGCCCTCCCTGGAGTTGTTCCGGCACCGGGGCTGGGACGTGCTGCTGCTCACCGAGCCCATCGATGAGTTCGTCCTGCCGTCCCTGGCCGACTACAAGGGCAAGGCTCTGAAGCCCGCCGACCGCTATGAGCCGGAACTCCCGGCCGAGGACCAGAAGAAGGCCGAGGAAGCCAGCGGCACCTTCCTGCCGCTGCTGCAGGCCCTGAAGAGCGACCTGCCCGAACTCAAGGACATCCGCATCTCCAAGCGATTGAAGGAGAGTGCCGCCTGTCTGGTGGCCGACGAGGGAGCCATGGGCGCGAACATGGAACGCCTGCTCCAGAAGATGGGCCGGGCCGACGCCATGGGCATGGGCGGCCCGGCCCAGCGCATCCTGGAGCTGAATCCCGACCACCCCGCAGTCCAGGCCCTGCTCCAGATCCACCAGGCCGATCCGGCCGATCCGCGGCTGGGCGCCTATGCCCACCTGCTGCATGATCAGGCCGTGCTGGCCGAGGGTTCCAGGGTCGAAGACCCCAGCGCCTTCGCCAAGCGCATCAACGACCTCATCGCCAAGGACGCGGCGAAGCAATAGCACCGTTGGTGCCCTGGTTGGATTGAACGACCGTGCGAGGCACAAGCCCAACCGGAAGGATCCCCCCTGGCCTGCCTTGGAGGCGCCGGGGGGGATCTTTTGTTGGAGGGTCGGGACCGGCTATTCGGCCTCGGGATCCCAGGGGCGGTTCCAGACCAGCCGCTGGGGCATGGGCCGGGAGAAGCCCTCCTGGTGGAAACGGAGGACGATCCGCTTGCGCAATTCCCGGGCCACGGCCCACTGCTGGCCGGGGGCGGTCTTGGTGAGGGTGCGGATGACGCAGCTGACCGGGGTCATGCTCTCGATGCCCAGCACCTCGGTGGGCTCCCGGACCGTCTCCAGCTGGCCGGCCAGTTCCACGCCCAGTTCCCCCAGGACCTTCATGATCCGGACAATGTCCTCGTCCTGGCTCACTTCCACGTCCACCAACGCCTTGGCGAACTCCTTGCTCAGCACCACCACCTCGGAGATGGAGCCGTTGGGGATGTAGTGCGCCCGCCCTTCCATATCCCGGATCATGGTGACCCGGAGGGTCATGCGTTCCACCGTGCCGGTGTGCTTGTCATCCACGGAGATGATGTCGCCCACCCCGAACTGGTTTTCCACCAACAGGAAGAAGCCCCCGATCACGTCCTTGACGATGCTCTGGGAACCGAAGCCCAGGGCGGCGCCGACGATCCCGACCCCGGCGATGAGGGGGCCGACGCTCACGTTGAATTCCTGCAGCATCTCCAGGATGAAGAACGAGATCACCATCACCCGGGCGAAATTCTCCAGGACCGAACCCAGGGTCTTGGCCCGGCGCATGGCCTCCGGGTTGCCTTCCTTGAGCGCCGCCCCCAGGGAGCGGTTCACCGCCTTGTGCACCAGACCCATGGCCCAGAGGATGATGGCGCAGGTGACCACCACGAGGCCCAGCCTTTGCAGCTTCTGCCAGCCGGTCTGGTCGATCCAGGCGGCAAGGGTTCCGATCCGGTCGACGATCACAAGCATCTTCCATTCCCCAGGGAGTCAGGGCGACTCTCGGACATTATGAGTCAAAAGAATGGTTCCCACTTGGCCGGAGCGTGAAGTGCCGCCAGGCGCCCGGCATGTGCGAGCCCACCGAGGCCACCACCGTGGCCGCCAGGTACCACGGCAGCCGCGCCCCGGGGAATGCCTGGCCGAGTCCCAGCAGCCCCAGTTTGAGCAGCAGCGCCAGACCGCTGCCCTGCAGGAGGAAGCCTGGGCCTTTGCGGAAATCAAGGGACGCCAGCACCAGACCGCTGAGGACCGTGACCAGGATGGCCAAGTGCAGGCGCCCGAAACCGGCCCCCAAGGCGACTCCCCCCAGCACCAGCCCCATGGCGGCGATGTGGACGGAGCGCAGCACCACCTGGGCGATCCGGGTTCCGCTGGGGGATTCCCTGGCCGGCCTCAATGGTCCTCCGGCTCGTCGATGAGCTGCAGCAGGATCTCGCCGCCAGCGGGCAGTTCCAGGGTCTCCGGCGGGATCAGCGCCAGGGCGTTGGCCCGCATCATGGAGGACAGCAGGCCGGAGCCCTGGGGCCCGGTGAGCGCAACGGCAATGCGCGGCCCCTCGGCCCGGGCGGTCACCCGCAGGATGTTCAGGCGGCCATCCGCACTGCGCTTGCTCCAGGGCCCATCCAGGACGCCGATCCGCTCCGGCCGGTGCAGGAGGCCGAAGCCCATCATCCGGCGCAGGGCGGGACGGACATAGAGCTCGAACATGAGCATGGCCGCCACCGGATTGCCCGGGATGCCGAACACCAGCTTGCCCCCGAGGGTCCAGAGGCCCAGCGGTCCCCCCGGCTTCTGGGCCACGCGCCAGAACACCTGCTCGGCGCCCATGCGCTCCAGCACCGCCTTGATGCAGTCGAAGTCGCCCACGGAGATCCCGCCGTTGGTGAGCACCAGGTCCGCCCCGGCCAGGGCCTGCTCCAGGGCGGACGCCACCGCCTCGGGGCGATCGGGCACCCGCGCCCAGGCCAGCGCCCGGGCCCCCACCACCCGGACCTGGGCCGACAGGGAGTGGATGTTGGCATCCCGGATCTGCCCGGGCCCGGGTCGCTGGGCTGCGTCCACCAGTTCGTTGCCGGTGGTGATCACGGCCACTACCGGCCGGGGATGTACCGGCACAAGAACGCAACCGATGGCAGCCAGGACGCCGATCTCGGCAGGGCGCAGGATCCTGCCCCGGGGCACCACCAGCCCTCCGGCCGGGATGTCCTCCCCCGCCAGCCGGATGTGGGCTCCCTGGCGCAAGGGCCCGGCAACCTCCACCCAGCCGGCCGAGGCCGTAACCTCCTCCAGCGGGGCGATGGTATCGGCGCCCGCCGGCAGGGCGCCTCCGGTCATGATGCGATAGACCGCCCCCGGCGCAAGCGGCTCGGCCAAAGGCTGGCCGGCCGGGATCTCCCCCAGCACCGGCAGCCGGACCGGAGCGCCGGCCGCGGCGGCCGCACAATCCAAGGCCCTCAGGGCGAAGCCGTCCATGGCTGAATTGGTGAACGGCGGGACCGGCTCCAGGGCCAGGATGGCTTCGCCCGCCACCAGGCCCTGAGCGTCCGCCAGGGGCACAGGGCGGGGCGGCAGGGGCACGGCCCGGTCCAGGACCATCCGCAGGGCTTCTTGGTAGGTTTGCATCGGCACCGTCCCTTCAATCAACCCTAGGATGGCGGGATTCCGCTTGCCCTTGCCAGGAAAGTGTCCGTTCCTCCGACCGGGGGCCCCTTGAGGTATGCTGATCCTCAAACTGCGAGCGCATATGGATCCCTTGGTCAGGAAAGTCATCCGGATCGGCATCCCCCTGGGGGAGTGTTACGCCATGGGCCCCGGCAAGGCCGACCTGCTGGAGGCCATCCACGAGACCGGCTCCATTTCGGCGGCGGGCCGCAAGCTCGGCATGAGCTACCGGAGGGCCTGGCTGCTGGTGGACGAAATGAACCGCTGCTTCTGCATGCCCCTGGTGGAGGCAAGGCTGGGCGGCGCCGGCGGCGGCGGGGCCAAGGTCACCGAGCTGGGCCGGGAGGCGTTGCGCCGGTACCGGGAACTCCAGGAGCTAGCCTGGGAAGCCGTATGCAAGTCCATCTCGGAATTCCGCCATCTGCTGCGACCAGGCGAAGCCTAATCCAACCAGCACCGTTGTTGCCCTGGTTGGATTGAACGACCGTGCGAGGCACAAGCTGCCGTAGCGGAGTGAGTTCCGCAACGGCGACTAGGAGCCTTCCTTGTGCGCGCTATATTCTTGTGTGACCATCGAATAGGTGGTGCGACATGAGCCTTTGGCGATGAAAACACACGGCAGGTCCCTTTTCGCCCGGGCCATCCTGGCCCTGGGCCTCCTTGGCGCCTCGGCGGCACCGGCAACCGGGGCGGCAAGTCCCCGGAGCATCATCCTGGCCACCACCACCAGCACCCAGGACACCGGCCTCCTGGACGTGCTGGTGCCCATGTTCGAACAGAAGACCGGCATTCCGGTGAAGACCATCGCCGTGGGCTCCGGCCAGGCCTTGGCCATGGGCGAAAAGGGGGAAGCGGATGTCCTCCTCTCCCACTCCCCGGATGCCGAACGGAAGTTCATGGCCGACGGCTTCGGGCTCCGGCGCCGGGTGGTGATGCACAATGACTTCGTCATCCTGGGGCCGCCGGCGGATCCGGCCGGGCTGAAGGGGATCGCCACCGCGCCCGCAGCCTTCCGCCGGATCGCCGCCCAGGGCCTGCTCTGGGTCTCCCGCAGCGACAACTCCGGCACCCACGCCCAGGAGAAGAAACTCTGGAAGGCGGCGGGTATCGATCCCACCGGCGAGAAATGGTACCTGCAGACCGGCCTGGGCATGGCCCAGACCCTCGACGTCGCGGCCGAAAAACGGGGCTACACCCTGTCCGACCGCGGCACCTTCCTGGCCCTGCAGAAGCTGCTGGGCATGGCCATCCTCTGCCAGGGCGATCCCACCCTGCTCAACATCTACCACGTCATCGAACTGGATTCCGCGCGCCTGCCCAAGGTGAACGCCCAGGGTGGCACGGCCTTCGCCGACTTCATGGTCTCCCCGGAAGCCCAGGAGGCAATCCGCACGTTCGGGGTCGAAAAGTACGGCGGCCCTCTGTTTTTTCCAGATGCCGGCAAGCGAGAGGACTAATCT
>Ga0302319_10018998_pt1 | contig 12499 bp, 11 predicted proteins | sample Bog_T0_2_FD_203319 | JGI IMG/M metagenome (GOLD analysis project Ga0302319, IMG submission 203319) | Peat permafrost microbial communities from Stordalen Mire near Abisko, Sweden - Bog_T0_2 | ecosystem: Environmental > Terrestrial > Soil > Wetlands > Peat | place: Sweden: Abisko, Stordalen Mire... | reverse complement strand
CAGGAATTCTACGGGCACGATCATCCCGCGCCCGAGCTGCTGGCCAAGGCCGTTTATGGCCTGCCCGAAGTTTACCGGGAACAGATCGCCAAATCATTGCTGATCGCGTCGCCCGGCTGTTATCCCACGAGCATTTTGTTGCCTCTCATTCCGTTGCTGAAGGCCGGACTCATTAAACCCGCCGGCATCATCGCCGATTCCCTCAGCGGCGTTAGCGGCGCCGGCCGGAAGGCGGAAATCGACTATTTGTTCTGCGAGTGCAACGAAAGCGTCCGGCCTTATGGCGTGCCGAAGCATCGGCATATTTCCGAGATTGAAGAACAACTCTCGCTGGCCGCCCAAACGAAGGTCATCATCCAGTTCACCCCGCACCTGATTCCCGTGAATCGCGGCATCCTGACCACTCTTTACCTGGCGCCGACCGATCATTTCGCCGATGCTGCCGGTGCCGCCAAGCTGTCCGCTCAAGTTGCGGAAACCTACCAGACGGCTTACGGCAACGAACCCTTCGTCCGCCTGCTCGAAGGCAAGGCGTTGCCCGACACCAAAAACGTCGTCGGCACGAACGTTTGCGAAATCGCCTGGCGTATTGATCCGCGCACCGGAAGGCTCATTGTCATGAGCGCGGAAGACAACCTCGTCAAAGGCGCCAGCGGTCAGGCCGTGCAAAGCATGAATATCCTCTGCCAGTGGCCCGAGACCGCCGGTCTGGTTTGATTCCGCATGCGCGACACCGCCGTCAATCCCGCCCCAAAAACGTTGTATTGGGATGCCGCTGCCTATGCGGCCAATTCCGAAATTCAACTCTCTTGGGCGCGCGAATTGATTGAACGGTTGAACCTGCAGGGTCACGAGCGGGTAATGGATGTCGGTTGCGGCGATGGTAAAATCAGCGCCGAGATCGCCGCCCGGTTACCTAACGGATCCGTGACGGGCGTCGACATCTCGCCACAGATGGTCGAGTTTGCGCGCGCCCATCATCGTGGCGGCACGGTTAAAAACCTGCAATTTAAAGTAATGGACGCCCGCGCCTTACAATCCCCGCAACCGGTCGATTTCATCTTCTCCAACGCCGCGCTGCATTGGGTGAACGATCATGAAAAATTCTTGCGGGGCGCCAGTGCGATATTAAAAACCGGCGGTCGTCTGGTGGTATCCTGCGGCGGCAAAGGCAATGCCCACGATGTGTTCCTCGCCATGCGCCCCATCCTGCGCCGGAAACAGTGGCGCGAATTTTTTCGTGACCTCGCGATGCCGTATTTCTTTTTCCCACTGGCGAACTATCAAAACTGGCTTAAGCCCGCAGATTTTCAGATCCAGCGTTTGGAGCTGCTTCCTGTCGATACGGCGTATGAGGGAACAACCGGTTTTGCCAATTGGTTGCGGACCACCTGGCTCCCCTATGTCCAATGCGTTCCCGCAGGATTGCGCGACGAATTCATACAGGCGGTCGCCGGGAATTTTATCGAGAAGCATCCACTGGATGCCGTCGGAAACGTCCACGTGCGCATGGTTCGCCTGGAAATCGAAGCTGTTAAAACCAATCCGCCAGTCGATTAAATGAACCGCCCATGAAGCCGCTGGTCTTTGCTCTCGGTTTTGTGTTTGCGTGCGGCGGTCTGAGCGCGCAAACGAATGTCTGGCAGCCGTCCCCGGGACATATTCAGCTGCCGATATGGCCGGGAGCCGTTCCCGATGCGCAGCCGATGGCGGGGCCGGAGATCGCCAAGACGGCAACGAACCAACTGATCGCTGGGAAACCCGTGATTTTCGTAGACCGGGTCTCACAGCCGACCATGACGGTCTATTCGCCAATCGGAACGAATACCCGCGTTGCGGTAGTCGTGTTTCCCGGTGGGGGCTATAATGAACTAGCGATTGATCTCGAAGGCACGGAGATTTGCGATTGGCTGACCTCCCGGGGTATCACCGCGGTTCTCTTGAAATATCGTGTGCCGACCCGGAGCCCAAAGGCGTTTGGGGAATCGCTGCCGGCGTTGGAGGATGCGCAACGAACATTGGGATTGGTTCGCTTTCACGCCGCGGAGTGGCAGATTGATCCGCACAAGATTGGTGTGATCGGCTTTTCGGCGGGGGGACATCTGGTGACGGCAACGAGCACGCACTATGACCAGCGTTCGTATCCGGCGGTTGATGCGGCGGACAGAGAAAGTTGCCGCCCGGATTTTGCGATCGCGTGTTATCCGGGACATTTGTGGGACTACGATGAAGATTTTAATTTGAATCCAAATGTTCCGGTTACCACCAACACGCCGCCTACGTTTTTGGTGCAGGCGGAAGATGACCATGTGGACGGCGTCGAACAGTCGCTGGTTTATTTCATTGGGCTAAAGAAAGCCGGAGTTCCGGTGGAGATGCACTTATACGCGCAGGGCGGACATGCATTTGGACTGCGGCGCTCAAAGTTTCCGATTACGGAATGGCCGCAATTGGTGGAAAAGTGGCTGGGAACGATCGGCGTAATTTCGAAATAGCGGATCTTTCCTGTTGATCAAGCATACGGCGAGTGAAGTTTCTCGAAAAAACCTCGCGGATTAATCCTAAAACCAGATCAAATCGTGGAGGATGTCCTGCCAACGGCGGATAATTCCCCCTCTCCGCGTCGCTCGGAGCGATGGGGAGAGGGCCGGGGGGAGGTGTGGCAATGCTCGCCAACGGCGACATTTTTGCGCCTAACGGAAACATTTCGCCGATCATTCGTAAAAACGCCCTGGAATAAGATTTGATATTCCTTCGCCCGCACCGCAAATTAATTTTTTAAACATGAGCCAATTCAAGTTCCAGGACGTCAGGGGCGCCATCGTGGCCCCCCAGGGTTTTTTAGCCAGCGGCGTCTTTTGTGACATCAAAAAACTCGGCACCGGCAAAGGTTCCAACAAAGGCCAGAAGCGCGACCTCGCGCTGATCGTCTCGGAAACCCCCGCCACCGTCGCCGGATTGTTCACCACCAATCAAGTGTGCGCGGCCCCCGTAAAAATTTGCGTCGAACGCGTGAAGGGCGGCATCGCCCAAGGCATCGTCGTGAATTCCGGCAATGCCAATGCCTGCACCGGCCGCCAGGGCATGGCCGACGCGCGCGCCATGGTTGCCTTTGTGGAAAAAACGCTGAATCTTTCTCCCGGCCGCATCCTGGTGGGTTCCACGGGCCGCATTGGCGTAACCATGCCCATGCCAAATGTCCGCGCAGGAATTACCGCCGCGGCCGAAGGGCTGGGTTTTACCGAAGAGCACGCAGACCAATCGGTGGAAGCCATCATGACCAGCGACACCCGACCGAAACAGGTGGCCATAGAATTTAAAATTGGCCGAACCGTGGTCCGCATTGGCGGCATGTGTAAGGGCGCCGGCATGATTCATCCCGGCATGTCGCCCACGGGCAAACGTCCCGCTGTCCTTCCGCACGGCGGACTCCACGCCACCATGCTGTGCTTCATCACCACCGACATTGCAGTCGATGCCAAGCCCCTGCAAAAGGCCCTGAATGAAGCCGTGGCCAACAGTTTTAATCGCATTACGGTCGATAGCGACATGAGCACCAACGACACCGTGCTCGTACTGGCCAACGGTCTAGCCGGAAATAAAAAATTCTCCGCCCAGAGCGCGGAATTCCAGGTCTTTCAAGCCGCGTTGAACCATGTCTGCCTCGAACTCGCCCGGAAGATCGTCCGGGACGGCGAAGGCGTGCATCGCGTTGTCACGGTGCGCGTCAGCGGCGCAAAAACCATTCAAGATGCCGATGCCGCCGCGCGCTCCGTTGCCAACAGTCCGCTGGTCAAGACCAGCTGGCATGGCGGCGATCCCAATTGGGGACGGATCATCGATGCCATTGGTTATTCGGCCGCCACCGTGGTCGAGGAGAAAATTGACATTGGCTACAGCGCCAACAGCAGCAAAAAAATTCTCTGGAGCCTCAAGCGCGGCCAACCCACCAAGGCCACGTTCAAGGATCTGTGCGCCGCCGTCGCTGCCGCCGAATTTGAACTGCACATCCAGCTCAATCTGGGCAAGGCGGGCGCAGTAATGTACGCCGCCGATTTGACCGAAGCCTATGTCGATTTCAACAAGGGCGACATTGGCGATCCCGCCGCGCTCGGCGGTTAACGAACCAAAGACTCCAACAAGGACCTGACTTATGCCTGACGAAATTTTTGATGTGGTCAACGAAAACGACGAGGTCATCGGTCAGCAGACGCGAAAGGAAGTTCACCGCCAGGGCCTGCGGCATCGCGCGGTGCACGTTCTGGTGTTCAATCAGCGCGGCCAGCTCTTTTTACAAAAGCGTTCGCTGCTCAAGGATACCGCCGCCGGCAAATGGGATTCGTCCTCCTCCGGCCATCTGGACACGGGCGAAGATTATGACCAGTGCGCGATCCGGGAGCTGCGGGAAGAAATCGGGTTGATCATTACTGCCGCTCCGGAAAAACTGTTCAAGATCAATGCCCGCCCCGAAACCGGCTGCGAATTCTGCTGGGTTTACCGGTGCCACAGCGAAGGGCCCTTCGTGTTGCATCCGGAGGAAATCGAAACTGGCAATTGGTTCACCCCCGACGCGATCTCCCGTTGGATGAACGACAAGCCGGAGGATTTCGCCAGCGCCTTCGCCCTGATCTGGCAGATGTGCGTGGCCAAAGGGCTCGCTGGATAAAAGGCCAGATTCCCCAACGCGACAAGTAGTCAAATTCACCATCTCTGCCGCGGTCCGCACCTCCCTACTCACTGGGTCCGCCGCTGCCACCCGCTTGTTTGATAATTTCGATCAGCGGCAAAAACATCGCAATGACAATGCTGCCCACGAGCACTGCCAGAAAAATAATCATGATCGGTTCCAACAGCGACGTCATCGCCGCCACCGCGTTATCCACCTCCTCGTCATAATTGTCAGCGACCCGCAACAGCATTTCCGGCAACGCACCGGTCTGTTCCCCCACATCCACCATCCCCACCACCATCGGCGGAAACACTTTGGCGCTTTCCAGCGGCGCGGTGATCGTCTCGCCTTCCTTGACACTGGCATGAATTCTATCGACGGCGTTGGCGACGACGACGTTGCCGGCTGTCTCTTTGACAATGGCCAGCGCCTGCAATATGGGAACCCCGCTGCTGGCCAAGGTCCCCAGCGTCCGGCAGAACCGGGAAACGGCGATCTTTCGGACCACCGGCCCGATCGCAGGCAGCCTGAGCTTCGTTTTATCCCAAGCCAGCCTCCCCGGCTTCGTTTTGAGCGCCAGTAGAAACAGAATCACGAGACTCGCCATCGCAAAAACGGTGGGAAAGATATTCAAGCGGATGGTGTCGCTAATACCCAGCACGAACAAGGTAAAGGCCGGCATTTTTATGCCCATGCCGGAAAAAACCTCCTTGAAATTCGGGATGACGTACAAAATTAGCAGCGCCAGAATCCCCATCGCCACGACCAACACAGCTATCGGATAAAACATCGCCGCTTTGACCTTCCCCCGAATCTTCTGGGCCTTTTCGGAGAACTCCGCCAACCGCTTCAGCACCACGTCCAACACGCCCCCGATCTCGCCCGCCTTCACCATGTTAACAAAAAGCCGATTGAAAATTTTCGGATGTTGCGCGAGCGCCTCCGAAAGAGTGCTGCCGCCTTCGATGCTCACCGATAATTGCCCGAGCGCCCCCTGCAACGTCCGGTTGCTTTCCTGCTTTTCCAGGATACTCCACCGTGCCCGAGAACTCTTTCCCCGTGGCATCCAAGGCCGAGTAGATATAGGTGCTCATAATAACCCGTGCTCCAAGCTTTTGCTTATGTTTTACCGTAGCCAAACCTAAACCATTTTATCTTCGTACTCGTTTAAATAGACAATGCACTGGGTCAATGCTCACGGACTGATATTCTAGAACCACGAAGATTTCACCAGCGCCTTCGCCCTCTTCTGGCAGAAGTATGTGACCAAAGTGTGCGCTACATAAATCACCCGGCCGGCGGTCACCTACGGTCATCGTCAAGTGTCTTGGACTGCGGCGGCGCTCCGCCGCTTTTGAATGACCAGCGACTGAGTAACGCAACAGTGATGCCGTTAAGCATTCGCTGGCCCCAATGCATGAGCTCCCTGACCACTGACGGCCGATCCGAACAAAAAACCAAATAGTTCCGCTGCCGCTGTTTCTTCTCCGGAGGACAAAGGCCACGCTGAGGTCGAGCAAAGATTTACGCCACAGCGCCAATATTTTTCTCCATCCGCCGATTTTCACCCCAGATCCGCCCCGTCAAAACCGCGCGGTTGCGCCTTTACTTGCTCAAAAAATGGAGTAGTTATTTCGGATGAATAATTTTTTAGTTCCCATTGTGGTGGAGCAAACCGGCCGCGGCGAACGCAGTTGGGACATCTACTCCCGGCTCTTGGTTGACCGCATTATTTTCATGGGCACAGGGGTCGATGACAATATTGCGAACATCATCATCGCCCAGTTGCTTTTCTTGCAGATGTCCGATCCCAAAAAAGACATTCATCTTTACATCAATTCCCCCGGCGGCAGTGTCACGGCCGGTCTGGCCATTTATGACACCATGCAGTTCATCACGTGCGACGTGAACACCTACTGCCTCGGCCAGGCCGCGAGCATGGGCGCCGTCCTGTTGACCGCCGGAGCCAAGGGAAAACGCTTTGCCCTGCCGAATGCCCGGATCATGATCCATCAGCCGTGGGGCGGCGTTCAAGGCCAGGCGAGCGATATCAGCATTCAAGCCAAGGAAATCCTCCGGTTGCGCGACCGGCTGAACGAAATCATGGCCAAACACTCCGGTCGCACCATGGATGAAATCACCAGGGACACCGATCGCGACAACTTTATGTCCGCTGAGGAGGCGAAAAAGTACGGTTTAGTGGACCAGGTCGTTCAATCCCGCAAGGAAATCGCCAGTTTGGTCGAAAAAACCTCCGTTATTGTCTAAACTTAAAGCCCGAATCCACCGATTATAGATCAGAATCGGAGAGATTCGCATATTATGGCACGTCCAAGTAATCTGACTATGTGTAGCTTCTGCGGCAAATCGCACGCAGAAGTCCGCAAACTTATATCCGGGCCCGGGGTTTACATCTGTGATAATTGCGTCATTCTTTGTAAAAACGTTCTGGACCGCGAGCTCCAACTCCAAGCCCAGAAGACCGAGCCCAAGTTTTCTGTTCCCAAGCCCGGTCAGATCAAACGACAATTGGACCTGCACTGCATCGGGCAGGACGACGCCAAAAAGACCCTCGCGGTCGCCGTTCATAACCATTACAAACGCATCCAACCGGAATCCGAAGGTGATGTAATGGAATCCGTCCACTCCGGCGTGGAAATTGAGAAAAGCAACATCCTGATGGTCGGCCCCACCGGATCGGGCAAGACATTGTTAGCAAGAACTTTAGCCAAGATTTTAGATGTCCCGTTCGCCATAGCCGATGCCACCACTTTGACCGAAGCCGGTTACGTGGGTGAAGACGTGGAGAACATCATCCTCCGCCTGCTCCAAAACGCCGATTACGACGTCAAACGCGCCCAACGGGGCATCGTTTACATCGATGAAATCGATAAGATTGCCCGCAAAACCGAGAATGTTTCCATCACCCGGGACGTCTCCGGCGAAGGAGTTCAGCAGGCGCTGCTAAAGATTTTGGAAGGAACCGTGTGCAACGTACCGCCTCAGGGTGGTCGCAAGCATCCCCAGCAGGAGTACATCCGCGTCGACACCTCCAACATCCTTTTTATCTGCGGTGGCGCCTTCATCGGATTGGAGAAGAGCATCCAGCGCCGGCTGGGACGTCATACCGTGGGCTTCGGCCTATTGGAAGGATCGCCTAACAGCCATCTCAACGAGCGCAATGAATCGATTCAACTCGTTGAACCGGAAGATCTTCTCAATTTTGGCTTTATTCCCGAATTCATCGGCCGTCTGCCGGTTATCACCACGCTGACCGAGCTCACCGAAGAACAGCTCGTCACAATTTTAGTGGAACCCAAAAACGCCCTCACCAAGCAATTCCGTAAGTTGCTGGCCATGGAAGGCGCCGACTTGGAATTTACGCCCGACGCCCTCCGCGAATTGGCCTCTCAAGCCGTCAAAAAGGGCACCGGAGCACGTGCGTTGCGTGGTTTGATTGAACGCCTCATGCTGGATGTAATGTATGATGTCCCGGATAACGAAGATATCACCCACGTCAAAATCACCCGTCAGGTCGTGATCGGCGAAAGCAAACCGATCATTGGAAAAAAAGAAAAAGCGGCCGCAGCTTAAAATGTTTCCGGTCCGGCTAGGAAATTGTCTTTGGATGGCCGGAACTGTTGAAATTTTAACGTCCCGCGTATAATGGATCGGACGGCCCCAAGAGCCGCCAACGGATCTGGCACCCAAGTTTCTATACGTCAAACCTTGTTGGATGGAGGCAGTGCCAGGTGCCCGCCAATGACCGCCAACGCACTTCCACCTCCCAATAAAGCCATCGTTCTCAGGGTCGGAATTCCGAAGAAAATACCTGATAAATGGGAATTTACCGAATCCGGCGCGTTGAAGCCGTAAACCGCCAACGCACCGCCCAATAGTAATAATGTCATTCCGAGAATCGTTTTCATACCAGCCTCCAGTTTTTAATTTTTAAATCATTCGTTCGGAAGCAACCCAGCCCGGCTGGGTGCCTCACCGATACCCAGAGCTTGGAGAATGCCATTCTCGTTTACGTGGTCTTTTGAAACAAACTGAACCGGATTACGTGCATTTTGCATTATGTGTCCACCAGCGCAGCCGGTTCTGCATTAGTAAACCGGCGCCGCCTTTTGGATCAGGGCCGCCAAAACCTCTTCCAAGGAACGCAAACCTTTCAAGGGTTCAGTCCCAGCCCGTTCAAAATCGATCCAGCCGGAATTGAAGCCATCCAGCATCTCGATTCGCGGTGTTGTGCGATCCTTCGGCGTGCCTTGGTGTTCAAAGACGCTGGCCCAAGCTGAACGCGGAACCGCCCGAACCGCCACGGTTCGCTTTAGTAATTTTGTGAAAACTTCCGCGGCCTCCAAGGGCGAATAACGCCGCGGCCCCTCCAATTCGAGGTATCGATTACCGGTCCAAGTCTGTTGCAGCGTCGCCGCCGCGAGCCGGCCGATATCCTCCGTCGCGACCATGGGAAAGGCACGGTCCACGGGATCCAGGTAAACGTCTATTTCCCCCCGCTCCCATGCCGACCCCACGTCCCACTGGTAATTCTCCATAAACCACGCCGCACGAATGAAGGCATTCGGCACGGGCAATAAACCCATTTCCGCCTCCAAAATGTGGGACTGGGTAATCAACCCGAGTCCGCTTTTCTGGTGAGCTCCCGCGGACGAAAGATAAACCACTTTCCCGGGCCGCGCCGCTGCCAGGGCTCGCCGCAAAACGGCGACAATTGCCCGGGTCTCCGGAAAATCCGGTGCCGGGGCAAAATTCGGGGGCACCATCACAAAGACACCTTCGGCTCCATCAAACGTCTTTGCCAAAGTGGCCTCATCGTTCACATCCGCGGTAACCAGCTCCACTCCCTGCTCCGCCCACCGGGCCGCCTTGGCCCGGTCGCGGACAATACCCCGCACCGATTTGCCGGCCGCCAAGAGTGCCCGTGCGGCTGCGCCACCCACGTTTCCGGTGATTCCAATAATTGCGTACATATCATTTCCTTTCACTTTATGTGAATGATTAGGATGACGTTTCTACAACGAGGTCGCGCATCTCTTTGCGCTCCGGTATTTTCGTTTCCTAAAATGGCCACAGCATCGGAGAACGCGGAAGGGGCGCCCGATAATTTCGGAATAATTTCTCCGGGAAAAACCCCAATTCCTACACCCCAATATCCTCGTTCCACAGTTCCGGGCGCGCGGCAATAAAATCGCGCATCATCTGGATGCATTCCGCGTCCTGCAAAACTTCCACCGTCACGCCTTGGGACCGGACGTACGCCTCCGGGCCCTGAAACGTTTGATTCTCACCCACGATCACGCGCGGAATTTTGTACAGCAACACCGCCCCGCTGCACATCGGACACGGCGAGAGCGTGGAGTACAGCACGCATTCTTGATAGACCGCGGCCGGCAAACGACCGGCATTTTCCAGGCAGTTCATTTCCGCATGATGAATCACGCTGCCATGCTGCACGCGCTGGTTGTGGCCCCGCCCAATGATTTGGCCATTGCGCACCAGCACCGAGCCGATGGGAATCCCGCCGGCCGCCAGCCCTTTGCGGGCTTCTGCAATCGCCGCTTGGAGAAATGGGTCGCTCATAAAATAAAATCACCGGGCAAAAATCTGCCGGATGACATCTTCGATCGGCACCTCCTGAATATCAATATCCGTCACCGGCAATTCATCCAGCAAGGTTTTGCAAACCGCGATCACCCGGTCGCGCTTCACCTTCAGCGTAATCCCCGTGGGCGTCTTTTCCACCACCTCGCCGTATTGCGCCAACTGCCCGGCCGAGTAATGGTCTGTGTGCGCGCATTGGATTGTCACAATCTTGAAATCCGCAAACCGGTCCACAATCTCGCTCAGCTTGCCGTCGAAGAAAATCTTCCCGTGATCAATAATGATCACCCGCTCGCACAGCGCCTGAATATCCGCCATGTAATGGCTGGTCAGCAGAATGGTCGTCTTGTGCGCGGTGTTGTGCGTTCGAATAAATTCCCGCACCGTTTTCTGGGAAATCACGTCGAGCCCGATGGTGGGCTCATCGAGGAAAAGCACTTTCGGCTGGTGCAACAGCGATGCGATCAACTCCAGCTTCATCCGTTCGCCCAGCGACAGCTCGCGGACATTGACGTTCAGCTTGTCCTTCACCATGAGCAACTCCGACAGCTCGCCGACCGTGCGCTCAAACTGGGCGTTCGAAATCCCATAGATTTTCGCATTAAGTTCCAGGGACTCCCGCGCCGGCAAATCCCACCAAAGCTGGTTTTTTTGGCCGAGCAGAAGGGCGAATTGCCGGCGATACGCATCCTGCCGTTCCCAAGGGGTATGCCCCAACACCTTGGCCGTGCCGCTGGTAGGGTAAATCAGGCCCGCCAGCATCTTCAGGGTGGTGGTCTTTCCCGCCCCGTTGGGCCCGAGAAACCCCACCAATTCTCCGGGTTCGATGGAGAAATTGACCTCGTTCACCGCAATCGATTTCTCGTATTGCCGATGGAACAGCCCCTTGACGGTGCCGGCAAAACCCGGCTGCTTTTTATAGGAGCGGAAGGTCTTGGTCAGGCCGTTGACTTGAATGGCTGGCATGGCGAAGAGTATCCACTCGGAAGCGCCTCCGCGCAAACCAATGATTGTCTAAAGGTTCATTGCTTCTCAGTCCAATAAAGGACAAATCTATAAGATGCGGTTCGTCCGCATCACTTCTTGGTACCAGCGAAAGCTCTGTTTGGGCGTGCGCTGCTGAGTCGCGTAGTCGACATGAGTCAGGCCAAAACGCCGGGTGTAGCCCCACGACCATTCAAAGTTGTCCAGCAAACTCCAATGGAAATAACCCTTCAACGGATAGCCTTCGTCGACCGCGCGAAGTGCATTTCGCAAATAGGCGCGCAAATACATCACGCGGCTCAGGTCGAAAATTTCCCCCTTGGCCGTCAGGTCATCTTCGGTGGCGCAGCCGTTTTCCGTGATGAGGATGGGCAGTTCCTTCTTGCCAAGCGCTTCGGAGATCATCCGCACGCCCCAATAAAGGGACTCCGGAACCAGATTGAGCCACGGCATGTGCATCTGCGGATATTCGCGCGGCAACGGCAACAGCTCGTAGCCGCGCTCGTTCCCGGCGGCGCGCACATACGAGCCGGTATAAATATTGTAGCCTAACACGTCGAGCGGTTGGGCGATGATTTTCAGGTCGCCAGCCTGAATTTTGGGTGCGTTGGCGCCCAGTGCTGCCAGCGCCTGCGGATTGTAAGCGCCGGTGAGCGCCGGGACGAGCACCGTGCCGTTGTGTTCCTCGGCGACGAAGGCGCGCCGGGCGGCCGCGATGTTTTCCGGGGTTTCGATGACCGGAATATAGGAATCGAAATTCACCACCAGCGAAACGCTGGCGGGCTTCGGGGTGGCCGCGCGGATCGCCTGGCAACCCAAACCGTGCGCGAGCAAGGCGTGGTGGACCGTCTGCAAGACCTCCTGGCGCGAGGCGACAATGGTGCCCGGCGCGTGTTGCGGCGTCTGGCCGACGCCGTAGCCCATGTAGGTGAAGCAATAAATCTCATTGATCGTCATCCAGTTGGTGACGCGGTCGCCGAGGCGCTTGACGGTTTGGCTGCAATACTCCGCGAAATCGTCCGCCATTTCCCGGCTGCGCCACGAACCGTAACGGTCTTCCAGCGCCTGCGGGCTGTCCCAATGAAACAGGGTCGCGTGCGGCGTGATGCCGTGCGCGAGCAACGCGTCGACGAGACGACGGTAAAAATCCACGCCTTTTTCGTTCACCGCGCCGCGGCCCTCCGGGATCACGCGCGGCCAGGCGATGCTGAAGCGATAATG
>Ga0302319_10018996_pt1 | contig 12500 bp, 5 predicted proteins | sample Bog_T0_2_FD_203319 | JGI IMG/M metagenome (GOLD analysis project Ga0302319, IMG submission 203319) | Peat permafrost microbial communities from Stordalen Mire near Abisko, Sweden - Bog_T0_2 | ecosystem: Environmental > Terrestrial > Soil > Wetlands > Peat | place: Sweden: Abisko, Stordalen Mire... | reverse complement strand
AGCCGAGGGCACGCTGGAGAAGGATACGAATATCCTGGCGCAGGCGCAGATGGATTTGGACCGCTATCGGACGGCGTGGGCGCGCAACGGCATTAACAAGCAATTGCTCGACGATCAGGAAAAGATTGTTCTGCAGGATCAGGGGACGGTGAAGAACGATCAGGGCACTGTCGATTATGACCAGGTTCAACTGAGTTACTGCCACATAACCTCGCCTATCGCCGGCCAGGTTGGTCTTCGTCTTGTGGACCCCGGCAACGTGGTGCAGGCGGGTTCAACCAGCCCGCTGGTCGTCATTACCCAGATGCAGCCGACCACGGTGATTTTCATTTTGGATGAAGACAGCCTGGGGCAGGTGCAGACGCAGATGCGGAAGACGCACACGCTGCCTGTTGAAGCCTGGGATCGCAATTCTACCAACAAGCTGGCCGACGGTAAGCTGCAAACCATAAATAACCAGATTGACACGACCACCGGCACGGTGAAGTTGCGCGCCGGATTCGATAACAAAAACGGCGCACTCTTTCCGAACCAGTTTGTGAACACGCGCCTACTGGTGAACACACTCAAGGGGGTTACGCTTATTCCCACAGGCGCCGTTCAACACAATGGCCAGGTTGCTTTTGTTTATGTGATTCACGTGACCGACCAGAAGAAGGGGACAGGTACAGCAGCTGTTCAAAACGTGAAAACCGGCGTCTCCGATAACGGCGTGATTGCTGTGCAGGGAATCAATCCTGGCGATCAAGTGGCGACCAGCAGCTTCGAGAAGTTGCAGGACAAGAGCCCCATCACGATCTCCAAGCAGCCGATCGCTGCCAATCCGACTGAGGGGAATACTCCGTGAGTCCTTCCGGGCCTTTCATCCAGCGTCCTGTTGCTACATCGCTGTTGATGGCCGCAATCCTGCTGGTGGGTATCGTGGCTTATTTTCAGCTGCCGGTGTCTGCCTTGCCGGAAGTCGACTATCCCACGATTCAGGTAGTCACGTTTTACCCAGGCGCTAATCCGGACGTAATGGCCACCACGGTGACAGCGCCGCTGGAGCGTCAATTTGGCCAATTGCAGGGGCTGAGCCAGATGACGTCGACCAGTTCCGGCGGCTCGTCTGTCATTGTGCTGCAGTTTACGCTCAGCCTGAATATCGATATCGCGGAAGAAGAAGTGCAGTCGGCGATCAATGCCTCGCAGAGTTTTCTGCCTTCGGACCTTCCCGCTCCTCCGGTATATAACAAGACGAATCCAGCCGATGCGCCGGTGCTTACGCTGGCTATTACATCCGAATCCATGCCTCTCTCGCAGGTTGAGGACATGGTGGATACGCGGCTTGCGCCCAAGCTCTCGCAACTGAGCGGAGTCGGCCTGGTGAGCATCAGCGGCGGGCAGAAGCCGGCGGTGCGCATTCAGGCAAATCCGACCGCACTTTCGGCGTACGGGCTTAATCTGGAGAGCCTGCGCACGGCACTGGTTCAAACCAGCGTGAACCAGGCCAAGGGCAACTTCGACGGGCCGCACCAGGACTACCAGATCAACGCCAACGACCAGCTGATTACCAGCGACGATTATCGAAAAGTGGTGGTTGCGTACGCCAACGGCGCGCCGGTGTTGCTGACCGATGTCGCCAAGGTGACGGACGGCATTGAGAACAAGAACCAGGCCGCATGGATGGATCAGACGCCCGCGGTGATTCTGAACATTCAACGCCAGCCGGGCGCCAACACCATCAGCGTGGTCAAGGCCATCAAGGCGATTCTTCCGCAGCTTGAGGTCAACCTGCCGGCTTCCATCAAAGTTACGCCGCTCACCGATCTGACCACGGCCATCAACGCCTCTGTCGATGACGTGGAGTTTGAACTGATGCTCACCATTTTCCTCGTGGTCATGGTGATCTTCCTGTTCCTGCGCAATGTGTACGCGACCATCATCCCCAGCGTGGCCGTGCCGCTTTCGCTGGTGGGCACGTTCGGCGTTATGTACGCGCTGGGCTACAGTTTGGACAATCTCTCTCTCATGGCGCTCACCATCTCCACGGGATTTGTGGTGGACGATGCGATCGTGATGATCGAAAACATCTCCCGCTATCTCGAAGCTGGAGATACGCCGATGCAGGCGGCCATCAAAGGCGCTGAGCAGATCGGGTTCACCATTATTTCTTTGACGGTTTCGCTGATTGCCGTGCTGATTCCGCTGCTGTTCATGGGTGGCGTCATCGGCCGGCTGTTCCGCGAATTCGCGGTGACCCTGGCCGTCACCATCATTCTCTCCGCGGTGGTTTCACTTACGCTGACGCCGATGATGTGCTCGCGGATTCTGCGCCACACCCCGGATGCACAGCAGGGCCGCTTCTTCAAGGCTTCGGAGCGCGTGTTCGAGAACATCATTGCGTTTTATGGCCGCACGCTGAAGTTTGTGCTCCGCTTCCAGACCATTACACTTTTTGTAGCGCTGGCCACGCTGGTGCTCACGGTCTTCCTTTACATTGTTATCCCCAAAGGGTTCTTCCCCACGCAGGATACGGGCGTGATTCAAGGCATTTCGCAGGCGCCGGCGACCATTTCCTTTGCGGCGATGGAACAGAAGCAGCAGGAACTGGCCAGTATCGTGCTCCAGGATCCGGCTGTGGACAGTCTGTCGTCCTTTATAGGAGCGGACGGAACGAATACCACTCTCAACAGCGGACGCATGTCGATCAACCTCAAGCCGATTGCGGACCGGAATCTCAGCGCGGCCGATGTGATTCGCAGGCTGCAAACGAAGCTCAAGGATGTCGATGGCATTGAGCTGTACATGTCCCCGGTGCAGAACATCACGGTGGACGACCGCGTGAGCCGGACTCAGTACCAATACACGCTGGAAGATCCAGACGTAAACGAGCTGAATCTGTGGACCGGCAAGCTGGTCGACAAGATGAAGCAGCTGCCTCAGCTTGCCGATTTGGCCACCGACCAGCAAACGGGCGGCCTGGCGGTATCGCTGGTGGTCGATCGAGCCACCGCGTCACGGCTTGGCATTGCGCCGGACACGATTGACAACACGCTCTACGACGCGTTTGGCCAGCGCCAGATCAGCACCATGTACACGCAACTGAACCAGTACCACGTGATCCTGGAAGCCGATCCGGCAATTCAAGCCAGCCCGGCGCGGCTCCAGGATCTGTATATCCAGACAAGTGCATCCGCTGGTGGCTCGGGACCAGGCGCTGCAACTTCCTTCGCGGCTTCAGGGTCTTCGTCGGCAGGCTCAAATGCGACTACCACGTCGGTTCAATACACGCCGACTTCGGGGGTGCTGGCATCCCCTGCGAATGCGCTGACCTCCGGAGTCGGGGCCACCAACAGTTCCTCATCCTCTCCCAACACGGCCACGAGTTCGACGCCATCGGGCTCCGTACCTCTCAGTGCATTCACGCACCTTGAGAGGACGAACGAGGCCCTCTCCATTAACCACCAGGGTCAGTTTCCGGCGGTGACGGTTTCATTCAACCTTGCGCCGGATGCGGCGCTGGGCGGCGCTATCACGGCCATCAACAAGGTGCAAAAAGACCTGAACATGCCGGCCAGCGTGCAGTACGGATTTCAGGGCACGGCCGCAGCGTTCGAAGGCTCGCTCTCCAACGAGGGGTTCCTCATCATCGCCGCGCTGGCCGCGGTTTACATTGTGCTCGGCGTACTTTACGAGAGCTTCATTCATCCCATCACGATTCTCTCGACGCTGCCTTCAGCGGGTGTGGGCGCATTGCTCGCCCTGATCGTATTCAAGCAGGACCTCAACGTTGTAGCAATCATCGGCATCATCCTGCTTATCGGCATCGTGAAGAAGAACGGCATCATGATGGTGGACTTCGCCCTGGAGGGCGAGCGCGAGCGCGGGATGAATTCAACCGATGCCATCTACGAAGCCTGCCTGCTGCGCTTCCGTCCCATCATGATGACCACGATGGCCGCACTGCTGGCGGGTATTCCGCTGGCCATGGGTACCGGCATGGGTTCGGAGCTGCGGCGTCCTCTGGGCATTGCAATGGTCGGCGGATTGCTGCTCAGCCAAGTACTCACGCTTTACACCACGCCGGTCATCTACATCTTCTTTGACCGCCTCGGGCATCGCGTCGGTCGTGTGCGAAAGGGGATCGGGAACGGCGGCGAGGCACAGCCGGCGGAGGCTCAATGAACATCTCCGCGGCGTTTATCAAGCGTCCTGTAGCCACTACGCTGCTCACGGTGGGGATCACTCTTGTGGGGGCAATCGCCTTCAAGGTATTGCCGGTTTCCCCTTTGCCGCAGGTTGATTTTCCGACCATTTCCGTCTCTGCCGGACTGCCCGGCGGCAGCCCGGAGATTATGGCATCGTCGATTGCTACGCCGCTGGAGCGCCAGTTCAGTCATGTTGCAGGCGTCACGGAAATGACGTCATCGAGCTCGCTCGGCAGCACTTCGATTACCTTGCAATTCGATCTGAGCCGCAACATAGACGGCGCGGCGCGCGATGTGGAAGCGGCCATCAATGCCGCGCGAACGTATCTGCCGGCAAACCTGCCCGGCAATCCTACATATCGCAAGGTGAACCCCGCCGACTCGCCGATCATGATTCTGGGGCTGACGTCGGATAAGTACGACAAGCCGGCGCTCTACGACTATGCATCGTCGGTGATTGCGCAGAAGCTTTCGCAATTGCAGGGCGTGGGCCAGGTGTCGGTGGGAGGAGGAGCGGGCCCTTCGGTGCGGGTTGAGGTTAACCCGACGCTGTTGAATAGCCATGGCCTCACCATGTCGTCTGTTCAGGCGATGCTGAGCCAGCAGAATGTGCACGAGGCGGTGGGACAGATTGCCGACAGCGACGGCAGAAAACTGGATATCATCACCAACGACCAGATGCATCTCGCGGACGATTACAAGCCGCTGGTGGTTGGCTACCACAACGGACAGGCGGTGCGGCTGTCGGATGTGGCGGATGTCGAGAATGGCGCGCAGAATATTCGCGCGTCGGGCTACATGGACGGCATTCCCTCGATTACCGTTATTATCTTTCGCCAGCCGGGCGCCAACATCATTGAGACCAACGATCGAATTCAAGCAGAATTGCCGTCGGTCCAGGCTTCTATACCGCAAGGCATTAAGGTCACCATGGTTCTGGACCGCACGACGACCATCCGCGCCTCGGTCAACGATGTGGAACGGTCTCTCGTTCTTTCGGTCGTTCTCGTGGTTCTGGTCGTTTTCATGTTTCTGCGCAGTTGGCGCGCCACGCTCATCCCTTTCGTTGCGGTTCCTGCTTCGCTGATTGCAACTTTTGCCGTGATGTACCTGCTGGGATTCAGCATCGACAACCTTTCGCTGATGGCGCTCACCATCTCCACCGGATTCGTTGTCGACGACGCGATTGTGGTGATGGAGAATATTTCCCGCCTTCGTGAAGACGGCATGAGTCCGATGAAGGCGGCGTTCGAAGGCTCCAGGCAGATCGGGTTCACCATTTTTTCCATCAGCATGTCGCTGATTGCGGTCTTCATTCCTATCCTGCTGATGGCCGGAATTGTTGGCCGCTTATTCCGCGAGTTTGCCATTACGCTGTCAACGGCCATCATCATGTCGATGCTGGTCTCTCTGACGACTACGCCCATGATGTGCGCCTACATCCTCAAGGATGAAAGCAAGATCAAGCATGGGCGCATTTATCGAGCGAGCGAGAAGGGATTCTCGTCGTTGCTGGCCGGTTATAGCAGGACATTGCGTTGGGTACTGAATCACCCGTGGCCGGTTTTTGTCATCCTGCTGTTGACGATTGCGTTGAATTTCTACCTGATTGCCATTATTCCCAAGGGCTTTTTCCCGCAACAGGACACGGGCGCCATTGTCGGCGGTGTGGTAGGGCCGCAGGACGCTTCTTTCCCGGTGATGGATAATTCGGCGCGCGCGCTGGTGAGCGTGATCAAGGCCGACCCCGCGGTGGCGCACGTGAACGCCTACACGGGACAGTCCAACGGCGGCTTTATTTTCATGGCGCTCAAGCCGTTGGGGAAGCAATGCGTGGAGTCGAGCCCAGGGTGCAATGTGCGCCAGACTGCCGCACCGGATATCATCAACCGGCTGCGGCCCAAGATGAACAGGCTGCCGGTAGCCCAGGCCTTTCTGCAGGCAGCACAGGATTTGCGCATCGGAGGAAGGAACAGCGCCGCGCTTTATCAATACACGATCCAGTCGGATAATGTGGCCGATCTATCGCATTGGGGTCCCATTCTGCTTGCCGAGATGAAGAAGTTACAGGGTTTTCAGGATGTGAATTCCGACGCCCAGAATAACGGCTTGCAGGAACTGCTCAACTACGATCGTCCCACCGCGGCGCGCCTTGGCATTACACCCGCGTCGCTTGACAGCTCGCTTTATAGTGAGTTCGGACAGTCGGAAGTCTCCATCATCTACACCCAGCTCAACCAGTATTACGTGGTGCTTGAAGTTGCGCCGCCCTACTGGCAAAGTCCGGATGGTTTGAAGAATGTCTACCTAAGCACGACGGGGCACGGCATGATTCCGCTGTCTACGGTAGCGAAGGCGCAGGCCAGCACCACACCGCTGATCATCAATCACACCAGTTCGTTTCCGTCTGTCACCGTGTCGTTCAATCTCGCCAATGGTATGTCGATGAGCGACGCAACGCGCGAGGTGGGTGAGATGCAGCAGCGGCTGAATATGCCGGAAACAGTGCGCGGCTTCTTTGCCGGTACAGCCGCGGCCTACCAAACCTCGCTGGCCAGCGAACCCATTCTTGTAATTACGGCCATCCTGGCGGTGTACATCGTTCTAGGTATTCTTTATGAGAGCCTGGTGCATCCGCTCACCATCATTTCCACGCTGCCGTCGGCCAGCGTAGGCGCCATGCTTGCGCTCATGGCCTTCAAAATCGATCTCAACGTAATTTCCATCATCGGTATCATTCTGCTCATCGGCATTGTGAAAAAGAATGCCATCATGATGATCGACTTCGCCCTGGTCGCCGAGCGCGAGGAAGGCAAGACCACGACCGAGGCCATTTACCAGGCTTGCCAGCTCCGCTTCCGGCCCATCCTCATGACGACGATGGCTGCTATCTTCGGCGCACTACCCCTGGCTTTCGGCACAGGAACAGGATCGGAGCTGAGACGGCCGCTGGGCATCACGATTGTGGGCGGACTGATTATGAGCCAGATTCTGACTCTCTACACCACACCTGTTGTCTATATTCTTTTTGATTGGGCGCGCCTCAAGATCCGTGGGCAACAACCTGAGGAACTGCGCCACGGAACCGCGGAGGCATCCTAGTTATGGATGCACATGGAGTTTTGCTTATGAATAAGTCGAGTTCGCAATCCCGAAAAGCATCGACAGCGTTGTGCGCAGTCCTTGCCGCTGTACTGAGCACGATGCTGGCTGGCTGCAATGTCGGGCCCAAGTATGTGCCGCCTACAATGACGGCGCCCCAGGTTTTCAAGGAATCTCCCACGCAGTTCAAGGAAACCGATGGCTGGAAGGTCGCCGAGCCTCAGGATGCAACCCTCCGCGGCAAATGGTGGGAGATCTACAACGAGCCCGACCTGAACGCGCTGGAAGAGCAGCTGAACATCGACAACCAGAATATCCGCGAGTCCTTCGAGAATTTCATGGAAGCGCGTGCATTGGTGCGTGAGGCGCGGTCGCAATTGTTTCCCACGGTGAGTGTCGGTCCCGCCTACACTCGCTCGCAGCAGTCTTCCAACCTTGGGTCAGGGGCCATCGCGACCAGCGAAAGCGGCAAGCAGTCTCAGGTCTTTTCACTCCCCGCCGAAGTTTCGTGGGAGCCCGATCTTTGGGGAAAGGTTCGCAACACGATCCATTCCGCGCAGTACAACGCCCAGGTCACCGCGGCCGATCTGGCCAATGAGAAGCTGACAGAGCAGGCGAGCCTGGCCGAGTATTTCTTCGAGATTCGCGGCCAGGACGCATTGCAAAAAATCCTCGACGACCTGGTGGACGCCGATAAGAAATCCCTTGATGCTGAGCAAGGCCGCTACGATACCGGCGTCGACGATGAGATTTCGCTTGTCCAGGCGCAAACCACGCTGGCCACTGCCCAGTCCGCCGCAATCAACAACCACATTGAGCGCGCCCTGTATGAGCACGCGATCGCCACGCTGATTGGCAAGCCGGCATCGGAGTTCTCCATTCCCGTGGTTCCCAAGACCAGCGCGCCGCCGCCCATCCCGGTCGGATTGCCGTCTCAGTTGCTTGAACGGCGTCCGGACGTGGCTGCGGCCGAGCGCACCATGGCCTCGGCGAATGCGCAGATTGGCATTGCCTACGCTGCCTACTATCCTTCTCTCACGATTTCGGCCAGTGGCGGCGTGGAGAGCTCGGCGATCGGCAAGCTGCTGGAGGCGGCCAGCCGCTTCTGGTCTGCGGGCCCAACGCTTTCTGAGACGGTGTATGACGGGGGCCTGCGCCGTGCGACTGTGAACCAGTACATCGCCACGTACAACGGAGACCTGGCGGCCTATCGGCAGTCGGTGCTGACGGCATTCCAGCAAGTGGAGGATTCGTTGGCCGAAGTGCGCATCTTATCCGACCAGTTAAAGCGCCAGCAGGAAGCCGTGGACCACGCGCAGACCTACCTGAAAATGGAACAGGCCCGCTTCGATACCGGTATCGACCCGTATATCGATTTAGCGGTCGCGCAAACCACGCTTTACGGAAACGAGCAGACCCTGGCGACCCTGCAGATCCAGCAGATGTCGGCATCGGTACAACTGATCGAGGCGCTGGGCGGCGGTTGGGACAAGACGCAGTTGCCTACCCCCACGCAGATCACCGCCAAGCCGTCGGCGGCGGAAACTACGATCCAGCACTAGGGCGGCCTCGCATATCTGCTGCGCGAACAGTGCGGAGCGTCCTTCAGGGGCTGAAGAGGCTGCGGAAGAACTCGGAATTTGGGGCGAAACATGGAGAAAACATACCCCAGCGGCTAAAGCCGACATTGATTCTATTGGCTTCGTGCCGGGGATGAATCCCCGGCCTACCGCCCGAACGAGTTTTTCCGCAGCCTGTAAAGCCCCATGTTTTATGCGACCTGTGCGGAACGGCTAAAGCCGTGTCCTTTCAAAGCACGGTTTCATGCTGCGGTTGGAGCTGTGCCCTTTCCTTTCGTCCTTTTTTCGACAAAACGCGGACCACCTCGAACTGCGATTAAATCATCTTTTAAAAATGCTATCCCGTCCTCTACACATCGGGATATACTGCTGTTCCACGACGGCATTATGCCGCCCGGGATGCGTGCATTCTGGAACGGCTGCCGGCATCGGCTGCCGGCAACGGCTGTCAGGCGCCTGGAGGTTCCCATGAAGATTACCGACCCGATTGGATTGGTGCTCAAGAGCAAAGGCCAGACAAACATCCTGTCGATTGGGCCTGAGCGACTGGTTTACGAAGCGCTCGAAATGATGGCCGAACACGATATCGGCGCATTGCTGGTGCTGTCCGGCAACAGGCTGGAGGGCATCCTCTCCGAGCGCGACTATGCGCGCAAAGGCGTCCTGATGGGCCATCTTTCCAAGGAGACCAGGGTGCAGCAAATTATGAGCAGCCCGGTTGTTTCCGTGACCCCGAGACACACTGTGGATGAGTGCCTGGCCATGATGACCCAGCATCGCATCCGCCATCTTCCGGTACTGAAGGATGACTTCGTGGTCGGCATCATCTCCATTGGCGACCTTGTGAAATGGGTCATTTCCGGCCAGGAGCAGACGATCAACGACCTGCATGGCTACATTGCCGGAGCGTATCCGGCTTAGGCAATCGAGCTTAGGCTATGCGTCTTCTAGGAAAGGGCGCGCAGACTCTTCCGGAAGTCGTCGGGATCCTTGCCTGGAATCTGCTGTTCGATTTCGTGGTGCGTGCGCTCCCACGCCGGGACGGCGCCAGCCAGCAGGTCCTGGCCATCGGTTGTGAGTTTTAGAATGCGGCTGCGGCGATCCGAGGGGTCTTTCAGTACCTTCACAAGCCCGCGCCGCTCCAGCGGTTTCAAGGCAGCGGTTAACGTGGTTCGATCCATTGCAAGCAGAGAAGCCACCGGCCCCATGGACGGCGGCTCCGGGCGATTCAGGGACATCAAGAGTGAGAACTGCCCATTTGTCAGGCCGAACGGGCGCAGCACTTCATCGAAACGCCGGGCCAAGGCGCGGGCCGCGCGCTGCACATGAAGACACAGACAGCAGTCCCGCACCAGAAGAGTCGTCTCGAACGGAACTGTTTTTTCGCTTGACACACAGCAAGGTTAGTTGATATCAACATATTCGTCAATTGTTTTTCCCCGCGCGCCCTTTTCCCCAATTCAGGCAGGGGCGGAACAATCCGCCCGCATGGAGGAGCACATGTCATTCTTTCGCGATTTGAAAGTTGCGCTTCGATCTCTGTCCCGGGTTCGCACGCTTTGGATCACGGTCGCCCTTACCCTGGCTTTGGGTATCGGCGCCAATGCCGCCATCTTCAGCGTGGTCCGCGCAGTGCTGCTGCGGCCGCTTGCGAATCGCGACGAAGACCGGTTGCTTTATGTACGCCAGAGCGCGCCGGGCATGAACATGGTGAATACCACGTTCTCCGTTCCGGAGATCAAAGACATTGGCGAAAGCCTGAAGACCATCCAGGAACTCGGCACATTTTCAGAGATCGATTTCACCATCGTAGGGCTTGGCACACCGCGCGAGATTCCGGCCGGTGTGGTCGACGGGAATTACTTCCAAGTGATGGGACTGCGCCCTGTGCTCGGGCGCCTGTTGACACCTGCCGACGACGGACCCAACGCCCCGGGCGCGGTTGTGCTGACTTACAAATTCTGGCGCGAGCAACTGCACTCCGACCCCGGTGTCATCGGCAAGACGGTGCGGCTTGAAAGCATAATGGGCGCGCGTTCCGCGGTCATCGTCGGAGTGCTAGAGCCTTCGGTGCCGTATCCGGTGGCAACGGAGATCATTGCCAACGTCGTGACCAGCCCGCATCATCTTTCCGCCACCATGGTCACCGGCCGCGAACACCGCATGACCGAAGTATTCGCGCGCCTCGCTCCCGGAGCCACACTCGACGCCGCCCGCGCGGAGTTGCGCACTGCCTACGGCGGAATGACCTCTGCGCATCCTGAGACCTACAAGCCCGAAGACCACTACACAATCAGCGTGACGCGGATGCACGACCAGATCAACTCCAGCGCCAACACGATTCTCTGGGTCTTGTTCGCTGCCTCGGGCTTGCTGTTTGTCATTGCCAGCTCAAACGTCGCCAACCTCGTGCTTGCGCGCACGGTGCGCCGCGAGTCGGAACTGGCTGTACGCTCGGCGCTGGGCGCCAGCAAAGCAGCGCTGCGCCGGTCGCTACTGGCAGAGAGCCTTGTCTTATGCGGCAGCGGCGCGATTCTGGCCGTGGTCATCGCGATTCCGATGGTCCAGATTCTTGGCCATTATGCGGCGCGCTTCTCGGTGCGAGCCAAAGACATGACGCTCGATTTCAGCCTGGTGTGGTTTGGAATTGGCCTGGCACTTGTCGCAGCCGTTTTCCTGGCGTTCATTCCGCGGTTGCCTTCGCTGGATTCACTGCGAACGAACGGGCTGGCTATCGGCGGAACGCGCGTCACTGGAGGAAGCAGCCGGCGCTTGCGCGTTTTCGCAATCATGCAAATCACAGCGTCATTCCTGCTGCTGGCTGGCTCCGCGGTGCTGATGAGGACGCTCTATGAGTTGGAGAAAACTCGCCCGCCCTTCGATACTTCGAATGTTTTGGCTGTGAACTTGCCGGTGATGTCGTATGGGAAAACGCCAGAGCAGGTGCAGGAGTTTTATCGTGAAGTGCAACGCCGCGTTGGAGCACTGCCTGGTGTTGAGCATGTTTCGACAGGCTTCAGCGTGCCCTGGCGCGACGGACAGGCGTTGAACATTGCCTTCTCATTCGCGGTACAAGGATCGAAACGCGAGAATGGCGCGGCCGATCCGCGCGCACGCTTCCGCTCCGTTTCGCCTGGGTATTTCGGCACGCTGGGAGTGCCGATTGTGGAGGGTCGCGATTTCCGCGAAAGCGACAAGGATGGCTCCGAGCGCGTCGTAATCGTTAGCCAGAGCGTGGCGAAGTCGCTGTTTCCCGGCCAGGACCCGCTCAACCGTAACCTGATGTGGACGGACCCGGTGATGAAGTTTATCGGCATCAGTTATGAACCGCGTCGCATCGTCGGCGTTGTGCCTGATTTCGACGATGAGAACATCATCCCGCAGCCCGGCATGGCCGTGTTTCAGCCTGTCGATCAGGAAGGATGGCAGGGTCGTCTCTTCGTGCGCGCCAAGCAGGATCCCTATTTGCTCGTCCCCGCCATCAGCCGCACTATTCACGAGTTGTCCGCTGACCAGCCTGTGGAACGAGCCAGCACGCTTGAAGATATTCGCGCGGAAGTGCTGACCCCTGACCGCCTGAATGCCATCGTGTTTGGAGGGTTCGCAGCGGTGGCGCTGTTGATTTCCG
>Ga0302319_10018995_pt1 | contig 12500 bp, 13 predicted proteins | sample Bog_T0_2_FD_203319 | JGI IMG/M metagenome (GOLD analysis project Ga0302319, IMG submission 203319) | Peat permafrost microbial communities from Stordalen Mire near Abisko, Sweden - Bog_T0_2 | ecosystem: Environmental > Terrestrial > Soil > Wetlands > Peat | place: Sweden: Abisko, Stordalen Mire... | reverse complement strand
TTGAAGAGTCGCTGCCATCTGGGCCTACGCTGCGAAACCCCGCGTCCCCCGTTTTCAAAGGGTTTGCGTCCGACCTGACCATTGACATTCCCGGTTGCGACCACAGCCCCTGATGAACAGCTTTGTGGTCGATGAATTTAAGACACTCCTGGAACTGCCGCACGTTGACCGAATTTTCTCCGCTCGCGTATACTGAGCCTAGCGCGATTGGCGCGGATGCCCCTCAATCGAGTTTCGACCCGCCCGAACCCCCCTTGGCTCAACCGAAGGGATATGGTTCGCGCACAGGCAAAGGTAAGAGGGGCGGTTAGCTCAGTTGGTTAGAGCGCCTGCCTTACAAGCAGGAGGTCGCAGGTTCGAGCCCTGCACTGCCCACCAGTCCGGCATAGGTTAGAAAGTGGGGACGTAGTTCAGTTGGTTAGAACGCTGCCCTGTCACGGCAGAGGCCGCGGGTTCGAGTCCCGTCGTCCCCGCCAATTCTTTCAACCACTTGCAACGAATTGGCAAATTTCGGTCATGGTCCAAATCCGAACCAGTTTGCTTTGTGCCAGTCGCTTACCGCCGCGCTGATGACTCGAGCGCCTCGTCAATCATCCTTCGTGTGAAGCGACACGGTTATCTGCGACCCCTCCCAAATGTGCGGGAGGCATTGGGCGTGGACTCACAGCACGGAGACATTCGTAGTCCAGACCGAAATCTTCGTAGAGGGGAGGACTGTGACCCGTGCTTGCCTGGGAGTGGGTGAAAATGGGTGCAAATGGGTATTCGCTACCATCTACTATTTGGGCCGCGTGATTTTCTCATGCCGGAACTGCCCGAACATTCTCTCCGCGTTCTTGTGGTAAATCTTTTCCAGCACTTCATCCGGCAAGTCCAGCCCATAAATCTTCCATCGACCCTGCCCCGGATATCCCCAGTAATCGAAATACTCGTCGGCGGTTTCGAGCCAGCGGAAATGGTTGCGGTACATGGCTTCGTCCATGCTGTTGTCGGTGCCGAACATGATGCGGTGCTGATACTTGAGAAAGAATTCGCGGGTGCGGCGGGGCTGGCGGCCGAGTTCGGCCTCGCGCGCGCCGAACTCGACCATCACGTTGGGCAGCGTATCCAGCAGATGAGAAACGTAGTCGAGATTCTCCGGCCAGTTCGCCATGTGCAGCGCCACGAAAGTCGTGTGCGGATGTTTGGCAAACATGCGGTCGCGCGCCGCCAAAAGCTCTTCTTTCGTGGGAAATTGTGCGCCGTAGAAACCCCAGTCCGGATGCTCGGTCAGTTCCTCATAACGCTCATTCGTATTGTCGATGGGATGGAAGAAGGCCTCGGGATCGCTAACGTGAATCGACACTGGAATGCCCAGCCGCCCGCATTCTTCCCAGATGGGGTCAAGCCGCGGATCGTCGATCGCCACCAGCTTGCCCGACTTGTCGCGTATGCTGAGTCCGAGATCCTTTAACTGTTTGAGCCCACGCGCGCCGCGCGCCACTGAATCGTCGAGTTGCGCCACCATTTCCTGGCTGAAGTTGGGGTCGTCGATCTTGCTCCAGTCGATCTGCGCGAAGACAATGAAGCGCCCGGGATAGGGCTTGACCATCTCGTCGATCACGTGTTGCAGCTTGTCGCCCCACATTCCGGTCAGGATCACGACCGTCTTCACGTTGGTCCGGTCCATGATCTCGACCACGCGCGCCGGCGGCAGGTGGTCGTCGATCCCCATGGCGTCGTTGGTGTGGTTGTGAACGTCGATCACATAAAACTTGGCGCGGTCGACCTTGTGCTCCGGCGCGTGCAGCATCGACTGCGGATGAAAATCTTTCAGCAGCAGCGTCTTGTTCTGCTCGGCATCGGACGCGGATTTGTAGCCGATCTGATCCTGCGACTGGTCCAGCGGCAGCGCCGCATTTTGCGCGACTGCGGCACAAATCAAAAAGCTCAGAGCTAGAAATAAAGGGACGCTCAGTTTGATCGACATAAATAATTACGACCGGAAGAAATTGCGCGCGATAAACAAAACGTTGGCCGGGCGCTCGCCCAGCCGCCGCATGAAGTAGGGATACCACTCGCTGCCAAACGGAATGTAGACGCGGACGCGCCAGCCGTCGCGCGCCAGCTTGCGCTGCAAATCGCGCCGAATGCCATACAGCATCTGAAATTCGAACGAGTCGCGGGAGAGCTTTTCCGCGGTCGCGAACGCCTGCGCTCCATGAATAATGTTCTCGTCGTGCGTGGCCAGCCCGTGATAAATGCCGCTCTTCATCAGGACCTTCATCAGCTTCACGTAGTTGGCATCCACGTCAGACTTGGCGGCGAACGCGATCTCCGCCGATTCCTTATACGCGCCTTTGCACAGGCGAATGCGGATCCCCTCCGCGAGCAGCTTTTCCACATCGCTCTCGGAGCGCTTTAGATACGACTGGATCACAGTGCCGACAGAGTTCGCGTTTCCCGGCATGCGATGCAGTTCGTGGACGAAATCCAGCGTGCGCTGCGTGTAGGGCGAGCCTTCCATATCGACGCGTACAAATCCCGGTGGGTTCATCGATGCGGCTTTCGCGACCAGACCGGTGACAATGTCGCGGGCCAGTTGCTCATCCACGTCGAGCCCCATGTGCGTGAGCTTCAGGCTGATATTGGCATTGAGCTGGTTGGCGGCAATGGCTTCGAGAATCTGATGATAAAGCCGCGCGCTCTCTCTTGCCTCGTCAGGATTGGTGACGTTTTCGCCGAGATTGTCGATGCTCACGCTCATGCCGGCGCGGTTGACGGCCTGGGTGGCGCGGACCGCGTCGGCAATCTCCGTGCCGGCTACGAAGCGGCCGGAGACCCGCCGCCCGACCGACGAGCGCTCGGCAAAGCGCCTCAGGGAAGGGTTTTCAGACAGACGAACGAAGAAAGTTCTTAACATTCCGCACCCGGAAAGTTTATGCCGCTACCGATTGGCGAATAAATATGAAGAGCACAGAAAGTTGTATCACATTGCAGGCGTGCTGTAGGAGGCAAGCGAGAATGGAACGCAGGCGGGAGTGATTCTTGCGTTGCGGGATGAGAATTGTGCGCTAGCTGGCGTGTTCTTCCAGGAACTTCTCCACTTCAATGGCCGCCATGCAGCCGCTGCCCGCGGCAGTAATGGCCTGGCGGTAGCGGCGGTCCTGCACGTCGCCACAGGCGTAAACGCCATGCACGCGCGTGTGCACGAAGTTGTGCGTCTTGAGATAGCCGTCGGCGTCAGTATCGAGCTGGCCGGCGAACATCTTCGCGTTGGGATCGTGGCCAATACCGAGAAACAGCGCGCTGGTCGGGAAGTCTGTAACCTCGCCCGTCTTCAGGTTGCGCAGCTTCAGGCCGGTGACTTCCTGCTTTTCGTGGTCGTAGACGTCTTCGACAACGGTGTTGAGCAGGAAGTGGATCTTGGGATTGCTCTTAGCGCGCTCCAGCATGATCTTGGAAGCGCGAAAGCTGTCGCGGCGATGGATGAGCGTAACTTGCGTGGCGAAGCGCGTGAGGAATATGGCTTCCTCCATGGCGGAGTCGCCGCCGCCGACCACCACAATTTCCTTGCCGGAAAAGAAAAAGCCGTCGCAGGTGGCGCAAGACGAAACGCCGTGGCCGATCAACTTCTGTTCGTTGGGCAGGCCCAGCCAGCGCGCCGAAGCCCCGCTGGCGATGATCAGGGCCTGCGTGTGCACCTGATGCACGCCCAAATGCAGCAGGAACGGGCGCTTACTGAGGTCGACGCTGGTGAGGTGGGCCATGCGATATTCGGCGCCAAAGCGCTCCGCCTGCTTGCGCATGTTCTCCACCAGTTGTGGCCCCATGATTCCTTCCGGAAAGCCGGGAAAGTTTTCCACCAGCGTGGTGAGGGAAAGCTGGCCGCCGGGTTCGTGGCCCTCGACGACGAGCGGCTTCAGGTTGGCGCGTGCGGTGTAGAGCGCGGCCGTGTGTCCGGCGCAGCCGGAACCGATGATGACGACGTTGCGAGTTTCGCTCATGATGGGTTAGCCGTTAGATTGCGGGATTCAGATTTCGATGCATGGCGCAAGCCTTGAGCTTAAGAAACAAATCTTCACCATAGAACTCATAGAGCAAGTCATTCCCGATCATTTCTTTTCATCGGTTGCCTTGGCCGGAGCTTTTGCCGATTTCGGTTTTGCCACAGTCGCGGTCGCGCTCGGGATCTGCGCCAGTTCCGCCGGCACCGATTGCCTGACGCCGAGCAGGTTGCGATAGTTCACCAGCACCTCCGAGGCACTGCGAAACAAAGGTTCGTAAGCGCTCTGGTCAGGGGCGGTGCCGCTTTCGGCGCCGCTGCAGCGGGCGAGCGCAATCGACGACTTTCCGAAGCGCTCGAGCCGTATCCGGCTGGCGGGAGTGTTCGCCGCAAGCATGGCTTTCGCGGTGCCGATCGACGATGCACTGTCTTCGATCGAGACCTGAATCAACTCCTTGGGGTCGCGCACGTGCAAAACCAGCGTCTCCACCATGTTCTGTCCATCGTCGCTGAACGAGTATTGCACGCTGGAAAACAGAGCTTGGATGGCGAATTCGTGGCGGATGCGAACGTAGCGCGCCACAGAAGGGTCGTCCGACATTTGCGCGCCCTTGCCGGGTTGCAGGAAATTTGGCGCCTCGCTCAGCGTGGAAAGCCCATGCGACACTTCAAAATCCGAACCAAACAACGGCTGCCTGGGAACGCGCGCCAGGGCCGCGACAATTTCCTTTTGCTCCTCGGCCGAGGGTGTGCACACGTTCAGCATATTTACCTTCACCTGCGGCTGCGCCGATTGCGCATCCGGAGATTGCTGGCCTGTGGCGGGAAGAGTCGCCAGAAAACCAGCCAGAAGCAAAATGAGTCTTTGGGGCACGCCGGAATTCTAAATGATGAATGCGAAAAAAAGATTCCAAACGCCATTTACCACGGAGGCACGGAGACACAGGGAAAGCAATACGTCGAATCAATGCAATCCAAAGATTTCCTCCGTATCTCCGTGCCTCCGTGGTGAAAAATCTTTGGCCCAGCCCCCAACGCGGTTAGAATTCAGTCCATGGCGAATCTGACACTGGTTTACGGCATGCGGCTGCTGCCCTCGGAAGATGTGGCCGAAGTGGGCCAGGCTCCGGTCAAGCTTACCAACGGGCGCGAGGCGCACGTCACCATGCACGTGCTCGAAGGCAGCAAAGAAGAAATCGAAAAGCAGTTGCGCACCAGCCTGGAAGCCTTCTTCGATCTGTATCCGGAGATTTAGCGGCTCCAGCCAATTCAAATCATGCGGAAGTCTTATCCAGAGTGGCGCGGGCGGATGCTGGCGGCGGGTTGGTGGCCGCGGGGCTGGGTGGCGCGCGGGGCCTGCTATTCGCTGGCCCTGGCGATCGTTTTCTTCGCCCTGCAGATGCTGCTGAAACTGCTCGCCCCGAGGTGGAGCGACAGCCTGGCGGGCTGGGTCAAGTTTCTGCTCTTCGATGCCGCGCTGCTGTTTTGCATTGTGGCCTTCCGCCATTTGAGGCGAAAAGTTCTGTGGCGCCTGCGCAACCGGCTGATCGTCACCTACGTTTTCATCGGTGTGATCCCCGCCGCGCTGTTGGTCGTGATGGCGATCATCACCATCTATCTTTTCGCCGGGCAGTTTGCCAGCTTCGTAGTCACCTCTGAGATCAACTCCCAACTGCGCAGCATGCAGGCGGCGAACGCAGCCGTAGGCAACGATCTGGGCGCGCGCCTCGAAAAAAACGAGTTGCCCACCGCGGAGTTTCTAACCAGCTTGAGGAGGCGGGACCGGGCCTGGGGACGCCGGCAAGTCCATGCCTGGTACGGCGCGAAGTTGTTGCCCCTCAATAGCGCGGCGCAGACCTCGTCTGTCAGCTTTCCAGATTTTCTAAACAAAGATGACAATGCCTATGCCAAAGCGATTCGCGAAGGCGAGCCTTTCCAGGAGATCGTTCGAGACCAGGGAGTGCTCTACCTGCGCGCCACCTCGGCGTTCGCGGTCGGGCCTGACCAGCTGATCGTGGTAACCAGCGAACCGCTCGATAAGGATCTTGTCGCTGCCATCGCCGCGAACTTAGGAGAGATCACGCTCTACACGGTCAGCGCGCCGGACGGAAAAACCAAGGACAGCACGAAAGCGGGATCCACTACAAGTTCCTCCGCGGGCGGTGACACCAGCAAAAAAAAGGGGTTTACCTTTAACGACTCGAAACAGGGCGTGAGCGTGGAGAGTGAAGATCGGGAGTTGCTGCCCAGCTATTCGGTGGGCACGCTGGAAGCACCCGCCGGAATGATGGACCGCGAAATCACTTTCGTCACCCCGCTGCCGGTGGTCGATTGGAAGACGGGAGAGCGCGAGCATGTGGGCGCGCTGCTGGTGCAGGTCCGCACCCGGCCTTCGGTGCTTTACACCCACCTGTTCGCGGCGCTGGGTGATATTGCCCGGGGCGTGGAATATCTGCTGCTGGCGATCCTGATCTTCTTCGGAATCATCGAACTGGTGGCGCTGATCATCGGCACCCGCATGACGCGGACCATGACCGGAGCCGTGGCCCAGCTCTACGACGCGACCAAACATGTTGATCAGGGCGATTTCAGCCATCGCATTCCGGTCAATTCCTCGGATCAGTTGGCGCAACTCTCGCTGTCGTTCAACTCGATGACGGAGTCCATCGAGAAGTTGATTCTGGAACAGAAAGAAAAGCAGCGGCTGGAGGGCGAACTCGCCATCGCGCAGGAAGTGCAGGCGCAGCTTTTTCCGCGCCAGGTTTCGGAACTGGAGTCGCTCGAAGTGCACGGCTTCTGCCGCCCCGCGCGCACGGTCAGCGGAGACTACTACGACTTTCTCACGGCGAGTTCGCACAAATTGATTCTGGCGGTGGGCGATATCAGCGGAAAAGGAATCTCGGCGGCGCTGCTGATGGCGACGATCCACTCGGCGGTTCGTGCCTACAGCGTGGAGAGCTTGCCGCAGATGCGCGAGCCTGTCGCTGTTGGCGCGGTGGCGGGCGCAGGGCGGATTATGGCGGCGTGGCCGGAGGGTATCGAAATCTCTCCGGGAGCGCTGCTGGGTTTGCTCAATCATCAGCTTTACGAAAGCACTCCGCCGGAAAAGTATGCCACGCTGTTTCTGGGAATCTACGACGGGCGCTCGCACCGGCTCACCTACAGCAACGGCGGCCACTTGCCGCCCATTCTGATCGCAAGAGATGGAGCAGTGCGTCGGCTCGAGACTGGCGGGACCGTAGTCGGATTATTCGAGAACGTCACCTACGACGAGGGCGCGGTGGAAATGCATCCCGGCGAAATCTTCCTCGCTTACAGCGACGGAGTCACCGAGCCGGAAAACGAGTTCGGCGAATTCGGCGAGGAACGGCTCATTGAGTTGGTCAGCACCAACCGGACTTTGCCGCTGGTGCAGATCAGCCAGGCAGTCACGTCGGCGGTCGACGACTGGATCGGCGACAACGAGCAGCCTGACGACATCACGCTGGTGCTGGCGCGGGCAAGGTAGCCCTTCGCTCCCGGAGGCTTCTACCCTTCAATCTGAGGGTTGATTGTGGAAACCGGTTCATGATATAAACCGATCCATGGACGACCACCGCCGCCTCACCTTTCTCACTCGCTACTACTACCATCTCCAAGGCGTGCGTTTCGCACCTTTGTGGATCGCTGGCCTCTTCCTTCTTTTCGCATGGATGCCCCACTACGCCAGATACGACCATATCGGGTGGGGAGCCTTCTGCTACGCGCTGGGCGGTCTGCTCGCGATTCAGGGGTTGTGGTACGCGATGGCCACCTGGTACTACCGGCGACGCTTTGGCTGGCTGAAGCCCGATCCCTATTGGTTTGCGAAGCAGAAGACCAAGGGGCCACTGTGGTGGATACTGCTGCTGTCCATTACCGTCTGGGCTATCTATTGCAGAGCCAACCATACGGCCGCATTCTTCCCCTACTTTCTGGCATTCGTGGTGACGCAACCCGCTTGCAACGCCGATAATCCGCCGATTCGGCGCATTATTTACGGTGTGGGCGCGGGGCTGATCGCTGCGTCCGCATTGCTCAATCGGTTCGCTGCCACGGACGGAGCAATTTTCTTCGCCACGTTGTGCGTCATCATGCTCGCTCTCGGCGTCGCCGACCACCTCCTGTTGCTTGGCCTGTTGAAACCGCAGCGCGAGAACGCCGATGCCTGAGAAGCAGCCCACTTTCCCGGAGGTGGACCGCGTCGTCCACGAGCCTGCGCGGCTGGCCATCCTCACCGTGCTCTCGGCATGCCATAGCGCCGACTTCACCTTCCTGCAATCCGCAACCGGGCTCAGCAAAGGCAACCTGTCCGTGCAGCTCACACGGCTGGATGAGGCCGGACTGATCAATGTGGATAGAGTCCTGCATCGAAAAACCACCCGGACCAGCGTGGCATTAACCAGGCTCGGCAAACAGCAACTGAATGAATACTGGATCACCATGAAGAAGATTCAAGGGCAGGGCCGCGAAACCGCTCGGCTAAAATCCCATGCCGAGCTGATCTAGAAGATCGCTCAGGACGCTCACTCTTGCTTCGACTGGGTCGACCGCACGATTTCAGAAAAATCTCGACACGGCTTGTCGTCCAAACAGCCATGCCGGTGCCAAAGGAGTCCGCATCCTCGCTCCAAAGTCCACATCCCAACGCGAGGGCGCTGGCCCGAACAGGCCAGTCGTCATCGTCTCTGCCACGCAAGCGGTCGCGCGCCTCGGTTTCAAACAGAGTGTACAATCCGCGTTCCACTGGTTCGATAATTGTCCGCAGGTAGTCAAGCGATTCCGAAACGCCAACTCCGGGGTTTCCATGTTTTCTTCAGGAGCGACGGAATGTATTTGTGTGCGTCGTCGAACGCGACGTCCGGCGCGAAAAAACGAACGCCCTGGGCCGAGTAACGCTCAAGAAGATTTCTGACGCGGCGCCCCAAGACGGCGCGAATCAGAATATTGGCATCGAGAACAAGTATCTCAACGCTTCGGGCTTCTTCCTCGCCGGCGCATTTGCTTGAAATCGGTTACGAACTCTTCCTCGTCGACTTCCGTCAATTCTGCGGCTAGGCGATCTGCGGCCGCTTTCAGCTCTGAAACATCCGCCGCTTGGGTGCGCTTGCGCGGTGTGGGCACGTAAATGCCCAGCGTCTCCCCACGCCGGGTAACAGCAACCGGCGTATTCGACTCCAGAAAGCTCGCGATTTGCTCGCGGAACTCGCGTACACCAACTTTGAGGGTAGCCATGAAAACTCCTGATTTAAGTGTACGCCATGTGTACACTCGAAGCAATCATATCTTCTGCTTCTTCCAGCGGCCTTGCTTGAACAGCACCGCGCTCGCTAAGGCCATCGCGCTCTCTGCGATGGCGATGGAGAAGAAGACTCCGTTTGAGTGCATGCGCAGCGGGATGGCCAGCGAATATGCCAGCGGAATTTCGAAAAGCCAGAAGCCAAAAAAATTTACGATGGTCGGCGTGATGGTGTCGCCGGCGCCGTTGAAGGCTTGCATCATCACCATGAAGTAGGCGTAGCCCAGGTTGCCGTAGCTGATGATGCGCAGGCAGGCCGCGCCCAGCGGCACTACTTCCGGATCGTGCGTGAACAGGCGGATGATGGGTACGGGAACGATGATGAAGATCACTCCGACTGCGCCCAGGAAAATCACATTGTAAAGTCCGGTGCGCCATACGGCCTTCTCTGCGCGCTCGGGATGGCCTGCGCCCAGGTTCTGGCCTACCAGCGTGGCCGCGGCGTTGCTCAATCCCCACGAGGGCAGGATGATGAAGATGACGATGCGGATGGCGATGGTGTAGCCGGCGAGCGCGGCCGCGCCGAAAATGCTGACGATGCGGACCAGTCCGATCCAACTGGTGTGCGCGATGGCGAACTGCAGGATGCCAGTCAGCGAAACGCGGATCAGCCGCCAGAGCACGTTCCACTGAATGCGAACCTGGCTCCGCAGAATGCGCAGCCGCTCGGTGCCGAGCAACAGGCGGTAGAACTGGTAGAGCACGCCGATGCTGCGGCCGGTGAGCGTGGCCACAGCCGCGCCGGTTACGCCCAGGCGCGGAAACGGGCCCCAGCCAAAGATGAGGCAGGGATCGAGTATGAGATTGATGATGTTCGAAACCCAGAGCAGGCGCATGGCGATGGCCGCATCGCCCGCGCCGCGGAAGATGGCGTTGTTGAGGAACAGCAGCAGCACCGCCGCGCTTCCGCCCAGACAAATTCGGGTGTAGCCGCTGCCGGTGGCGATGATTTCGGGCGTTGCGCCCATCAGGCGCAACAGATTCGGAGCGAGGAAGAAGCAAGGAATGCCGATGGCGAGCGCCACAAACGAGCCGAGGGCGATGGCCTGCACTCCGGCGACGGCCGCGCCTTCAGGATCTTTTTCGCCGATGCGGCGGGCGACCATGGCGGTGGTGGAGAGGCTCAGGCCCATGGCGACGGCGAAGATGAGACTTAGCATCGACTCGGTGAGGCCAACGGTGGCAGTGGCGTTCGCGCCGAGGCGTCCGACCCAGAAGATGTCGACCACGCCGAACAGCGATTCCAGCACCATCTCCAGAACCATCGGGACGGCCAAGAGCAGGATGGCGCGGTTGAGGCTGCCAGCAGTGTAGTCCTGATGCGAGCCGCGGACGGCTTCGACCAGCGAGGCCCAGAGTGTATGCGGCTTTCCTGCAATTGAGGTAGCGGCTTCCATGGATGCCTGAGAACTTTCCACGCAAATCTCCCGGAGGAACCGGGCGACTGCGCCGACAAAAATCCTAGAGAATGAGAGGTCCGACTTGGCGGACCCAGGAGGATGGCGAACTACCGCGGGTTAAACATTGACGACTTCATGGCACACCTTCAGACGGAAGTGCAGGGACCCAGAAACAAATCTCAGGGATTGTATCGCGAAGAGGCGGCGTCCGGCAAATGCAAACCCGCGATGGATGGGAGTGTGCAGTTGGCTCAGGCTCTGGATCCCACTGACCATCACCCACAGTTCTAGAACGGGAGACAAGAGCCACGGGAAGGCAGGCCGAATGCCGCGGAGATCTCGATCAAAAAAATTGGGACCGAATCCAGCTAAAATATCTGGAATCAATAACTTACGCGAAGTCCATCCGGGTTAGACCTGGCTAAAATATTGATTCTAAACAACTTGCTCTCAAAATATTGCGGACAAAGAAGTTAGGAATGCTGGCATCCCGTAAGTCCTTTTGAATCAGTCGGGCGATTTCTGTCGCGACTGAAATCTGCCGGAGCCATGCGCTAAAATCATGATGTGGAAGGAGTTAGCCGTTCGATATTCAATTTTCAATGAGCTGTTTCTTGAGGGATATTATCTTCTGGCCGCGGGACGAGGTCAAGGGAAATCGAGGCTCTGGTGTGCCAAGTTGGTTGTGAAGGTTCCCGTCCCTTAGGCAACGAAAAGACGAGGACAAGACATCCGCCTGATCGGTGCCTAATCGTCGGGCTGGGCTTGCCCCCTGGAGCAAAACCTTCAACACGGGGGCACGGGGTTTCACAGGGTAAACCAAGGCGGTCCGGAATTTTCGAGAGAGAGGTACACGGAGCGCGATACTCCGGAGGATCTCGCGCTGTACGCCGACTGAGCTGCTAGTGAACGATCTCGTAAACTATGCCGTAGTTATTCGCCCCGCCTTCAAATGTCGTGCCATACACGTTGCCGGAATTGTCCACGACCACGCCGGCCTCGGGCTCCCAACCGTCTGTCGTGCTGTTTCGCAGAAAGTTGTGCAGGGTCTTGAGGTTCCAAAAACCACTCTCGGTAGGACGAAGTTCGAACACGATTCCTCCGGTGTTCGAGCTGCCGTTCCCGAGGACGGTTGTGCCGTACAGATTCCCTTCGTTGTCAAAGGCTACAGGCGCCTCGGGAAGCCCAGCGCCGTCGCCCCCGAATCCGTACAGAATACGCTCGGTCCAGCCGCCTCCGGCGGCAGGCGAAAGCTCGAACACCGAGCCTTCATCGCTTGAACTACCCTCCGCGGTGGTACCGTAAAGGTTTCCGGCCGAGTCGATTATCAGGCCGGCGAACGGGTTAACGCCATCAAACCTGCCGGTCGGGAAGCTATGAATGGTGGTTTCGGTCCAGGCGCCGCCAGCTCCAGGCGACAGCTCGAACACCGCGCCCCAGTAGTCGCCAGTCGCGCCGTATACATTGCCCATCGCATCGAGAGCCAGGCCACTCTGTGGGTAATACCCTGCACTCCCCGTGTTATTAAAATCGTAGAGTATGTTTTCGATCCAATGGCCGCCCGCCCCCGGCACAAGCTGATACACGGTGCCCCATCCCTGCCCTGCACTGCGCACGCCCCCTTCCCCAGTGGTACCGTAAAGGTTTCCTGCGGCGTCAAGGACCACGCCCCCGGGGAAAGCGCCGTCTGTGCCGGCGTCATTAAAATTGTGCAGAATCTGCTCGGACCATGCGCCATTCGCCTGCGGGGTCAACTCGAATACTGTTCCCCCATAAAACTTGCCACACTCAGAAGTAG
>Ga0302319_10018994_pt1 | contig 12500 bp, 10 predicted proteins | sample Bog_T0_2_FD_203319 | JGI IMG/M metagenome (GOLD analysis project Ga0302319, IMG submission 203319) | Peat permafrost microbial communities from Stordalen Mire near Abisko, Sweden - Bog_T0_2 | ecosystem: Environmental > Terrestrial > Soil > Wetlands > Peat | place: Sweden: Abisko, Stordalen Mire... | reverse complement strand
ATGCGCAGGCGCCGTTCGACCCGGCCGTGGCGCAATACTGGTTTCCCATCGACCAATACATTGGCGGCGTGGAGCACGCGATTCTGCACCTGATCTACTCGCGATTCTGGACCAAGGTGATGCGGGACCTGGGGATGATAGTGAACGACGAGCCGGCGCGGCGCTTGTTCACGCAGGGCATGGTCATCAAGGATGGAGCCAAAATGTCCAAGTCGAAGGGCAACGTGGTTTCACCCGACGACATGGTGGCCCGCTACGGGGCCGACGCGACGCGCATGTACGCGCTTTTTGCCGCGCCGCCGGATCGCGATTTGGACTGGCAGGAAGACGGTGTGGCAGGTGTGAGCCGCTTTCTGGGCCGCGTGTGGCGGCTGGTGGTTAAATATGCGCCGGTGGCGCGCGCGACGCATGAGGGGCGAGTGGGGACGCCGGACGGAACGTCGTTGAAGTTGCTTCGCAAGCTGCACCAGACCATTGCGAAAATTACGCTGGATTTTGAGGGACGCTGGCACTTCAACACGTGCGTCGCGGCGATTATGGAGCTAGTGAACGAGGTTCAAGCCGCAGATGCACAACTGGCTGCGGGTGAAGTGGCCGCGCAGGTGGTGCGCGAACTTCTGCGCTCGGTGGTGCTGTTGCTGGCGCCGTTTGCACCGTATCTGGCGGCGGAACTGTGGGCGGAGTTGGGGGAGCAAGGGAACGTGCTGCGCGCGCCATGGCCGGAGAGCGATGCCGAACTGGCCAAGGAAGATGAGCTGGAGATACCGGTGCAGATCAACGGCAAGCTCGTGACGGTGGTCCGCGTGGCCGCAGACGCCGATGCAAAGACGATTGAAGCTACGGCTTTGGCCGATGAAAAAGTGAGGTCGCGCACGGCGGGCAAGTCGGTGGTCAAGGTGATTGTGGTGCCGGGCAAGCTGGTGAACCTCGTGCTTCGCCCCAGCGACAAGGACCCGTCGCCGGGGGCCCCGGTGCTCCACCCCAGCGACAAGGACCCGTCGCCGGGGGCCCCGGTGGTGAAGTAGGTTGGCCGCGCCTTTGCGCGGAACCCAGTCGCTGGTAGGGCAGATGGGTTGGGTCTTCGAGCGGCCATCGCTCACATTGATCGAAGTGGCCTGGCGCTGGGTCTTCGGCATTCCGTTTCTGGCGGTCTGCTGGATGCAGGCGCGGCAGATACTCGCCGTGCTTCCTCCCGAGTCGGCCGGGCTCAATGCGATTGATCCCGAAAACCCGTGGATGGCGGCGGCGCAGCTTGACCATGCATTTGTGTTGTATCAACCGTATGCGCTGGTGGTGCTACGCTGGCTGCTGCCCGCAGCGGCGCTGGGGTGGGTGATTGTTTCGGGCCTGGGCCGCAGCTTTGTTCTGAAGCGATTGCATCCAACGCTTCCGTTCCGGTTCGTGCAAATGATCGTGTTGCAAGCGGCGTTTCTATTAGCGCTGGCAGCAACCTTCTGGGGCTGGTTCTGCTCGATGCAGTGGGTGGCGGCTACGCACATTGCTACCGCAGGCGAGCCGGACCTGGTCGGCTATTCGATATGGGTGATCTTTCTTTCGCTGGGGTTTTACACGCTGTGGGCGCTGATAAGCTGGCCGCTCTCGATAGCGCCGCTGCTGGTGCTGCTTGAGGACTGCAAGCCTGCGCAGGCTGTGGCGCGCAGCCTGCGATTGGGAAAGGTGTTCACCGGCAAGCTGGTCGAGATCAACCTGGTGATGGGGATTGTGAAGCTGGCGCTTATCGTGCTGGCAATGGTGCTGTCGGCCGCGCCGCTTCCTTTCAGCGACGAATTGGGCGGCGATGCGCTGCATGTAGTCTGGCTGGCGGCCGTGGTTTTCTACCTGGTGGCCAATGACTACTTCCAGGTGGTGCGGCTCAAAGGATTTGTTGAACTCTGGAAGATGTTTCGGCGCGAGGTGGCAGGCTAGTCAGGAATCATGGTTGCAGGCGATCTGGGGAGAACTTGAGTCTCCAAGTTGGGGCGAGCAGCGGAATTCCGTTCTCAGAAGAGTTTCAAGCGGATGACGAGGTACTTTTTGGGATCCTCGCGGATGCTCTTCACCAACTGCTGGGTCTGATCCAGAGTCTGGTCCGCATGGTCGTAGATGGAGCGGTTCTGAACCAGCTGTCCCAGCGTGCCTTTGCCCTCGTCCAGGCCGGTGAGAATGTTGTCAAGGCGGGTAACCGTGTCGTCCAGTTTCTGTGCGAAGGCCGGATCCTTGGCAATTTTGCCGAAGGTACCCTTGCCGGCGTTGATATCGCCGACGAGTTGATTGGTGTTGGCAACGGCGGCGTTCAGGTTGTTATAGAGCGTGTCGTCCTTGAGAAATTTGCCCGCGGTGCCTTTGCCTTCGTTGAGATCGGTGGTGATCTTGTCCAGCCGGTCGATGGCGGAGTTTGCGCGCGTGTAGAGGGTGTCGTCGGTGAGCAGCTTGCCGAGGGAACCCTTGCCGCCGGCCATGGCGCCGGTGATGGTTTGCAGATCGGTGGCGATGAGGTTGATTCTTTTGTACAACTCGGGGTCGTTGATCAGTTCGCCGGCGGTGCCATTCTTGCTATTGAGCGTATCGACCAGGACCTCAACTTTTTGCATCAGAATTGTGATTTGTTTGATCGAGGTCTCGCTGCTGCTGATCACTTCCTGAATGCTGGGCGCGCCCGCGGCCCGGAGTTCGGCGTTGTTGGCCGGGGGTGGACCATGGGCATGGACTGAACTGACATCCACGTAGCTGTCACCCAGGACGCCGGCCTGGCTGATGGATGCGGTGGAATCGACATGCAGGCCGCCCAGATATTCATGCCCAACCTGCATGGTCACTTCAACAGGTGTGGGGTCGCGATCTGGAACCACGCGCACATGGATGACACTGCCGATGGTGACGCCTTCCAGCGTGACCGGGGCACCGTCTTTGAGCCCGGCGGCGTTCTCAAAGTAGGAGCGGAGCTTGATTTTGCTGGCAAACAGCCCGCCGGTTGAGTTGGACATGAGAATAATGAGCACGATGAGCACCGCCATGGCCGCCATGACCAAAGCTCCCACTCTCAGTTGCGACCACTGAATCTCTTTTCGGCTCGGCACGGGGCTCCCCTTGAGGAATAAGGCGGTTTACGCCTTGAGAATATCAGATATGGAGGGGCTTACCTCCCATCTTCGAGCACTACGCTGGCCATGGCAAGATCGGCGGTGTGGGTGATGGAAAGGGCGGAGCGGCTTACCCCCAGGCGGACGGCGATTTTGGCGGCGCGTCCGTGAAAGGCGAGCGTTGGCCTCCCACTCGGCTCACGGACGACCTCAATCTCCAGCCAGTTGACACCAAAGCTGATACCTGTGCCAAGGGCTTTTGCTCCGGCTTCCTTGGCGGCAAATCGCGCGGCAAAGCTCTCGGCTGCCTTGCGCTTGCGGAGGCAGTAGGCCTGCTCCGGGGCGGTGTAGATGCGGTCCAGAAAACGCTGACCGTAGCGATCCATGGACTGCTGGATACGCTCGATCTCTACCAGGTCGATTCCGGAGCCGATGATCATGCTGTCTACCAAGCTACATCATTTTGGTTTTGTTGCGTTTGCGGACACACGAAGCGCGCGGCTCCGCTGGGTTGGCGACCTGAAAATTGAGTGACAACTGCTCTTCCAATTACCTGCGAAGGGGGACTTGCAGACTCCTGCGGGGCACGGCTGTTTCAAAGCGGGTCAAGTGCCGTTCGACTCCTGAACAATCGTTATGGTTTCCTCGGCCGCTCCGATGAAACCGTTGTGAGGCTGACCATGCCGGACCGCGACGATGGACAATCGATGAGCATGCCCTGGGCGATGCAGATGAAGGCTATCTCCGTCGCTGAGCCTTCCCGGCTGGTGCAAACGCTTACCGGAGCGATTCTCGGTTGTGGGGGCTGGGTTTTGAGCCGTGGGGCAAGCGACACCGGCACAGTGAACATGCTTTTTGAGTTTGAGCGCCAGGCCTGCGTCGACATTTACAGTGTGCTGATCGCATCCGGGCTCGAACTGAGCCAACACGGGCACATCCGCTTCACTGAGCTCTGCCAGTGCACGCGTAGCCGCCAGCGGGACTGCGGTACGGAGATTGCGAGCATCGATCTGGAAATCCAGACATATCCGGTGGAGATGACGCGCAATCCTGTCGCTAATAAGGCGGCCTGATTGCGGCCGACGTGTCCGCGCGGCCAAACTCCTCAGCCGGCTTCTACCAGGCCATACCGCCGCTGCCATGCCTCTTTGAGCCGGGCCCAGACACGTGCGCGTTCGACCTTGGCGGGCTCGGAGTTATTTCCTACACCGGAATCTGGGAGATTGGCAAAACGAACGGCTTCAATCTTGGCCAATTCCAGCAATTGCCGGTCTCGGACCAGGTTGGCGACTCGAAAATCGGGTAGGCCGGCCTGCCTGGTCCCGAAGAACTCGCCGGGCCCCCTGAGAGTGAGGTCCAGCTCTGCGAGTTCAAACCCATCCTGGGTGCGGACCATCGCGTTCAACCGCTCCTCACCGAGCGGCGAAATGCGCGGGCCGGTCATCAGAATGCAGTAGCTCCTGGCCGATCCTCGGCCTACGCGGCCGCGCAACTGGTGTAACTGCGCCAGGCCGAAACGCTCCGCGTGTTCCACGACCATCACCGTGGCGTTGGGAACATCGACGCCGACCTCGATGACCGTGGTGGCGACCAAGACGTCAATCTCGCTGCGCTGAAAGCGGCGCATCGTAATTTCCTTCTCGTCGGGATCGAGGCGCCCATGCAACAGGCCCACCCGCAGACCGGCAAGGGGACCTGTGCGCAGCTTTTCGTGCATCTCAACGGCGGACTTGAGTCCGGACTTCGCGCCCGGATTCGCCTCGACCGCAGTTTTGGGAAACAACTCCGCCGTCTTACCTTTACGGATGGGCTTGCGGGCAGGCGTCATCAGCGGTTCAAGACCGGCCTGGACATCGTCATGTGAAAAATCAAGCTCCGGGTGGTCGTCCTTTGTGCCTTCAATGACCGGGTAGACGATGTAAGCCTGCCGACCAATCGAAACTTGCTTGCGGACAAAATCCCAGACCTCTTCGGCGCGCTCGCCAATTACGCGACGAGTGACGATGGGGGTGCGGCCAGGCGGAAGCTCGTCGAGGACGCTCAAATCCAAGTCCCCGTAAAGCGAAAGGGCGAGAGTGCGCGGAATGGGCGTAGCGGTCATCACGAGTACGTCCGGCTCAGCCTGATGCGGCTTCTTCATGAGCTTGAAGCGTTGCATGACGCCGAATCGGTGCTGTTCGTCTACAACCACCAACCCCAGTCGATCGAACTCAACTTTTTCCTCGATAAGCGCGTGAGTCCCGATGACCAATTGTGCCTCGCCGCGGTTGATGAGTCCGCGTGTATGGCGCTTGCGGTCCTCGTCGAGCGAGCCGGTCAACAGAACGATTTGATAGCGGCGCGAGGACCGCTCGAGGAGCTTGCGCGCGGCGAGATAATGCTGCGTGGCCAGAATCTCCGTGGGCGCCATCAGGGCCGCCTGGTAGCCGTTTTCCATGGCCACCAGCATGGCCTGCAGGGCGACGATGGTCTTTCCTGAGCCTACGTCGCCTTGGAGCAGCCGGCGCATGGGGCTGGCGCTGCGCATGTCGGCCACTATCTCGCCGAGCGCCCGCTTCTGTGCGCTGGTTGGGTGAAATGGCAGCACCTCGCGGATGGCCTCACGCACCTTGTCCGTGGTGGCGAAGCCGATGCCCACGCGCTCCCGCATGCGGCGGCGCTTGAGTTCGAGTCCCAGCTCCAGAAAGAAGAACTCCTCAAAGATCAGGCGGCGGTGGGACGGGGTCGCGCAGCTTTGCAGCTGCGAGAAGGATGTACCCTCCGGCGGAAAGTGGACCTCGCGAAGCGCGGTTTCGCGGTCAGGCAGGCCAAGGCGTGAGAGCATCTCGTGGGGCAGGCACTCCGGCACTGCGCCGCGCATCCCTTCCAGCAAATGAAAGACGACCTTCCGTTGCCAGCGCGAAGCGAGGCGTGCGCCACCCAGCGACTCGTAGACTGGCGTGATGCGGCCGACTTCAAGCAGTCGCGTCTCGGCGTCGTCCGTTGCATCGGGCAGGAGCTCGAATTGCGGCTGGATCATTTTCAGGTTGCTGGTTGACCGTGATGGTTCGACTCGTCCGTAGACAGCCACCGTCTGACCGGCGTGGAACTTACCGTTCAAATAAGACCCGTTGAACCAAATGCACTTCATCGACAGTCGCGCCTGGCCGATGGTCAGCTCGAAGATGGGAGCCGCGCGCGTTCGCAGTAGTATGGATCCTCTAACTTCCGCGATGACGCTGGCCATTTCGCCGGCTTTGAGTTCGTCCAGGCTGCGGGGATTCTGGCGGTCTTCGTAGCGGAAGGGCAGGTGGTAGAGCAGGTCCTCCGCGGTCAGAATGCCCTTGGCGGCGAGTATCTCCGCAACGCGCGGACCGACGCCGCGCACATACATCACTGGAGTGTCGAGGGTGGGCACACTGAGGATGCTAAATGGCTCACGCGCGAAGGGACAAACTCGCTAAAAGCTCGGGGCAGGTCAAGTTCAGGCTGGGGTTGCTGAATGCCGTTATGCCTTGGGAAGAAAATAAGCTTCAACTGCTCGTAGCAGAGCATCGCGGTCGAGATACGGTTTCTTGCCTTCGTATCGAGCATCCCAACAAACCTGGTTCACAATGTCCCGGGGATAGCACGAACGCAACTCCTGCTTCATGGTGTTGCGGATGAAGCCGATCAGGTCGTTGGATATGTTTTCGTCGCCTTCGACCTCGCGCTCTTTTGCAATGCGCCGGAAGATCTCGCGGAACTGCTCGTCTGAAACCGCGCCGATCTTGATCTTGGTTTGAATTCTCCGCAAGAAAGCGGCATCTACCAACTCGTATGGATCGATGTTGGATGCAAAGACCACGAGCATTTCAAAGGGAATCTCAATTTTCATTCCGCCGGCAAGCGTCAGAAAATCGATCTTGCGATCCAAGGGAACTACCCAGCGATTTAGCAGCTCTGCGGGACGAACCCGCTGGCGCCCGAAGTCGTCAATGATCAGTACGCCATTGTTGGCTTTCATCTGGACGGGGCCGACATAGAATTTTGTAATCGGGTTGAATTGCAGGTCCAGCATCTCGACCGTCAGTTCTCCGCCGACCAGAACCGTGGGGCGATGACAGAGAACCCAACGCTCGTCACGGATTTCGGGCTCGGACTCTGTTGCGCGCTTGTGAATTGCTGGATCGTAGACCGTAATGATCTGCCCATCGACTTCAACCGCATGCGGTATCCATACCTTGTCGACGGCGAGCACGCACGATAATGCGGCGGCCATGGTGGTTTTCCCGGTTCCGGGCGGGCCATAGAGGAAGATTGCGGCGCCTGAGTTGAGGGCGGTACCGAACTGGCGCAATGTCTTGTTGTCGATGACAAGATGAGTAAAGGCTCGCTCCACATCAGCGGGGCCGACTGCAACGTTTTGTACTCCCTGCTTTCGCGTCTGCTCAACGTAGTTCTTCAAGGACACCGGAGCGGCACCAGCATAATGACTGTGGGATAGCAGTTCCGCAGCTCGGGCTCGGCCCTCAGATGTAATTGCAATACTGGGGATGTTGGCCTTCATGCCAGTGACCTGACAGAATCGTTCCGCTCGCAGGCGCGAAAACAATTCGTTTGCCACTTCGAAGCTGAGCTTCGTTTTTTCAGAAAGCTCAAGGATGGAAAGAGAGCCGGAAAGATAGAGAATTTTTAACGCTAGGTCCTCAAGCACCGCCTGGCGAACGTCAATTTCCTTCATTGACTGCGGCTTCATCTCCGGCCCCGAAGCGGGCTCGCGCTTGAGAAAATCGAGCATGGTCTGGAGGCCTTCCATGGTGTTGTGCGGATCCTTTTTCAATATAACGCGGGGAGTGGTGGATTGGCCCATTGGTCGCATTCCAGTCACTCTTTAGTCACCCTTTGGCAGGCCTGGAGTGGGACGTTTTTGTGAGAAGTGCGCGACTGCGCGATGATCTGCAGGAGGACACTTGCGAGGCGCGCTTTGCTACACTTCTGGCAGTGTCGCTGACGGCTGCGGGGCAGCTGAATTTGAGTCGAGGGTTTCCGGGACTTAATTAGAGCGGCGGGGGAATCCATGCCAGTTGTCGAGCTCGCGGGAGTGACCAAGGCCTACGAAAACAAGGTTGCCGTCAACAACCTGAGTCTCTCGATCGATGCGGGCCAGATGTTCGGGCTGCTGGGGCCGAACGGAGCGGGCAAAACCAGCTCAATTCGCATGATGATGGGGATCACGATTCCCGATTCCGGGAGAATCAGCCTCTTTGGCAAGCCGTTCGAGCGCAAGAGCCTGGAGAACGTCGGCTACCTGCCGGAAGAGCGCGGTCTTTACAAGAAGATGAAGGTCATTGACCAACTGGTCTTCTTTGGCGAGCTGCATGGCCTGGCAGCGGGGGAGGCACGGAAACGGTCCACGGCGTGGGCCACGCGCATGGAGATTGCCGACTCGCTGCAGAAGAAGACTGAAGAGCTTTCGAAGGGGATGCAGCAGAAGATCCAGTTCATTGCGTCGCTGCTTCATGACCCCGACTTGATCGTGATGGACGAGCCGTTCAGCGGGCTTGACCCGGTGAATGCGGTGCTGGTGGAGAAGACTCTGCTTGAACTGAAGGATCAGGGCAAGGCAATTCTGTTTTCAACCCATCGCATGGACCAGGTGGAGAAGCTGTGTGACTCCATCTGCCTGATCAATAACGGCGAGGCCGTGCTCAAGGGGAATCTGCGCGAGATCAAGAGCCGCTACGAGCGCGATCGCATTCTTGTTGAATTCGAGGGAAGCTCCGCTTTTTTGGGCAGTGATGAGATTGCGGAGGCCAACAACTTTTCAGGCCACGCGGAGATCAAGCTGAAACCGCACGGCGATGCGCAGAAGCTGCTGCACGAAGCGGCTGCGATTGCGACGATCTATCGTTTCGAACTGGTCGAGCCCTCGCTCGAAGAGATCTTCATCCAGACAGTGGGAGGCAAGACCGATGCGTAACATTCTGCTGATTGCCAAACGAGAATATCTGGAGCAGATTCGGAGCAAGGCCTTCAGACTATCCACCATTGGACTGCCTGCGGTGCTTGGCCTGGTTCTCGCCGTTACTTACTTTTCGTCTCTGGGTCTGGGAGGAAGCAAACACTTGGCGATCGCGTCGGGAGACCCGGCGCTGGCTAACGAAATTCGCGGCCGGTTGATGAGAAGCAAGAATTCGAAGGCCGTGATTGACGTCGTGGCTCCGGCCACCGCTGCGGATCACGCAACGCTTGTTGAAGAAGTCCGGACCAAGACGATTGACGGATTTCTGTGGGTGGAGACTCCGGCTGCCGGCGAGCCAACCGCGACCTACACTTCGCGTTCTTCGGGCGACTTTATGTCGTCTGCGCGACTCAAAGGGGCTCTGGATGATGGCCTGGTGAGCGAACACCTGACCGGTGCCGGCATGACGCAGAGCAACGCCGATGTTTTGTTGAAGGGCGCGCCGCTGAGTACATACCAGGTGAGGAGCGACGGACAGGTGGTGAAGAGCAATGCGGAAGCTTCCTTCTGGAAGGGCTACGCGATGGCGCTTTTGTTGACTATGACCACTATGATCTACGGGCTGAATGTGGCGCGCTCGATCATTCAGGAGAAGACATCGCGGGTGTTTGAAGTGATGCTCGCGATCTCAAAGCCGAGCGATATGCTGGCCGGCAAACTGATGGGCGCGGGCGCGGTGGGGCTGACGCAAATCGGCATTTGGCTGGTTGCCGGCGCTGCCATATTTATTTCACCGATTGCCGCCGCTGAGATGACCGGGGACCTTGCCCTGCACTTCTCATGGACCGAGTGCATTCTCTTTCCGGTTTATTTCGTGCTTGGTTTCCTGCTGTTCAGCTCGTTATTTGCGGGGCTTGCCGCGACGTGCGAGACGGAGCAGGAATTGCAGATGTACATGCCGCTGGCCGCTGCGCCTACGTGGCTCAGCTTCGCGATGATCCTGATGATCATCACCGATTCGAACTCATTCTGGCCGGTTGCGGCTTCGTTGTTTCCGCCCACCGCGCCGATTGTCATGTTTTTGCGCATGGCCTCGCAGACGCCGCCGGCGTGGCAGTTTGCGGTTTCGATTGCGCTGATGGTCCTGAGCATCTGGGCCACGCTGTGGTTTTCGTCGCGGCTGTATCGCGTGGGGATCCTGATGTACGGCAAGCGGGCGACGCTGCCGGAGCTGCTGCGGTGGCTGCGGTATTCGTGAGCGGGGTTGCACTCGGGATGTCGTGGATGATTTAGAGAACATCCCTCAGGGGCTAAAGCCCGGCTTGTTTCGTACCGGCTTTATCGGCACGACTGAAGTCGTGCCCTGACACTTCTTGCTCCACGCGAAAAGTCTTTCCGCAGCCTGTGACGCCGTGCCCTTTTTAAAAGCCGACTTATCTAATGCGCCGAGTGGTTCAGAGGTTTCCTAAACTAAAATCGTTGGAGTGACAGCCGAGCCCAAATTTACCATTTCTCAGCGCATCTTGCTGGCTGTGGTTCCGCGCGTGGTGTGGGCGCTGCTGCGCATTGTGAGCCTGACCTGGCGGTTTGAGGTGATTGCTGTAGAGGGCGTGACGCCGGTGGTCTTTGGCCAGAAGGCGGGGCCGGAGATTTATTGCTTCTGGCACCAGTGCGTGCTGCCTTGCACGGTGTATTTTCAGCGATCCAATGCCGTGATTCTGATCAGCCGCAGCTTCGATGGGGAGTTGATTACGCGCATCCTCAGACTGTTCGGGTTCGATGCCGTGCGCGGGTCCAGCTCGCGGGGCGCGCGGGAGGGATTGCTGGGGCTGAAGCAGGTGATTGAGAGCGGGAACACGGCGATTCTTACAGCCGATGGTCCGCGTGGGCCGATCTATCAAACCAAACTGGGGCCGATCAAGCTGGCGCAGATGACCGGCGCGCCTATCGGGGCATTTCACCTGGAACCCGAGCGCGCGTGGACAATGGGATCGTGGGACCGGTTCCTGGTGCCGAAGCCGTTCACGCGGATTGTAGTGAGCTGGGGGCCATGGACGCGGGTGTCCGCGGAGCTGCCCGCAGAGGATTTTGAACGCAAAAGAGCGGAGCTCAATGCGGCGATTGAGACAGCGCGCGCGAATGCCAACAGGTACTTCAAGAAGGCGCGGCCATGAGCGGGAACGCAGAATCCGTGAGTGGGCTGCGTGTTGCCGACTTCGATTTCGAGCTGCCCGCAGAGTTGATTGCGCAGCAACCGCCGGCGGAGCGCGGGACGAGCCGGATGCTGGTGATGGATCGGGAGAGCGGCGCGCTGCGCGACGCAAGCTTCGCCGATTTCCCTTCGCTCTTGCATGCTGGTGATTTGCTGGTGCTGAACGACAGCCGGGTGATTCCGGCGCGGCTTTATGCGCGGCGGACGGTGGTGCGCGACCGGCAAGAGCCTAGCGGGCTGGTGGAGGTTCTGCTGACGGAGCCGGAGGGCGAAAACCGCTGGCGCGCGCTGGTGAAGCCGGGGAAAAAAGTGGGCGTGGGCGAGCGGCTGGCGTTTGCTTCGGCGTCCGGGGCGGTTGAACTGGAGGCGGAGGTGCTGGAGCGGGGGGAGTTCGGCGAGCGGCTGCTGAAGTTTGCACCCGTGGCCGATTTCTTCGCGGTTCTGGAGCGCATTGGGCACATGCCGCTGCCGCCTTACATTCGCCGCGACGATGAGAGCGCGGATCGCGAGCGGTACCAGACGGTTTTTTCGCAGGAACGCGGGTCGGTGGCTGCGCCTACGGCCGGGTTGCACTTTACGGCGCAGGTGCTGGATGCGCTGACGGCGAAGGGTGTCGAGGTTGCGCGGGTGACGCTGCATGTGGGGCTGGGGACGTTCGCGCCGTTGCGTGTTGACCGGGTGGACGAGGTTCGCCTGCATCGGGAGCGGTATACGCTGCCGGCGGCGACGGCGGAGGCGGTGAATCGCGCGGTGCGTGAGGGCAGGCGGGTTGTGGCCGTGGGGACCACGGTGGTGCGGACGCTGGAAGCCGCTGCGGCTGTCGCATGGCAGGCGGGCGGTGAGGAGTTGAAGGCGCATTCCGGCACGACGGAGATCTTCATCTCGCCGGGATTTGCATTTCGGATTGTGAGCGGGCTGCTGACCAATTTTCATTTGCCGCAGTCGAGTCTGCTGATGCTGGTTAGCGCGTTTGCGGGGCGGGAGCGGGTGCTGGATGCCTACCGCCACGCGGTCGAGCAGAAGTACCGCTTCTTCAGCTACGGGGACTGCATGTTTGTGGCTTGATCCCTCACTTGTGCAAAGAACGCGCAAGGATGGGGCATCCTCCTTTGTGGGAGTTTATGGGGGGGCGTCGGCCCGGCTTTCAGCTCGAAGTGAGGACGGTCTCCAACCCGCCCTTTGCGCTATATTCAGTGCATGCACCCTCTTCCGTCGGAAAGGCAAAAACAATGCGCTTGCTCAGAAATCAGCCCTTTCTACTGCTTGTCGTAACAGCCTTGCTCAC
>Ga0302319_10018993_pt1 | contig 12500 bp, 12 predicted proteins | sample Bog_T0_2_FD_203319 | JGI IMG/M metagenome (GOLD analysis project Ga0302319, IMG submission 203319) | Peat permafrost microbial communities from Stordalen Mire near Abisko, Sweden - Bog_T0_2 | ecosystem: Environmental > Terrestrial > Soil > Wetlands > Peat | place: Sweden: Abisko, Stordalen Mire... | reverse complement strand
GCTTGTTTAAATTTCACTGAATTGCAACGCGGACACTTTCGCCGTATCCAAAGAAGATGCGGTAGCCAATCGGGCCAATCCCGGCTTGCATTTGCCATGCCGACTATCCTTCCCGGCCATACCACCGCCCAAGCTAAAATGCGTGTCTCTCTGTCAAACTCGCGTTAGTATCCAGCCAGGAGAGAAGACAGCGGATGCTGCCCCTGGCAAGCGCGATGCTGGTGTCGGCCGCGCCGTAATAAAGATTAATGGTGTCCCCGTCCGCGTCGATGGTCTGTCCGCAGGGGAAAACGACGTCATTAACGTCTCCGACACGTTCATAGGGGGCTTCCGGTCCGAATATCCAGGAATTTCCGCGTTGCAAGCAAACCTCTGGCTTCTCCAGATCGAAGAGCGCGAGGCCAAGGCGATAAATGCTGCCTGACGCCGTTTGCCGCACTCCGTGGTAGATCACCAACCAGCCTTTGGCGGTTTCAATAGGCGGAGAACATAGACCAATCTTGTTCGCATCCCACCATCCGCCACGCCGCGCCTCTAGAATGATCTTGTGACTTCCCCAATGTCGCAAATCGGGTGAGTAGGATATCCACATATGAGCGCCCAGCGCTGTCATAGGCCGGTGAATCATAGCCCAACGTCCGCCGAATCTTCGAGGCAAGAGGGCCGCGTCCTTATCTTCCGGAGGCATAATTACGCCGAATCGTTCAAAGCTACGAAAATCCTTGGTTAGCGCCAGCGAGACTCCGGGGCCTCCTCGCGCAAAGGATGTGTACGCCACGGCGTATTGCTCGAGCTCAGGGACGTAGGTAATACGAGGATCTTCGATACCCCATATCTCTTCTGGAAATTCCTGCGGATTCGCGACCAAAGTCGGTTGAGGGTCGATCCGCCAATTATCAACCCCGTTGGCAGAACGTGCAGCGCAAAGATGCGACAAACCGCTCCGGTCCTCAACGCGGCAAAGAAGCAAGGTGTCTCCATCTGCCAACTGCACGGCTCCAGCGTTCAAGACACTGTTAATCGGGTATGGCCAGTCCTTACGGCTGAGGAGCGGATTGCTGGAATAACGCTTAAGGAGTGGCAAATCGCCACATGCTTTCACCTTCGCTTGTTCCAGGGTGATAGACTCCGGCGACTCAATCAATGAGATAACTGGATTCAATAAGAGACACTCATTCCATGATTCAGTTGGTTTGCACTTGCCACTTTGGCTGCCTGCATTTCGAGCAGAGCCATGAGGAACGAAAGCGTAGATTCAGCTCCCTGATTTTCATTCACGCGATCTGGGTGAAGCCCATCTTTGCATCCGCCTGTCACTATATCGTAAAGCGGAACCTGGAGGTCGTTCTTTCCGAGAAACCAACCAAAGACTCTGTTAGCTTCCTCAAGCCATTGGTCTTCTTCCGTCAACTTATATACCTCTAGGCAGGCAGATACGGTTGCGCAGGCCTCCACTGGCTGCTGATCAAAACGCGCCTTTTCGTTTCCCTCGATGAAGAATCCGCTGGACCCGATTGGTACGAAGATCTCTTTATCGTCGCGGTGCTGTTCGCTGACAAGCCACTTCAAAGAATCCATTCCAGCTTCGATCATTCTTTGGTTGTCACTCCTCCATCCCGCCAGGATGAGAGCTTGCGGAAGTCTTGCATTTGAATAGGACAGGCTCTTTTCGAACCACTTCCACGTCTCGGAATGACTTCGATCATAGATGTCAAGGAGCCGATTGGCAAGGATATTGCGTGCTCCCTGAATGGCTCTATCGCCCGGAAACCAGTCCAAATAGGCCTGCATGCCGAGGATGCAATAGGCCCAGGCGCGCGGGCTGGTAAACCCAAGCGTTGCAGGGACTGCGGCTTCGAAGAGCCTTCCGGCTGCCCCTCTCAAGCCTGCGTTTCGTGAAGCCCCGAGCACCTTCCCCAGCGACCACAACGCGCGCCCATGACTATCGTCCGACCCTATATCTTCAAGCCACTTGCGGTCGTAATTAAGAAAGTTTCTAAACCTCCCAGTATCGGCATGAAAGGCCAGCCAGAGAAAAGACAAATAGCGATGGGAGAGGTTTAGATACTCGCGTTTGCCCGTATACGCCTGATTCTCATCCAGAAGAATTGACACGATCAGCGCGCGTGCGTTGTCGTCGGTTGTATAGCCCTCACGTGTGTTTGGCACCGAGAAAATCGCATGCTGCAAGATGCCCGTGTCGTCAGTCAAAGTCAACAGATGGCCAGGATTAAGCGCGGGCAGAGGACCTGCCGGAGCCACTGCAAGATCGCCCTGCCGGGCGGCCCTAGGCTGTAAGGAGCGTTCAAAGCGTGCCCGTTGAAAGCTCGCCATGTAAGCCCGCGCCGTCTTCGCCCATGTCGTCCCCCGGGAATGAAGATAGGCCCGCTTCCGCATGGCATGACGTTCCGCAGGGTTTTCGAGTAATGCGAGAACAGCTTCAGCAATCGCACTGGGACTCTCGAAGGGAACGATTACGCCTCGCTTCTTTGCAAGTAACTCCTTGGCGTGCCAATAAGGGGTGGAGACAATCGCCTTTCCAGCCCCGAGGGCAATCGCAAGCGTGCCTGAGACAACCTGCGCTTCATGCCGGTAGGGCGTGATGTAAATATCGGCCGCTCCGACATGTTCTATAAGTTCCTCCGTACTCACAAAGCGATTGTTAAAAATCACGTGATCGGAAACGCCAAGCTGATCTGCCAGCGCTTGCAGCTCCTCACGATAACGCTCGCCCTCCCGCCGGCGAATATGCGGATGGGTCACTCCCGATACGATATAAACCACGTTCGGCTGTTTCGCCAGGATGGCAGGCAGTGCCTGAATGACGTTCTCAATACCCTTGTTTGGCGATAACAAACCGAACGTAAGCAGAACTGACTTGCCTTCCGTGCCGAACTTGTCTTTGAAGTAGTTTGGGTCCATGAAGGGAAGATCAGGCACGCCATGTGGGATCACATCGATCTTCTCTCTCGAAATCGCATACACTTCACACAGCAATTGCGCCGCCAACTCGCTCATCACAACCAGGCGATCTGAAAGCCGTGCAATCTCATCGAGTACCATTCTCTGATTCGCGTCCGGCTCACGCAACACTGTATGCAGCGTGGTCACCAGCGGCATAGTCAATTTGCGCAACAAGGTCAGAATGTGGCAGCCCGCGCTGCCGCCGTAGATACCGTATTCGTGCTGCAGGCAGACAAGATCGTTGCCATTGAAGTTAAGAAAATCGGCAGCGCGCTCATAGGAGGCAAGGTCTTCCTGTGTAAGCTCCAGGCGAACTCGCTTGGGATATTCATAGCTCGAATCCGGATCGTTCACCGGTATGGCAAAGAGACGCTCTTCTCCATATTCGGACGCAAGGGCGGTGCACAGATCAGTTGTAAAAGTAGCGATGCCGCACTCGCGCGGCAAGTAGTTTCCTACAAATGCAATGCGAGTTGGCAAAGGCAGTTTGCACGCCTTCATTGCAATGTGTGAATATGCTTCAGCGATGGGGTCTGCAACATTATTTTCCAAGTGATTCGTATCAGGAAGCGACATCATGTCCTCTTTTCGCGTTCAAATCAGGCCGAGAACCAGGAGAATAACAATGATCAAGAGGACTAATCCCACTCCTCCGCTCGGATAATATCCCCAATTCCTGCTGTGGGGCCATCGTGGCAGGGCACCCAGTAGCGCCAAGATCAGAATTACGATCAATATAGTCCCAAGCATACACACTCCCGGCGTTTCTGTATGCAAGCAGGATGATTCAACACACGCCGCGGTCTCGTTCGAGACCGCGGCGGTTATACCGCAGCATTAGCGCAAGCTGCCCGTCGTTCCATTCACTTCACTGGGCTTCCGATTGCATCGCCGGATACGACCAATTCCACTCTGCGGTTCTCCTGCCTGCCCGCTGAGTTATCATTGGAGGCTACCGGCAACGTGTTACCGAAGCCCTTTGCGCTCACGGAGTTTGTCGTTACGCCTTGCCCGACAAGGTAATCGCGGACGGCGCCCGCGCGATTCTCCGACAGCTTCTGATTCATTTCATCGCCGCCGACGTTGTCGGTGTAGCCGTCAACTTCGATGTTGAGCCCAGGGTAGGCGATCAGAATTCCGGCAACCTTCGCCAATTTCTCCCGCGCGCCTGGCTTCAACGTATACTTTCCGGTGTCGAACAATACATCGGACATACTTACAATGAGTCCTCGGGCGCTATCGCGAGTCGCAAGAATCAGGTTCAGTTGCTCAGACAATCGCGCGCGCATTGCGGCCTTGTCGTTGTTCGCCTGATTTTCACCTTGCTGAGCATTTTGCGCTGCTATGCGAGCCTGCTCTGCGTCGGCCTGCGCCGCGGTAATCGCAGCCGCCGATGCTGTTTGGTTGGCGGTCATGTCGGCTTGCGCCTTTGCCGCGTCGGACTGTGCCTGCTCCTTCAGGCGAGTAGCCGCGTCAGCTTGAGCCTGCGAATTTGCCTGCGCGTCGCTAGATGCCTGGCGCTCATTCGCCAGGCGCACCTCGTCGATCTTTTTGACCGCGATCTCTCGCGCATCTTCGGCAGTCTGTACCACCTCTCGGGAAACGGCAATCAGCGGCTTTCTGTCGCTGTGCTTATTCATGGCGTCGGCGTCGGCATTGTTCATCAACTGGACGGCGTGCTGGTAGCTGGGGCCTGCATACGTCTCGGCGCCCTCGGATTGAGCGATCCGCAGCGCATTTCGCGCCTCGTAAAATTCCAAAGGAAGACTGGCGCTCAGAATGACGGGGTCGAACTTGTATCCGGTGGGAATGTAGCCCCCGCGCTCCATCAGTTCATACTTTGCATTTACTGCCTCTGTTGTTCCCTTTGTATCGGCGCGAACGACGTTCTCGAGGACGACCACGTTGCTGGGCTGCCGGACAGCATAGTACGGTTCCGCGGTAACGATCAAAGCAAATGCCTGGAGATCGGTGGTTGCAGTCAGCTTGCTTCGGTTATTGTCGCCTATCAGCACTTCCCCAAGATTCGCTGCCCTGCCTTCGGGTGAAATCGCCCATAAAACATAGGTAAGGTATTCGCCGCCAAAGGTTGTAGGGCTTTGCAGGTTTCCGAATTCGGCTTCGACTTCCAAAGTGCCGCGCTTGCTTCGCACCTTGGCTTTACCATCGGCTGAAGGCATCAATGCCGTGCCGGCAAAATCCACATCCGTGGCTCCGCTGCGATGCTGATAGTTGACCGCCTGGACCGTGCGACTAATCACGACCACGCGGTATGTGGATGTAGGGCCTACGGTTTCGATAACCGTCGTCGTTTGAGGATTAGCCTGGGCAAACGCGCTCAGGCTGAGGGCACTTCCGATTGCGAACAAAACTATGCGTTTCAAGATTCCTCCTACAGGCAGAAGGCTGCCTTGTTGCGTTGGACGTTCGTTTCCTTACCGGGCACAATCTTCCAGGCCTCGGCAGTTAGATCTCTCACGGCCCTACGCGGAATTGGGTAACGTAATGAAGCAGCCCAAAGACTTTGATGAGCCATACAACGAGCACAATCACTACCACGGCATTCAGAATTCCCTTGATGGTCCCTTGCATCGGAATATAGCGATTGACCAGCCATAACAACACGCCGACTACCAAAAGTGTGATTACAACAGTTACGAGGGGCATTTCATTGTCTCCAGTCATTGCGTGGACTTGATCCACTTTCAAGGAATCTTCGAGTTGCTCGATAAATTCATGTGAAGTGCTTGCCTTTGCCTGGGCGAAAGTGTGAATGCGCCTTTACAAAGAGAAAAACACGCCCCTTCAAAAAAGTGACATGTTGTCCTGTGCGTCCTTCCAAATAAGTGGACGCATAAGAGGAACATACGCCCGATGGAGCGTAGAAGCGCAGGGACCACCAGGAAGAGGAAAACAGTTACCTGTCCTGATATATTCTTCCAAGGATATGATCGATTTACTGAGCTAAAGAGCACACATACAGGGGTGAGGGACCGTAGCCGATCGTCACAAAATTATACCTTTGCTTTCGGCGAGTCGGCATCTGCTCCCGCAGGCAGATGATCTGGCAAGTCAAAGCGCGCAGCACCAATGCGGTTGTCAGCCATCCCATAGTAGACGTCAAAGCGATCGGGTGTTCCCAGATCGTCGCGCTTGTCGATACCTGTGGGGAAGACGACATTGGCTACAATTCCATGGCGCTCTTCCGGCAGCTCGGGCGTCAGCACCGGCTCCGCCGAGCGGTATTTAATCACGAGCGGATGCTCTTTGGAAAAGATCATTACTCCTGCCGAATAGCACAACATGTGGCTGTCGGTATCAGGTCCGTCGATTTCACTGACACCGTGGTAGATGATGAGCCAGCCGTGCCGGGTAAGGATGGGTGGCGTGCCGCCGCCGATTTTGAGCCGTTCCCAAGGCGAAACAGGAGATGCCAGCCGATGATGAAAGGTAAACTGACCAGCGTGAAACGGCCTATGGTCAAGTGTCATTTGACAGTACGAAATCCAGATGCTTTCCCGATCGATATCCACCTCGCGGGACGCAGGACTGCAGGCGGTTTCCTCGGGGCGAGTCCCTGGAAAGAGCGGCCGGTGGAGCAAAGCCAGCTCCGGCTGCCCGGATGGGTCGGGAATAACAGCTGGGAAGAGGCTGGCATCCTTGTCGTCCACATTACCGAACTCAATGCCGTCGCACGAGGCAAACGTCGCAAGCCCCAGACGTTTCCAGTGAATGATATCTTCCGATACTGCCATGGCAATTCGCGGGCCATGGGACGACCATGCCGTGTAAGTCATCAGGTATCGCTGAAGCGGCTCTACAAAGGTGATGCGCGGATCCTCGCAGCCGCCACTGCCGTCAGGGCGCCGCTCATAGTCGGCTTCCGGCTCCAGTGCCATGCCAAGTCTCTCTACGCCGGTCGGATCGCCGGCCTCATTGAATCGTACCCGTGCAATGCCAATGCGCGAGTAATTCCCCCGCGCGGTCAGCCGCGGAAAAAGGTAGAGCTGTCCATCCGGACCACGGGCGGCTGCCGGGTTGAGGACGCCATCGGCCTCCAGCGGGTTTCCCGGTTCCGGCTCCATCACCACCCCCAGGCGGCGCAGCCTGAATTCGCTCACACGCCCACCTCAAAGGATCGCACTTGTTGATCGTCTGCCAGGCACGCGATGATTGTTTCCATGACTCGTTTGGTCTCATTTGGGTCTCGCACTGGAATCGCAATAACTCCCACTTGCTCAACCGGATAATCATTTCCGTCCGGAAACAAGGCGTCCCCTACGTAGATCATCTGGTTCAACGGAATACCGAGAATATCTCGCAGCTTATTGATGCCGTATGCTTTATCGATGCCATGTCGGGTCACATCAATGGATGTCGCGCCACCTATTTGGACGGAACACTCGGGAATTAGAGTGTCCAGAATTGCTTTGATTTTCCCTCTTTTGGCGAAATCTGGATCCCATTTGCTCTTTTCTTCCAAAGGAGCCTGCTGACCCAATGCGGAGTATGTTATCTGGCTTCCGCGATCCTCGACTGTCTCTCCCCACGTCCTTTCGACAGCTATCCCCGCCATTCTGACCGCTTCATTGAGTGAACTTATGATCTTCCGCTTTTGATCCGCGGTGAAATCTTCTGAATAGAGTTCTTTCCAAACCTCTGTGAACTGGAAAAATTTTGTTCCACAGGTTGGAAGCAGCGACAGATTCACGAGGAAATCGTCATGGGGAAGATTGGAGAGCAGCTGTTTCTCAAACTGCGGCCAGGCGCCTCCGGAGATTACTGCCACTTTAACTACGCCCAAAAGATCATGCAGCAGCGCCGAGCTTTCGGCATTGAGGGGAGATTTACTCTGCGCGAGGGTTCCATCGAGGTCAAAAACGATGAGCTTCTTCATTTTTCTCCGAAGTGGAAGTATCGCCGCCGCATCGTGAGCGTTCGTCTGTGTTCAGATACTCCACGGAAGCGGACAAGCCAGACTATCTCCCGGCTGCTGCCGGCGGCGACAGTCGCGGTTGGCTACGCGGCACCCACGCCAGGTCTCCGCTCAGAACGTAAATGGAAATTGCGCCAAACATAAGAAGCGCACCGACCCAGAAGCGCCAGTCATGATGCATACGTTTCCAGTATGGACCTGGATCGGGCTCCCCGCTGTCGCTACTATGTCCTTCAAAGTTATGCTTGTTTCCTGTCATCTGTTCTCCTATACTGCAAGGCATTTGTTACGGCGCGCTAGCTTTCTGTTTCCGGTCATAGCGACATGCACTATGGTTGATGAGTAGCCGTCGCAGGGACCTGAGCCGGCCGAGCGAGATCTGTTACAGAAGAATTACTTGCCGGGTGCAGTTGTTCAGCTGGTATCTCTGTTCCTGGCGGGAAGATGAGAATCTGAATCGAACCCCAGTCTGCATCCAAGTTCGAGCCCGGCTGTTTACCCAGGCCCAACGTTTTAAGCTGGCTGTCGTCAAATCCAAAGTTCTCTACCAGGTACTCGCGCACAACCATGGCCCTGGCTTCGGTAAGGGCCAGGTCTTTCTGGATATCGCCTTCCATCCCGGTCGAAGCCACGACTACCGCAAAGCCGAATTGATTCTGCGCAAGAAAGTTGCCGCCAGCGTCAAGCGCCTTCTGGTTCTTCAGCTTCGCTGTATCGCGGCTGTCGAAGAGCTGTTTGGCAGTGAACGTAAATGCCTTCAGCGGTTCTCCCTGCGGAAGCGCCGCAATTCTATTTGCGGTAATATCCCCTGAATCTTCATATCCACGCTTCTTGAAATACCCGCTCAATAAGAAGTTGTGTTTCAAGGCCTCCATATTTTCCTGGAAGTCAGTAACGCCGGTCTGCGCCTGGAGCATAGTCGTGTGCAGAGTGGTCGTAGTCTGTTCAAGGTTGCTATAGAGTTGCTTGTCGTTCACCAGCGCTCCCACGGTTCCCTGGCCCGAATCGATCTTGGCGCTTACCGAGGTCAGATGGGCCGTCGCCAAAGTTGCATTGTTGATGGCCTGCTGGCTGCTGTCCAGAATGCCGCTCGTTTTTTTGAACAGATCCGACATCTGGAGCGGAGGTTCGCTCTGTATGGTCTCGCCGTCCTTTACCTCGGCTTGCCCTGACGATCCGAACGAAATCGCGACGTACTGGTTACCCAACACTCCCTCGGTTTCGATTGAGGCTACTGAGTCGGCCTTGATAACCTCGTGCGTCGATTTGTCGAGGTTCATGAGTACCGTGACTTTCTCGCTGGGATTGTGGGGCAAGGTAATGCTTTGCACAGTTCCGCTGTGAACTCCTCCCACCTGCACGTCGCCTCCAGCAGACAGGCCCGCCACATTGTCAAATTGCGCCTTCAGTTGGTATGTGGAGCGAAACAGATACTCCTTGCCCCCGATGATGAAGACGCCAGCGGCAAGAATTGCCAGTGTTACAACGATAAATGCTCCCAGCCGCGCCACTCTCGACATATGTCCTCCTACAACTGCTTCAGAAATTCAGCCACAAACCCGATGTTGCTTTGTTGAAGGTCGTCAAACGTACCTTCGATTACCATTTCGCCTTCGTTCAAGAGAGCCAGGCGATCGGCAATCGTCCTGGCACTGTGCAGATCGTGAGTTACAACAACGGATGCCATTTGACGCTCCCGCTGGAGTTTGAGAATCAAGTCGTCGATTTCTCCTGAACTGATGGGATCGAGACCGGCAGTCGGCTCGTCTAGAAGCAAGATCTCGGGATCCAGCGCGAGCGCGCGCGCCAGGCCCACGCGCTTCTGCATCCCACCTGAGATATCGGAAGGCATCTTGTCAAAATCGCCTTCCATGCCCACTTCAGCCAGCAACTGCTTCACCCGGTCGCCGCGCTCTGACCTGGACATATCTCTTCGGTGGTGTTCAAGCGGGAAAGCCACGTTTTCAGCGACCGTGAGCGAATCATAGAGCGCCGCGTGCTGAAACAAGAAGCCCATCTTCTTTCTGATTTCGCCCATTCGATCGAGAGCCAGGCCGACGATTTCCTGATCATGGATCCGAACCGAACCGGAGTCAGGTGTTTCGATGCCGATGATCAGCCGCAGCAGCACACTTTTTCCCGTGCCACTGCGTCCAAGCACGGCCAGGGTTTCTCCACGGTTCACGCTAAGGCTAATGCCATTGAGGACCATTTGGCTTACAAAGGTCTTCCGCAGGTTCTCGATCGCGACAACCGGCGAACAGCCGTCTTTTCCAGGCTGCTTTTGCTTCATCGCAATGTCACAGGCTGTGGCCATACTCCTCTTTCATGTGTTTGGTTCAGGGCTATGCGAAGACAATAAGGATGAACTTCACCAGGACTACGTCGGCCAGAATAAGGAAGAGCGAGCCGAGCACAACCGAGTTTGTAGCCGCACGGCCTACACCCTCAGCGCCTCCCCGTGTTTGCATTCCCTGGAAGCACGCTATAAGCCCGATGATCAAGCCATACACCGCGGTCTTGAATGTCTGCGGCAGGAAAGCATTGAAGGTGGCGCCCTTGAAGCCGTCCTGAATGAACTGATGAAACGAGAGCGGTTCAACCAGCGTTTGTGCAAACCAGCCCGTCAACAAGGCGCATGCGTCGGTTCCGAGGGTCAGCAGGGGCAGCATCAGGATGCAGGCCAGGATTCGTGTCGCGGCCAGAAGTCTGTATGGGTTGATCGCGGAGGCTTCGATGGCGTCAATCTGCTCGGTCACTTTCATCGATGCCAGCTCCGCGCCAATGCCTGCGCCCACGCGGCCGCATACAACCAAGCCGGTGATGATTGGACCCATTACCTGGAGGACAGAGTATACGAGAGTCGCCGGAAACATCGATTTGGCGCCAAATCTACTTAGACTGTAGCGTGCTTCCAGAGAGATGATTACACCGATTGCGGCGCCCGCCATGGCCACCAACGGCAGAGACTTCGATCCGACCTCATCGAGCTGCCGAATCAGCTCTCGCCATTCATACGGCGGCGTCGCACCAGCTTTGAGAACATTCCAGGAGAAGATTCCGAGGTTACCGAACCACTCGAAGAAGCCGTTGACCAGTCCTGTGGCAGAGTTCACAACTGAGAGCATGGGCACGGCCCGCCGCCCCGATAGCGTTGGGTTGGTTGCTGAGACGGCAGTGAATCCGCTATTGCTCAATGATTTTGACCAGGGTCTGGCGCACCGTGCGCATTGTTCAAATGCATGCGTGAAAGCAAGGAGTGGGGTCCGCTATAGAAGAACTCCAAGGCAACGTTCTCGCCCGCAAATGCCAGCAGACTGTAGTTGCCCGCCCGAAATGCGTCCTTGGCGCCGTAGCGGTTTGGGTACCAGCCATAGACGGCAGTCATCGTGCCCGCATACGGCCCGACGAGCGCAGGCATAGAAAAGACATGGTGGCCGTCTTCACCACGGCGCGCTGTCAAGGTGGAAATCAGGGCATGGCGTGCTCGTGGGAATATGCCTCTGCACTCGCACCGGTAATACATCGCATCTTCCTTGAAGGCTTCCGACAGACCATAACGCGTCGTTGTGGCCACCATTGCAATGCCGTAGTTGGAACCGAATCGCCTGGAGTAACCCTTAACCCCTTGGTTCCACTCTGGCGGAGTATTATCCGCCTGGTTAATGGCAGCGCCGAACGCAGCACCGGCAATTGGGTACGGACCGAACGCATCGAAAGCGTAGTTGATTATCTTTGTTTTTTCGGTCGGACGCACGTATGTCAGATCAATCTTGCCTGAAGTAGTGTCTGCTGCGGTACCGGAGGCGTCTCCATAAAAAGGCAGCGATTGCGATCTTGCCAGTATTGGAAAAGTAACAAGAGCAGCAGTGACCAGCAACTGGAGCAGCATCCGGCTGATCTTTATGCCGCAAGCCTTCGAGATCGGCAAGCTGCTTTGCCTGCCCGCTAGATCTCCATGGCAAACGTGCCTGGGTTCCGAATTTCGCTTCCTCATGGATGGCTTCAAAATCTCCCCTCCGACAGCCTCGCCTCTCCCCAACACATATGGCATCGTCAAAGACACCTGCTGGCGTATGGCAAGCCTCACAGTGATCATGCCAGAATCAAAAGCTCAATGGATGGTCATATTTGCTCTAATAACAAGCCGGCATCCTGTGCCTTGTCCACGTCGTGCGGTACATGCGAAGCCTCCTCCCTCGCATCTTCCAACTGGGCGACACATGTCCAAAAGAGCACAGCCTTTGCTCTGATGTTCAGAGGAAAATAGGACTCCAGCCGCTTTCAAGGTTCGGCGAGGAGACCGTCATGCCTGAAGTTCATGCTTTCCCTACTATTCCCACGAAGATGCTGTTGCCCATTGACTTTAGCCCATCCTCCCAGGCGGCTTTGGAGATGGCAGTTGACCTTGCTCAGCACTTCCGAGCCGAACTCTATCTTGTAAATGTTATTCCGTTCTTTCCTACCACAACACTCCCCGATTTTGTCCCGGAAGAGTCATTTGTGCAGGAGGCAAGGACTGAAGCAGAGCTGCGCCTCGCGAAGTGCCACGCGGTTCTTACTGCAAGAAAGGTCAAGGCAAGTTTCGGTGTCGAAGTTG
>Ga0302319_10018990_pt1 | contig 12502 bp, 14 predicted proteins | sample Bog_T0_2_FD_203319 | JGI IMG/M metagenome (GOLD analysis project Ga0302319, IMG submission 203319) | Peat permafrost microbial communities from Stordalen Mire near Abisko, Sweden - Bog_T0_2 | ecosystem: Environmental > Terrestrial > Soil > Wetlands > Peat | place: Sweden: Abisko, Stordalen Mire... | reverse complement strand
CGGACTCGGTTTGTCCCGGACAGAGTGCGCACACCTTGATCCCGTGCTTTTTTACTTCTTCGGCAAGCCCTTCCGCGAAAATCAGGTCGAAGGCTTTCGTCGCTGCGTAGGTTGTTTCGTAGGGTACGGCCTGAAACGATGCTGTCGAGGCTACGATCAGGATTTCGCCCGAACCGCGCGCCACCATCGCCGGCAGGTAGAGCCGGCTGAGTGTAGCTACGGCTGCGCAGTTGACCAGGATCATCGCGAACTGGCGTTCCGGATCGAGGTCTTTTACTTCTCCATACATTCCAAACCCTGCGTTGTTAATCAGCAGCGCGGGGTTAATCTTTTTGAGGTCTGTGAACTCGAGAAGCTGCCAGGGGGCTTCACGATCTTCGAGATCGAGCGCCACGCATTCGACCTGTACCTTGAGCGTTGCGGCAAGTTCGTCGAGCCGTTCTTTGCGGCGCGCCGTAAGCACGAGATTCATACCCTCAGCGGCCAGTTGCTTCGCGAACTCTTTACCGATTCCGGAACTCGCTCCGGTAACAACTGCCCATTGGGTCATTGACCCATCTTATGCAGCAGTTCGATGAGTTCGGCATTTCCGTTGACGTTGCCACCAAATCGAACCTCGTTATAGATGTTCGTGAAGCGGGCCACGGTGTTGCGCTCGTGAGCGGGTAACTGACGAGCGAATTCGTGGGGAGTGAACCAGGCGGGCTTTTCAAAACCCCGCTTTTCGAGCTTTTCCAGCATGCTGCGATAAATGATTGCAGCGTCGGTAGGGGAACCGCCGACGCGTGCAATTCTGCGAAGCTCCGCACTTCCTCGAGCGGCTTTGAACCAGCGGGGTCCGGCGATGGCCAGGAGCGCGGCGATCAGTGCGATGGCGACGATCCAGGCTCCCCAGCGTTTCGCCTCCGGCAGGAGTGTGTCGGTCCATGATCCGGAGCTGGCGCCAGGGCGGCTCCACTGATGCAGCCCGTTGGCGAGTTTTCCGGCGAGCATGGCCTGGTGGCTGAGATCGTAGGCTACTACCCACTGGCGCCACAGACTGTCGGCGGCGTCGAAATACATATTGATGCGTTCGCCGAAACCGATGGTGTGGGCAGCGGCAAGCGGCGTGGGATCGAACGTGGCCCATCGTCCATCGATCCATGCTTCCACCCAGGCATGCGCGTCGGAAGCGCGGATGACGTAGAGGCCGGAAACGTCGTTGAAATATCCGCTTTGAAAGCCCGTGGCCACGCGCGAGGGAACTCCGACCGTTCGCAGCATCACGGCCATGGCAGAGGCGAAGTATTCGCAATAGCCGCGCTTCGAAACGAAGAGGAAGTGAGACAGGGGATCTCTCACAGGCGCTTTGGGTGTCTCCAGAGTGTATTCAAATTCGCGCTGCAAATGGCGCTGGATGCGCTGCGCTTTTTCGAAGGGAGTTCCCTGCCCCGACCAGTCGCGCGCGAGGCTCCAGATGCGGGTATCGATAGGCGGAAGACGCAGGTACCGTCCGCGATCGGCTTCGGGCAGCGGCTCAGGCTGAGGTGTGCCGGCGAAGGCGGAGACTTCGTAATGAAGATCGTCTCCTGTGACCGGCAGAATGCGGAAGGAGTCTTCGGTGGTGCGCACGAGGCGCGGCGCGGAAAGATTGATGTATTCGGGGATGCCGGCGATGAAGAGAGTGCCGGTATCGGAAGCGTTGACGTCGACGCGGTAGAGCATGCGGCGGCCATCGCGGCGGGAGCGCTGCAACTGGCCGGCGACTTCAGCCGCGCCATAGTGGGCGGTCACATTGGCAGCGGGCAGCGGGGGTTCAGACCAGCGCATGCCATCAAAATCGCTCAGTGCGGCGCCGCGCCATTTGAGATTGGGCGGCAGTGCGTGCGAGTAAGAGAGCACGTGCATGACGGGGCGGGTGTCTTTGCCGATTTCGCCGAAGGTGGCGAGGTCGACCACGTTCGAAAAGCCGGTGAGATGCGGGGCGTTCGGGAACAGCATGGCGGCGGCGCGGGCGGTTCGCGGGACTACAAGAAAGAGCAGCGCGGTGATGGAGAGGATTCCCCAGGTTGCGGTGACGGCGACGACGGAGAGCCGCCAGCCGATCCGTTCGCCGGCGAGGTAAGCGGTCTGGCTGCTGCGTTCGATGCCGCGTCGGATTTCGGCGCTGGTGAACGCCGCAATGGCGAAGAGAATGTAGAGCGCGAGCCAGGCGAAGAAGCTGGCTTCGAAGGACAGCAACGCGGCGCCAATGAGTTCAATGAAGGCGACCGCGCCGGTGTAAGCGTAGTCGCGGGTGGTTCGGGCGGTCAGGATTTTGACTCCGGCAAGGAAGCAAACGCCGTGGACCGTTGAGGCGAGGAAGTCGCCCGAGAGGAAGTAATAGTCGAGGGGGAAGAAGAGTACGTAACCGATGGCGGCGAGCGAGACGATCTTTGGCGGGATTTCAATTTTAAAGAATCCCGCTATGGCCAGTGCGCGGGCGACGAGCGCGGCGAAGGTGAGCAGGACGGTGGCGCGATCGGGATAGCGCGATGCGGCGAGGGCGCAGAAGCCGCTGCCGACCAGACCCAGCAGCGAGAATTGGAAGAAGCGTTCTACCGAGGCGATGGTGCGGGGGCGTGCGGGGAGCATTTATTGGTGAGACTGCGGTGAGATCGGCGGAGACGCTGCTGCGCGTCTCCGCCGCGCAGAGATTACTTCTTGTCTTTTTTGGGCTTCTTGGTTTCCTTCTTGCGGTCCATACCTTTGGCCATCAATGATTCTCCCTTCACAACAATAATGCCACTTTATGTGCCCTGGTGGCGCGAGCGAATTTCGTCTAATCGTTCTTTGATGCGCTTTTCGATACCGCGCTCGGTCGGATGATACCAGTGGCGTCCGGCGAGGGATTCCGGAAGGCACTCCATATCGTTCAGCGCGTCTTCGAAATTATGGGCGTGCTGGTAGCCCGATCCGTAGCCCCATTCTTTCATGGGACGCGTCGGGGCGTTGCGCAAATGCATGGGGACGGGCTCGGCGCGGCCTTCGCGGACTTCCTTCATGACTTCGCCAAGCGCTTTATAGCTGGCGTCGGATTTGGGTGCGACGGAAAGATAGATGACGGCCTGGGCCAGCGCGAGATCGCCTTCGGGCATCCCGAGGAAATGCACTGCCTGCTGCATCGCGATGCATTGTTCGAGTGCGCGCGGGTCTGCCAGACCGATGTCTTCAATGGCCATGCGGACCACGCGGCGGGCAATATACATGCGGTCTTCACCGGATTCGAGCATGCGGGCGAGCCAGTAAAGCGCGGCATCGGGCTGGCTGGAGCGGACGGATTTGTGCAGGGCGGAGATGAGGTTGTAATGCTCTTCGCCGGTTTTGTCGTAGAGGAGGACCTTGCGGCCGAGCGCGTCGATGAGGGCCTGTTCGGTGATTTCGCCGCCAGCGCTGGCCGCGGCCGCGACTTCGAGGGTGTTGTATGCCGAGCGGGCGTCGCCATTGGCGGCAGTGGCGATGCGTTCGAGCATGTCGCCGGTCGCCTGAGCGTTCACCGCAGGCAGAGCGCGTTTGAGAAGCACGACGATCTCTTCCGTGGTGAGCGCGCGCAGCATGTAGACCTTCGAACGCGAGAGCAGCGCGGCGTTGACTTCGAAGGATGGGTTCTCGGTGGTGGCGCCGATCAGGACGATGTCGCCGCGTTCGACATAGGGCAGAAAGGCGTCCTGCTGGGCTTTGTTGAAGCGATGGATTTCATCGACGAAGAGGATGGTACGGCGGCCGAGTTTGCGGAGGCGCTCGGCATCGGCCATGACGCCCTTGATTTCTTTGATGCCGCTGAGGACGGCGCTGAAGGGCAGGAATTCGCTCTTGGTGAGTTTCGCGATGATGCGCGCGAGGGTGGTTTTGCCGACTCCAGGCGGTCCCCAAAGAATGATGGAGGTGAGCTTGTCTCGCTCGATTTGCGCGCGCAGGGGCTTGCCCGGACCCAGAATATGTTCCTGGCCGGCGTATTCGTCAAGCGTTTCCGGACGCATGCGGTCGGCGAGTGGACTTGTCAGATCGCGACGAGGCTCGATGGGTTCGTCGGGCGGAGTGGGATCGAAGAGGCTCACACGCGGGCGGCCTCGCGGACCCGCTGGCGGCGGGTTTCATAAAGAAGTACGGATGCGGCGACGGCGGCGTTGAGAGATTCTACGCCGAGGGTTGGGATGGCAATATCTTCAGAGATGGCGCGCAGTTCTTCGCTGACGCCGCGGCCTTCATTGCCGATGACGAGTGCGCAGCGGCGGGAGAAATCGATATCTTCGGCCAGGCGTTCGGCGCCGGTATGCGGCATAGCTGCGTAAATATCGAGGCGATGCTGACGGAGCGCGGCGGCAGTCAATGGGGCGTCGATACCGGCGATGAAAGGGACGCGGAACAACGATCCGGCAGAGGCCCGCAGGGTCTTCGGATGGTAAGGGCTGGCGGAACCTTTGAGGAATAGAACGCCGGTCGCTCCGAAAGCCTCGGCGGCCCGCACGATGGCTCCGGCATTTCCTGGATCCTGCAGCCCGTCGAGCACGATGACCATGGTTTGCCCTCGAAACACCTGTTCAATCCGCCACTCGGGAGGACGCATCAGCGCGATGACGCCCTGGCTGGTTTCAGTGGCCGAGATGCTCTGGAAAAGCTTATCCGGCAGGACAAGCGTGCGCGTACCGGCGAGCCTTTCAACGTGGCGATGGACGGTGGCGCGGACAGATTCGGAAGCGAGGACGACGGGCGTGGCGCAATCGCTGCGCAGCGCTTCTTCGAGCAAATGAAAACCTTCAGCTACCCAGAGTCCGTCCGCCGTGAGTTCGCCGCGTGCGACGGCTCGGCGAAGGTCTTTGATCAGCGGATTGGCGGGGCTGGTTATGAGTTCCGGCGGCTTCATTCCCTAAAATGTTGACATCAGCCGTACAATGTTGACATCAGAATAACGCACCTTAAGAGCACGGCCGTCCTGGTGGGGATGGCGGTTGTGACGTTCGTCCTGGGATATCTGATCGCGCTTTCGGTGCGAATCGGGCGAGAAAGCACGCGGGATGAGGCGCGGCCGGCGGACGTAATTCTGGTGATGGGCGCGGCGGAATATCGCGGGCACCCTTCGCCGGTGTTTAAGCTGCGGCTGGACCATGCGGTGCATTTGTATCAGCGGAAACTGGCGCCCTACCTGTTGACCACGGGCGGACCTGGGGGCGATCCTTCATTCACCGAAGGCGGCGTGGGGCGGTCGTATCTGATCGATCGCGGCGTGCCGGCGGAGGCGATTATTGTGGAAACCGAAGGCGCGTCGACGGTATATTCGCTGAGCGCGGCTTCCGAGATTTTGCGCCGCATGGGGCTGCGGTCCTGCATTGTGGTGAGCGATGGCTATCACATCTTTCGCGTGAAGCGGATTCTGGAGCAGGATGGCTTTCAGGTGTTCGGGTCGCCGCGCGAGCAGGGTGAGACGACGCCGACGCGCAGGTGGTGGCTTTGCTTCCGGCAGGCGGTCGGTTACGGCCTGTGGAAGATCGGTGTGCGCGTCTGAGTTTCAGCGAAATGGCGGCTCCGGTTTGGGCGGCGCTGCTGGCGATCCTTTGCGGCGTGGTTAGTATTGCGCTTGCGGCCGGCGGGCGTAGGGTTCTGCTGGTTCGGATCAGCGGGGTGCTGCTGGTTTGTGTGGCTTTGTTCGGACTGATTCCGGAGTTGGTGCGAGAGTTGGGTTGGGTGCGGACGATTCCTTTGTCGGCCGCCGGCTATGGTGTGCTAATGCTGCTGGACCATCATGGATATGCGGTGTGCCCTTCGTGCTCGCATGGCGAGAAGTTCGCGGGGTCGCTGGTGGCCGCTACCGCGGTGCATGCATTTGTCGATGGGTGGGGACTAGTGGCGGCTCGGGGACAGGGCGGCGTTTCGAGCGCGATTGTGCTGGCGATTTTGCTGCATAAGGCTCCGGAGGGTTTGGCGCTGGGGGCAATGCTGCGCGCTTCTTCGCGCGGTGCGTGGATGGCGGTGGGGTTGTGTTGCGTGGCGGAGTTGCCGACGATATTGGGTGGTGGGGCCGGGCTTTGGCTTACTCCTCCGGGTTGGATCGATTATTTGCTGTCTTTGGTGGCGGGAACGTTTTTGTTTTTGGGGATGCATGCTTTGCGACCACGCGGGAATCAAGGATTACGATAAGAAGAAGGTAATAACTATGCCGAATCTCGATTGGTCACAGTGCCCGGTTGTAGAAAGCGTGGCGGACAGGCGCTGCGGCGCCTGGGTTTTTCGCGATACTCGGATGCCGGTTTCTACTGTGTTTGAAAATCTGGAACTGGGCACGAGCATCGACGAGATTATTGAGCAGTACGATGTCACGCGGGAGCAGATTCAGGCGGTGCTCAAGTTCGCTGCACAAAGCCTTGATGCTCCGCCAGCTCGGGCAGCCGTGACGAACAATGCGCATCCTGTTTGATCAGGGCGTTCCCCGTGGTCTCGCGGCTTCGTTGCGGAGCCATCTTGTGACTGAGGCGCGGGCTCTCAACTGGGAGAAAGTTTCAAACGGCGCTCTGCTTAAGGTGGCCGAGGAAGCAGGCTTCGAGCTTCTGTTAACGACCGACAAGAATGTCCGCTATCAGCAGAACCTGGCGGGTCGAAGAATAGCGATAGTGGTTCTCGGGCAGTCGCCATGGTGGCTTGTCCGACAGCACCTGGACGGTGTCGTTACCGCCGTGAATGCTGCCGTGCCGGGCAGTTTTGCGGAGGTTGAAATCCCGTTCCGTTAACCCGTTGCGCCAGGGCGAATCGTCGCAGACAATGGGCAAGTGCTCCATCTTCGATGCATTTTTCTGCCAGCGGCTCTGTCGATTATGTGTTTCGCCCAAACCCGTTCGCCGCAATTCATAGTCGCATCGGTGAAACCCACCGCCCATGGAAGAGATGCCAGTGGTCTGTCGGTATCGTCCGACGTCGACAACCCCAGCCCGGAAACTCTTCGCGCGGTCAACAATTCTCTGGCTGAGCTGATCCGATGGGCTTTTCAGGTGAAGGAATATCGGGTTTCAGGGCCAGCATGGCTGAACGACGATTCCGAAAACGCCCCAAAAGGACTTTCCTGTGAGGGCACTTCATGGGCTCGCATCCACGCGGAAACGACTTCCATTGCCGATCTGGCTGGGTTGCTGTCGGAACGGCTGGGGCGGCCTGTGATCGATACCACCGGTATCGAGACTCAATTTCGGGTTGACCTGGAGTACCGATTCGACGACAACGATATCGCCCATCCGACCATCTTTAATGCCCTCCAGGAGCTGGGACTTCGAGTGGTGGCGTCCAAAGGTCCTGTCGAGATCCTTGTGATCGATCGCATTAACAAGGTTCCTGCGGAAAATTGAGTTTCGTCAGACGAATAAATGCGGCACGAACTGGCTTAGATTTGTCGTGATCGGAATGTCGGATTCTCGAATGCCAATTCCCGCGGACGAATTACCTGGCTCGTGGCCGATAACCCAGCTTCCAATTACCGGGTATTTACCGTCGAAGCTTTTTACCGGCGCAAGATCCTGGTAGATGAATGTTCCTTCGCCATAATCGCCGGGAGTTTCAATATCCCGACCCGGCTGGTGCATTGTGATGTTGGCTCCCTCCCGCCCAAGCATGGGCTTTCGAACCCAGGCTCTGCCGGCATCCGGCTGGGTCCAACCGGCCTCCAGCAAATTCTCGTGATTCGGATAGAGCTTCCACAGAATTGGTAAGAGACCCTTATTCGAAAGCAGCATTTTCCAGGCCGGTTCTATCCAGACCACATCGCTTGCGATCAGATGCTTTGCGAATTCTTCGCGCAGCATCCACTCCCAGGGATAAAGCTTGAATACGGTGGTAAGCGGCCGGTCCTCGGGCGAAGTGAATTTCTCGCCATCCCATCCGATCTCATCGATCGGAAACATCGTTGCTGTAAGGCAGGCCTGAAGCGCGGTGTCCATCAGGTAAGCCACGGTCATTTCGTCTTCGGCATCGTGCATGGCGCAGAAGTCGACATGACCCGTGAACTCTTTCCACAGCGCGATCAACCGTTCATGAATCGAATTGAACTGGCCGGTTTCACGATGCGTCTCTTCATGCCAGTACCATTGCACGACCGCAGCCTCCAGCAATGAAGTCGGCGTGTCCGCGTTATATTCCAGAAGCTTCGGGGCGCCCTCGCCCGTCCAGGCGAGATCGAAACGTCCATAGAGCGAAGGCGGTTCCGCGTTCCATGAGTTCTCGATCGGCGGTATCGCGAAATCCGGAATTCCCAGCTCCGCGTAAAGCCGGTTATCGATAATGTGTTGAACCGCCGCCAGCGACATCGCTTCAAGTTCGTTGGTCGCAGCTTCGAGAGCATCAACCTCCGCCGCGCTGAACTCATAGAACGCGGATTCGTTCCAGTAAGGCTGCCCTGGCGTATGCCAGATGAGACCGGCGGATTCAACTTTGCTTTGCCAGTGGGGTCGTGGGGGCGATGCCACCCGGCGCATTACCCGCCGCCGGAGGTTCCACCGCCGGTGGCTCCAAAGCCTCCGCGCGCTGTACTTTGCTTGACACCATGCGCGCCGAAAAAGCCCCCGCTGCATTTCTCAGTGAAGGGCGTTCCCGCAGCTTTTGCCACCTTGCGGCGGTCCTGGCAGGTGACTGCAGCGGCAGGAACCGGCGGGTCCTGCGCCTTCGCAGCCATACCCATCGCTGCTACGACGGTCAGCGTTATGCCGTGGGATTTCTTCATTGAATGCCTGGCAGTTCGAAGGTATCACCACTTGCTGCCCGGAGCAAGCCTCTTCCGATGAACGGGCTCTATAAGTCCGCCAACGGCCTTATCCCGCCAAACGGAGCAGCCCGACCAACCCCCAGACAACGGGAAGCGTGAACAGAGTGCTGTCCAGCCGGTCCAGCATGCCGCCGTGGCCCGGCAGCATCGAGCCGCTGTCTTTCACGCCTGCGCCGCGCTTGATGCCGGATTCCGCGAGGTCGCCCAGTTGTCCGGCCGCATTGGCCACCACCCCGACCAGCGCCGCTAATGGCACCGAAACGCCCGGAATCGCCAGCGGAAGGTAGATCGCCCCGAACAGAATCGCCGTAGCGGCCGAAGCGATGGCGCCTTCCCAACTCTTACCGGGACTGACGATCGGCGCAAGTTTATGGCGTCCCCAGCGGCGCCCGACGTAGTACGCGCCGGTATCGCCGATCCAGTTCACCATCAGGGCGAACATCATCCAGTGCCGGCCGGCAGTCAAATGATGCAGCGGTGGCCTGCCGATTTCATGCAGCAGCATGCCGGTTCGCCACGATCCGAAGATGTACAGGACGCCGATCACCAGCATCCCGGGATTGCCCGCGGCCTTCTTCAGGTCGGGCGCGGCGAGGGGCAGACAGAGCGCCGCGAGGGCTGTCAAAACAAGTATCAACGGAATCGATGGCAGGGGCGCCAGCAGCACAAGAATGCCGGAGACGAAGCCGAGCGGCGCGAAGGATTGCGTAATGGTCGCGTATTCGTGAAAGCTGAGGCACGAAACCAGCGCGATTACTGCCGCGAAGATCCACCACGGAGCGAACAGAGCGGAATAAACACCGACGGGGACGAGAACCAGGGCGGTTAAAACGCGCTTCATTGCGTGGAGACGACGATTTCCTCAATCTCGCAATCGTCTTCTTCAAGGGCGGCCTCCGGCACGGGTTCCGGAGACGAAAGGCCGCCATAACGCCTTTCGCGCTTTTGAAAATCAAGAACTGCGCGCAGCAGTTCAGTTCGATTGAAATCCGGCCACAGCGTATCGGTTACATATAGTTCGGCATAGGCGATTTGCCAGAGCAAAAAATTGCTGAGGCGCATCTCGCCCGAAGTGCGGATGAGCAGATCGGGCTCGGGAAGCGACGACGTATAGAGGCTGCGGGAAATCATCGCCTCATCCACCACCAGATCGTTGAGGCGCCCCTGAATTCGCGCCTCGTCGAGGATCGAGTTCACGGCATCCACCAGTTCATTCCGCGCGCTGTAATTGATCGCGAGATTGAGCACCATGCCCTGATTGCGGGCAGTGGCCCGCTCGGCAGCCCGAAGTTCTTCGTACGCGCGCGGCGGCAGCGCTTCCACTCGTCCGCTCGATTGCAGACGGATATCGTTGCGCTGCAGGTCTTCCAGTTCGCGGCGCAGATAGTAACGAAGCAAACGCCAAAGCATGTCTACTTCGGCGCGCGGCCGCTTCCAGTTCTCCGCCGAAAACGCATAAAGCGTCAGCGCTTTCACGCCAAGCCGGGAGCAATCCTCCACCACGGAGCGAACTCGCGCGACGCCCGCGCGATGACCGGCGACACGAGGCAAACCGCGGCGTTTTGCCCAGCGTCCATTGCCGTCCATGATAATAGCGATGTGGGCAGGGATGCGGTCGGGGTCGAGGGCCAGCGCCAGTTCGCGTTCACTCCCCTCCCAGGCGAGCGCTTCCAGAAGCTTCATGGTTTATTTCATCGTACACCGTGCCGCAAAGCGCTGGCGTTGACAAAGTAAAACAACCACCGTCCCTATGTCGCAATCGTGTTACACTCCACAAATGTCCGGAAGCGCACGTTTGGCGCTGGTCTCGGCAGGCGCCGCGGCTGGCATGGCGTGGGCGGTGCGAGGGCGGTCGTCCTCAGTTTTCGGGCCGTCGATATGGCGGGGGGCGCGGGACAGAAGATCGGTCGCGCTGACGTTTGACGATGGGCCAACGCCGGGGACGGTTGGAATCCTCGATATCCTGCGCGAGTACGGTGTGAAAGCGGCGTTTTTTCAAATCGGTAGCCAGGTGGCGTTGCGCCCGGACATTGCACGCGCGGTTCAGGAAGAAGGACACGAGATCGGAAACCATTCTCATACGCATCCGAATTTGGCATTGAAACCCGCTGCGGCGATTGCCGTCGAATTTGAAAGAGCCCAGGAAGCCATCCTGAATGCCACGGGCCAGGCGCCGGCGTTCTTGCGCGCGCCCTATGGAGTTCGATGGTTCGGTTTTCGTGAAGCGCAGCGTCGGCTCAAACTTACCGGGGCGATGTGGAGCGTGATCGGCCGCGACTGGAAACTGCCCGCCGAAGCTGTTTCGAGTAGAATTCTCGCGCACGCAAAGGAAGGCGATATTATTTGTCTGCATGACGGTCGCGGTACTCTGAAAGATCCTGATATCTCTTCTACCGTGGAAGCCGTTCGGCGAATCGTGCCAACGCTTCTCGAGAAGGGATATGATTTTGAAACCGTCTCTCAACTCATATGCCCGATGAAATGATTCCCGAAGCTTCCGCAAACGGCGCGACCGCTCAGGACGAGTTCACGCAGCGCGTACTGCGCATCATCGCCGAAACGCAGCGCAAGGAAGTGTCGCAGGTCACGATCGACAGCTCGTTTGAAGAACTGGGAATAGACTCCATGGATGGCGTGAATATCGTTTTCGCTCTGGAAAACGAGTTTAATATTAATGTTCCGGATGAGGAAGTGAAGAATATCCGCAGCGTGCGCGACATGGTGGAGGGCGTCCGCAAGCTGGTCGAAGGCGACGTATCGGGCGCGGTTCCCGCGGGCGACGGTCCCGCCGCCTCCTGATGCGGCGAGTTGTCATTACCGGAATCGGTGTCATCTGCGCGACAGGCCGCAACCGCGGGGAGTTTCTGAACTCGCTCGAAAACGGCATTTGCGGCATCAGCCGTATTGAGGGGGCTGAGATTTCCGATCTTCGCTTCCAGTGCGGCGGCCAGGTGAAAGGTTTCGATCCGGCTGAATACATGTCGCTGAAGGAAGCGGACATGATCGACCGTTTTGCGCAACTCGCCGTAGCCGCGGCCAGCCAGGCAGTGGACGACAGCGGCATCGAATGGACGGACGAATTGCGAGATCGGTCTGCAATCATAACGGGTTCCTGCGTGGGCGGCCAGGCGACGGAGAATCAGGGCTTCTACGATGTTTACAAGATGGGCAAGACCCGCGTCCATCCCATGACGATTCCTAAGACGATGGCCAATGGCGGCGCCAGCGCGATTTCTTTGAAGTACGGAATAACCGGACCGGTGTTTACCATCGCGACGGCCTGCTCGTCGTCGGCTCATGCGCTTGGCCAGGCGCTGATGATGGTGCGGTCGGGCATGTGCGATTTCGCGATCAGTGGCGGCAGTGAAGCTCCCATGAGCTACGGGATTTTGAAAGCGTGGGAAGCGATGCGGGTGGTTTCGCCTACCGTTTGCAGGCCGTTTTCGCGCGACCGCAATGGCATGATGCTGGGCGAAGGCGCGGCTATGCTGACCGTCGAGGCGCTCGACCATGCCTTGGCGCGCGGGGCGCGGCCGATTGCGGAAATCGTGGGCTTCGGGATGTCTTCCGACGCGCATCACATCACGCAGCCGTCGGCAGATGGCGCGGCGAAGGCCATGCGGCTGGCGATGAAGGATGCAGGGATTTCGCCAGAGCAGGTTGGCTATGTGAACGCGCATGGCACGGGCACTACGGTGAACGATGTGACAGAGACAAAAGCGATCCACATGGCTTTTGGCTCGC
>Ga0302319_10018989_pt1 | contig 12502 bp, 10 predicted proteins | sample Bog_T0_2_FD_203319 | JGI IMG/M metagenome (GOLD analysis project Ga0302319, IMG submission 203319) | Peat permafrost microbial communities from Stordalen Mire near Abisko, Sweden - Bog_T0_2 | ecosystem: Environmental > Terrestrial > Soil > Wetlands > Peat | place: Sweden: Abisko, Stordalen Mire... | reverse complement strand
TCTTTATCGCATCCTGCTCTACCGCAGCTTTGAGCGCGGGGTGGGCACGCGCAATGTTCTCATCGTGGGCACCGGGCCTGAGGCGCTGGCGCTGCGCTACTACCTGGAGAGCATCCGCCATCTGGGCTACCGATTCAAGGGCTTTATTGAGTCTACGGGATCAGATCTCCACAACGCGGTCACTTCCACCGATGTGGTCGGCACTCTCGATACCCTTTTTCAGCACACTCGCCGGCTCTTCGTCGATGAGATCTTTTTCACCACGCACTGCGAACGCAGCGTGGTGCAGGATGTGCTGGCACAGGCGCGCACTCACAAGGTGAACCTGCGCATGGTCCCGGATATGTACGCCGGCCTGACCTTTGACAGCGCCATCGAATACATCGGCCATTTTCCCACCATTCCGCTGCACTGCGACCAGGTGCCGGAGATTGGCCTGGCGCTCAAGCGCACCCTCGACATCGTCTTTTCCCTCATGGTGCTTATCCTGCTTTTCCCCATCTTCCTGGCCATCGCCATCGCCATCAAGCTGGATTCCCCCGGCCCGATTCTTTATGCCTCCGACCGCGTTGGCAAAAAGGGGCGCGTCTTCCGCTGCCTCAAGTTCCGCACCATGGTCAGTGACGCCGAGCAGAAGCGCTCCAATCTGATGCACATGAACGAGCGCGATGGCGTTCTCTTCAAAATCACCAACGATCCCCGCATTACCCCGCTGGGCCGCTTCCTGCGCAAGCACTCGCTGGACGAGTTTCCGCAGTTCATCAATGTTCTGCTCGGCGATATGAGCGTGGTCGGTCCGCGCCCGCTGCCCGCCAGCGACTTGGATGTGAAGGTTTCCAAGCTCGCCTATCTGCGCGTACTCGCCGTCACCCCCGGCGTCACCGGCCTGTGGCAGGTGCAGGGACGCCAGGACCCCTCCTCCGACAGCTATATCTCGCTCAATGTGCTCTACGTGGAAAACTGGAGCATCTGGCTCGACCTTCAGATCATCCTGCGCACGGTCGGCGTGGTCCTGGCCGGAACGGGGACGTAGCTGTTAGCCACTCCTTCTGTACTGGATTAAACTGGAAGTGTGAAGATCGCACTGGCCCAGATCAATCCGACTGTCGGGGATTTCACCGGGAACATCGAAAAAATTCTCGCGGCCAGCCGGCGCGCCGCCGCTCAGGGTGCTCGGCTCACCGTCTTCTCCGAGCTGGTTCTTTGCGGCTACCCTCCGGCCGACTTCCTGGAAAAGCCCAGCTTCCTCGCTCGCTGCCGCGCCGCCGTCGATGAGCTGGCCGCGGCCACTCGCGAGCTGCCCACCGCGGTGCTGGCGGGCGTGGCGCTGCCGGCCGAGCGTGAATGCGGCAAGCCCGCCGTCAACGCCGCCGTTCTGCTGGATGGCGGTCGCCTGCTGCTCGAACAGCACAAGCATCTGCTGCCCTTCTACGATGTCTTTGACGAGCAGCGCTACTTTGCCGCCTCGCGCCCCCAGCAGGTGGTCGAACTGGACGGCCTGCGGCTGGCCATCACCATCTGCGAAGACGCCTGGAACGACAAAAGCTTCTGGCCCCGCCGCCTCTACGCCGTTGATCCGGTGGAAGAGCTGATGCGTCAGCAGCCTGCCGTGCTCATCAACCTTTCCTCGTCACCCTTTTGGCACGGCAAGCGCGCCCTGCGCCGCCAGATGCTTGCGGCCATCGCACGGCGGAACGGCATTCCGGTGCTGCTCTCCAACCAGGTGGGCGGCAATGACAGCCTCATCTTTGACGGCTCCTCGCTGGCCCTCAGCGCCCAGGGAGAGCTGATCGCCCAGGCAGCCTCCTTTGCCGAGGACCTCGTCCTTGTCGATCTATTTGATGCGCCGCCCATCGCCGCTCCCGCCGACGACGACACCGAAGCCGCCTACCGCGCCCTGGTGCTGGGCACGCGCGATTATGTGCGCAAGTGCGGCTTCAAGAAAGCCCTGGTAGCCTTGAGCGGCGGCATAGATTCAGCACTTGTGGCGGCCATTGCCGCCGAGGCGCTGGGCGCGGAAAACGTCGTCGGCATTGGAATGCCCAGCCCTTACTCCTCAGCCGGCTCCATCGACGACAGCCGCCAGTTGGCCGCCAACCTCGGCATTCGATTTGAGGTCATCGGCATCAGCGGCCTCTTTGCGGAGTTCACCCACTCGCTTGCGCCGCTTTTTGCCGGAACCAAAACCGACACCACCGAAGAGAACATCCAGTCGCGCATTCGCGGCTGTTTGCTGATGGCGCTCTCCAACAAATTCTCCGCGCTGGTGCTCACCACCGGCAACAAATCGGAGATGGCCGTGGGCTACTGCACCCTTTATGGCGACATGGTCGGCGCTCTGGCCGTGATCGGCGACCTGGTCAAGACACGCGTCTACCGGGTCTGCCGCTGGATCAACCGCGACGCAGTGGTGATTCCCTGGGCGATTCTGGAAAAGCCGCCTTCTGCCGAGCTGCGTCCCGACCAAAAGGACACCGACTCGCTGCCGGATTATGAGATTTTGGATCCGATTCTCGAAGCCTACGTCGAGCGCTACGAGACTCCTGAGCAGATCGCCGCGGCGCATGGATTTTCTCTGGAGCTGGTTCAACAGGTGGTGCGGCTGGTCGAACGCAGCGAGTACAAACGCCAGCAGGCCGCGCCGGTCCTCAAGGTCACCAGCAAGTCTTTCGGCATGGGCCGCAGATTTCCCATCGCCGTCAAAGTGCAGGTATGAAGTCAATCTTCCGGTATAAGCTAATAGTTGAGGCTCTTACCGCATTTCAAGGAGAATTCACTTGATTCGTACATCCGCCCGTTTTGCCAGCCTTTGCGCGCTGGTTGCGTTGTCCCTGCCCGTCTTCCAGGCCGCTGCACAGCAGGATGTGCCCTCTGCGCCGGATGCCTCCGCGGCTGCTCCGTCGGCGCCGGCGCCGGCCAGCGCGCCGGTATTGCCCAAGCCCGATCCGGCCAACTTTACCGCCGCGTCGCCCACCAAAGAGACCGTCAACGCCTTTTTGCAGACCAACTGGGGCTTCGATGAGAGCCGCATCTGGCAGGTGTGGGCCATTCTGAAGACGCCCGTGGAGGGCGTCAGCAAGGTGGTCGTCCTCACTAGCGACAAGGCCGGCAAGCAGAAGCCGGGGCAGCTTGAGTTCTTTGTCCTGCCCGACGGCAAGCACATCATTGCGGTCGGCGACGATAACCTCATTCCCTTTGGGGAACATCCCTTTGCGGACGCTCGCGCCCTGACGCGCCTGCGCGCTGACGGCCCCTATCGCGGCGCCACCGCCAAGGATCTGGAGATTGTTGAGTTTGCCGACTACGTGTGCCCCCATTGCAAGGAGGCGCAGGCCAATATGGACAAGCTGGCGGTGGATTTTCCCAAGGCGCGCATCGTTTTTGAGAACTTTCCGCTGGAAGCGATTCATCCCCAGGCCCGGCTCGCCGCCGCTTACAGCGTCTGTGTGGCCAAGCAGGGCGGAAGCGACGCCTTCTTCACCTTCGTCTCGGCCGTCTTTGAGGGCCAGGACGGGTTGGCCACCGCCGATGGCGCAGCTCTGACCCTGAACAGCGCGGTGGTCAAGGTGGGGCTGGAGCCGGCAAAGATCGCCGCCTGCGCCACGACTCCGGAAATCCAGCAGGCGGTGGATGCCTCCGTGAAGCTGGCCAAGGACTTGAATATCAACGGGACGCCGACGCTGATTGTCAACGGGCGCCAGGTTTCTCCCAATCTTCCTTACGACACCCTCAAGCAGATCATCTTGTATCAAGCCAAGCTGGACGGCGTGGCGGCCCAGTAGACCCGATGGACTTCCGCCGTTGGCGGAGATTTTTCGATTTCCGTCGAAGTACTTGCAAAGTTCGTCATCGGGAACATTTGAAGTGTCAGGGCACGACTTCAGTCGTGCCCTGACACTTATTGCACTCTTAATTGAATTCTGCAAGAGCTGCCCTTGCCGCAACAGCAAGAACGCGGCAAGGATGGAGCAGCTGATTACCCGCTCACTCCGCCTTCAGCGTTACCGTAATCCGCCGCGCGTCGCCGCCGGTGGTGGTGATCGCTATCTCTCCGGTTGCCTTCTTCAGGATGCTCTTGAACTTTTCGCCCCACTCCACCAGAACCAGAGCGTCGGGCGTGAGCAGCTCATCCAGCCCAAGCGTCTCCAACTGGCGCTCGCCCTCCAGCCGATAAACGTCCAGATGAAATAACTTCACCGGCTTGCCGTCCCGCGCGCCGCCGTACTCGTGCAGCAGGGTGAAGGTCGGGCTGGTGACCTCGTCCGCCTCGGCGGCGTCGAGAGCCTCGGCAATGCCTTTGACCAGCGTGGTCTTGCCGGTGCCCAAGTCGCCGCGCAGAATCAGCAGTTGCGGCGGCGCAAGCAGGGCGGCCAGCTTGCGACCCACTTCGATTGTCTCCGCGCCGCTCTGGGTGGTGAACTCGTGGCTGCGGCTTGCGGCATCTGGGTGTACTTGACTCATGGCCTGGACTCATAAAGGTCTTCGGCCTGCGCCGGTTCGGACGGCTGCCCCTGTAGCCAGAGCAATCCGTCAGAATCCTTCGGCGAAGAGCTGAAGACTCTGGCCAGTTGCGCAAGGCTGTCGGTTGCCAGCAGCGTGTGCTCGTCCGTCGCGCGCACGGCCAGGTCGGCGGCCAGCCCATGCAGATAAACCGCTGCCACCACCGCCAGTTCCGGCTCGCCGGGATGCTGCGCCAGCAAGCCGGCAATCAGCCCGGTGAGCAGGTCTCCGCTGCCGCCCTTGGCCATGCCGGGATTGCCGCTGGTATTCACCGCCACGCGGCCGTCGGCGTGCGCGATGAGTGTGCGCGCGCCCTTGAGCACGACTGTAGCCCCAATGTACTGGGCGTAGCCGCGCGCCACCTCCAGCCGATTGGCCTGCACCTCGGCCACTGCAATGCCCAGCAGCCGCGCCATCTCGCCCGGATGCGGCGTGAGCACCAGCCTTCGCCCTTTGGCCAGCTTGGCCAGCAACACCGGCTTGGCGGCCAGAATATTCAGCGCGTCGGCGTCGATGACCGCCGGAATCTTGCTCTCCGAGAGCATTCCCGTGACAAATTTCACGGTCTCCGCGTTTTGGCCCAGGCCGGGACCAATCGCCAACACGCTCTTTCCGGCCATCAGCGCGGCCAGCGTCTCGGGTGCGAGGTTCTCCGCCGCAATGCAGCCCGCCGCGGTTGCCGCCAGCGGCCACGTCATCAGCTCTGGCGCAACGGCCGCCACCAGCGGCAGCAGCGGCGCGGGAATCGCCGCCGTCACCAGGCCTGCTCCGGCCCTTAGCGCGCCCAGGGCAGCCATCGCCGGCGCGCCCGATTTGCCTACCGAGCCTCCGACGACTAAAACGTGGCCAAAGTTGCCCTTGTTGGCCGCCGCCTGCCGCGGAGCCTGCACCAACGCCAGCGCCGAGCCGGCCCAGTGCAACCCTTGCGCGGAAACGATGGCCTCCTCCGGCGAGCCGATGGGCGCCACTACTATTGGTTGACCCCAGCGCCGAGTGAGTTGCCCAAAGACGTGCGCCGGCTTGGGCGCGGTGAAGGTGACGACCGCATCGGCGGGAAAGACCGGACCGGCAGCGGTGGCCAAGCTCTCGTCGGCGGGCCAGCCGGAGGGAAGATCGACGGCCAGCACCGGCGCGCTGCCGCCTTCGAGCCACTGGAGCACTGCCAGCGCCAGCCCCTTGAGAGGCGGCTTGAAGCCAGTGCCCACCACGGCGTCGAGAATCAGATCGGTTTCGAGAGCGGCTTTGTACCGAGTTAAATCCTCGGCGGCTTCGAGAATGTGGATCATTCCATGCGCCGGGCTGGTCAGCTCGCGCCATGCCACGGCCGCGTCGCCAGTGAGGCCATCGCGCCCGCCCACCAGCAGCGTAGTCACCTCCAGGCCGGCCGAGGCCAGCAGCCGCGCGGCCATCATGCCGTCGCCGCCGTTGTTGCCGCGCCCGCAGAGCACCGTCACCCGCCGCGCGCGGGGAAACTGCCGGCGCGCAAATCCAGCCACCGCCGCCGCGGCAGCCCGCATCAGCTCAAGCGACGGCACTCCGAAGCGCTCCGTCGTCACTCGGTCGCAGGTTTGCATCTCGGCTGCTGAAAGAATGTGCATGGGGACAGTGTACGACAGTGGCCAGTGAACAGTGGACAGTGAACAGTTCCCTAATCCCTAGTCCCTCGCCTCACCGCGCCATCAGCACCAGCAGCCAGCCATTCAACCCGGCAATGAGCACGGCGACAAACCAGGCGAGCGATTGCAGCCAGCGGGCGTTGACAAACTCGCCCATCAGCTTGCGGTTGCCGGTAAACATCACCAGCGGCACCACGGCAAAGCTCAGTTGCAGCGAGAGGATCACCTGGCTGAGAATGAGCAGCTTTTCCGTGCCCTGTTCGCCGGTGAAGGCGACCACGAGGATGGTGGGAATGATGGCCAGCGAGCGCGTGATGAGCCGCCGCAGCCAGGGCGAGAGCTTGAGGTGAATGAAGCCCTCCATCACCACCTGCCCAGCCAGTGTGCCGGTGATGGACGAGTTCTGGCCGCTGGCCAGCAGGGCAACGGCAAAGAGCGTGCTCGCCCCGGTGACGCCCAGCAGCGGGCTGAGCAGCTTGTATGCGTCTTGAATGGCGGCGACCTCATAGTGGCCGCTGCGATGGAAGACGGCGGCGGCGACAATCAGAATCGCCGCATTCACAAACAGCGCAATGGTGAGCGCCGCGCCGGAGTCGATGTTGGCCATGGTGATGGCCTCGCGCTTGCCGGCGGCCGTGCGCAGGTATTTGCGGCTCTGCACAATCGACGAATGCAGGTAGAGGTTGTGCGGCATCACCGTTGCGCCCAGAATCCCGATGGCGATGTAGAGCATATCGGGGTTGGTGACGATGGACATCGAGGGCAGAAAGAGATGCTTCAGCGCCACCCAGTGTTCGGCGTGCGAGAGCAGCACCTGCACAAAAAACAGCACCGTAATGGTGCCGATGAGCGTGATGACCAGCGCCTCAATGTAACGGAAGCCCCAGCGCTGCATGAGCAGAATCAGCAGCACATCGGTGCCGGTGATGAGCACACCCCAGAAGAGCGGAATGTGGAAGAGCAGCTCCAGGGCAATTGCGGAGCCGATCACCTCGGCCAGGTCGCACGCGGCAATGCCAATCTCGGCGAAGATCCACAGGGCATAGCTCACCCGCCGGCCGTAGCACTGGTGGCACATCTGCGCCAGGTCGCGCTCAGTGGCGATGCCCAGCTTGAGCGAAAGGCTTTGCAGCAGAATCGCCATCAGGTTCGAGAGCATGATGACGAACAGCAGGGTGTAGCCGAAGCGCGAGCCGCCGGCGATGTCCGTAGCCCAGTTGCCGGGGTCCATGTAGCCGACGGCGATCAGGAATCCGGGGCCGATAAAGCCCGCCAGGCGGCGCCAGAAGCGCGGCGAGCGCGAGATGCGCACCGTGGCGTGCACCTCCGGCAGCGAGGGCAGCAGGTGCTCCGGCGCGGGCGCCAGGCCGGGCAGGATGGGCACGGCGGCGAACTCTGTCGAATCGGGCTTTGGGTCAATCATCGCTGGACTGCAATCAGTCTATATCGAAATAGCGCGGCAATCATTTGTTTTGATGAGACAGGCTGCCGTAGAATCGCACTCAGCCACGAATGAGAAAGAACTCGATGATTCGCATACGGAATCTAATCTGCCTGACGGCGCTCGCGCTGGGCGCCGTGGCCGCGCAATGCCAGCACGAATCCAAGCCAGGGTTGCCGTTGCCGAGGATCGCCTCAGAATATATCACGATCTATCTTCCGGCGGCAGACCGCTTTGCCGGTCCCGACACCTCTGAACTGAAGGCGGGGCGGCGCTATGCGGTGTGGGTGCCCAATGACCATACGTTCATCAAGCGGCCGGATGGCCGCTGGAATCTCTTCGGAATCACGCATCCACTCACCAGTCCAACTCCCCAGACCATCCACGAGGGCGAGTTCCAAGCCTTTCACGCCCGCGCGCCGGCCGGCGAGCTGAAAGACGTACTTGCAACAGGAGCATGGAAGGACCTTCCAAAGGTGCTGCTCGCGAGTGAAAGGCCCGGTGAAAATCCCGCTTTTTATGCGCCGGATGTTATTCAGTATGGCGATTTGTACTATATGTTCTACGGGCCTGATCCGATTCGCCTGGCGACCTCGCGCGATCTGCAAAGCTGGACTCCGCAAGGGCCGCTCTTCAGCGACGAACCAAGCGCGCGCGATCCCAGCGTGATCATCTGGCAAGGCGTTTACTCGATGGTTTACTGCGTGGAGAATACCGTGGCCCTGCGCACCTCCACGGACCTGCGGCGCTGGAGCGCGCCGCGAACCATTCTTCGCTTGAGCGGCAACAGGTCGCCGGAATCGCCCACCATTGTGCGCCACGACGGAAGATTCTATCTCTTCGTCTGCATCTGGAGCGGCCTCTGGGACCAAAAGACAGTGCGGGGCGCTTACTCGCATCAAACATATGTTTACCAATCCGCCAACTTATCGGATTTTGACAGCGGCAAGCCAGTGACCATTCTCAACGCCCATGCGCCGGAGGTCTTTGAGGGGGAAGACGGCCAGTGGTATATCTCCAGCGCGGAGTGGCCGCGCCGGGGAGTAAGCATTGCCAAACTCAGTTGGAAGTGAAGTTGGTTGGCGGCGCTTCCAAGGTCAATCAGTACTCGAAATCATTTTCGGAGCCGATAAGCAGGGCCGAGCGCTCTGTTTTTATCTTTCTTCCGGCTCGGCGGCTTCACGCACTGACCGTGCAAACGGCCAAAGGAGGAAGCCTTTTCTCTTTTTCGGATTGGCGGGCAGGCCGCAGGCTGTTCTGGCCATCTGGCGGATCACCCTTGAAATGGGAGAATCTTGCAGCGCCACTGGATTGACCGTGTTCTGGGTGCGCCGCGCAGTAGCATAGTCGTCGGGAATCTTCCATGCGGCGGGCTTGGTGAGAGCCTTGGTAATCTGCTGCTCGTCGAAGAGCAGACCGACGCGCGTAAAGCGGTTGAGCACAATCTGGAGCCGGTTTCCGCGCGTGTAAAATAACTGCGAGATCAGCCGATTGGCGTTGCGCAGCTCCGATACGCCGACCTGTGTAATGAGATAGAAGTAGGCGGATTCATCAAAGACAGCCGTACTCTTCAAGTCAAGCCGCGAACCGGCATCGACCACCACATAGTCGAAGCTTCTACGCGCCACGGAAATCAGCTTGTCAATCGCGTCATTGGCGGGCGGGATGGCCGTGAATTCGCTGGGAGCGGCGAGCACAAATAATCCTGAACTGTGCCGGGCTAGAAGCGAGTTGAGAAAATTCTGATCCAATCGGGATGAATCCTGAAATGCATTGGCCGTGCTGTATTCCGCGACCATGCCGAGGTTGAGCGCCGCGTCCCCCAGCGGGAGTCCGAGATCAATCAACAAGGTTCGCTGGCCGGACTCCTGCGCCAGCGCCACGGAAAAATTCGAGGCAATCGTGGTCACGCCGCAGCCGCCCTTGGCCCCGGTAAAGACAAACAGCTTTCTGCCCGTCCTTCTGCCACGCGAGGCCGACGAATGGCTAATCGAAACCCGCGCCAGGGCGCCGATAATGTCGGCGCGAAGCAGGGGCAAAGTGAGGAACTCGCGGGCGCCGGCGCGCATAAAGCGGACCGCCAGCTCCAGTTGAGTCTGCGCCGAATAGACCATCACGGTGGTCGAGCCGCGAGAGCAGATGCTCTCCACCACATCGAAGGCACACTCCGGGTCGCTGTCCAGGCCGATGATGACCGCGTCGAAACGATGTTCCAGAATGTGGGGCAGATCCTCAACATCATCGGGCGGGAAGGAAGAGTACTCCTTGACCGACGTGCCTTGAACTCCGGTTAAAGCAACCGCGACCTCCTTGCGCCTCTGATCGTCCGGATCAATGAGCGCGATGGACATCACCGCAGCGCTGGAGGAATCGAAGGTCTGGGCAGAATAGGACATGGCATGGGTTGCTTCCATTTGCCTGCATCAAGCCCGGTTTAACATGAGACCGGCCCAACGAAGGCGGCTATTCTCACAATAGACGCAGAACTCTCGCGCGCACAAGTTCAATTTATACAGAAAGATCAAAACTCCGGTGATCCAGACGCGCGGAAAATCGGTAGCAGGTCATCTCCACTCAGCAGAAGACCCGCCGCGGGGAACTCCGGCTTCCCCGCGTTCTCTCGCGTGGTTTGGCGCGGCTGGCAGCGGCTCCGTCTATTGGCCCAAGGCGAAGCTGATCGTCACTTCCTCAGTGGAGACGCCGACGCCGGACTCAAACTTCCATTTTCTTACGGCATCTTCGGCGGCGGCCGAAAGCATTCGGTTGCCGCTGGTCGCCTTGGCGTCCGTCACCTTGCCGTCCGCGTCCACGGTTACCGCCAGCTTCACGTCGCCGGAGATTCTCATGCGCTTGGCAATCTCAGGATAAACGGCTTGCACACGCGATTTGACGGCGCGTTCTTCGGCGTGGGCAGGCAGAGCGAGCGCCACCATCAACGCCAATACGGCGGCCTGCATCAGCCGCACTCCCGAAGGCCGCCTCATGCTCGGTTGAATATCAAAGTGCTTCATGTTCATTGAAAACCTCCAACTTTCAAACTCGTTGAGGTTATCGGCTCCAATGGAATCTTCATTAGCGCATTTTTAGGTTCTTATTACCCTGGAATGAAAACGCCGCGGAAATGTAGCGCCTTGGAAATGTAGCGCCGCGGAAATGTAGCGCCTTGGAAATGTAGCGCCTTGGAAATGTAGCGCCTTGGAAATGTAGCGCCGGCCTCCCGGCCGGCTGTAACGTGGGCCTCCTGGCCCACGTTCGCTCATTCGATAGAACATCTTCGCCCGGTTACAAATCTAGAAGCTAAGAGCTAAAGGCTCTCCCCTCCGCTTTTCAGCCCTCAGCGCAGGCCGCAAACGTAAGATTCTGCGCGGCGGAGTGGCGTTCGTCGCGCCAAAGCTCAAAGAGGCGTCCATAGCTGAGGGTGATGTACCGCGCCCGGTCGACGCCCAGGTGGGCGGCGGCGCGGTCTATCCACTCAGCGGAGCCTTCCAGCTCGGCGTAGTTGCCGATGGGCGTCTCGTCCACCACGCAATGGCCCTCGCCGTCCGTCCACTCGGCGCGCCACTTCTCGTAGCGGAAGGCCGGGACCAGGCCGAGCGAAAGGAAGACCGTGGCCAGCGCTTCGCCGTCGGCAACCTCGGTCTCGGTCTCAATGCGATGCTTGTGCGTGTCTTCGCCGGGGCCAACGTCAGGCAGGCGCTTGTGGGTGAGGATGGTGTGGCCTGCGTAAGTGCGGATGCGCAGAATCTCCGTGCGCGCCCGCATCTGCCGGTCGGGCGTGTCGTAGAGCACGTTGCTCTCAAAGGCGCGCGGAGTTTGCAGCGTAAAGCCGACAGCTTCAAGCCGCTGCGCCAGCATGGCCAGGTCGGCGGGAGTTTCCAGGCGAAATTTGATCTCAGTCTCGATAGGCATCGTCAGCAGTGAGTATACGGCAGGTGGCGGGGAACGGGTCGAGCGCTCGGCAGCCGATTCTCATCTTAATGTCGCACAAATATATAACCATTTCTGGTTGCCCATTCGCTCGCAGCGTTTTTCAACTTAGGGTTCCTGGAGTTCATGTATACCTCAGCTATCACTTTGTCGTTGAATAAATTGAGCGCCTTGATCAATCCATCTTCGGATCCCGGTTCGCTCTGTGCGATCAATGCATCGGCCAAAGCTCTTCGGAAGTTAGCATCCGTGTCTTTCAGCGCGGTGTTTAGTGGATCGATCGCATGGGGATCGTTGATCTTCAATAAAACCACGGCCACGTTAGCTCTCACGTCAACATTTGTTTCCTTCAGCGAGGCTATGAGGGCATCAACAGCGCGGGGGTCTTTGGTTTCGCCCAACACCATGGCTACTCTACGTCGTGCAATATAATTTCCATCCTTGAGGGCGTCAATCAGTGGCTCAATCGCTCTCGGGTCTTTGATTTTGCCCAAAGCTGTGGCCGCATTCCATTGGACGAGACCGTTAATGTCATTGTCCTTCAGTGCGGCGATGAGGGGCTCGACCGTGCTGGGGTCTTTGATTTCGCCCAACGCCGAGGCCACAGTCATTCGGACTTCAGGATCCGTGTCCTTGAGGGCGGCGATGAGGGGTTGGACCGAACGTGGGTCTTTGATTTCGCCCAACACCGAGGCCACAGTCATTCGGACTCTAGGATTCGTGTCCTTGAGGGCGGCGATGAGGGGTTGGACCGAACGAGGGTCTTTGATTCCGCCCAAGGCATAGATCGCACCCACTCGGTCTTGCGAATTTGGGTTCTTGAGCTGTCTAATCAATTGGCTCACGCGGTCAGTTTGCCCATGCGCCGGAGATACAAGCACGAGTACGCTATAGCAAATCAGTAGGCTCACAGCAAACTGCCGTCCGGTTTGCCAGAGGCGGCGGAATTTCAACATACTCATACGATCTCCTCCCATAGCAGCAGCATGGCGAGCGGGGTGCGGGGTTCCGATCGACA
>Ga0302319_10018985_pt1 | contig 12503 bp, 12 predicted proteins | sample Bog_T0_2_FD_203319 | JGI IMG/M metagenome (GOLD analysis project Ga0302319, IMG submission 203319) | Peat permafrost microbial communities from Stordalen Mire near Abisko, Sweden - Bog_T0_2 | ecosystem: Environmental > Terrestrial > Soil > Wetlands > Peat | place: Sweden: Abisko, Stordalen Mire... | reverse complement strand
GCCAGTCGGGGCGTAGCCGGTCGCATAGACTTTTTTTTGACTCGGAAGGATTCGCGTCCGGGGCGCGCGACGACATGAAGCTGGACACAAGGCTCAGCCGATGGTGTGCGCGGTCCATCGTTGCGACGACGGGTGGCGATACGGGGATATGATCATAGACTGCACCGTCCGTCATGCCCGGGCCCGTCCCCATAGGCGCTGAGTTAAGGCGGGGGCGGTATCATCGTGCCCTACCCCGCCTTCAACGCCTCGCTCAACTTCCGAAAATCCTCCGGCGGCTTGCTCTCGAAGCGCAGAGCCTCCCCCGTCACCGGATGGTCGAAGCCCAGCACGGCGGCGTGGAGGGCCTGACGGTTCAGCGTTTCCAGCGCCGCTCGCGCGTCGTCGGACAGCAGGTTCGCCTTGGTCTTGAAGCCGCCGCCATAAACAGAATCGCCGAGCAGCGGGTGGCCGATGTGGGCCATGTGGACGCGGATCTGGTGGGTGCGGCCGGTTTCCAGCCGGCAGGCGACGAGCGCGGCGGTCGGATAGGCGGCGACCACACGCCAGTGGGTGATCGCGAAGCGGCCCTTTTCCTCCGCCACGACCGCCATTTTCTCGCGGTGATGCGGATGGCGGCCGAGCGGCAAGTCGATCGTGCCCGCCTGGTTGAGAAAGTTTCCCCAGACGAGCGCCAGATATTCGCGCTCCAGCGAGCCGGTGCGCCCATGGTCGGCGAAGGCGTCGGCGAGGCCGCGATGCGCCTCGTCGGTCTTGGCGACCACCAACAGGCCCGAAGTGTCCTTGTCGAGCCGATGCACGATGCCGGGACGGCGCACGCCGCCGATGCCGGAAAGGGAGTCGCCGCAATGACCGATCAGCGCCTGGACGAGCGTGCCGGTGGCGTGCCCCGCGGCGGGATGGACCACCAGCCCGGCGGGCTTGTCGAGCACGATGAGATGATCGTCCTCGAACACGACGTCGAGCGGGATGTCCTCGCCCACCAGCGGCGAATCTTCCGGCGGCGGCGGCTCGACTTCGAGTCTGGCGCCGGCCAGGACTTTTTTCGCCGGGTCGAGCGCGACCACGCCGTTGACGGTCACTTCGCCGGCTTCGATCAGAGCCTTCAGGCGGGTGCGCGACAGCGTCTGCCCCGCCGCCTCGGCGGAGCGGCTTAGAAAGCGATCGAGCCGCTCGCCGGCGTTTTCAGGCTCGACGACGTACTGAAGGCGCGTCAAACGCCTTCGCTCCGCCGCCGGCGCGTTTTGGGCGCGGCCTCGGTAGCAGCCGGCGGCGAGACCAGCGGCCCCAGCGCGGTCACGATGGCCTCGACGTCGGGGCGCACGCCCCGGGCGTGGGCGTCGAGCGCGCGGCGCATCGCCGCGACGTGTTCGGGTTTGTTGCCGCAACAACCGCCGATGATCCGCGCTCCCGAGTCGACCGCCAGCGCCGCATATTGGCCCATCAGTTCCGGCGAACCGGAATAATGGATTTCCGCCCCGCGCCATTGCGGCACCCCAGCGTTGGCCTTGGCGATGACGAAGGATTCCGGCTTGGCTGCCGTCATGCCGAGCACGGAGACCAAGAGATCGGCGGCGCCGACGCCGCAATTGGAGCCGAACGCGAGCGGTTTCACCGCGAGATCGTCGAAGGCGCGGGCGAAGGATTCGGGCGTCAGGCCCATCATGGTGCGGCCGGCGGTGTCGAAGCTCGCCGTCACCGTATAGGGCATGCCGACCTGAACGGCGGCGCGCGCCGCGGCGCGGATTTCCTCGGCCGCCGACATCGTCTCGATCCAGATCACGTCTGCGCCGCCGGCTTTCAGGCCCTCGATCTGCTCGACGAACACCTCGACCGCTTCGTCTTCGCTCAAGGGCCCGAGCGGCGCCAGCAGATCGCCGGTCGGCCCGACGGAACCGGCGACCACCACCGGCCGCCCCGCCGCATCGGCGACGCCGCGCGCGATCTCCGCCGCCAGCCGCGCCAGTTCGTGGGTCTCGTCCTGTAGGTTGTGCAGCATCAGCCGGCGGCGGTTGGCGCCGAAACTGTTGGTGAGGATGATGTCCGAGCCGGCGTCGACGAACGACTGATGCAGCGCGCGGATGCGCTCGGGATGCGTCCGGTTCCAGATCTCGGGGGTCTCGCCCGCCGCGAGGCCGGCCTCGAACAGATTGGTGCCGGTGGCGCCGTCTGCGAGCAGCGGACGGCCAAAGGCGAGCAGGGTGGACAACAGCATGGCAGGTCTTTTCACAATGTATGGCGCACTGAAGCGTCGACGTTGGCTATGACGGCAACTGATAGCACGGGTCAAGTTTTGGCTTTGCGGCGGCCTGACATGAGCCTGGGCCTAATTTGAGGCAGCGGCCTTCTTGACAAACTACGGCTCACCTCCAGCTCCTATAGAAGCCATAGGAGGGCGAAATGGCCGGCAGAAGCGTCTCTGGATATGTCGACGAAAGGATCGCCAAGCGGCTGCTCGACGTCGCGCAGGCGGAAGCGCGATCGCCGGCGAACATCGTCGGCCAAGCTTAGGGATTTTACGTCGCGCGCCCCGAGGCGGCGCGGAATTCGCCGCAAGCCGAATTCGCACGGCTGCTGTTCAAGGTCGATATATTTCCTCGTGTTGTCCTGGGCGGCGGATTCCCTCCGACGCAAGACGCCAAAATACCGGTCTATGACGCTTACGATCTCGCCGGCCGACCGCCGCCATAACAAGCATGGCGGCCCGATCCGCTGCAAACCTGCACCACTTACGCCCTCGCATGGAATCGCGACGAAATCGACGCGGATTGAATGATTTGTATGAACTGAGGATTTGGATATGAGCTACGAAAAATTGCGGCGCGGCGATTTTCTTGGTTTTCTGAACGCGCTGCGTTTCGAGTTTTCGGGCGCGCTGCTTGGCATCGTCGTCGCGGGCATTTTGTCTGGCGCGGCCAACGGTAAAGCCGCGATGATTGCCGCCGTTGTAGGTTTTGTCGCCGTTGCGGCGGCGGAACGGACGGGGTTGGTCAAGCTGTAAGCGGACGCGCTTAGCTGCGCGCAAACCTATTTTTGATGTTGGGTTATCCGGCTCGTAAACGCAGTCCCGACTATTTTTGAGACATTGTAATGACTACCGAGCCGACTGTGAATGTCGTCGACGAAATCACGCTTGCCGTGGCGCTGGCAATAACGATCTTGATGATGATCTCGCGTTGGCGACGCGGTGAAAAAGTGTTGAACGACCGACACATTGCCTCGGATTTGCTGAATGGAATCACACTCATTCCGTTCGCCATGTTCACTTCGACCGTTGTTTATCCGAAGATATTGGACGAAATAGCCAAATACGCTTTGTTCGTTTCCGTGGCGGGACTCCTGGCGATCATTCATGTGATCGCCGAATTGTACAAGGGCGCCGAGCCGTCCGGTAAGAAAACTTAGAGCGGTTTCCAATCCAACGGGATGCTCGCGACGCGCGCCGCCCCTTCCCCTTTTCGCCAGCCGCACTATCCTGCAGCCACAACTCATCGAGGGGGAGAGACGCATGACGGCGCGAACCAACGGGGCGACGTTCCTGGGGCTGGATATTGGCACTTCGTCGGTGAAGGCGCTGCTGGTCGACGCCGATCAGCGCATCGTCGCGGAAGCCTCGGCGGGACTGGAGGTCTCACGGCCGCATCCTTTGTGGAGCGAGCAGAACCCGGACGACTGGTTCGAGGGCGTCGAGGCGGCCGTGGCGGCGATCCGGCGTCAAGCGCCCGCGGCGTTCCGCGAACTCGCGGGCATCGGACTCTCCGGTCAGATGCACGGCGCGACCCTGCTCGACGCCGCCGACAAACCGCTGCGGCCGGCGATCCTCTGGAACGACGGCCGGTCGTTTGCCGAATGCGTGGAGCTCGAGCGCCGCGTGCCCGATTTCCGCCGCAAGGCGGGCAATCTGGCAATGCCGGGCTTCACCGCGCCCAAGGTGATGTGGGTCGCGGCGCACGAACCGGAAATCTTCGCCGCGACCCGGCGCGTGCTGCTGCCGAAGGATTACGTGCGCCTGAAACTTTCCGGCGCGGCGGTTTCGGAAATGTCGGATGCGGCGGGCACGCTATGGCTGGACATCGGCCGACGCGCCTGGGACGAGGAGCTCGTCGCCGCCAGCGGCCTGAAACTGTCGCACATGCCGTCCCTCGTCGAAGGCTCGGAGATTTCGGCCTATCTGTCGCCGGAAATCGCCTCCGCCTGGGGCTTGGGCGATCGTAAAATCCCGATCGCGGGCGGAGGCGGCGACAATGCGGCCTCGGCGGTCGGCGTCGGCGCGGTCGAGCCCGGCGAAGGCTTCGTCTCGCTCGGCACATCGGGCGTCATCTTCTCGGTCACCGACAAATACGTCAGCCTGCCCGAGCGCACCTTGCATGCCTTCTGCCACGCGCTGCCCGGTCGTTGGCACGGCATGTCCGTCATGCTCGCCGCCGCTTCGTCGCTGAGCTGGGCCTGCGATTTGCTGGGCAAGGGCGGAGAGATCGGCGCGGCGATCGACTCTGCGGAGGTCTTCGCCCGCTCGGCGGACAACGTAGCGACCGCGCCGGTGTTCCTGCCCTATCTCAGCGGCGAACGGACGCCGCACAACGACGCGCAGGCGACGGGCCTGTTCGCCGGGCTCACCACGTCGCACGGGGCCGACGCGCTGATCTACGCGGTGCTGGAGGGCGTCGCCTTCTCCTTCGCCGACGGCACGGACGTGCTCGCCGAGGCCGGCGCCAAGCCTTTGACGCCGCTGCTGGTCGGCGGCGGCGCGCGCTCCGGCTTCTGGGGCCAGACGATCGCCGACGCCACGGGCCTGACGATCGACGTGGCGGCGGGCGCGGAAGCCGGCGCCGCTTTGGGCGCGGCGCGGCTCGGCATGTTGGCGGGGGGCGCCGGCGACGTCGCTGAAATCTGCGCGCGGCCGCCGACACAGCGCCAGTTCGCGCCGCATGACGCCCGCGCGGCGCTGCTGGCGCCGCGTTTGCGACGCTATCGGGCGCTGTACGGGGCGGAGAAGGCGGCGCGTTGAGAGCGTTGCCATCGCCGCCTCAGCTTCGCGCGCCGACCCGGGCAAACGGCATCGGCGCTTGGCTGCTAAGTTGGGGCGGTTTTCCGACCCTCTGACCGCGCGCTTCGACCGGGGCGCGCGGCGCCGGTCGAAACGAGAACGAAGCCGTTTGACGAACCGCGAGAGAAACGCAATACTCGCTCGTATTTTGCCAGCACGAATGGGGAGGGATTGTTCATGCGCGTGGCTCGGATCCTTGTCGGGGCGTTTTGCTTGTCGTTAGCGACGTCCCATGCGAACGCGGAAAATGCCACGAAGACGATGGCGGCGGGGACGGTCCTGAAAATGGGCGCCTATATGAATCTGAATGAAGATTGCTCATCGATTGGCTACGCGGACGTCAGAATCGTCACGGCGCCAACTCATGGGACGGTCAAAGTCTACAAGGGAACCTGGCATCCCAATTTTGCCTCGTCCAATCCGCGCGCCGCTTGCAACCTTCACAAGGCGCCCAGCGTGAATGTGGATTACACGCCAGAACGCGGCTATCTGGGCAGCGATTTCGTGTCCAGCGAGGTTATTTTTCCAAATGGCGTCGATCGGACGGACAACATTACGATCAATGTGAAATAGCTTGCATGGAGCCACGGGTCAGGCGACGTGGGCCATACCACTATCGTCAAAACGACGCGGCTACCCCGCGCTCCGCGGCCTCGAAAAGGCCGCGCGCCCGGCCCCTGTCTCACGAAATCCCGCAAGCGACTTAACCCTTCCTTGAACGCGCGTCCCTATACTGACGCAAAGTTTGGCAAGGAGTAAGTCATGGAGTTCCTCCGAGGGCTGGCGACCGTCGATTTCCATTACGCGGTCGCCAACTTCAAGCCGGGCGGGCCCTACGGGATTCCGTCGCTGGTGTGCACGCTGTTGTTCGCCTGGGGCGTGTTCGCCCACCGTCGCCACGCCCGCGGCCGGCGCGCGGAACTGAAACTTTTCCTGCGCTCGCTGTTCCCGCGTAAAATCATGTTCCACCGCTCGACCTTCATGGACATTCGGCTGTGGATCCTGAACATCACCGTGCTCGGCGTCGCCTATAGCTGGCTGGCGATCGGTGGGCTGGGCGTCCGCGACGCGATGATCGGCGCGCTGACGCGGCTGTTGGGCGAGCACGCGCCGACCCATTGGCCGCTGGCATTGGTGATGACGATCACGACGCTCACCGCCCTGCTCGCCTATGAGCTGGCCTATTGGTTCGGCCATTACCTGTTCCACCGGTTCGAGTTCCTGTGGGAGTTCCACAAGGTCCACCATTCGGCGGAAGTGATGACGACGCTGACCGAACTGCGCCAGCATCCGGTGGAAATCCTCGCCTTCGTCAATCTGATCGGCATTTCGACCGGCGCGTCGCTGGGCGTCCTGACCTATATTTTTGGCCCGGGCGCGCATGCGTTCACCCTGCTCAACGCCAATATCGCGCTGATGCTGTTCCTGATGACCTGGGGCCACCTGCGCCACAGCCACATCTGGCTGAGCTTCCAGGGTTTGGCCGGCCACCTGTTCCAAAGCCCGGCGCATCACCAGCTGCATCATTCCACCAACCCGGAGCATTTCAACATGAACCTCGGCTTCGCGCTGGCGGTGTGGGATTGGGCGTTTGGCACGCTGCGCATTCCCGCCAAGACCTGCGAGGTCGTGGAGTTCGGCGTCGGCCAAACCCATGGCGACTACGACACGGTTTTACGCACTTTCGCCCGGCCGTTCCAGCGCTCGGCGGAACATTTCCTGCCCGTTCCCGCGCCCGAGAGCCCTGCTGGCGCCCCTCGCGGGTAAGGATTGGCCCCCTGGGTGTGTCTCAGTTTGACGGAGAATGTCGGATAACCAGGGTTGACCTATCAGGCCCGAGCCCAACATATATCGTGCATGGTTTTCGCGCATCACAACGTTTTGTGACGTGATGAGCTTTTTTACGTGTGTTTGGGTGATGAAGGCCAGGACGGAATTGGCGAACGAGCCCGCCACGGAGAGACGCAATGCCGAAAGAACTGCAAGGGCAGAAGCCAACAGCTGATGCAATACAGGCCAACGCATTGGTCGCGAAAATATCGACGGGTGAAATCGATGAGGATCTAAAAGAGCCCTTGGGGAAGGTTCGGTACGGGAAGGCCGAGCCACGGCGTCCGACCCGAAATTGCCTGACCACGGGCGCGCGGCGACGGCCATGAATGTGGCTTGCGTTTGCTAATCTCGCTTGGCAGGATGCAATGAAAAGATTTCGCACACTTTGGCCTAACAAGGTCATCGCCGTCGTAAAATTGGCGGATTTTTCACAAGAGACGAAGGCAATGGATGATGCGACCAAGTACGGTACACGCGACCTTTGGGTAAAAAAGGGAGAGAAATACAACATTGCGTCAAAGAAAAAGACTGACAAAATTCAAGAATCCTTTGAAAAAGCTCGGAAAGAACTGGGAATATTTGGGTTGAAGAATGCCGGCTAACGACATCGAGGCTTTTGAGTATGTTGTGTCAGACGCTGAGACAGGGCTAGAACTTGATTATTTAACCTATGCAATGTTTGCTTATAAAAAGAAAAAATGGATTGAGCATTATGCAAATGGTAATGGTGGCGCATCTCCAAATCAAGGCCAGATTGACGGGTGGATCTCACAGTTAACAGAATATGATTTTCAACAAATGAGAAACGAGGCCGGCGCCATTTTTGATAGCGCCGCGAAGGAATATTTGGATTCCTATATTCAGGAAGAAAAGAAAAGGGCGGTTGACACTTCTATTTTGAATGAAGTATAGATTTTCACAAATCCATGGAGAGATTTAGGAATTGCGCTATTGATGGCAATTGTCGCTCCTTTACTTTTGGGCGTAGTTGTTCTTTTAATTTCATATTTTAACAAAACTTTTCCGGCGCACGTCACCTTTGGCGGATCGGAAGCACAGCAACATAGCGAAACGCCAAAAAACTAACCCGATTTTTTTGCTTACCACGCGGCGCAGCACGCATTACAGCCAGATTCATAAACAAGTTGGCCGCTGAAAAGCACGCTCAAAGCTTAGACACGCTACGCGCGGATTCGTTGACGCGGTCGATTTCGCGGATCGGGATTACACCCCATCGTGGCCTTCGGCGCCGAAATGGGTTAGGTCCGGGCGCCCCGAGGGAATTCATGCCGAACACTGCAGCCGTGCGCCGACGCGGCTTCTTTTTTGTCTTCGTCGCCACCGTTCTGTGGAGCCTCGCCGGGTTGTTCTCGCGCATGGTGCCGCATCTCGACATCGGCACGGTTTTGTGCGGCCGAGCCGCTTTTGGCGGCGGCTGCGGGTTGCTGCTCGCCGTGCACGATTGGCGACAATCCAAATTCGACGCCCGCGCGCTCATTTCGCCGATGACGCCGGTCGTCATCCTGATGTCGTCGACGGCGATCTCCGCCTATGTCGCGGCGGTGATGCTGACCAGCATCGCCGACGTGTTGGTGATCTATGCGACGCTGCCATTCCTCGCCGCGGGCATGGCCTATGTCATCGCGGGCGAGCGATCGTCACGGCGGACGCTGATCGCGGCGGGCGTGGCGATGATCGGCGTGGTGATCATGGTGATCGGCGGCTTCGGCCATGGCCACTTGCTCGGTCAGGGGATGGCGTTCTTCATGACGGCGGCCTTCGCGCTGCTCATCGTGCTGCAAAGGCGCGACGCCCGATTGCCCGTCGCCCCGATCAACGCCGTCGCCGCCTTGGTCGCCGCCGCGTTCGGCTATGCGATCGCCAAGCCGGTCCCGGTGACCGCATACGACGTCGGCGTGCTGTTCCTGTTTGGCGTCACCACGATCACCATCGCCTTCACTTTGTTCATGGAAGGCGCGAAAGACGTGCCGCCGGCGGAAGCTTCGCTGATCGCCATGCTCGATGTCGTGCTCGGCCCGCTCTGGGTGCTGATGGCGTTTGGCGAGCGGCCCGACGTCGCGACGATCATCGGCGGCGGTTTCGTCCTGGCGGCGGCCCTGTGGCGGCTGGCGCCGGAACTCCGAGGCGAAGCCCGGTCTATCGCGACGCCGCCGCCAACTCTATGATGGGCGCAAAAGTAACGTCGTAACGGGAGGAACCATGTCGGAATCCAAATTCGCGCTCGTCACCGGCGGCGGCGTCGGCATCGGCAAGGCCTCGGCCCTGGCGCTGGCGCGCGCCGGCTGGACCGTCGCCGTCACCGGACGGCGTTTCGGACCCTTGCAAGAGACCGTGAAGGAGATCGCGGCGACCCCCGGGCGACGAGCGCTGGCGCAAACCTGCGACGTCGGCGATCCCGACTCGGTCGCCAACCTGTTCGCCCAGATCGACAGCGAATTCGGCCGGCTGGATCTGCTGTTCAACAATGCCGGGGTCAGCGCTCCGGGCGTGCCGATGGAGGACCTGACCTTCGCGCAATGGAAGAATGTGGTCGACGCCAATCTGACCGGCGCGTTTCTCTGCGCCCAGGGCGCGATCCGGATCATGAAGCGCCAGACGCCGCGCGGCGGCCGGATCATCAACAACGGCTCGATTTCGGCCCACACGCCGCGTCCGATGAGCGCGCCCTATACCGCCACCAAGCACGCTATCACGGGCCTGACGAAGTCGATCGCGCTCGACGGCCGCCCGTTCGACATCGCCTGCGGGCAGATCGACGTCGGCAACGCGCTGACCGAAATGGCGTTCCGCATGACGACCGGCGTGCCGCAAGCCGACGGCCACATCGCCATCGAGCCGACGATGGACGCCAACGAAGTCGCCGCGGCGATCGTCCATATGGCGAGCCTGCCGCTGTCGACGAATATTCTGACGATGACGATCATGGCGACCCAGATGCCGTTCGTCGGGCGGGGGTGAGCGAGGCGCTGCGAGGCCGCGCCCACGCACGGCGTGTTTTGGGTCGGCGATCCGGATTGTCACGCCCCCGCCATCGCTCCCCAGAACAGCGCCAGCCCGAACGTCAACACCGCCAGCGCCGCGGCGAACTCGAAGCCGCGGGCAATGACCAGCACGCGCGCGCCCTCGCCGGTTGCGAGGCGCATCGAAAACGCCTTGGCGAACACCGCGGCGAAGGCGAGCACGCCGGTCGTGATCGCCGTCCCCAGCGAGATCGCCAGGGTCGCCGCGATTCCGGCCCAGAACGCCCCTTGCGCGAGCGCGAACACCAGCACCAGGATCGCGCCCGAACAGGGTCGCGAGCCCGCCGCCGCCACCGTCATCAGCGCGCCGCGCCAGGAAAAACCCTCGCCGAGCGTGCTCGCGTCGGGCGCGTGTAAATGGCCGCAGTCCTCCTCCGAGCGGATGTCGGAACCCGGCGCCTCGACGCGGAAGGCGCCAGAGCGCAGGGCGACCGCCCCCGCCCGCCAGGGCGCGCCGACGAACAACGCGCCGCCCGCGACCGCCCTGCGTCGCTCGAAATAGACCGTCAGTGCGGAAATCAGCGCTCGGCCCTTGCGCCAGACGAGCCAGGCGCCGATGGCGGCGATGCCGGCGTAACTGAGGTTCGACAGTCCGTCTGCGATCGTGTTCATCTGCCGGGCGGTGGCGTTGAAGATCAGCGCCGCGACGCCGACCAGCGTGATCGCCACGAGGCCCTGCAGTAGCGCGGCGAGGAAAGAGAGCACGATGCCGCGCGCCAGGGCCCTGTCGTTGGCCATCATGTAGGAGGCGATCACCGCCTTGCCGTGTCCCGGCCCGGCGGCGTGGAAAACACCATAGGCCAGCCCCAGGCCGGCGAGCCCCCACATCGCGCTCGGGTCCGTCGCGAGCAGCCGGATATGCGCCGACATCAGGTGGGTGAACTGCGATTGTTCCGCCAGCAGCCAGCCGGTGAGGCCGGTGGGCGCGCCGCCGCCCTCATAGCCGCCGACGGCGAACGGGCGGTTCATCGCGGCGGCGGCCGCGGCGGTCGCGCCGGCTATCCAGCCGCACGAGGCGAAAAGGGCGCGCGATTTCATGGGCACGCCAGAATCACCCGGCTGGCCATTTTGAAGCCGAAATTGGCGCCGGGCGCGAGGCCCGAGAAGAAGGATTCGTCGAGCTTCTTCTTGTCTCCGTCCTCCAGCGGCTTGGCCTTGGTGGAGGAAACCGAACATCCCTTCGGCGGCGATTTCATGATGACGCCGTCGGTGTCGTCGAATTCGAAATCGATGAAGAATTCGGGATCGGCGACCAGCAGCGAGCCGAAACGACCGACGGACGTCGGGGTCTTCAGTTTCAGATGGACGTGGAACTGCACGAGATGGTCGGGCCGCTCCTCCATCCAATAGTCGGTCACCGGCGCGAATTCCACCGACTTGCCGTCGAGTTTCAGCGTGGTGAAATAGCCGAGGTCGGCGAGATTGCCGGCGTTTTCCTGCGCCAGCGGCGCGAACGTCTCGCGCTTGACGAGTTCACCCGGCTTGCCGAGGCCTTGGGTGGCGAAGGACGAATACATTTCGTCGAACACCCAGTCATGCGTGATTCCGGAGACTTTGCCGTCGGCGTTGAACTCGACCTGACTGCGCACCGTCACCCAGACATGCGGGTGAGCCCTCGCCGCCTGGCAAGTCAGCAGGGCGAACACGAGCGCGGCCGCGAGAGTCCTGAGCCAGGAGCGCGCTTGGATCCGTTGCAAATTTTCCGCGCTCCTCTTGGGGTCGTAAAGGCTTGCCCGGCCCTTGCCCGGAAATCAAGGCGTCAGCGTGGCTGACCGTAAGGTTCAGCGTTCCTTAAACAATCCGCTGCAATTTGCGTGAATGGCGCGTAGCGTATGGCCTTATCTTTTCGGCGGTTTCGCCTTGGCGTCGCTCGGCGGCTGCGGCTGGATGGAGCGCGCCCAGCGTCCGGCATGGCGGACGCAAGCGGAAAATTACTGCCTGTCGCAGGGGCAGGTTAAATTGTCCCAATATATCGAGCCCCTTCCGGAGATCAGCGGCCCCGGTATTTGCGGCATGACCCATCCGTTGCGGGTGTCGGCGCTGAACAACGGCGCGATCCCGCTGAACAAGCCGGTGACGATGGATTGCTCGATGATCCCGGCGCTCGAGGCCTGGATCGACCAATCCGTGCAACCCGTCGCGCAGGCGAGGTTCGGTCAGCCGCTCGCCGAACTCGAGGTGTTTGGCTCTTACAGTTGCCGATCGGTCGACAATATCCCGGGCGCGCAGCTTTCCGAACATGCGTTCGGCAACGCCATGGACGTTTCCGGCTTCAAGCTCTCCGATGGCCGCGAGATCAGCATCGTTCGCGACTGGAAGAAGTCGGACACCCAGGAATCCGCCTTTCTGCACGAGACCCACGCCGGCGCCTGCCAGCAGTTCACCACCGTGCTCGGCCCCGGCGCCGACGTGTTCCACTACAACCATTTCCATCTCGATCTGGCGATGCACGGCGCGACCAACACCGGTCCGCGCCGCTATTGCCGCCCGACGCCCGCCCCCAACCTGCTGCCGCCGCCCGCCAAAACCGACGGTCTGCCGCCGGCGCCGGAAATCGAGGAGCCGATGGACGTCTCGAAAGC
>Ga0302319_10018983_pt1 | contig 12504 bp, 6 predicted proteins | sample Bog_T0_2_FD_203319 | JGI IMG/M metagenome (GOLD analysis project Ga0302319, IMG submission 203319) | Peat permafrost microbial communities from Stordalen Mire near Abisko, Sweden - Bog_T0_2 | ecosystem: Environmental > Terrestrial > Soil > Wetlands > Peat | place: Sweden: Abisko, Stordalen Mire... | reverse complement strand
AAGGAGCTGCAAACTCTAAGAAAAGAAAGGCGCAACACAGAAATTGGGTTCGAATCGCAGAAGCTCAAACAAGCCGCCGAAACCCGTGCCTCCGAAGCTCAAACTTTGAGGCGCGAACAATTCGAATTCAAGAAAATGATCATCCAACTGAAGAAAGAGGTCCGTCCCGCGGCAGGAAACAGCCCCGGCGACCAAGAAATGGCCGCCTAAACGCCTCCATCTCAACTTGTTCTACGCCGCCCGCACTCCAACTCTGTTCAAACGGTTCAATGCTTCTGCGTCAGCCGCTCTAACAGCGCTTCATCCACTTTCGCTTTCACCGTTCTTCGATCAATCTGCAATCGCCGTGCAGTCTCTTCGTAACTGCCAGTTTGCGCATACACCAGAGTGCAATACCGCGTCAGCAAATCGCTGGCTGTGAGTGTGCCGTCAGCGGCCGCGTCGAACAAGTCACTCTTCTTGCCGCGCGTCGCGGTAGGCGCAATATGTGGTTGGTAATCCTTGCGGATCAAAATATTTCGCACGCACTGTTCTAGCTCACGGTAGTTGCCCGGCCAAGCGTAGCCGGCGCCTAAATGAGTCTCAATCCAGGTGATCGCTTCGTCTGCCAGCGCATCGCCTTCGCCGCCGGCCACTCGGCGTGCCATAAACAAAATCAAATCGCGCAGCACGTCTGGCGATTCGTCAATCTGCTTCCGCAAACTAGGAGTCGTAATTTGATCGGAACACAGCCGGTAATACAGGTCTTCGCGAAAGGCGCGCTTGCGAATCGAGCGCTCCAAATTCTGATTGGTCGCGGCAATCAGCTTGCCTTCAAATTTGTGCAACTGTGCCGAGCCTTCGCCCACCGCTTGAAAACTTCGCGTCTCAATCACGCGCAACAGCTTGACTTGAATGGCTAAATCGAGTTCGCCGATTTCATCCAAGAAGACCGCCCCTAAAGGCGGGCACGCTTCCAGCCAGCCGCGCTTGTCTTGCACGGCCCCGCTAAACGCGCCACGTTTGTGGCCGAATAATTCCGATTCCACCAGCGTTCCCGGCAGCGCTGCGATATTGATAGGGAAGAACAATCCGGATAACTCTTCTTCAAAGGTGAGTTTGTTTTCGTCGAACGGCACATAGCGCGACATGGCGATGGCCCGCGCCACTAGCTCCTTCCCCGTTCCCGAAGGCCCGCTGATCAAGGTGGCGAATTCGTTCATGCGTTCATAGAGAGTGCGCCTGTAACGCCGAATGTCGTGCGTGAACACAGATTGCCAGACCGTCGCCCGCAAACGCGCCGCCGGTTGTGAATTGCCAATAATCTGATCGAAGATATGGTGGAACGCGCGCACGATTTGGTAATAACAGGCAAAGGTATGGCGCGCCTGATCGCTCGTGGGGAGGGTAACGTTAGCAATCTTGAAATAGTGATTCCACTCTTCGCAAAACTCGCGGTAAAACGCCCAGCGCTCTTTATCGCGAGTCTTGCCGTGAAAGGTCGCATTCACAAACCGCTCATAATGTTTGTAATAGAAGTAGTAGAGCAGTCCCCCTTCGTAAAGAAGCAAGTCGCGTTCGTCCGCAGTTGTTCCCCGCGCCAGTTCCTGGCGTAAACTTTTTACCAGCGGCGTCAACCGCTTCATAATCAGCCACGTATTGGCGCGCACCCGGTCGGGATCGCTTATACTGATGCTCCAGAGCGGTTCTTCTTCAATCGTCTCGTGGCGCAAAGCTTGCCGCTCGAACGTCACCATCTCAGGTAGGAACGGGTTGGCGTACAGTAGATGGGACACAGCTTCAAGAAATCGACGGTTGGGTGCGCTCAGAAAGGCCATGATCATTAATTGTATGAAGTCGCTCAAAAAATGTACAGGCGCAAGCGTCATCGCTCGGGAGCAGGCTGCTAACTGTTTGAAAGTGCTACAAAGGTCTGGTTGGCCAGCATCGTGCCTTATAGGAGAGCATGCATACCGAAGGTAGTTATCGCGAAGTTTTAAAAGTGCCGGGCGTACAGCCTTTCCTGTGGCTGCAGTTTTTCAACGCCTTCAACGACAACATGTATAAGATTGTCGTCTCGCTGCTGGCGGTGGCGCTCGTGGGCCAAGCGCATAGCGGCGATTATCTTGAGCTGGCCAGTTTCATATTTGTCGCGCCGTTTCTGATCTTCGCCACCTACGCCGGCCAACTGGCCGACCGTTTTGAAAAGCGCAGCGTGGTGCTTTTCACCAAGGCGATTGAAATTGCAGCTATGATCTTTGCCTTCTTCGCGTTACGCGCCGGCAACGTGAATTGGATGTTGGCGGTGCTCTTCTTCACCGCTACGCAAGCAGCGTTCTTCAGTCCCGCGAAGTACGGCATCGTGCCTGAACTGGTGGGCGAAAGGCATTTGGCGCGCGCCAACGGGTTATTGGAAATGAGTACCTTCGTCGCTATCATCCTGGGCACGGTCGGCGGCGGTTTGCTAGTCGCACACTTTAATACTAGCGAGATTGGTCTGGTTCTCATTGGCGTAGCCATCATCGGAACGGCCGTCGGTGTGCGCATGACTCGCACGCCTGTGGCTGTCGCGAAACGTGCCTGGACTTGGAATCCTATCGGCGATTCGCTGCGCGGCTTTGCCGGACTTCTGGCCGATCGCAATTTGCTCATCACGGTTCTGGGGACAACTTATTTCTGGTTCCTGGGCGCATTGCTGCAGATCTTGCTGCTCCTCTTCGGCACCGAGACTCTGCACGCTGATGCGGCGCATACCAGCCTTCTCATGGCAAGTCTGGCCATTGGCATTGGTCTGGGCAGCATGTTGGCGGGCCGGCTTTCAGGCGAAAAAGTGGAGCCTGGACTAGTACCGCTCGGCGCTTTCGGCATGGGCGTTGGTGCCTTGGTGCTCGCGTATTTTATCCACACGTTGGCGGCCGCGGCCGTTGCTTTGATTTTCATTGGCGGCATGGGTGGTCTCTTCATCGTGCCTCTCAATGCCATTCTTCAACACCGGCCGAAGCCGGATGAAAAAGGGCGAGTCATCGCAACGGCCAATGTCGTGAACACAATCGGCATGATGTGCTCGGCCGCCGTGGCTAACATTTGCCAACATTATTTCAACTTGAGCGCCGCGCAGATTATTGCGGTGGCCGGTGTGATGACGCTGATTGCCGCCGTGCTTTCGTTCCAAATCGTGCCTGATTTTACAGCGCGCTTTGTGATTTGGTTGTTAACGCATACCATTTATCGCATTCAGGTTCTGGGGGCGGAAAATATTCCCCAGCGCGGCGCTGCCCTGTTAGTGGCGAATCACGTAACATTTGTCGATGGATTTCTGATCACCGCCTGTGTTCGCCGCTTTACACGCTTCATGGTTTATGACGCTTGGTATGACAAGTTTCCGGCCCTCTTCAAATGGATCAAAGCCATCCGCGTGCCCGATGGAACTCGGCGCGCCATTATCTATACGATTTCCGCGGCCCGCGAACAACTGGAACAAGGCCACGTGGTCTGTATCTTTGCAGAAGGATCTTTGACCCGCACCGGCAATCTGGCTGAATTTCAGCGCGGGCTCGAAAGAATTGTGAAGGGCCTTGATATCCCAGTAATCCCGCTGCATTTGGGTGGAGTGTGGGGCAGTATCTTCAGCCTCGATAGTCGCGCGAGCCTATGGCGTTCGCTTCGCAAATGGCCCTACCCTGTAACAATGGCGTTCGGCCCGCCTATGCGATCTCCGAAAGCGCCGGCGGTGCGGCAAGCGGTATCTGAATTAGCGTCACAAACGGGGCCGGGCGACATTCAGAATAAAGAAACACTCGCAACGCGCTTCATTCAAGCCGCACGAAGTCATTGGCGTGATCGCGCGATGACTGATTCCACCGGCCGTTCTCTTACTTATGGCGAAGCGCTCGCGGCGAGCTGGCTGCTCTCACGGCAGCTTCGCAAACAGCATCGCGATGAACAAATGTTGGGCGTGATGATGCCCGCTTCAACGGCGGCCGGCATTCTGAACCTTGGTATCGTGCTCGCCGGAAAGGTGCCCGTAAATCTCAACTTCACGGCTGGCCGCGAGGCATTCGAGAGCGCGCTTTCACAATGCAAGATCACGACGATCTACACCTCTGAGAAATTTCTGGAAAAAGCGAAGATCGAGCGACGTCCTGAAATGCGTTTCGCCGAGCAAGCGCTGCAATTCGCCAAACCAGCGCAGGTGGCCGCCTTTGTGGCGGCACGCATGCTTCCTGTCGCAATGCTGGCGCCACGCAAAATGAAAGCGGACGATTTAGCCGCCGTCCTTTTCTCAAGCGGCAGCACGGGCACTCCGAAAGGAGTCATGTTGTCGCACCGCAATTTGATTGCGAACGCCAGTTCGGTACATGATCTGTTTCAGGTGAACGCAACCGACACCATCGCGGGCGTGCTGCCGCTCTTTCATTCCTTCGGTTTTACCTACACATTGTGGTTCCCGCTGCTGCACGGCGCGAGTGCGGCGTATCACGCTGCGCCGCTCGACGCGAAAGGGCTCGGAGAACTTGTCGAGAAAACGAAAGCCACTTTTCTGCCGGCCCCGCCCACGTTCTGTCAAGCTTATCTGCGCGGCTGCACGAAAGAGCAGTTCGCGAGTCTCAAGCATGTGCTGGTAGGCGCAGAAAAGCTTCAGCCCGCGCTGGCCAACGCTTTTGAAGAAAAGTTTGGCCTAACATTGCTTGAGGGTTACGGCGCAACGGAAATGTCGCCAGTCATTTCGGTGAACGTGCCAGACCGGCAGCAACTGGGAGTCACGCAGATTGGTACGCGCGCGGGATCTGTAGGGCAGACGGTTCCGGGCGTGGCTGCCAAAGTAGTTGACCGGGAAACGGGTGCGGCGCTGCCGCATGGCCAAGAAGGGGTGCTCTTGGTTCGCGGCGCCAATCGCATGCTCGGCTATCTGAACAAGCCTGAAGAGACGGCGGCGATGTTTCAAGATGGCTGGTATGTCACCGGCGACATCGTCATTATGGATGCCGACGGTTTTATTCGCATTGTCGACCGGCAATCCCGCTTCAGCAAAATAGCCGGCGAAATGGTGCCGCACGGGAAGGTGGAGGAAGTGTTGCGGTCTGTGCTCCCCGAAGATGCTTCCTGTTTTGTCACTGGCGTAAGTGACGAACGCAAAGGTGAACGCTTGGTGGCACTCATTGCGGCCCCGGTTTCGCCAAAAGACCTCTGGCACAAATTAATGGACACCGATTTGCCGAAACTCTGGATTCCGAAAGCCGATGACATCCGCATTGTGCCGGCACTCCCGCTGCTCGGCACCGGCAAATTAGATCTGAAAGCCGCGAAGAGGTTGGCAACCGAAGCTGTCTCAACGGCGGGGGTTCAATAGGAGTGCGCCGGGCGATCTGGATCGTTTCTACGTTGCTTCTTTTGGCGAACTTTGCCATCGTGGTTCTCTTAACCGAATTTGCCATGCATCCGCCGAGATTTCGGCATGACGAAGATGTCGCACTGCCGGCCCACAATATCGCACAGTCTACCGATTCGACGGCCACTCTCGTGAGTATCAGGGCGCCGGACGGAACGGCGTTGAAAGCCTGGTGGTTTTGGCCGCACCCCGGAGCCACGCGCGCCGTCATCGTTTGTCACGGCATTGCCGATTCCGCCATGGGCAGCATTGGATTCGCCCCGCTTTTCTTGAAGAACGGCTATGCGGTGCTGGTGCCCGAATCGCGCGGGCATGGAGCCAGCCAAGGGTTCGTATCCTTCGGTGTGCAGGAATCCGGTGACATTATGCAGTGGCTCGCCTGGGTGAAGCAGCAGGGACCCACTACGTTTTATGGTTTAGGCGAGTCTCTCGGTGGCGCGATCTTACTCCAATCTCTGGCACACGGCGCCGATTTCCGTGCCGTCATCGCGGAATCGTCATACGCGTCATTTGAAGAGATTGCCGATGATCGGATCGGGAAGACGCTTGGTCCCGTCTTCGCTCCTTTGATCGTTCGCGAAGCCATGCTATATGCGCGTTTGCGCTATCACGTTGATCTTTCGCAGGCCTCGCCCGCCGCCGCGGTTGCGCATTCCCACGTGCCCATTCTTTTGATCCATGGTTTGGCCGATAACGAAACTCCACCCAAGCATTCCCAGGAAATGGCGAAGGCCAACCCTGCGATCCAACTTTGGCTCGTTCCGAACGCCATCCATACGGGTGCTTATTTCGCGGATCCGAAAGGGTTCGAGTCGCGCATCCTAAGCACTTTTCAGCCGGCGCCTTGACTCTTCACCGCTATCGGAGCCGCCCAAGGCGCGAAGCCTGGCAGCTTGAGCCGGCGGCTGAATACGTGGCTTTCGTCCGTTACATAGAGCACATCGAAGTCTCTTCCGCCGAAACAAAGGCTGCGCGCTGAACCGCTGGGGGTTGGTAACGGTAAGATCGCGCGCACCCGGCCGTTCTGATCGCAGATCTGTATACCCAAGCGCGTAGCCACATAAAGATTGCCATGCGTATCTACCGCCAGATCTTCGGCGCCGCTGTTGTTCGGAATATCGGTCATGTGGAGCCAGTAAAATTGTTGCTTGTCTTTGAGCGAGCCGTCTGGTTGCACAATGTAGCTATAAATCCATTGAGTATTGGGCTCCGCCACATAAAACAGTGAGCCGTCGGGAGAGAACGCAACTCCGGAAGGCGACTCGATTCCTTCATCCACCAGGCGCTTCTGGTTATTGCTGATCTGCCAGACCCGGCTCGCCTCACTGACGTAAATCGACCCCGCGTGGGTCACAACCAAGCCACGGCCAGCAACGCCTTTCTCGATGGTCCGGCGGGTGCCGTCTCGATTCAAGGCAATCAATTCTTTCTTTCCAGGGTTGACGCCATACAGCGTCCCGTCCGGACCGAACGCTTTCGTGATCAGTCCAGGTTCCCCTTTGCGGAAAACGGACGGCTTACCGCTGACAATGCGATAAACGGTCCCCGCATTCTCATCGCTAACATAAACCTCGCCTTTGCGGTTAGCCGCCAATCCGGAAGCAGCTTGAAAGTCCCCCGGGATTTTCTGCCAACCCTCTTCCGGTAACGTTACCTCTTGAAGCGTGCTATTTTGCGAGAGCCCACTCTTTACCGGCGACGGATAATCGCGCCAAAGCCAGCGCATCACATCGGGAAAGATCACTTGCCCTGGCCGTCCGTCGTGTCCGTGATCGCCCCAAGCGTGGGCAACGTCATAGCCCGCGAAGCGGAGCGCCGACTCCATGTTCAGATTGGCGTCATACCAGGACCCAAACAAAGGATTCCAGGCGTCCTGCGAACCGTCTTCCAGAAAAATGCGGATCGGCTTCGGATCGGTTTTACGAATCAGGGCAGGGTAGTCGTGCCCGCCGCGCATGGATACGAATGTTCCGATGACCGAGTACACGCGCGCGAATTGATCCGGTCTTTGCCAGGCGAGTGTAAAAGCCCCTATGCCGCCCGTACTGCCCCCGGTCGCCGCATGGTCGTTGCCGTTTGGCGAGATGCGGATCGCTCTTCCGTCTTTTGTTTTCAACTTCTGCACAACCGGCAACAATTCGTTGAGCACGTAGTCGGGAAAATGATCGTTCACGCTGTCGAATTCGTACGAGCGATTGAAGCGCACCGCACCGATCTTCCCAGGTGTGATTCCCAAGCCGATGATGACGGGCACTTCGTGATGAGCGATCAGATAATCGAGTACCCGGCTCTCGTACTCATTCCAGCCATCGAGCTTCACGAGCAAGCACGCCGGAGTGCTGGGATCGTATTGCGCCGGAATATAGACTTGAAAACGATTATCCGTCCCTGGATATATCTTTGAGTCAGAGATGGAACCTTCCATGAGTTCGCCGTGCGGGATGCTGGCGTCAGGCTTGCCCTCAATCGGAGGAAATGGATCTTTCAGCTCGTTCTGGATCTTTGTGACAAGCGATTGCGATTCAATTTTCCCAAGCGTTAGTAGAGCAAGAATGGGTAAGAGAAACTTTCCAGACCTGGTGTGCATTGATCAGCCAAGCGATCGTCAGAAGCTTACTCTGACCTGGAATTGCAACGACCGCGCCGGCAATTCATTCGTGATTCCAGCCAACGGTTGTCCGAAGCCGGCACCCGCCGTAGTGCCATTTCCATAAGTCCCGCTATAGCCCACAAAGTTGGCATGGTTGAAGGCGTTAAACGCCTCCGCCCGCAAAAGCACGCTCAGGCGCTCCCCAAAGGTGAAGGGTCTTTCCACGAAGGGAGAGAAATCGTATATTGGCCGTCCGCGACCTGCGTTGCGCGCCACAACGACGCCGTTGATCACAGGCCTATCTGTCGTGCCGCCGGTGTCCCCGCTATTGGTGGTTCCGGTTGTGATGTTATAGGGCAAGCCGCTTCCCATGGTGTTGACGCCGCCGAGTGTGATCTTCCAGGGCCCCACATACACGCCGCTCAGCACGAAGCGTTGGCGCTCGTCAAAAATCGCATTGCCATTTTCGACTTTTCCCGTGAAATTGGCATCGTTGGGATTCTGGCCGGGGATGTCGGGGTCTACGTTGTCGATCGCATGTGACCAGACATAGCTCGCCAGCATCACAAAACGGTTGGTAAAGCGATGGTTCAGGTTCACGTCCATGGCGTCGTAATAGGCATAGCCGTCGTTGGCGTCACTTTGAATGACGCTGTAAGGGGGCTGCGGAGTGGTGGCAGTCGTGGTGTTGCAGGTGCGTCCCGCTTGGGCGTACCAATAAATCCAGTAAGGCCGTGTGCAATTTGCGGCTTGCGCGGAACGGGTTTGTCCTTGCGCCGTGCGAATAAAAGGCGCGGGTGCGTCTAAATCGAGCGGCCGGTTAATTTTCAAGGTGTGCGAGCCAATGTAATCCACACTCAGAATCCATTCCTTGGCGAAGCGCTGCTGTACGCCGATGCTCCACTGCTCTGAATACGGGCTCCACAGCCCGGTCTGATAGCCGTTCAAGGTTGAGACCGGCAAGAATTGATTCACGTAAGAAGCTTCTCCCGGACGAAAGTAGAGAGTTCTTACGGGAGCTACGGCGCCGGCGGGAAAAGCGGGCAGCGGGGCAGCACTGACGGCAGTAGGAAAGCCGATTTGGCCCGCGCCGGCCGTATAGTTAAAGACGCCACCAGGGCCGCTTAGAGCATAGTTGGCCTGCGAATTATCTACAATTTGCGAATAATAAATTCCAAACCCACCGCGCACCACGGTACTGCCGTTGCCATTCGCATTCCAGGCAAACCCGGCTCGCGGCGCGAAATTCTTGTTGGAATCGGTGAAGGTCTGCCGCTCATAGCGAATGCCCAGGTTCACTACCAAATCGCTCCGCACGTGGATATCGTCTTGCGCGAATAGCGACCACAAGGTGTCGTTCACGGTATAAGAGCCGTTGCCATAACTTTGGGTGTAGCTGGCAACATTGGCTATATTGCCCAGATAAGCTTGGCTTTCGCAAATGCTTAAGCCCAAGGTACAAGTTTTATAAGTAAAGGAGCCGAGGTAAATCGGTCCGCCGAACTCTTTGCTATTGCCGCCCGTATGCGCGGTAATCGAGTCAGCTCCAAACTTAACTTGATGCCGCCCCCACACTGCCGATATTGTGTCGGTAGCTTCATACTGCCGGTTTTGCAGCAAAGCCGATTGCGACGTACCGGAGGTGAATGTTCCACCGGTCGAGATCGGCACCACATATTGCGTGCCGTTGACCACTGGCGTGAACTCAGTAATGGGCGATGCTAGTTGAAACTGTGCCCGTACTGTGTTCACTAGGTTAGCTGACAAGGTGGCTGTCTCGCCAATCTCTTCCGTATAAGTTCTACGTGTGAAGACTCGCGCCACGGAAGGCAGCGAATTGCCTCCTACAATCCCGTTCGGATTCGTGTCGCGGAAGGAATCTGCATTGCTCTTCAAGAACAGGTTGTTCTTGTCGTTCAATTGATGATCGAGCCGCAGCAGACCCAGCCAGCCCCGATAACGGCCGATATAACTGCCAGGAGCGATGGGCGAGGTAACGGGTGAGGCTCGGTTTTGACTCGTGTACTCGCCGGCCGCAAAGAACTGGGTTGCTTTGCCGAGCGGCCCGGAGAAAGTGGCGGCACCTTGGCTCATTTTGTCCGACGTAATATCGTTTCCGCTGCCCGCGTTGCCGGTAGTGAAGCCAGCCAGCGCCGCGTCGGTGGCTGCCGGCCGGTAGTCGCCCAAAAGATCGCCATGAAAAGTATCGCCGCCGCTGCGCGTCACTATGTTCACTGAACTGCCAGTGCTGCCGCCATACTCGGCGGAAAAAGAGTTTTCTAAAATCGTGAATTCTTGAATGGCTAGTAGCGGCACATTGCTAAAAAGGGTTTGGCGGCCCCAGCTATCGTTGCCCGTTGCTCCGTCGATCTCGAACCACGTTTGGCGTCGGCCCGCGCCGTTGGTGGTAAAGAGATCTTCGTTCATAAATATGTCGCCTTGATTGATAGCGGGACGGTTTGCTGCATTCAGCAACGGAAGGAAGGTGATACGCCGGTTCAGCAGCGGCGTTTCATTGGCTTCGCGGCTGCTGATGTACTGTCCTATTTGCGGTTCATCCGTGCGCAATCCGGCCGCCACGCCTGTAATCTCAACGGACGTTTGCTTGCCGCTCACATTCAACTGCAAGGTCACGCTGGCGGTTGTGCCGCCCGCCAGATTGAGACCGTCTTCGCGTGCGACGGCGAACCCTTGTTTCGTTGCCTCAATCGAATATTCGCCGGCCACCGGGAGGCCCGAGAAAGAGAAGGCGCCGGCTCCCGTGGTGTGGGTGGTCCGCTTGAAACCTGACAGCGCGTTGATGACCGTCACCTCAGCATCGCTCACCATGGCGGTGCTTTGATCTCGCACGGTGCCTTGAATGGACGCGGTGTCGGGTGTCTGCGCCCGCAAAGCAAAGCCGCAAAAGAGTGCCAAGCAGAGCGCCGAAGAATATCGGAAACACGAATGAAGCGTCATCATTGAAAACCCTTGGTCTTAGCAGGATAGCGCACCCGCCTCGCAGAGGGCTCAACGAGAATTTATTTCTTACTGAGGGTGTTTTTGCCGGCAAGCGTCAGAGCAGTAATAAATCGTCTTGCCGGAAAGTTGGCGGCGGAAGGAAGTGGATTCGGAAACGTAGGTGCCGCAAACCGGATCTTTGTGAAGCTCTCCGGCGCGTGGCGTTTCTTGCGCCGCTTGTTGTCCCGGCTGTTGCGGAGGTTGCTGTTGCCGAAAGGCACTCGATGCCGCGGAGCCAAACTCTTTCATAACACTGGTAAGAACAGCCCTGGCCACCCACGCAATCACAAGCGTGATAATCAACTCAAGAAGTGCGCGAAACATGGTGGGCTTTCCAGCTTTCTAAACTGGGGACGTTTTGTCAACATCCCCAGTTCCCATTCTACGGCTATTTACTTCTTCTTTTTTGTTGACGTTTGCGGGATGTTCACCTTTGTTTCAACCTTTTCGCCCATGGCTTGCAGCATGGCGCTGGCTTCAGCCGCGTGTGTGCCATTCGGTTGCAAGTCAAGATATTTCTTCAGAGCCGGCGCTGTATCAGGCGGATAGCTTTGGGCGCCGCTCTTCGGATCTACCTTACCTTGCATCATCAACAAGCTGCCGTATTGATACCACGCTTCGTAGTAGTTCGGATCCGCGTCGGTCGCCTTCTTGAAGAAATCCGTGGCCTTTTCGGGCTGCCCGCTATTCACCAAATTCGCGCCCATGTTGAAGTAGGCTTTCGGAGCCATCGCCGGATCAAGTTGTGCGGCTTTGCTCAACGCATCCGTAGCTTCCGGAATCTTCTTTTCTTTGCCGTACAAGTTGCCAATCTGGTTATAAACGCCGGCATCATTAGGCTTCGCGGCTAAACCTTTGTTGTAATTGGCAATGGCTGCATCATAAGACTTGATCTTGTCGTCGCCGGTTTGCGCATCGCCCATAGCGCTGTAGGTTTCGCCAAGCGCGTCCCAAACTGCCGCTTGCGTCGCATCTAATTCGCCCGCTTTTGTAAAGCTGTCGACGGCGGTTTGATATTTCACAACTTTCTGTGCTTTGTCAGTTTCCGCATCGCCGGCTTTCTTGGCGTCCTGACCGGCATTGAACGCATCGTTCAACGCCTTGTTCTTCTTCATTGTCTCGGAGTTTTTCTTGGCAGTGGCTTCGAACTTTTCTTTCTCTTCTTTGCTCATGCCGCGCGTGACTTCCGCCGGCGCCTCGCCGCTGGCAACCGCCTGCTGCACGCTCGCCTTTTGCGCCGCCACTTTCCGCAAATCAAAATCGACGGTCGTGCTGTCTCCGTACTTTGACTTCACGCCCTTTACCGAATCCATAGTTTGGCCATCGACTTGGCAACTGATATCGTACGTGCCGAAAGGTAAACCGGTATACAGCCAATGGCCTTTTTTGTCCGATTTCACTTGATAATGGCCTTTGATATCCGTGCGATCCAGGACTACCAGCGCGCCCTTTAGAGGCTGGCCACTGGTGTCTTTAACGTCCCCTTCAATGGTTGTGGTCTGCGCCCAGGCGCCACCAGCCACCACCAATAGGAGACTGCTCAAAA
>Ga0302319_10018979_pt1 | contig 12506 bp, 12 predicted proteins | sample Bog_T0_2_FD_203319 | JGI IMG/M metagenome (GOLD analysis project Ga0302319, IMG submission 203319) | Peat permafrost microbial communities from Stordalen Mire near Abisko, Sweden - Bog_T0_2 | ecosystem: Environmental > Terrestrial > Soil > Wetlands > Peat | place: Sweden: Abisko, Stordalen Mire... | reverse complement strand
TGACCCAAATGGCGAGTACCTGGAACGAAGCCCTGCGTTTGCGGTTGGCTCTTATGGCCCTGGGTCTCAGGGAGGGGGAGATCGCGTTCCCGAAACCGGAATCCGCATTCGGTGCCCTCTGTTTCGTCTCCGAATCCATCAGCGAAGCTCCGGATATCACGCCCACCCTGGCCCAGGCGGTCCGGGAAGCCATCCAGCCGTTCCGGGAATCCCTGGAAGGCCGGACCATCCGCTACCAGGCCGACCGGGTCGATCTGCTGGAGGGGGACTCCTGGGCCTTCCTGGTGGCCTGGAGCGAAGGCTCCCAGGTGGCCTGAAGCCTCAGACCAGCAGCGAGATCATCGCACCGGCCGTCACCGCCGCGGCCAGCCACCGGCCGGCGGAATAGGAACTGTCCGCATCGTGTTCCTGCTGGTCCGGGTGTTCAAGGCCCAGGGATCCGTAAGCGAAGGACTTGAGGGTCGAAGGCTTGGCGACGGGCGATTTGCCGGCATCCCGGGTGCCCTGGGCGACCTGGTCGGCGCTGGCGGCGGTGGGCTGGGTGCCCGGAGCGGCGGGGGCGGTCTGGGGGCCCGTGGCGTCAGGGGCGGACTGGGCCGCGGCCACGGCATCGCTGCTCAGGGTGACCTGGTCCTGCCCGGGGTCAGGGTTCGAGGTGGCGGCCCCGCTGCCCGAGGCAGCCGGGGACCCACTGGCGGAATCACGGCCCAACGCAGTCCGGTCCGGCATAGCGGCGGGTGCGACAGAGCTGGGGATGCTGATTGCCATGGAAACCTCGTGAGCGTCTTCAGAACCTGACCTACGTTCTACCTATCGGCAGGGTGCGGGAGAATCCTGAACCTTTTGCGCGCCCCGGAATCGCATTTTGACCGGATTGCCCTTCCTTGATTTATGTAATCATTGCCATTGCTAACCTTCACGCGCCGAGCTCGGCGGGCGGGGCCGCCTGGATCGCTGCCTTGAGGCTCTGCCGAAGCAGTTCCAGGCCCAGGTCCAGGTCCTCGGTGGTCAGGTTGAGGGCCGGACGGAAGCGCAGCCCCTGGTGGCCGGTGGAAAGGACGATCATGCCCAGGTCCTGGGCCCGGGAAATGGCGGAGGTGCGCAGCTCTGGCGAAGCCAGGTCCAGGGCGCAGAACAGTCCCAGCCCCCTTGGATTGCTGGTGAAATCGGGGAAATCCCGGTGGATCGACCGGAGCCCCTCCAGTAGCCTGCGCCCCTGCCGGGCCGCATGCTCCACCAGGTTCTCCTCCCGCATCACCTCGATGATCCGGGTGCCCCGCACCATGTCCACCAGGTTCCCGCCCCAGGTGCTGTTGATCCGGCTGGGCACCCGGAACACGCTGTCCACCTCGTCCAGCCTCGCTCCGGCCGCGATCCCGCAGCACTGGGTCTTCTTGCCGAAGGCGAGGATGTCCGGCCGCACGTCCCAATGCTGATGGGCCCACCACTTGCCGGTGGCGCCAAAGCCGGTCTGGACTTCGTCGAAGATGAGCAGGAATTCATGCTGGTCCGCCAGTTCCCGCAGTTTGCCCAGGAACTCCGGGCGGAAGTGGTTGTCGCCCCCCTCGCCCTGGATCGGTTCGATGATGAGACAGGCGATGTCATCGGGATCCCGCCCCAGGGCCGCCAGGATCTGGTCCACCGCCTCCCGCTCCACCGCCATCACCCGGTCCAGGGCCTCGCCCTCCAGGGGAAAGCTGATCTTGGGATTGACGATCCGCGGCCAATCGAACTTGGGGAAGTACATGTGCTTTCTGGGATCCGCGGTATTGGTCAAGCTCAGGGCGTAGCCGCTGCGACCGTGGAACCCTTCGCGGAAATGGAGCACTTTCGAGCCCTTCTCCCCCTTGCCCCGGGCCAGGTTCTTGCGCACCTTCCAGTCGAAGGCCGCCTTCAGGGCGTTCTCCACCGCCAGGGAACCGCCGTCCACCCAGAACAGGTGGGGCAGATAGTCCGGGGCGGCGTGCCGGCCGAAGGTCGCCACCCACTCGGCGAAGGCGGTGGTGTAGATGTCGCTGTTGGCCGGCTTGTTGACCGCGATGGCGCCCAGCTTGCGGACAAAGTCGGGTTCCCGCAGCCTCGGGTGATTGTGGCCCAGGGGCGTGGTGGCGAAGAAAGTGTAGAAGTCCAGGTACTGCCGACCATTGCGGGCGTCGACGATCCAGGAGCCGTGGGATCGATCCAGGTCCATCACCAGGTGGAAGCCATCCACCAGCATGTGCGACCGGAGCACCTCGAAGACATCGGCAGGCTGGACCTGGATGCCATGATCCAACGCCTGGTAACGGTTCTTCATGGCTCACCTCCCGGTGCTGGGCTGGGAACGATCTTGATCGGGAGACTGATTTTCGTCGGCTCGCCGGTCAGAAAACACTGGGAAAGGGACGAATTTAAGCCGATCATTCGGCATATTGCCTCGTGAGCTTAACGAAATGACGAAAACTGAACTGAACCCCACCGACCGCATGCTGCTCAACCTGTTGCGGGAGAACGCCCGGACGTCCACCGCGGAACTGGCCCGCAAGCTCGGCCTGTCCCGGACCACGGTGCAAAGCCGGATCGAACGGCTGGAGCGCAGCCGGGTGGTGGCGGGCTATACCGTGAAAGTGGCGGACGAAGCGGAGGCCGGGCTGGTGCGGACCTACGTCCTGATCACCCTGGCGCCCAAGCAGACTACCGTGATCGAGTCGGCCCTGCGCCGCATCCCCGAGGTGCGCACCCTGCACTCGGTGGCCGGCCCCTTCGACCTGCTGGCCATCGTGGCGGCGGCCTCCATCGGTGAACTGGATGCGGTCATAGATCACATCGGCCAGTTGGAGGGGGTCGAGCGCACCACCTCGGCCATCGTCCTTTCCACCCGCATCGAGCGCTGAGGGTTCCGCTAACCTGTGAGCGACGCCCCTTTCCTGGTGCAGACCCGATGTTCCATTCCCAGCTCGACCACCTCGTCATCACCGCCCCCTCCCTGGCGGCCGGGGTGGACTATGTGCGGGAGATGCTGGGAGTCGCCCCCCAGCCCGGCGGCCGGCACCCGCGCATGGGCACCCACAACGCCCTGCTCAAGTTGGGGAAGGCGGCCTACCTGGAGGTGATCGCGGTGGATCCCGGGGCCCCGGCCCCCGCCGTGGCCCGCTGGTTCCGGCTCGACCGGGCCCCGGCCCCGCCGCCGGGGCTCGCGGCCTGGGTCGCCCGAACCGATGCCATCGAAGCCGCGGCGGCGCTTTTCCCGGTCTTCGGCCGGGTTGAACCCATGACCCGGGGCGCCCTGGGCTGGCGGATCACCCTGACCGAGCGCGGCGAGCTGCCGTTCGACGGCATCGCCCCGCTCCTGATCCAATGGGATCCGGGGCCGCATCCGGCCTCCCTGCTGGCGGACAGCGGCTGCACCCTGGTGGGCCTGGAGGGGTTCCACCCCCAGGCGGCGGCGGTGGCGGAGCTGCTGCGCGGCCTGGGCTGGGGCGATGGGTTGACGTTGGCGCCACCGGTTCCGGGCCAGCCTCCCCGCCTGGTCGCCCACATCCGCACCCCCACCGGCCTGCGGACCTTGCCTTCCACCGGAGTCCTTGATGGATAAACATGTCTTTTCCAGCAACCTCGAGACCGTCAAGCGACGGAAGATCCTGCTGATCCGGGTCTCCCTGTCGCTGTTGTTCCTGATCCTGGTCACCTCCATGTGGATGGCCAAGGCCCATCCGCATGATGCCGTCCGGTCCACCTTCAAGACCGTCAGCCTGCTCGGTTTCATGGCCGTGGTCTACCTCTGCGTGTCCTCGATCCAGCGCCTGGCCCAGCGCCTGGGCCTGCTCTGCCCGCACTGCAGCCGCGGCCTGTCCGGACTGCAGGGCCAGCAGGCCCTGGCCTCGGAAACCTGCGGCCATTGCGGCCAGAGAATCTTTTAGGAGCCTGTCCATGGCTTATTCGGCCCCGCGAATAATACATGGACAGGCTCCCAGCCCCGTGGAAGCCTGCGCCCTGAACCTCCCGGTGCGGGCCTTCGTGGCTCCCCTGGAGCCCAGCGGCAGCATCGACGCCCGCAGGGCCTCCCTGGCCGACGAGGATCCCCTCTCCCTGGGCGCCCGCATCCATGCCCGGATCCAGAAGCGCCTGCTGCGGTCGGACTCCGGCAACCAGAGCGAGGTTCCGGTGCGGGCGCTCCTGGTGCACCAGGAGTTCCAGTGCCTGGTCCGGGGCCGGGTCGACCTGCTGATCGTCCCCCCGGAGGTTCCCCAGCCCACCGTGGAGGAGATCAAGACCGGGTTCCGCCCGGCGGCCATCCTCCAGGATCTGGCGGCGGACCCCGAGCACCCGTTCGCGCTGCAGGCCAGGATGTACGCCTGGATGCGCTGGCGCGAGACCGGCATCGCCGAGCACTGCCGGCTCCGGATCGTCTCGCTGCTGGACGAATCCGAGACCCTGGTGGAGCTGCCGTTCGATCCGGAGCCGTTCTCCGCCTGGGTGGAGGCACGGCTGAAGGCCCACCACGCCGCCTTCCTGCGGGCCCAGGCCCGCACCCGGGAGCGCAGGCTGCTGGGCGCCGCACTGGCCTTCCCGTTTCCGGAGCCGAGGCCGGGGCAGACCGAACTGGTGGCCAGGGTCGGACAGGCCCTGGGAGACCGCCAGCGGCTTCTGCTCCAGGCCCCCACCGGCCTGGGCAAGACCGCCGCCATCCTGTTCCCGGCCCTGGCCAGGGCGCTGGACCAGGACCTGCAGGTGTTCTACTGCACTCCCCGCAACAGCCAGCACGAAGTGGCCGAGGACTGCGTGCGCAGGATGCGGGCCCAGGGCCACCCGGTCCGCTCCGTCACCATCCGCGCCAAGGAGCGGGTCTGCCCTCAGCCCGAGGTCAATTGCCGGCCCGATCTATGCCCACGGGCCAACCTCTACTACGACCGGCTGAAGGCCTCGGGGGCGCTGGAAACCCTGGCCGCCCTGGGCTGCGCCACCTCCGCCTTGATCAGCCAGGAGGCCGACCGGCATCAGCTCTGCCCGTTCGAGCTCGCCCTGGACGCGGCGCCCCACGCGGATGTGGTGATTGGCGACTACAACTATGCGTTCTCCCCCCAGGCCACCCTCGGACGGCTGTTCGGGGCGCCCGAGGACAGCGCGCGCCGGATCGTGCTGGTGGACGAGGCCCACAACCTGCCGGCCCGGGCCGCGGAGTGGTTCTCCCCCGCTCTGGACAGCCCCTGGCTGGAGGAACTGCGCAAGCGCCGCCAGCTCCCGCCCAATCCGCCGTTGCGCAAGCGGGTGACCGCCCAGATCAAGCGTTGCGTCCAACTGCTGCAGGAGAGCGAGGGCCCGCACCGGGTGGTGCGTCCCGATCCGCAGCCGTTCTTCGGGGAAGAGCACCGGATCGGCGGCCTGCTGGCCTGGGCCGCCAGCAAGGGCCATGAACTGGGCCCGTCGCATCCCCTGACCGAGCTGTACCAGGCCTGGGCCGGATTCTGCGCCGTGCTGAGGGAACTGGGCGACCCCCATGTGCTCACCTGGATTCCCCCGGGCCGGCTGCAGATCACCTGCGCCGACGCCTCCGCCCACCTCGCCGGGCGGATGGCGGCCCTGGCCGGCGCCGTGCTGTTTTCCGGGACCCTCAAGCCGTTCCAATACCATCAGCGGATGAACGGGCTGGGCCCGGACAGCGCCGCCGCGGAAGTGCCTTCGCCGTTCCCCCCGGGCAACCGCAAGGTGCTGGTGGTGCCCCAGATATCCACCCTCTACCGCACCCGGGCCCGGGAAGTGCCGCGCATCGCCCAGTTCCTGGAGCGGGTGCTGCCCCTCCGGTTCGGCAACTATTTCGTGTTCTTCCCCAGTTTCGAGATGCTGGAGCAGACCCTGCCCCACCTCACCCTGCCGGGTTTCCAGCTGGTGGTCCAGCCGCGCCGCGCGTCCGCGGCCCGGATCGCGGAGATCCTGGCGACCCTGCGCGAGCGTCAGGGGATCGTGGTGCTGGCGGTGCAGGGCGGTTCCCTGGCCGAGGGGATCGACTGTCCGGGGGAATCCCTCATCGGCTGTGTGGTGGTGGGTCCGCCCCTGCCCCCCTCGGACCTGGAGCGGGAGCAGACCCGCCAGTACTTCGACCGCAGCTACGGCTGCGGCCAGGCCTACGCCTATACCTATCCAGCCGCCGCCCGGGCGGTTCAGGCCGCGGGGCGGGTGATCCGCACCCCGGCGGACAAGGGGCTGCTGATCCTCCTGGACCGGCGGTTCCTGAGCGAAGCCTACGCCTCCTGTTTCCCCGAGGACTGGTACCGGACCAGCCCGGAAGAACTGGTCTCCTCCTCCATCCTGGCCGACGTGGAAGCCTTCTGGAGCCGCCCGTGACCCGGGGCGCTTCTGCCTTCGTTGGAGCCAGCCAGCCCCTCCTGACGGTAGACTGAGCGGATGGAACAACGGCGTCCTTCCAACAAAGGCAAGAAACCATGGGGCTCATCCCCCAAGCAAGCCAAGCGCAAGCCCGGCCAAGGCGGGGCTTCCGGCCAGCCGGGGCCTGACGCCCTCCTGGCCGTGATCAAGGTCCGGCTGAATGTGCTCTTCCCGGATGCCGAAGAACAGATCGCCTGGATGGAGACGGTCCATCCGCTCTTTGCCATCTCTCCCATGGAGATGATCCATTCAGGCAGCGGGGGGTTGCTCTTGGCGCACCTTGAAGCTTGGATCCGGGAAGAACATCCTTGATCGGCCACCCCACCTTCCACGGGCAGCGGATCCCTGCCAGGGGGTCCGAGGCCCCATTCCATGGCGAGGTCGGGACCCCGATCAGCCGACAGGCCGATCAAGGGTAGCGCGGTAGAAGGCCCGGAAGGCATCCTGGCCCATGGGGCAGCCATAGAGAAAGCCCTGGGCCTTGTTGCAGCCCCGGGCCAGAAGGAAGTTGGCCTGGTCCAGGTGCTCGACCCCCTCGGCGATCAGGTCCATGCCCAGGCTCTTGCCGATGGCGATGATGGCCGTGGCCAGGGTCCGGCCCTGGGACACGCTGGGCAAGGTCTGGACGAAGGAGCGGTCGATCTTGAGGATATCGAAGGGGTACCGGTGCAGGTGGCTCAGGGAACTGAAGCCGGTCCCGAAGTCGTCCAGGGCCAGGGTGATGCCCAGATCCTTCATCCGCTGCAGCGTGGCCAGCCCCTGGCTGGAACCCTCCACCAGCAGGCTCTCGGTGACCTCCACCTGCAGCAGGCGCGGGTCCGCGCCGGTGAGGGCGAGCCAGTGTTCGATCCGTTCCAGCAACTGGGGATCCAGCATCTGGGCGCTGCTCAGGTTCACCGCCACCGGGATGGCCGGCAGGCCCTCGGCCTGGAGCCGCTGGTTGAAACCGAGCGCCTCCCGGAAGACCAGCTCGCCCAACTCCACGATCAGGCCGGTTTCCTCCGCCACCGGGATGAACCGGACCGGCGTGATCGCGCCCATCTCCGGGTCGTTCCAGCGGAGCAGAGCCTCCATGCCGAGAACAGTCCCGGTGCGGGCGTCGATCTGGGGCTGGAAGTGGACGAAAAAGGCCCCCTGGGCCAGTCCCCGCCGCATGCCCGCCTCCATGGCGAACCGCTCCAGCAGCCTCGAGCCCATGGAGGGATCGAAGAACTGGAAGCGGTTCCGGCCCGACTCCTTGGCCGCGTACATGGCCCGGTCGGCGTGCTTGAGCAGGGTGTCCGGGTCCTGTCCGTCCTGGGGAATCAGGGCGATGCCGATGCTCGGGGTCACCACCAGCTCGTGGCCCTCCAGCAGGATGGGCTCGCGCAGAGCGTCCAGAATCCGCTGGGCCACCCGCCCGGCGTCCAGGGGGCTGCTGAGCTTCTCCAGCACCAGGCAGAACTCGTCCCCGCCGATGCGGGCCACGGATGCGTCGGCGCTGCTCTCCGCCCGGGCCAGCAGGTCCGAGGGACGCAGAACCCCGGCGATGCGCGAGGCCACCACCTTGAGCAGATCGTCTCCCAGGGAGTGGCCCAGGGTGTCGTTGATCCGCTTGAAGTTGTCCAGGTCAAGATAGATGAGGGCCGCCATCACCGGAAAGGGAGTGTCTTCGGTCTTCCGGATCTCCCGGAAGACCCGCTCCAGGGCTCCGCTGAGGGCGTGGCGGTTCCACAGCCCGGTCAGCACGTCGTGGTAGGCCATGTGGGTGAGCATCCGGGTGCTGCTCTGGAGCGACTTGAAGGCCCGGTTCGCCTGCAGGACATGCCGGATGCGGTATGGCAGATGTTTCCAGTGCAGGGGCTTGGTCAGGTAGTCGGTGGCGCCGGCCTGATACGCCGCCTGGATCGACTCGAGGTCTTCCAGCCCGGTCACCATGACCACCGGGAGCTCCACGGCGGACCAGGTGCGGCGGATCTCCCGGCAGATGCTGAAGCCGTCTTCCCCCACCAGGACCAGATCCAGCAGCACCAGATCCGGCGCGAGCGAGCGGATCAACTCGAGCCCCGCCGCTCCGGTGGTCGCCGTGTGGCAGACCATTCCCGCGGCGCCCAGTGTCCTTTTGACCATGACCAGGATCATGGCATCGTCATCGATGGCCACCACGACCGGCGCCGAAACACTGGCAGCCGGGTCCGGATCCAAATCTGGAACGGGGTTCCTGGGGTCGCATTTTCCCGATGGCATCCCATAACTATAAGTACTTTGCAAAACCCCGGGCCAAATACTGGCGGCCAATCAGAGGGTCCGGATCATCACCCGGTCCCGGTAGACCAGGCTGCCCACCTGGAAGGAGGTCTGACCCACATCGGTGAAGCCCTCCCTCACGTAGAAGGCGATGGCCCTGGGATTCTGCTCCCACACCTGGAGCCAGGCCTGCTCCTGTCCCCGCTGCCGGCCCCAGGCCAGACAGGCCCCAAACAGGGTGCCGGCGAACCCGGTGCCGTGCAGTCCAGGTTCGAGATAGAAGCGGGCGATCTCCAGGGCATTGGGATCGGCCCGGGCCAGGGGCGGCGGGGCGGTGCGGAGCTGGGCATAGGCTACCAGTCCGGCCCCGTCGGCCGCCACCAGCACCGTCGATCCGGGAGCACTGATCTCCTCGGCCTGGGCTTCGGGGGTGAAGGCGGAGGCGATGTAGGATTCCATATCCTGGCGCGGCACCTGGTCCGCATAGGTGCTCCGGAACAGCATGGCGGCCAGTTTCGCCAGGGCGGAGGCCTCGGAAGGCAGAGCGGGACGGATTTCCATGCGCCCAGGATACACCACCGCCCGTCATCAGCCCACCAGCACCACGATCAGCCGCTTGGGGCCATGCACCCCGTAGGCCAGGGTCTGCTCGATGTCGGCGGTCTTGCTGGGACCGGAGATCACCAGGGCGTTGTTGGGCAGGGACTGGTTCCAGCCCAGCTCCCGGAAGGCCTGGAACAGGGTGTCGAAGATCCGGTCCGCCCGCAGCAGGGCCAGGTGCACCGGCGGAACCAGGGACAGCAGCCTCGGTTCGAGCGGCCCGGGGGTCAGCAGCAGGCCGCCGGTTTCGGCGATGCCGCCCAGGGTGGTGGTGAAGCCCGCCGCCACCCCGGTGAACAGTTCCTGCTTGAAGCTTTCCACCGGATGGTCATAGGCGATCAGCCGAGGGCCCTGGGCCGGCCAGGCGGCGGCCAGCTGCCGGCCCTCGGACGTGTGGGGACCGAAGAGCAGGTTGTCCAGTCCCTCGCGCAGCACCAGGTCGACCACCGCCTGGGGCCAATCCAGGGGACCGGCGTCCAGGAATTCGGTCTTCACCGCGGCCATGCACCGGCGCAGCCGCGCGGTCCGTTCGCAGGGGTTCCAGCGTTTCTCCTCCATGACGGAGAAATCCAGCACCGGGGGGGTCCCGTACGGAAGGGCCGCCCTCAGGCCGGCCAGGATGGCGTCGCGCTCAGACATGGGGCACCCCCTTGGCCCGGGCCCGCTCCTGCAGGCTGCGCCGCCCCGGCAAAGGCTTGCTCCGGGTCCGGGTCCAGGCGGCCAGCAGCGGCAACCCGGCCGGCAGGAGCCGTCCGAACCGGGTGGCGCACCAGCTGGAGATACGGTAGGCGCCCGGATGCCCCAGGACCCAGCCCCACATAGCCCAGGCCAGATCCTCCAGGCCCGAGCGGGCCGTTCCCGCCCCCAGCACGGTGCCGCCGGGCCGGCTGTGGCTGGATTCCCGCCGCAACCGGATCAGCAGATGGGTGATGGGGATCTTGACCGGGCAGACTTCCTCGCAGGCCCCGCAGAGACTGGAGGCGTGGGGCAATTCGTGGCGCAGCCCCACCCCTTCCACCTGGGGGGTGAGGATCGACCCGATCGGACCGGGGTAGACCGCCTGATAGGCGTGCCCGCCGATGCGGGTGTACACCGGGCAGTGGTTCATGCAGGCGCCGCAGCGGATGCAGGCCAGGGTTGTCCTCAGCTCCGGGTCCTGGTAGATGCGCGAACGGCCGTTGTCCAGGATCACCAGGTGCACTTCCCGCGGGCCATCCTGCTCCCCGCCGCCCCGGGGCCCCGAGATGAGGTTGAGGTAGGTGCTGATGGCCTGGCCGGTGGCGGAGCGGGTGAGCAGCGAGTAGAGCGGGGCCACTTCCTCCAGGCGCTCCACCACCTTCTCCAGCCCCATGAGCGCGATGTGCAGCCGGGGCACGTGGGTGCTCATGCGGCCGTTGCCCTCGTTCTCCACCAGGCAGAGGGTGCCGGTTTCGGCCACGGCGAAATTCACCCCGGACAGCCCGGCGTCGGCGTCCAGGAACTTCTGCCGCAGCACCGCCCGGGCCATGGCGGTGAGCTCGTCCACCTCCTCGGTGTATTTGGCGTGCTTGATCCGCTCGCTGAACAGCCGGGCGATCTGGTCCTTGTTCTTGTGGATGGCGGGCATGATGATGTGGCTGGGCATCTCCCCATCCAGCTGGATGATGTACTCCCCCAGGTCCGATTCCAGGGCTTCGATGCCGTGGGCGGCCAGGAAATGGTTCAGCCCCATCTCCTCGGAGACCATGGACTTGCCCTTCACCAGGGCCTTGGCGCCCCTGGCCTGGAGCAGCTCGAGCACGGTCTGGTTGGCCTGGTCGACGGTCCCGGCCCAGTGCACGGTGATGCCGTTCTTGGTGAGGTTGCGCTCCAGCCGCTCCAGCAGCTCCGGCAGGATCAGCAGGTTCTTGGCCCGGATGGCGGCCCCCAGGGCCTGGGTGCGGGTCCATTCGGCCGGATCGGGAAAACAGGCGGCGCGTTTGGCCATGAGCCCGTCCATGGCCCGACGGAAGTTGCGCCGCAACTGGGGATCGGCGAGGGCGAGGGTGCTGGAGGCGAGGAAGTCGATCTCGAGGCTGCTGGGCTCAATGGACATGGGTGCGCTCCCAGAGGAACTGGGCGATGTGCCGGGTGGCGGGGCCCGGACCCAACCGGTCCAGGGTGCCGCCGATGTTCATGAGGCAGCCGCCGTCGGTGGACAGCACCAGTTCCGCCCCGGTCCGGCGGGCGTCCTCGGCCTTGTCGCAGGCCATGGCGGCGGCCAGGCCGGGTTCGCGCACCGAGAAGGCGCCGCCGAAGCCGCAGCACTCCCGCTCCCGCTCCAGTTCAACCAGCTCCACATTGCGCAACTGGCGCAGCAGGGCCTTGGGCTGGTCCAGCACCCCCTGTTCCCGCTGGGCGTGGCAGCTGGAATGCAGGGTCACTTTCACCGGCTGGCCCAGGTCCTCGAGCTTGAGGTCCAGCTGGTCCACCAGGAACTGGGTGAGCTCGAACACGCGCCCGGCCAGGGCCTTGACCGCAGCCTCCTCGGGCCGGCCGTGGAACAGCTCCGGGTACTGGGTCTTCATCATCCCGGCGCAGGAGCCCGAGGGCAGCACCACCGGGAGATCCCGGGGAAACAGGGCGATCTGGCTGAGGGCCACGGTTCTGGCCTGTTCCCAGTAGCCGCAGTTGAAGGCCGGCTGGCCGCAGCAGGTCTGGCCGCGGGGGAGGATCACCCGCACCCCCGCCGCCTGGAGCAGGTCAATGCCCGCCATGCCCGCGTCCGGGAAGAATAGATCCACCAGGCAGGTGGCGTAGAAATACACTTCTCTCACGACCGGCTCCCTGTGGGGGGCTGCCATGGTGACACATTCAACTTGATTGCAATAGCCAATAAGTTGGTGCGAGTCCCGAACTTGACCGACGCCGTGAGGTCTCGCTCGCCCCAATTGGGCGTTCGTGTCCCCCGGACAACGCATGCGTTGCCCGGGATCTAAGGACCGGTCCGGCTGTGCCTGCCGGCGGCCCCAGGGGTGCGGTCCGTCCCTGGGGGTTCTGCGCCGACCCACGCCGTCTTCGGCGGCGGCGCGCCGACCCAAAAGTACCTCGCGGCGGAACCCCGCCGCTCGGTTTGCCGTAGCAGAGCGCTGCAGGAATTGGGTTTCCTCGCCTTCGTGGCGTCAAAGGAGGGATGGACCTCTGAACGCCAGCGACGACCGGCCTCGCTGCAGCCGCGCGATCGAGGGAGATGGCTGGATTGGAAAGGAGTCAGGCTAAATAGGGCTGCCTGAGGGCGGGGTCCGGGGTCCGGGGTCCGGGGTCCGGGGTCCGGGGTCCGGGGTCCGGGGTCCGGGGTC
>Ga0302319_10018978_pt1 | contig 12506 bp, 9 predicted proteins | sample Bog_T0_2_FD_203319 | JGI IMG/M metagenome (GOLD analysis project Ga0302319, IMG submission 203319) | Peat permafrost microbial communities from Stordalen Mire near Abisko, Sweden - Bog_T0_2 | ecosystem: Environmental > Terrestrial > Soil > Wetlands > Peat | place: Sweden: Abisko, Stordalen Mire... | reverse complement strand
TATGCCGCGAGCGAGAAACCCATTCCCGGAGTCACCGGCCAGACCATCGTCGATGCCGTCACACGCACCGGGCACGATGGCGCGCAGTATGTGGCGGCGCGCCGGCAGTTGCCCGCCGCGGTCGGCCCGCTGGTCGAGCCCGGAGATTTGATCCTGAGCATGGGCGCGGGCGATATCCACGAGCAGGGGACGCAACTGGCCGCGGACCTCGCGAAGCTTGAGGAGTTGCGCGCGGCGATGGGCGCCGGCGTGGCCCGCCTCTACGAGCCGCTCGCGCGCCACACCACCATGCGCGTCGGCGGGCCGGCGCAGTTCTGGCTCGAGCCGGAGACGGAGTTCGGCTTCGCCCGCCTCGTGCGGCATTGCACCGCCAATGCGATCAAACTTTTCGTCATCGGACGCGGTTCAAATCTTCTCGTGCGCGACGGCGGCATCCGGGGCGCGGTCGTGCATCTCTCGCGCGGCGAGTTCCGGCAGATCGAGGTTAAGGGCAACGAAATCACCGCCGGCGCGGGCGTGAAACTCAAGGAACTGGCCTATGCCGCGCGCGACGCGCTGATCGCGGGGTTCGAGTGGTTCGAGGGCATCCCGGGCCAGGTTGGCGGCGCGTTGCGTATGAATGCTGGCGCGATGGGCGGCGAGACCTTCCGCCAGGTGGTCAGCGTGCGGCTCATCGATGAACTGGGCACTTTCTACACGAAGACGCCGGCCGAACTTCAGGTGCATTACCGCGACGTCCCTTCGCTCGCGCGCAATTACGCCGTCGCCGCCACTTTCTCCGGCCAGCCCGGCAAGGCCGAGGACATCCACGCGCTCCTCGATGCCTCGATGCAGAAACGCCGCACGACCCAGCCGAAGGAATCGAGTGCCGGCTGCATTTTCAAGAATCCCGCGGCCTGCCCCGCCGGGAAACTGGTCGATGAATTGGGCCTCAAGGACACCCGGGTCGGCGGCGCACGGGTCTCCGCGGTGCATGGGAATTTTATTGTCAATGACGGCAACGCCACCGCCGCGGAAGTGCTCGCGCTGATCGAAAAAATCAAGACCGTCGCCCGCGAGCAGCGCGGCATCGAATTGGAGACCGAAGTGCAAATCCTGGGAGAATCATGAGCCTGAACGGAAAAACAATCGCTGTCCTGATGGGCGGTCCCGGGTCCGAGCGGCCGGTCTCCCTGGCTTCCGGCGCGGGTGTGGTCAAGGCCCTTGCGGAGCGCGGCGCGCGCGTCATTCCAGTCGATGTCACCGGGCCGGACTTCGTCATCCCGGAACCCGTCGATATTGCGTTCAATATCATCCACGGCACCTTCGGCGAGGATGGCCAGGTGCAGGCAATTCTCGAGGCGCGCGGTATTCCCTACACGGGCGAGGGCGTCGAGGGGAGCGAGACCGCGTTCAACAAGATCGAGACCAAGCAGCGCTTCGTCGAGTGCGGCATTCCGACCGCGGCATTCGAGATCATCGAGGCCGGCACCCTGCCTTCCCTCCCGCTCCCCTATGTCGTCAAGGCGCCGCGCCAGGGCTCGACGGTCGGCGTGTACATCGTGAAGAACGAGGCGCAGATCCAGCCCGCCATCCAGGGCGCCGCTCAGTACGATAACCCGCTCCTCATCGAGGAATACATCGCCGGTGAGGAATTGACCGTTGGCATCGTCGGGCCGCTCGCGCTGCCTATCATCATGATCAAGCCGAAGGAAGGCTTCTACGATTTCAAGAACAAGTATCCCTTCCTCAATCCCCAGGCTGGCGGCGGAGCGGAACATTATTGCCCCGCGCCGCTCCCCGCAAAGGTGACCCGGTTGATCCAGGAGATCGCCCGCGCCGCCCACGGTTCACTGGGCCTCGAGGTCTATTCCCGCGTCGATTTCATCCTGACCCCGGAGGGCGATCCCTACGTGCTCGAGATCAACACCATCCCCGGCATGACCGAGGCCAGCCTCCTTCCGGAAGCCGCTGGCGTGGCCGGCATCGGCTACGGGGAATTGTGCGAGCAGATCATCGATCTCTCCCTCGCCCGCATCCGGAGGAGGAAAGCATAGCGCGCATGAAAGCCACGATGCCTTCTGAGACGATTCCGGTAGCCGCCGAACTGGAGTTTCGTTCAATTCCAGTTGCCGTCCAACCGAAGCTCTGTCTCTCCAAGGGCCAAAGGCCCGAAACAAGCCAGCCCAGAGCAACGCCCTGGGTTTTATGGTGCAACGCGCCAAGCCCTGTAGGGGCTCGACAATTCTTCAAGCGAACGGCCACGGCAACTGTGCAACCGGAAAGGCTCCTGCGCGCATGAAACCCCGCACCCCGCCGCGCTCCCAGCCTCGCAACCAGCGCCTCTCCTCCACGCGCCAGCGCAAGCAGCAGCATCTCCTCGACGTAAAAGTCCGTTCCCGCGCGGCAAATCGCCAGAGGAACCGTCGGCTTCTGACACTTATTAGCGCCCTCCTCCTCATTTGCGGCGCCGCCGGCGGCAGTTGGTACGGCGCCCGCATCCTGTTGCGGAAGTACCTGTGGCAAAACCCCGAGTACAACCTCTCGGAGATCGACATCCACACCGACGGCTCCCTCAGCCGGGAGCAGGTTCTCGGGGCGACGCAGATCCACGAGGGCGTCAATATCTACACCATCCACCTTTCCGCTGCGCGCAAGGCCCTCATGGCGCTCCCGCAGGTGGAGCGTGCGGAGATCGAGCGCGTCCAGACCAACAAAATCTCCATCAATATCTCCGAGCGCAAACCGGTAGCGTGGGTCACCGACAAGGATGACACCGACCCGACCGCCGATCCCGCCGCGTTCCTCGTCGACAAGGACGGCATTCTCCTGCGGGTAAAGTCCCAGGTGCCCGAATACTTCCATCTCCCGGTCATCTGCGGAGTCGAGGTCGACAACTACGACGAGGGACAGACCATCGATCTCCCGGAGGTCAAGGCCGCACTGGAACTCATCCGCATCACAGGCCTCAACCCCGCCCGTTACCAGGTCCGCAGCATCGATGTCTCCCGCGGCTATTGCATGATCGTCACGGACGAGCGCCACGCGAAGATCACCTTCGGCCTCGACGACATCGGTTCGCAATTGGATTGGCTCGAGCATCTCTACGCCACTGTCGATATCAGCCGGCAGGAAATTCAGACCGTGAACCTCATGGTCAAGCGCAACACCCCGGTGACCTTCGTCCCGCCCCCGGATCCCAATGCCCCCGATCCCACCGATCCCGATGCCGTCGCCTCTCCCTCGCCCGCCGCCGCGACGGCCTCCCCTTCGCCCGCCGCGAAGTCCCTGCTTTCCACAAAAAAGATAAACGTGAGGCGTGCGCAGGCTGTCCATAAAAGCTCCGCCGCTTCCCATCACTCGATCACCGTGCGCCGCGCGATTCCGATTTCCACGCCCGGCTCGCAACCGTAGAATTTCGGACATGGCTAGAGATCACATCCTGGTAGGCCTTGAGATAGGCACATCGAAGATTTGCGTCGTCGTCGGGGATTCGAAACCCGATGGCTCGATCAAAATCCTGGGCGTCGGCCAGGCCCCTTCCCGCGGCGTGCGCAAGGGCGAGATCGTGGACTTCGATACTGCGCAGAAATGCGTGCACGAGGCGCTGGTGGATGCGGAGGAAAAAAGCGACGTGATGATCCAGAGCGTTTATCTGGGCGTCACCGGCGCGCACATCGCCTCCTTCAATAACCGCGGCATGGTTGCCGTGCCCGAGGACCAGGAGGAAATCACCGATGCCGATTGCGACAACGTCCGCGCCAGTGCCCGGGAGGTCAGCATCCCTTCGCAGAACATGTTCATCCACTCCATCCTCCAGCATTATTATGTGGATGGTCAGGAGGGCATCCTCAATCCCGTCGGCATGATGGGTCACAAGCTCGAGGCCGATTTCCACATCATCCATGGCATCGGCACCCGGGTGAAGAACGCCGTCCGCTGCGTGAAGGAAATCCCGCTCGAGGTCGAGGATGTCGTCTTCACCCCGCTGGCCGCCGCGCAGGTGGTGCTCAACCAGCACCAGAAAAATTTGGGCGCCCTCGCCATCGATATCGGCGGCGGCACCACGGATTATCTCATGTACGTCGATGGCGCCGTGCGCCAGAGCGGCAGCCTTGGCATCGGTGGCGACCACATCACCAACGATATCTCCATGGGCCTGCGCATCCCGATGGCGCGCGCGGAAAAGCTGAAGATGGAGGAAGGCAGCGTAACCCTCGGCATGTCCCTCCCCGGCGAGACCGTGACGCTCAAGGACGACAGCGGCTTCGCCGGAAAGGAAGTCGAGCGCGAGACCCTCAACACCATCGTCCACATGCGGGTGCGGGAGACCTTCGAGCTGCTGAAACGCCAACTCGAGGCCGGCGGCGACCTGCACCTCCTCGGCGCGGGCATCTTCATCACCGGCGGCACCAGCCTCCTGCGCGGCATCGATCACTTGGCGCAGGAAATCTTCGAGCTCCCCGTTCACATCACCCACGCCCAGACCATGTCCGGCCTGACTTCCGCCTTCGAGAACCCGCAATTCTCAACCGCCATCGGCCTCATCAAATACGCACAGGCCGTACAGATGGACCGCCCCTCCGGCTGGCTCTCAAAGTTCACCCAGCGAATCCCCCTCTTCGGCCGCCGCAGATGATACACCGTTCCATGGCATCCTCCACTTCCAAGCTGCCACCCCTTAGGTCCCTTTCGCCCCCTTGCTCCCTGCCACCCAAAACGTCCTTCTGCTCCCACGCCTCCTCTTCCGAAAGCCCCGCAGGGGCGTCAGATAATAGCCCAGGGCTTCAGCCCTGGGTATCATCAACAAAAATGGCACACACTCTCAATTTCCAAACCGTGCCACCCCCTTTCCCCACTCACTCCATCTTCACCAGCCCCCACCCGTCCAGCCGTACGAACCAAAACCCGCGGAAAAACCACGCTCCATGATTGAATTCAACCATAAGCAGCAACTCGCCAGCCATGCCGAGCAAGTCCTCATCAAAGTTGTAGGACTTGGCGGCGCTGGACTCAATGTCATCGACCGCATCGTCCTCGACGGCGCAGTGCCCGGCGCCGACCTCGTGGTCATGAACACCGACGTTCAATCCCTGACCAGCTCCGTCGCAAACCAGAAGGTGCAGCTTGGCCGCAGCGTCACCCGCGGCCTCGGCGCCGGCGGCGACCCGGAGATCGGGTACGGCGCGGCCTGCGAGGCGCAGGACGATATCCGCAAGGCCATCGATGGCGCGAGCCTGCTCTTCCTCTGCACGGGCCTTGGCGGCGGCACCGGTTCCGGCGCGGCCCCGCTCATCGCCAGCATGGCCAAGGAAAATGGTACCCTCGTGGTGGTCATCGCCACCATGCCCTTCAGCTTCGAGGGCAAACGCCGCGGTATCCAGGCTGCCGATGCTCTCCAGGCCCTTCAGGCCACCGCAGATGCCGTCATCTGCTTTGACAACGATATCATGGGCGAGGCCGTCTCCCCCAAGGCCGGCATCCACCAGGCCTTCGCCGCCGCGGACGAGACCATCAGCCAATGCGTCCGCGCCGTCGCCGGCCTCTTCGTCCAGCCCGGCATCCTGCATATTGGATTCGACGATCTCTGTGCCGCGCTCCGTCCCGGCATCAGTGGCGCCGGCCGCTGCCTCTTCGGCTACGCCGAGGCAGAGGGCGACAACCGCGCCAACGAGGTCCTCACCCGCGCATTACGGAACCCGCTCATGGACCGCGGCCGCATGCTGGATGAATCCCACAACGTCCTGGTAAATGTCGCCGGCGGTCCCGACATGACTTTGAACGAAGTCCAGATCCTCATGGATGGACTCACCAAGCATACCGGCGAGGACACCCAGATCCTCTTCGGCGCTTGCGTCGATCCCATCCTCGCTGGCCGCATGAGCGTCACCGTCATCTCCTCCGCCGGGATGACCGCCGCGGTCGCAAGCCCAGTCCCGCAGTTCGTGCCCCGCGTCGTTCCCGCCCCGGCTCCCGCTCCCGTGTACGCCCCGCCCATCGCCGCTGCCGAGCCTGTTTACGCCCGCGAAGAGCCGGTTCACGCCGAACCCGCCTATGAACCGCAGCCCGAAACGGCTGCCGCCGAACCCGAGCCAGAGCTGGCAGCCGTCGCCGACTACGCAGACACCGCAGACGCCACCGGCGAGGAACAGGGTCAGGCATCCCTCATCGATGTAGCCCCGCAATCCGAGCGCCCCGCCCCCGAAGTCCAGGTCGCACCCGCTCGGATGCCCCGCCCCCCGCGCCAGCCCCGCATCGTCGCCACTCCCACCGACCCCCAACCCGCCGCCCAACGCCGCGAAGAACGCCAGGAAATCTTGCAATTCGAGCCCGTTACCCGCGGTCGCTTCGAAAAAAGCGAACCGACCATCGTGGACGGCCAGGACCTCGACGTTCCAACCTTCCTCCGGCGGAATATGCGGGTGTCGTAATCCAAGGCCCGACCCGCCAGTCGAGCGAAGCGATGCCCCCATACATCGCGAACCATGGGGCGTGAGCAGCCCATTAGGTCCTTTTCGTCCTTTAAGTCCTTTTCGCACGCCTCCACCCGGCGCTCTCCCTTCCCTCCCGCGGGCTGAAGGCCCGCCCGCGCAAAGTACAGGCATTTATGCCTGTGTTCCCGCCCGCCTCGGCAGCGGGCTGAAGGCCCGCCCGCGAACCTCCCGACCCCGCTGAAAGAATCTTGCGAAACCACTCTTCGGAGAGAAAATCGCAGACGCCCCCCAACGCATCTCCCCTCCCGTCCCCCCCGTTTATGAAAGCATTCCTCACCCTCCTTCTTGCCGCCTTGGTATCCGGACTCTGCCTTGCGCAGACCCCCGTTGGGCCGCCGACTTCCGGTACAGTCCAAGCCCCGGTCGCCACCCCCAAGCCGGCTCGCATGCCACCTCCGGCTGTGAGTTCAGTACCGCCGAAAACTCCACCCAATCAGCCCGAGACGCGCAATGCTGGTTGGGAAAGGCGGGCGCTGGCTAACATCGCCATCGCGTCGGCGCAGGCTTCCACCATCGATGTCGTTTTTGACGGCGATTCCATTACCGACTTCTGGGGAAGAGCCGGCATCAAGGTTTGGACCACCTTTGCAAAATATCATCCCTACGATTTTGCCATCTCCGGGGACACCACGCAGAATCTCCTTTGGCGCCTGGCCCACGGGCAGGCCCAGGGACTGCATCCGAAGGTGATCCTGCTGATGATCGGTACGAATGACATGAAGTACACGAGCTCCCCCCAAGAGATCGCCGACGGCGTCGCCGAAATTATAAACGAATACCGCAAGATTTGCCCGGACGCCGTCATCATTCTCCAGGCCATATTCCCGCGCGCCGCCTCGCCGACGGACCCGTATCGCTTGAAAGTCAACGCGACCAATCCGCTCCTGGCAAAGCTCGGCGACAACTCCAGGGTAATCTACACCGATTTTGGCGCCAAGTTCCTCGCTCCCGACGGCACCTTATCCAGGGACATCATGCCCGATCGCCTCCACCCTTCCGAGAAGGGGTACCAAATCTGGGCCGACTCAATTTCCCCGCTCCTCGAAAAATACGCAGGGACCCAGCCACCCTCGGCGCAGCAGTAATTCAAGGCGCGATTCCGAGTTTTCCCCGCCCGTCCAATTGGCGCTCTCCTTCCCCCCGCGGGCTGAAAAGTCCGCCCGCGCAAAGCACATTCATGCCTCTGTTCCCGCCCCCGCGACTGTGGGCTGAAAGTCCGCCCGCGAGCGCCCCTTTCCAGCTCCTAATTCAGCGGATGCAACTGATCATTCAACGGGTTCAATCCCGGCGTGCTCAGCAACACCGTCGCCAGCGCGGACCCATTCTGAAATACCACCGCCCCGTCCACAATTCGGCTCACCTTCCACCCCGTCACCCCCGGCGCCTCCACCGGATCCCCCTCAACCCGCGAAGTCCCGTTGATGATCGCAATACTCGGCTGTCCCATCGAAATACTCGTCACCACGAACGCATCCGGCTTCAGCGGGGGCACTGGGGTCGCGGTCGGCGCAGCCGCCACGACACGGTGAATAACGGCCGAAACAGCCTGTAATGGTTGCGCTGCCGGACCCGCCGGGGATGCCTTCCCCGCCTGCAACGGATGCGTGGCCAAAGCCGCCACCGCCGCTGGAATCTTGGAAAGCCCATTCAGCGGAATCTTCCCCGACTGAATCAATCCGCCCGCCGTCGCCCCCCCGATCATCACCACCGCAAAAATCACAAACCGCAGCGACAAAAACGCCTCCGGCTCCGGGCACGGCTCCTCCGGCGCATACCGGATATATCCCTGGGGCGCCGCTTGCGGCGCCGCCGGCGGACTGATCGGCGTATTTTGCGGAAGGTTAAACGACATGGGCTCTCTCCAGAGCAGCCGATGTGCCTCGCCATCCCGGAAATCACCTCGGCCCGGTCACCCTTTACCCCCCACAATCCCGGTCCCGAACATCGTCTGGAAGTGCGGCGGCTGCTCCTCCCGCGCCACCACGTGCACCTCGATCTCCTCAAATCCCGCCCCCTCCAGCAACCGGTGCAACTCCGCCTCGGAGAACCCGAGCCACATATCCGCGTACATTTCCCGCGCCTGTTCGAATTGATGCGCCAGCAGGTCCAGCACCGCCACGCGCCCGCCCGGCTTCAGGATCCGCCGCGCTGCCGCGAGCGCTCGCGCCGGGTTGTTCGCATGGTGCAGCGCCTGGCTGAAGAGCGCCAGGTCCACGCTTCCGGCCTCAATCGGCGGATCCTCGATGTCTCCAACCCGGTATTCCAGGTTCGTAAACCCATGCTCCCGCGCCAGCGACGCCCCGAATTCCACCATTTTTTCCGAATTATCAACCGCGATCACTTTTTTCGCGTGGCGCGCCAGCAGTTGCGACAGCGTTCCCTCTCCCGCCCCCAGGTCCGCGACCACTATCGGCCCCATCAGCGTCATTAGCAGGTGCGCCAGGCCCTTCCAGGTCCGCCCCGGGCAGTAATGGCGGCCGAATTTCCCCGCCAGCCGGTTGAAATATTCCCGCGCCTTGTCCTGCCGCTTCCGCAGCACCAGCGCCAGCGCCGTGATATCTCCCTCGGTCTCAGGCATTTCAAGCGCGCCAGCCGCCACGATCTCCGCGATCTCGGCCTTCAGCGGAAAGTCCTCACGCAAGGCATAGAAAATGTTCTTTCCTGCCCTCCGGTCTCTCACCAGTTGGGCGCTTTTGAGCTGGGAGAGGTGGCTGGAGATACGGGATTGGCCCATCCCGAGGATTTCCTGCACCTCCGCCACGGTCAGTTCCTCGCGCTGGAGTAGGTGGAGGAGACGGAGGCGGGTGGGGTCGGCAAGGAGCCGGAGGGATTTTACTATTGACGCCATGAATATAATACGTATCATCGCATCATGATTGGTCAATATATTCCCTTGCGTTTCATCTCCAAATAGGTTTTCATTCCCGCACACCACCCACTTATCATCATGTCACGACGCTATATTTTTTCCTCTGAGTCCGTCGGCGAAGGCCATCCGGACAAAGTTTGCGACACCATCTCCGACGCCGTCCTGGACGCCTGCCTCGCGCAGGATCCCACCAGCCGCGTGGCCTGCGAGACCTACGCCAAGAGCAACATTGTTGTTGTCGGTGGCGAGATCACGACAAAGGCCACCCTCCATTATAATAGCATCGTCCGGGATGCGATCCGCGAGATTGGCTACGTCAATGACGACGATGTTTTCCATGCCGATCGTGTTTTCATCATGAACGTCATCACCGCGCAGTCGCCCGATATCGCCCAGGGCGTCGACGCGGCCGCCGCGGAGGGCAAGGACACGTCCGAGCAAGGCGCCGGCGATCAGGGCCTGATGTTCGGCTACGCCTGCAACGAAACCCCGGAGCTCATGCCCGCTCCCATCATGTACGCCCATCGCCTCGGGCGGGAACTAACCCGCATCCGCAAGAGCGGCGGCGCCCGCTGGCTGCGGCCCGACGCCAAGAGCCAGGTCTCCGTCGTCTATGAGGATGGCAAGCCGGTAAGCATCTCGAACGTCGTCATCTCCACCCAGCATTCCGCCGATGTGAAGCACTCGGAAATCCGCAGCTTCATCATCGAGGAGGTCATCAAGAAGCAACTCCCGGCCGATATGCTGACCGCCAACACCGAGTTTCTCATCAATCCCACCGGCATCTTTGTCGTGGGCGGCCCGCAGGGCGATACCGGCCTCACCGGTCGCAAAATCATCGTTGATACCTATGGCGGCATGGGCCGGCATGGCGGCGGCGCATTCTCCGGCAAGGATCCCAGCAAGGTGGACCGCTCCGCCGCTTACATGGGCCGCTACGTCGCAAAGAATGTCGTGGCGTCCGGCCTCGCGACCAAGTGCGAAGTCCAATTCGCCTATGCCATCGGGCATCCCCGTCCGGTCAGCATCCATATCGATACCTTCGGCACCAACACGGTCGATGAGACGAAAATCGAAAACGCCGTGACCGAGGTCTTCTCCTTCAAGCCGGCCGATATCGTGAAGCAACTCGACATGCTTCGCCCCATCTACAGCCTCACCACTAATTACGGCCACTTCGGAAAGAATGATCCGGAAATCACCTGGGAACGTACCGACAAGGCCGAGGCTCTCAAGGCGGCGGCAGTCTAACATTCGCAACTTACAGAAACTTCCACCTACAAACTAACTCAATGTCAACAACCACAACCATCGCACCCACTACCAACGACTTCAAAGTAGCCGACCTTTCGCTCGCCGATTGGGGCCGCAAGGAACTGACCATTGCCGAGCAGGAAATGCCCGGCCTGATGTCGATCCGCAAGAAGTACGCCACTGACCGGCCCCTCGAGGGCGTCCGCATTACCGGCTCCCTGCACATGACCATCCAGACCGGCGTGCTCATCGAGACGCTCGTCGACCTCGGCGCCGATGTCCGCTGGGCCAGTTGCAATATCTTCTCGACCCAGGACCATGCCGCCGCCGCCATCGCGAAGGCCGGCGTCCCGGTGTTCGCATGGAAAGGCGAGTCGCTTGAGGAATATTGGTGGTGCACCTGCCAGGCCATTTTCTTCCCGGAGGGCAAGGGCCCCCAGATGGTCGTCGATGACGGCGGCGACGTGACCCTCCTCATTCACAAAGGCTTTCTACTGGAGGAAGGCGACGACTGGGTTAATACCCCCTCCGGCAACCATGAGGAGAAGGTCATCAAGGATCTGCTCAAGGAATTGCACGCCGAGAATCCCTACCGCTGGCATGAGCTCGTCAAGGAATGGCGTGGCGTCAGCGAGGAGACCACCACCGGTGTCCATCGCCTTTATCAGTTGCAGGAAGCCGGCAAGCTTCTGGTCCCCGCGTTCAATGTGAACGACTCGGTCACCAAGTCGAAGTTCGACAATCTCTACGGCTGCCGCCACTCGCTCATCGACGGCATCAACCGCGCGCTCGACGTGATGATCGCCGGCAAGTTGGCCGTGGTCTGCGGTTACGGCGATGTCGGCAAAGGCTGCGCGCAATCGCTGCGCGGCCAGGGCGCCCGGGTCATCGTGACGGAGGTCGATCCGATCAACGCCCTCCAGGCCGCCATGGAAGGTTACGAGGTAACCACCATCGAGGATACCCTCGGCGTTGGCGACATCTACGTCACCACCACCGGCAACCTTGATGTGATTACCATCGAGCATCTCGCCAAAATGAAGGATCAGGCCGTTGTCTGTAACATCGGCCACTTCGACAACGAGATCCAGGTCGATAAGTTGTATAACTACCCCGGCATCGAGCGCACCAACATCAAGCCGCAGGTCGATAAGTATACCTTCCCGACTGGCAACGCGATCTTCCTGCTGGCCGAAGGACGCCTGGTCAATCTCGGCTGCGCCACCGGCCACCCGAGCTTCGTGATGTCCAATTCCTTCTCCAACCAGGTTCTGGCCCAGCTTGACCTCTGGAGAAACCGCGACACGTACAAGCCCGCCGTCTACATCCTGCCCAAGAAGCTGGATGAGGAAGTGGCCCGCCTGCACCTTGAGAAAATCGGCGTGAAGCTGACGGTCCTGACTCCGGCGCAGGCCGCCTACCTCGGCGTGCCGGTCGAAGGCCCGTACAAGCCCGAGCATTACCGCTACTAGGAACCCACTTGTTGGTCTCCCGAGGCGCGATCCGGTTTCCCCGGGTCGCGCCTCGCTCTTTTATCCATGTCCGTACACACCGCCAGCATCTCCCTCCGCACCCGCGGCAAAGGCACCTACGAAATCACCTCGCAGGTCGAGGCCATCGTCAGCGAAAGCCGTATCCAGCGCGGCCTCGTCACCGTCTTGATCCAGCACACCAGCGCCAGCCTCATCATCTACGAGAACGCCGACCGCTCCGCCCGGGTTGATCTCGAGAACTATTTCAACCGCCTGGTTCCGGAGGACGCTGACTACTTCGTCCACACCGCTGAGGGTCCCGACGACATGCCGAGCCACATCCGGATGGTCCTGACCCGCACCTCCGAAAGCATCCCCATTGACCGCGGCCGGATGCTACTTGGCACGTGGCAGGGCATCTTTGTCTTCGAGCATCGC
>Ga0302319_10018977_pt1 | contig 12506 bp, 8 predicted proteins | sample Bog_T0_2_FD_203319 | JGI IMG/M metagenome (GOLD analysis project Ga0302319, IMG submission 203319) | Peat permafrost microbial communities from Stordalen Mire near Abisko, Sweden - Bog_T0_2 | ecosystem: Environmental > Terrestrial > Soil > Wetlands > Peat | place: Sweden: Abisko, Stordalen Mire... | reverse complement strand
TTCGCTATCTGGTTTGCCTCGCCCTGGCCCTTCCGCTGTTTGCGGCGGACAAAAAGCCCGTCACCATTGACGACCTGGCTGCCGGCCGCCGCGGCGCCGGCTCCCACGGCGTGAACCCCGTCTGGGCGCCCGACGATAAGCGCTTCGCGTTCATCGACGACCAGAAACTGATGGTTTTCGACATCGCCTCGAAGACGCGACGTGAACTGCTCCCCATGGGCGATCTCGAGAAGGCCGCCGTCAAAGTGCCCGATGCGGAAGTCTTCGATTGGACCAATCGCCGGGTCAGCGAAGAACCCATTCAGTGGTTCAACTCCGGCGACCGGTTGCTGGTCACGCATGAAGGCGATCTGTTTGTCGTGCACCTCGACGCATCCGAACCGGGCAAGGCGAAGTTCGATCAGCTCACCAGCACCGCGGAGCAGGAGTACGACCCCAAACTCTCGCCCGACAACCGCTCCGTCTCCTTCCGCCGCCTGCACGATCTTTACGTTCTGGATATCGAATCCAGGAAGGTAACGCGGCTTACCAACAACGGATCGGAGACGCTGCTGAACGCCGAACTCGATTGGGTGTATCCGGAAGAACTGGACCTGGGCACTGCTCACTGGTGGTCGCCCGATAGCCGACACATCGCTTACCTGCAACTGGATACTCACAGCGAGCCCGTTTTCCCGCAGGTTTCCCTGCTGAACTCCAGAGGCTTGCTGGAACCGGAGCGATATCCCAAGGCGGGCGACCCCAACGCGGAAGCGCGTGTCGGGGTGGTGGATATCAATGGGGGTCCGACCAAGTGGATGAACCTGGGCGAAACGCGCGATGCGTTGATCGCCCGCGTCACGTGGCTGCCGGATTCCTCCGCCGTCGCCGTGATGCGCCTCAACCGGATTCAGAACAACCTCGACCTGATACGCGCCAACATCAGCACCGGAGACGCCGACGTGTTGATCCACGAAAGCGATCCCTATTGGATCAACGTGCAGGATGCACCCTATTTCCTCAAGAGCGGGAAAGGCTTCCTTTGGGAAAGCGAACGCGGCGAGGGCGGCTATCGGCATTTCTATTTCTACGGAATGGATGGAAAGCTGCGCCATCAGATCACCAAAGGCGATTGGGTGGTGCAGCGGTTGCTCTCGGTGGATGAATCCGCCGTACGCATCTACTACATGTCCAATGAGGGCTCACCCGTTGAATCCCATCTGTACGAGGTGGACCTCAACGGCAAGCACTCAACCAGGCTCACCGCCGGCGCGGGCGTTCATGGCGTTTCCCTGAGTCCCCATGGCGCGTACTTCACCGACAGCTTTTCGAACGTGACCACGCCGCCGTCGCAATCCCTGAGGGGTGGGGATGGCGCCGAGTTGATGGTCTGGTCGCCCGTTGACAGGACTGCCTCCGAGAAGTATGCCTTGAGCACTCCGGAGATTGTCGAGGTGCCGGCGTCGAATGGCGACATTATGTATGGCCGCCTGATCAAGCCCGTTCCCTTCGATCCAACGAAGAAGTATCCGGTGATCGTCCAGGTTTACGGCGGCCCCGGCGTTCAGACCATCCACAACCAATGGAGCGGGGTTGGTCAGGATCAGTTATATGCCTCGTCGGGTTACATCGTTTGGTCGCTCGACAATCATGGTTCCATGGGGCGCGGCCATAAGTGGGAATCCGTTATCTTCCGCGACATGGGGCGCCATGAGCTGGAAGATCAGAAGACGGGTATTGAGTACCTGAAAAAATTGGGCTATGTGGACCCGGCGCGCATCGGGATCACGGGTTGGAGCTATGGCGGCTACATGACCCTCTACTCTCTGGTCAATGCGCCGGGAGTATTCAAAGCCGGTCTCTCCGGAGCGCCCGTCACCGATTGGCGGAATTACGACAGTATCTACACGGAGCGCTATATGGGGATGCCGCAAATCAATGCGGATGGTTATCAACATAGTTCCCCCAAAACGCACGCCGGGGACTTACAGGCAAAGCTGCTGATCTTACATAACATTGAAGACGACAACGTGCATTTCCAGAACACCATGCAGATGGCCGAAGCGCTGGAGAAGGCGGACAAGCAATTCCGCATGGTGGTGTTCCCGCAGAAATCGCATGGCGTTTTCGGAATGTATTCAAAGAGCTTGTATACGACGGCGCTGGACTTTTTCAACGAGAATCTGAAGTAAGGGACGGTCCCTATCGGGCCAGCAGCACGATCCCGCAGAGCACCAGGAACGCGCCGAATCCGCGGCGCGCGCTGATGTGTTCCTTCAGCAGCACCTTCGCCAGGATCGTTTCCACAATGAAGCTGCCGGCTGACGCGGGCACCGCGAAACTCAGCGGGGCTGTCTGAATCAACGCCATGAAGGAAAAGAAAGAAAACGCCAGGCAGACGATCGAAAGAATCAAATAGCGATTGCGCGAAATCCGGCGCAGCAATTGCATCAACCCGCGCGCGCCGGCGGATTGCTCGCCGCCGCGCTTCATCTGGTAGCTCTGCAGCAGATCGCTCGCGGTGGTTGCCGCCACCACGATGCTCAGGAGAATCCACTTCACTCGGTCGTGTCCATTTCCGAGGGAGTCTTGCCGGATGTGGTTCCCACCATGGCGACGCCGCCAAGAATCAGCGCCACGCCGAGCCAGCGCAGTGGACTCACGTCTTCGTGCAGGAAGACTTTTCCGAACAGAGCCGAGATGGCGTAGCCCACGGCCGTCATCGGCAGCACGAAGCTCAAGTCCGCCAGGCTCAACAGAGCCAAGCGAACCAGCAGCGCCACAATCAGCATGGCGATGGCCAGCGCCACGAAAGGATCAGCCAGTGCACGGACGTAGGTCAGCGGATTCGCGGCGAGCGCGCTCGACAGGTGCTTGGTGCCCCATGCGAGAGAGAGATTGCCGAATGCCCGCAATGCCAGGAAAACCGCCAGCAGCGCGTAGGCCCGAAATACTTTGCCCTTGAACCTCAAGCGAGAACGCGTAACCTACACAAAATAATGAGCGTCAATGCAGCATGCGTCCTCTCGTCCCGGCCTCTATTCTATAATGCGATGACACGGATAAATATGGAGTTTAGGGGAATACATGCGGATTAGCGTGCTCGGAGGGGACGGGTACTGTGGTTGGGCGACGGCCCTGCATTTGTCGGCGCGGGGGCATACGGTCTCGATCGTCGACAACTTCACGCGGCGTCTTTGGGACTACGAGCTGGGCGTGCAGACGCTGACGCCGATCCGGCCGATGCCCGAAAGGCTGCGCGCGTGGGAGCAACTGCGCGGAAACCGGATCGACCTCTTCACCGGAGACGTAACCGATTATGACTTCCTCTGTTCCGCGCTGAAGGAATTCCGGCCGGACGCCATCGTGCATTTCGCCGAACAGCGGTCCGCGCCGTATTCGATGATCGACCGGAAGCACGCCGTTTCCACGCAGGTGAACAACATCGTGGGCACCATGAACGTGTTGTTCGCCATGCGCGAGTTCCTGCCGGATTGCCACCTGGTCAAGCTGGGAACCATGGGAGAATACGGCACTCCCAATATCGATATCGAAGAGGGTTACATCACCATCGAGCATGAGGGGCGCAAAGACACGCTGCCCTACCCCAAGCAGCCCGGGTCTTTCTACCACCTCTCGAAAGTTCACGATAGCCACAACATTCTGTTCTCCTGCCGCATCTGGGGACTGCGCGCGACGGATCTCAACCAGGGCGTCGTTTATGGCACGGTCACCGATGAAATCGAGCTCGATGAATGCCTGATCAACCGCTTCGATTACGACGAGGTTTTCGGCACAGTGCTGAACCGTTTTTGCGTGCAGGCCGCCATGGGGCATCCATTGACGGTTTACGGCAAGGGCGGACAGACGCGCGGGTATCTCGATATTCGCGACACCGTTCGCTGCGTTGAGATCGCCTGTTTGAATCCAGCCGCCCCGGGTGAGTGCCGCGTCTACAATCAGTTCACCGAGCAGTTTTCCGTGATGGAGATCGCCCGGCTCGTGCAGACCGCTTCGAGGAAACTTGGCCGTGAGGTGGAGATCGATCATATTCCCGACCCTCGCGTGGAAGCGGAACAGCATTATTACAACGCCAAACACTCGAAGCTGATCGACCTTGGTCTGGAGCCTCACTATCTCTCTTCCTCGCTTCTCGACACGTTGATGAACATCGCGTTGAAGTATCAGGACCGCGTGGATGTTTCGAATTTCATGCCGCAGGTGAACTGGCGGAATCCGCATAATGACCGGCGGAAGAATTCATTTGCCGCGGTTCGAGCCGCGGGAACGCCTGTCGCCAGATAATCTCAAAAGCAGCTAAACGCAAAGCCGCTTGACAACCCCGCCGGGCAGTGCTATTTTTCTAGCATACGTGCTAGAGAAATAGCATTTGCTTATGGCGACCACCAAACTTCCTCAACTCACCCGCCGGGAACGGCAGATCATGGACGTTCTCTACCGGCTGGAGCGCGCCACCGCGGCCGAAATCCAGGCGGGGCTTCCAGGAGAGCCCAACTACTCCACGGTTCGCGCGCAACTGCGTGTTCTGGAGGAAAAAGGCCACGTCGGTCATGAAGAGGAAGGTCTCCGGTATATCTACGCTCCGACGCTTGCACGAAGCGCGGCTCGCCGGTCGGCATTACGCCATCTGATGGAAACCTTCTTCGAGGGCTCCACGGAAAAGGTGATTGCCGCCTTGGTGGGAGGTGAGGTCTCGCGGCTCTCGCCTCACGAGCTGGAGCGCCTTTCGCAGTTGATCGCCCAGGCCCGGGGCGAGGCCAAGGACGAGGCCAGAGAAAGGAAACAGCCATGAGCGTTCCATTCCTTGCGGCGTGCGCGATAAAGGCCGCGGTGATCTTCACAGTAGCGGCGCTGGCGGTTCGTTTCGCGAGAGCCCGGTCCGCCGCGCTGCGCCATCAGATCTGGGCTGTCGGGATCCTTTGCACCCTTCTGCTGCCCGGTCTTACTGCACTCATTCCGGGCTGGCATGCGATCCGTTCCAGCGCCGCCATCCACCTCTGGCAGTCGGCTATTCCAAACCCAGCAACTGCTGTGACGCCGGCGCTTCACGGGATATCGGTGAACGCCACGGACGCTCGATCCGCCAGCGTCGCTGTCCGATGGGTTGTGGCGATCTGGCTGGCAGGGTGGGCCGCGCTCACGGCGCGGCTTCTGATCGGACTCGTCCGATTGGTCCGGATGTCCTCGCTGGCCACTCCTTTCTCCGATCCTCAGTTCCTTCTGGCGCTCGGTCGCCTGGCGCGCCAACTTGGCGTGAGGCAGGCACCTGCCTTGCTGGTTGCGCGGGATGCATGCACCATGCCCTGTACCTGGGGCTTTCGGCGGCCCCGCATTTTGCTTCCAGCCGATTGTGAGAGCTGGCCCGAGGAACGCCGCCTGATTGTGCTGGCTCACGAGCTCGCCCATATCCGGCGCGGCGACTGGCCAGTTCGCTTGATGGCCGAATGCGCGCGTAGCTTCTATTGGTTCCATCCGCTCGCGTGGATCGCCTCCGCAAGTCTGGCGGAGATGGGCGAACGCGCGTGCGATGACGCCGTGCTCGCCTCCGGCGTACTTCCCGACCGTTACGCATCCGAACTGCTGGATCTGGTCCGTACGGCCGCCAACTCAAACCGTTCCTGGTCCATGGCGCTCGCCGTGGCCCGCAGCACCAATCTCGAAAGGAGATTTACCGCCATGCTCGATTCCACACAGGACCGGCGCCGCACCACTCGCAGGTCGTTACTGTTCACAACCACAACCGCCGTGCTTCTGCTGCTTCCTCTAGCGGCCCTGCGCGCGCCGGGTCAGGACGTCTCGGGACGGTTCACGGGGACCGTGCTGGGACCAAACGGAAGCGGGCTGCCGAACGCAACCGTCATTCTGACCAGTTCAGCCGCGCACATGCGCTACATGACAGTGTCCGATGCCGGCGGCGCATACGAGTTCACCGGGCTTCCTTCGGGCGACTACCAGATGACAGCGATCAAGCCGGGTTCCGCAGACGGCCGCATTCCCGACGTTACCCTCGACGCCGGACGCGATACAGCGTTAAACATCACGCTGAACGAAACCGGCGAGCCCGCGGCAGCCCCGAAGCCCATGGGATTGCAGGCGAGCGCCGCCGAAACGAACCTGGTTCATCAGGTGCCTCCGCACTATCCGGCCGCGGCCAAGGCGGCGCGCATGCAGGGCGCCGTCATTCTGGATGCGGTGATCAGCGCCGAAGGCGTACCAGAGTCTTTACGGGTGATGAATCCGCAGATCGACCCTCGCCTTTCCCGAGCGGCCGTCGAGTCAGTAAGTCAGTGGAGATATCAGCCGGTTCTTCTCAATGGAAACGCGGTTTCGATACAAACGACGATTACAGTCAACTTTACGCTGGCGCCTTAAGGCAGCGGGTGGTTGGTGAGGACGAGCTTGCCGCCGGCTTGCGCCACGATAGTCAACTGCTGGGAAGTGACTAACTTCCGCAGGCGCGGCAGGGCGGTGTCCGCCGCCACCAGATAGCAGCGTTCCGAAGCCAGCCACAGACGCCGCCAATCCGCGTCGTTGATGAAGACTTCCGGCGCGCCGGGAGCATAAGAACCGTATACCAGATTATTGATGCGCCCGTTCAGCAGCAGAGCGTCCCGATTGGTGTAGAAGAATACCGACGAATAGGTGTAGTAGGGGTGGTCCACAATCAACTTACCCGCGGGTGCGTGATTGAGCGCCTCCGCTAATGGGCGCGACGACAGGTACGGGTCGAACACCACCAGCGCCAATCGGGCGGCGTGAACGAATACCACCATCATCACGACAGATGCCCAAAACGCTCTCTTGCCCGTGGCGAGCGCGTTTCCGACGGCCCCGATGAAGAATGCGATCGCCGCTACCAACAAGGGCAGCCTTAAGTAAGCGAAGGAGGAAAGGGTGAGATCCTCCATATGGTCAAGCGATGACAAATAGGTGCCGGGACGGCTGTTCAACGCGACTGAGATATCGCCAGGGTGCGCCACGCCCCTGGTGAACCACCACAATCCGAAAGTGATCAAGGCGGCGCACGCGGCAATGAGAGCGATGATTCGGGCGCCTCTCGAAATCCATACCCCACCCGCAGCCATCGCAGAACCCAGTAACAGCGCCAGCGCCGGATAACAAGGCATCGAATAGTATTCCTGCGTGGTGGAGAAGGTAAAGAAGACCAGGATGAAGCCGGTAACGCAGAGGGCCAGCAGACGCGTGCGGCCGGCGCGGTCAACGGGTTTGAAGGATAGCTTGAAAACCGCGGGAAAGTAGACGCTCCAGGGAAATAACCACAGAAGATGAAACAGCCAGAAGTAAGCTCGCGGGACCGTGTTGTAGTCGCGCGGATAGCGCAGGTTCAGGAAACGCAGAAGCTGTTCATTGATAAAGAAGAACCAGAAGAAACCATGATATTCGCCGGCGGCGCTGTGCATGGTGAAGTCAAAGGAAGGCGGGTTGCGCAGAGTCGCCAGAATGTGCCAGGGCGCGGCGATCACAATAACAATCAGGATCCCGAAGAAAGGTTGCAGCCGTTTCCACGTCGCGGCGGAAAATAACCGGCCAATCAGCAAAAGATAAATGGCCCCGGCAGCAAGAGGAAAGAGAACGCCGATGAGGCTCTTGAGCAGCAGGCCGACTCCGAGGCTGGCAGCTAGAATCACGGCCCACAGACGCGGGTGGGGCTCGCCGTCGTCCAGCGCGCGCAGTAAAGCCCACAGCGCCAGGGTCACGGTAAACGTCAGCATCGCGTCCGGAATCTGGACGCGCGTAAAGAGAAACAGGCCGACACAGGTGGAGAGGCACAGCCCCGCGTAGAGCCCTGCGCGCTTCCCGAAAGCCCACGCGCCAAAAGCGGCGGTGAGCCAGCAGAGCCCGACGGCGGAGAGCGCGAGCGGAATCCGCGCAGCCCAATCGGAAACGCCAAAGATCTTATACGAGATGGCGATCAACCAATAGATCAACGGCGCCTTTTCGAGATAAGCCACACCGTCGAGGCGCGCCGTCACCCAATCTCCCGAAGTGATCATGTTGCGGGAAATCTGGGCCTGGACCGCATCCACATCGTCCATCAACGACGGAGGGGAAATGATGCAGCCGAGAAAGATGGCGCTTGCGACCAGAAGTACCGCTAGGTAGATGTAAGCGCGGTCACGGCGGCTGACATCCTCTGGTCGCACTCCGCCGTCGTTTGAATTCGCCATCTCTTCATCCATAGAAACAGGTTCATTAACCCCCATAAGTGATAACCGACGTTCGCACGCCGATCGAGATGCCGGTCGACAAGGTTATCGACGGCTCCGGCGCGGAACAGTTCCGGGTAATTCGCGCGTCCCCACGCCATGGTGTCGAGCAGCAGAGGACGCAGCGGGCCACGCAGCCAGTCGTGCGCCGGGAAATCGAATCCCATCTTCTTACGCTTCAAGATCGAATCGGGCAGCTTGCGCTTCATCAACTCCTTCAGCACAACCTTCTGATAAGAGCCGCGCACCTTCAGGCGATCGGGCAACGCGGCGGCGAATTCAACGATTCGGTGATCGAGGAAAGGCGGCCGCACTTCCACCGAATGGGCCATGCTCACGCGATCCACTTTGGTTAAGATGTCGTCCGGCAGGAAGACCTTCTGATCAAACCAAAGGTAAGCCGGCAGACTATCGCCTTTCTCGCGAAGTTCCGCCAGAATATGATCCAGCGCGCGCGGCAAACCGGCTCGCACCAAGTCCCGCTTCTCCTGGTCGGAGAACGTCCCGGTCCAGTAGACATGGGCGCGTTCGGGTGACATGCGGCAGCCTGTGAGAAAGCGCTTCAACATATACTCCAGGCTGATCTTTTCATCCGAAACCGGCCAGCGCCGGGCGACCGAAAGCGCCAGCTTCAGGGCGACATCCGGCAGCATGCGAACGCGCCGAGCCAGATGATCGGCACGGTAAGTCAAGTAACCACCGAATACTTCGTCCGCGCCTTCCCCGCTGAGCGCCACGGTTGCGGATTTCTTCGTGAGCGCCGAAAGGAACCAGGCGGGCAGCGCGCCCCCATCGGCGCAAGGCTCGTCGAAATAGTAAGGGAGCTGTTCGATGGCTCCGGCTAAGTCGCTTTCGGGACTGACATCGTACTCTTCGTGATCGGTGCCATACTGCTCGGCCGCCTGGCGGATATAAGCGGTCTCATCGAAACTGCGCCCCTGGAAGGATATCGAAAACGTCTTGAGACGGCGGCCCGCCGCGCTCGCGGCGTAGTGCAGGACGGTCGAGGAATCGACACCGCCGCTGAGCCAGACGCCCAGGGGAACATCCGAGACTAAATGCTCCTTCACGGATTGCCGCATCAGCGCATCCAGTTCTTCACACGCCGAATCCAGACTGCGATTGGAGGCCTCGACGAAGGGCAGCTTCCAGTAAGCCTCGGACCGCACGCGCCCTTGACGCCACTCCAGCCAATAACCCGGCTGGAGCTTTTCAATTCCCTCGACCATGGTCCACGGACCAGGCACGTAATTCAGGGCCAGGTAGCAATCGAGCGCCTCGAGGCTGAGACGCCGCTCAATCTCGGGGTGCCCGAAGATGGTCTTCAGCTCGGAACCAAAATACAGGTCGCCGTTCCTGAGCGCGGTGTAGAGGGGCTTGATCCCCATCCGGTCGCGAGCCAACACCAGCCGGCCGCTCGATTCGGTCCACAACGCCACGGCGAACATCCCGCGAAACTTTGAGAAGCAAGCGACATCCCATTCGCGAAAGGCTTCGAGGACGGTCTCGGTATCGGTATGCGTCCGGAAGCGATGTCCCTTCCGCTCCAGTTCCAGGCGCAGTTCCGCGAAGTTGTAGATCTCGCCGTTGAAGGCGATGACGGAGTCGCCGTCCTCAGAGACGATGGGTTGGTCGCCGGCCTCCAGATCGATGATCTTGAGGCGCGCCGCGCCGAGCGAAACCACTCCCGATTCGAAAACGCCCTGCTGATCGGGCCCGCGATGCCGGAGAGAACCGACGAGTTCCTGAATGCGGCCAGGCTTCGGCGAGGATTGAAGATGCGTGAAACCGCAGATACCGCACATGAATTCCCATTATGCACGCTGAGTCAGATTCCGTTGACTCAGTAGTTACTGCTTCAAAATCCAGCTTGCGATTTTGTCCAACACGACAGGGGCGATGGTTTCTTCGATTTCCGAATACTCGCTGGGTGCGCCCGTGGGGGCCGTCTGGAAAAGATGGTTCAAGCCAGGGAGTTCCTCGACTTCAAAGTTATGATTCCCGCCATCTTCCAGAGCCTTTCGGATGGCGGGCAGGTTTTGTTTCGGAGGAACTTGCAGGTCCTTCGATCCGCCGATGGCCAATACGGGGCATTTGACTGTGCGAAGCGCGGGGGCTGGATCGTAGGTGACGAAATAGAGGTACCAGGGAGAGGCAATCTGCTTGAGAGTGGCATCCATCTTCTCCTCCGGAACCTTACCGGCCAGATTCTCCCGCAGCTTCTTCTTCAGTGCGACCACGTCTTTTTCCGACGCCACGATATCGAGCATGGCGCGCTCTTGAGCCGCACCCTTCCCGGCGTCCGCATGGGTCGCACCGGCGGCCTCCGCAATGAGTTGAGTTTGGGCTACCAGGATCTCTTCTCCGTTGACGCCCGAGCCGGCCATCATGACGATGAAGGCGATATCCGGATTGCGGGCCGCCACCATGGGCGCAATGATTCCGCCTTCGCTGTGACCGACAAGTCCGATCTTGCGCGGGTTCACCTCCGGGCGCGACTTCAGGTAAGCGACGCCAGCTTCCGTATCGGTGGCGAAATCAGCCGTGGTGGCCGTTGCGAACGTGCCGCCGGATTTCGCCACGCCGCGGTCATCGGTGCGCAACACGGCAATCCCCCGCCGCGTCAGGTAGTCGGAAAGAACCAGGAAGGGCTTGTGTCCGAGCAACGCCTCGTCACGATCCTGCGGGCCCGATCCGGTGATCAACACAACCGCGGGGAACGGCCCCGCGCCTTTCGGGATGGTGAGTGTGGCGGCAAGTTTGATGTTCGCGACAGGGTTGGAATATTCGACATCCTCGGAGCGGTAGGGGTAAGGGGGAACGGGATTCTGCGGACGACGACGCTCCAGTTCGGCGGAGTCGTTGACGCGCGCCAGCACAAGTGGGAGACTGGCCGGACCCTGGGTCCAGGTTCCGTCGATGGAACTGAGGCCGGGATTGATTTTACCCTCGAACTTGCCCGCCATCTGCTTCATCTCAATCACGAGTGACGAGCCGTTCCGAGTTGCGGAAGTGGCTAGGATTCCCTTCACGTTTTGATCGGGACTGTCCATGGTCGCCGTCAGCCCGTCCGCCGTTGCGGCGAGATGGAAGACGATTCGCAGCTTGACTGCGCCGGTGTCCAGATTGCCTAGCCATGTTCCGTCAAGGGCTCCGTCGAGGGTCGCGGCTATGTGGGAAGGTTTCGGAGTTTTCATCGCGGAACCCACGCGTTTGAAGTCAAGCGGAAGCGGCTGACCCTGCGTCCAGGTTCCGCGAACGGTTGCGCCATCAGTCGTGAACTTGCCCTGGTAACTTCCATGAATTGCAGCCGAAGTGAAGGCGAACTTTGCGCCTTCGAGCGAGATCGAGGTAACGGCGATGCCATTCGAGCCCGGCTGGTCGATGCTATCGAGCGTGGCTTTCAGGGCGCCGTCATCGTTTTTCGAGACGTGCAAAACCAGACGTAATTCCGCGCTGCCTACGTGGAGCGTGCCCTGCCAGTCACCCACCGGGTTTGGCGGAGCCTGACCGAAAACGCTTCCCAGAACACCCGCCATGACGATCAGCCCGAACGCGATCCGACGATTCGACATTCTCGATATGATGATGACATGGAGCGGAAGAGCGCATCGGATTTCCCGCAAGAATTGCTGAACCTGTTTGATCGCTACGTGCATGGCGAACTGGCGCGGCGCGACTTTCTAGAGGGTGCGAAGAAGTTCGCCATCGGAGGCTTGACGGCCACCGCAATTTTTGAAAGCCTGCGTCCGAATTACGCCTGGGCGCAACAGGTGCCGAAGGACGATGGGCGGATCAAGACGGAGAAAGTGACGGTCCCTTCGCCCGAGGGAAACGGAAGCATCAGCGGGTATCTGGTTCGGCCCGCGCATGAAACCGGCAAGCTTCCCGGGGTGCTGGTGGTTCATGAGAACCGGGGTCTGAATCCATACATCGAAGATGTGGCGCGGCGTTTGGGCACGGCGAACTTTATCGCGCTCGCGCCGGACGGGCTCACCAGCGTGGGTGGCTATCCCGGCGACGACGAGAAGGGCGGTCAGCTATTCGCCAAGGTAGACAAACCCAAGATGACGGAAGATTTCATCGCGGCCGCACGCTGGCTGAAGGCGCTGCCCGATTGCAACGGCAAGATCGGCGTTGTCGGTTTCTGCTTCGGCGGCGGCATCGCCAATACCCTGGCCGTGCGAATGGGCGCCGATCTGGCCGCCGCGGTTCCGTTCTATGGCTCGCAGCCGGCTGCCGCGGATGTCGCCAAGATCAAAGCACCGCTATTGATTC